>WNFA01002947.1_pt1 | contig 14127 bp, 15 predicted proteins | sample 5400481 | NCBI WGS metagenome assembly WNFA01 (sample SAMN13153340, study PRJNA577476) | soil metagenome | isolation source: 120 cm saprolite under Douglas fir tree site 2 hole 1 replicate 2 | place: USA:California | collected 2015-04-18 | reverse complement strand
AACATGCGACGGAGAGAATCGAGCGCCTGCCGGGCCAGCGCATAACGCGGCTCGATTTCAATTGCTTCCTGGAAGCAGCGCAGGGCCTGCGAATACATTTCTTTTCCCAGGTACGCCCGGCCCAGATTGTAGTGCGGAAAATGGCGCGGCTCGTAACGCTTGGCATCAATCGCCTGCTGCAGCCACGGAATCGCCTGATCGAAATTGCCCTGCTCGATCATGTAGGCGCCAATGTCATTGTAAGGATTGCCAAAATCCGGGTCGATCTTGATGGCCCGCTGGCATTCCGCAATGGCGTCTTCCAGCTTGCCCTGGAAATGGTAGGTCCAGCCAAGGAAAGTATGCGCTTCAGCCGTGGGATGCAGCTCCAGTGAAGAATGATAGAGCTCGACGGCGCGATCGTAGTCGCCTTCCATCTGCGCTTGATACGCGTCTTGCAACACTTCCCACGCGTGCGTAAGGGTCTCCTGGTCCATGGGCCATTGTTACCACTGGGGACGCATGCTGCCTACGGTACGAAAGTTCCAGAGATACGCAAAGCACAACTGTCCTTTCTGGCCGGAGTACAGGTGGGCCAGTGGAGCGAAACTGCCGCCAATATGTAGGAATATGCAGAAAAGTTGGAATTTCCTGCATCAAATGGAGAGAATGGATAGTGCACGGAAAATGACACACCGCAGCTTAGGAGAGAAATCGTGAACCGCACATTTGCCAGAACGGGCGCTATGCTCGCAACCGCCGCCCTCGGAATTACCCTTGCTGTCACCGGCGCAGCGCTCGCGCAAACGAAAACTACGAAGAAAGCTCCCGCCAGCAAAGACGCCGCCGCAGTCGCGCGCGGTAAGGACGTGTTTCAGCAAAAATGTTCCACTTGCCACTACGACACCAGTGACGCGAAAAAAATCGGACCAGGACTAAAGGGAATTGGAAAGCGCGGCACCTTCACAGTAAACAACAACAAAGTGACCGACGAAACTTTGAAAGCGTGGATCGAAAACGGCGATTCGCTGATGCCGCCATTCAAAGATGTGATTGACGACAATCAAATTAAAGACGTCATCGCCTACGTGAAAACGCTGTAAGAGAGGTTGCTTGCTTCGTTCCTGGTCAGGCGCGGGACGAACGAATTACCATTTGCTTTCGCGGCGAAAAATCGAGAAAGCAGAAAACTGAAAAACTGAAAGGTAGAAAAGAAAAAAGCCTCCGAAGTTTAAAGACTTCGGAGGCAATTTTTTTAGAGAATTTTTGTTCGACTCCCCTGCGGAAGCCGCATCTAATTCCGAAAGTTACTTCAGAATCGCGTCTTTCAGAGCCTTGGCCGGCCGCAAACGAACTACGGTCTTGGCCTTGATCTTGATGGCTTCGCCAGTCTGCGGATTGCGGCCCATGCGCGCCTTGCGGTGCGCCTTCACAATGCGGCCGATTCCTGGAATGACGAACTTACCTGCGGAACCCTTGGCTTCTTTCACCGCAAGCTTGTGCAACTCCTCAAAAAAGAGTGCCGCCTGTTTCTTCGGTGTGCTGAGCTTTTCGGCGATGTGCGAAACGATCTTGGTCTTGCTGAGTGGCTTAGCTGCCATCTATTCTGCCTATCCTCCTGTAGATTTCTTTCCGTCCCGGAAAAACCGGGCGGGCTGCAAAATTTTTTCGTCTACCCCTGGAAATGGGCGAAGAAACTTGAGCCGAGGGGACTATAGCGAACACGGTAAGAGAACGCAAGCGCAATTGGCCGAAAAATGCGGGAAAAATGTAGATTTCTATTTGAGCATGTGGAAATCACCGCGATTTTGGCGGTTTTTTTGCGGCCTCAGTGGCTCGGATGGAACAGCGAGATATTCTTTTCAGCTTGAGAGTGAATTCGAATCAGCATGAGGTGGTTCGAAGCGAAACACGGGAGATCGTTGAGGCACATGGCGGGCATTTGAATTTGGATGCGGAGTGCGAACACACGCGATTTGTGGTGACGTTGCCGAAGGCCGTGGAGCTGCAGAGGGTGGCAGTAGAAGTTGGGAAGTAGCCTAGAAATTTCAGCGATATTTCATAGATGAAGAGATGATGCCCAGGAATTTGGGCGCGGATTGCGGATAGATTCGTTGAGAGCGATCCGGCAAAGTGGCCTCCTTGGATGGAAATTTCCGGAGCGAGGTTAGGACAATGGGCAAATTGAAGATTGTGCCGATGGCATCGGAGATTGCAGCGCAGGTGCGGAAGACATTGAAGGCACCCGGGTATGGCTTTCCGGCACAGTGTGAAATGGCTGCGGGCAGAGCGCCGTGCAGACATTGCCTGAAGTTGATCCGGCCGAATGAAGAAGAATTGATTTTATTTACGTACGACGCGTTTGCGGGGCAGGGTGTGCCGCCCATGCCTGGGCCAGTATATGTGCATGCGAAGGATTGCAGAGCGTACTCGGGCCAGGAGCAGGTTCCAGAGGAATATCGGGGACAGCCTTTGACATTTGAAGCGTTTGGAGCGGAGCGGGCAAGGCTGGGAGAGAAGCGCGTGCATGGGAGCGGAGAGGAAGAGGCGCTGCGAGAATTGTTCGAACGGAATGGAACGGAATATGTGCATGTGCGGAGCACTTCGGCGGGTTGTTATTTGTTTCGGGTGGAGCGGGGTTGAGGAAAATAGGCAGCGCGGGTGCGAAGAGGAAAATGCAGGAATAAAAGATAACGTAGAGAGGCGGGAAAGCGCAGAGATGCGTTAAGGATTTGGCGCGTTCACGAAAGAATCGAGGAGGACGAGGGCGCCAGATATGGGAGCTACCGCGGTGGAGCGGATGCAGAAAGCGAAGAGAGATTCCTCGCTTCGCCTGCCTGCGCAGGCAGGCTCGGAATGACGGTTTTGGTGCGAGTTAGGGCGCCTCCAGGAAAGCGCGCGCGGAGAAGAAATCAGAGGGTGGCCAGGTCCTGGTAGAAATGGGCGATGGCTTTTATGCCGCTGAAATAATTTTCCAGATAGAGATGCTCGTCGGGTGCGTGAGCGTTTTCATCGGGCAGGCCGAAGCCGATGAGAACACACGGGACTTGGAACGTGTCGTACATCTGAGTGACGAAGGGGATGGAACCGCCTTCGCGAATGAAGACCGCTTTTTTCTTGAAACCTTTCTCGAGAGCAGCCTGGGCGCGCTGAAAAATGGGAGCGTGGTACGGAGCGGACCAGGGTTTGCCAGTACTGAGAACTTCGAATTTGCAGTGCACGGATTTGGGCAAAAGTTTGCGAACGTGTTTTTCGACGAGCTTGGCGATGCGCTGCGGATCCTGGCCGGGGACCAAGCGCGTGGAAAATTTCGCATAGGCCTTTGAGGGAATTACGGTTTTTGCGCCTTCGCCCTGATAGCCGCCCCACATGCCGTTGAGTTCGAGTGTCGGACGTATCCAGAGCTGTTCGACGGTGGTGAAACCTTTTTCGCCGCAATAGGCGGGAGCGCCGACGGCTTCCTGAAATGCTTTTCGGCTCCACGGCAGGGCGTTAAGAGCTTTGCGTTCGGTCTTGGAGAGCTTTTTTACGTTGTCGTAGAATCCGGGAACGGTGACGCGGAAATTTTTGTCGTGAAGTTTTGCGAACAGTTCCGAGAGAAATGTCAATGGATTGGGAACGGCACCGCCATAGACGCCGGAGTGAAGGTCGCGCACGGGGCCGGTCAACTCGATCTGGTAATAGTTCAATCCGCGCAGGCCGTAGGTGATGGAAGGGACGCCTTTGCCAAGCATGGAGGTGTCGGAAACCACGAGCGCATCGGCTTTGAGTTTTTCCTTATTTTTTTGGACGAAATTCCAGAGGCTGACGCTGCCGACTTCCTCTTCGCCTTCGATGAGAATTTTGACGTTGATGGGAAATTTTCCGGCGATCTCATGCAAGGACTGAAGGGCCTTGAGATGGATGTGGACTTGTCCCTTGTCGTCGGCGGTACCGCGCGCGTAAATGTTGCCGTTGCGAACGGTGGGTTCGAACGCGGGAGTGGTCCAAAGGTGCAGGGGTTCGGCAGGCTGAACGTCGTAATGTCCATAGAAGAGGACGGTTGGTTTGCCGGGCGCGTTGAGAGATTCGGCATAGACGAGCGGGTGCAGCGCCGTGGGAACGATTTCAATCGATTCAAATCCAGCGGAACGGAGATTGTCGGCGACCCAGCGGGCAGCGCGCTCGATGTCGGGCTTGTGTTCGGACTTGGCGCTGACGCTGGGGATGCGAAGAAACTCGTTCAATTCTGCAAGATGCTGCTCACGGCGTGAGTCAATGAGTTCGGCCAGAGTCATGGGGACAGAAAAGCGTATGAGTCCTTTCAGAGATAAATACAAGCTTCTGGATAAGAATGTTGCGGTGTGGGAATAATAAATGGCGAAAAAAAAAGAGGCTCCGCACCGCCGCTTTTGATTGTAAGACCGGGCTGAGCGAAAGAACAAGCGGGGAAGAGGCCTCGTTCCTGATGCGATACATCTGACCGCTGGGGCAATTGACGCGGGCAGAGGGCGGCGCAGAAGATGGAGGAATGAGTACCACAGCTGAGTTTACGGCGCCCCGGCGTAGCGCACGCGTGTTCCGAAAGATGAAAATACAGGCGCAAGGGCGCGGGCATAACGGCAAAAAGTTCCGCGAAGTGTGCGAAACGCTGGTGGTGAGCGCGTACGGCGGACTGTTGATGTTGAAACATGAAGTGAACAAAGACGAGTTGATGGTGATTACGAATCCGGAGACGCAGGAAGAGATGGAATGCCGGATCGTGTATTTGGGCGATCTATGTGATCAGGGACAGAGAGTGGCGATTGAGTTTTTGACGCCGGCACCACACTTTTGGGGGCTGGAGTTTTCCGATCGAGCGGTTCCCCGTACCGATGCTCCCGTGGTTCATTAAAAAATAAAAACTGAAATTGCGCTGTGGATCAGAATGTGCGTATGGCAGTCGTGTGCGCGAGAGCGGCGGCTCTGCGTTTGATGAGCCAAGCGGTGAAGCGCCAGAGCAAAAGAATGCCGACCAGGAATCCGTAGAATAATGGTTCGCGAACGTCAGATTTGACGAGCCAATAATAATGAATGACGCCCAAAATTGCGCAGAGATAAATGCTGCGATGGATAGCTTGCCAGCGTTTGCCGCCGAGACGGCGAACCCAACCCGCGGTTGACGTGATTGCAAGAGGAATCAGGAGAACGAAAGCGGCGAAGCCGACAGTGATGAAGGGGCGCTTGACGACGTCTTTGAGCATTCCGGCAAGATTGAAGGATTGATCGGGACCGAGATAAGTGAGGAAGTGCAGGGAGACGTAGAAAAAAGCGAACAGGCCGAGGATGCGGCGGAAGCGAATGAGTTCGGGAAGATTGAGGACTTTGCGAAACGGTGTGATGCAGAGCGTGAAGATGAGGAAACGGAGAGTCCAATCGCCAGTTTGATGCTGGAGGAATTCGACGGGATTTGCGGTGAGATCGTTGTGAAAACCGCGCCAGATGAGTACCAGCAACGGAACGCAAGAAAGAAGAAATACGAAAACCTTGGCCCATTTGCCAGCAAGAAATATCCGCACAGTCGCGAGCCCTCAGTGGAACTTTTTCAGATCCATACCATTGTAGAGCGATGCGACTTGATCGGCGTAACCGTTGAACATAAGAGTTTTGTGCATGAAAATTTCACCGAGGCGGCGCTCGGTAGCCTGGCTCCAGCGCGGGTGATCGACGTTAGGATTCACGTTGGAGTAGAAACCGTATTCGTTTGGAGCCTGGCGATTCCACGTGGTGGGCGGTTCAGACGACTGCAAACGGATTTTCACGATGGACTTGATGCTTTTGTAGCCGTACTTCCAGGGTATGACCATGCGCACCGGAGCGCCGTCCTGATTGGGAAGAGTTTCGCCGTACATACCGACGCAAAGCAGCGCGAGGGGATGCATGGCTTCGTCGAGACGAAGACCTTCGACGTAGGGATAGTCGAGGCCGGTGTTGTAAGAGTGAGGCATTTGCTTGGCGTCGTAAAAAGTTTGGAAAGCCAGGTATTTGGCTTTGGGCAGAGGCTCGACGAATTTGAGAATGGTGCTTAGGGAATAACCGATCCACGGAACGACGATGGACCAGCGTTCGACGCAGCGGTGGCGGTAAATGCGTTCTTCGAGCGGCGCGAGCTTGAGGATTTCGTCCATGGAAAATTTTCGCGGAGTTTTCACGTCGCCTTCGACGGAGACTGTCCAGGGTGAAGTGCGAAAATTTTGCGCGTTTTTCGCGGGGTCGCCTTTGTCGGTGCCGAATTCGTAGAAATTGTTGTAATGGGTGACGTCGTTTTCCGAAGTGACTTTTTCCTCGACAGTGTAATTGCTTTTTACGGTAGCGAGTTTGCTGTTCGCCTGAATGGAGCCGGGGTGCGAGAGGATCGAGGCGAAGCGGTCGCCGACGAGGGTAGCGGCTCCGGCGATACTCAGACCGCGCAGAAAATTCCGTCGGTTGAAATAGAGATTTTTCGGAGTAACGTCGACGTAGGTGAGTTCGGGCTTGTTCTTGATGAGCATGTCTCTTGTTTAGAAGTACTTGCGGCCGACGCTGGTTGCCTCTCGTTAATAGAATACGCGCGACTCGGTGCATTGGATGCCGAAAAGGCGGCAAGGTTTCCGGGAATGGGAGCGCGAGTTGTATAATTTAAAATTCACTCCTGCATCGGTTCCGCCGGCGGCTCGGCGCGCAAACTCAGATAATCCATGTTCCACCGCTTGAGCTGCGTCGACATGGCGTACGCCATCGCTTCATCCGAGACCGCTTCGCATCCGTTCAGCTCGACCCATTTCCAGCCTGCCGCCGCATCAAAACAGCGCTCCCGGAATGCCGCGGTAATGGACGCAACAGCTTTCTCCGCCGCCTCCAGCGCCTCAAGCGCCTCGATAAATTTCGAAAATGCCTCGAGTTCGGGATCGTGTTCGGTCATGATTCTGCCGATTCAAGTGCGGAAGACAAAATCCTTCTCCAAATCAGATCTGCCTGTTCTTTTCCTCGCGAGGGATGCTGTCCTGCGTCGAGCCAGATTTGGAGAATGTCGCTGATCGGCACGTCATCTTTCCGGACAATTCCTCGAAAGATGCTTTCTCGGTTGCCGGGAATTCGCACATAGATGTCAGCCTCGTCGCTGCCTGCAGTGCCGGAAAGGCCCAGGTCCTTTAGAACGTCCCCGTTCAGTCGCTCAAGGTAGAGATAAGGCTTCACGCCGTGCACAAATCCGATGCCTAATGCCTCGGCCGCCTCGAACAGGCCGAGACACGCGCGCGGGCGCGCCGACAGCAACTGACTAGTGTCAGGAGAGAGCAGTCCATCCTGAGACTCGTAGGAACGCAATGCGTTCCAAAGCGCTTTTCTGCCCCGCTGAAGCACCCACCGCATGGGGATTTCCAGAACACGCCTCTGACTGGCGGCGAGCCACCGATTCATCAATTCTTTCAAGCGGACCAGGCGAAGTGGGCCAGCTCCGGACTCGAGAAAACCCTCTTTCGAAAACTCCTCGACAAAACGAAACGCACTCATCACCGATACACCGGCCGCCTCTGCCAGTTGCGACGCTCCCTGATAGTGACCTCTCGGCGCCGACAAATACGATTCCGCGATTCGCGGAGCGAGGAGAACCTTGACCATCCATTGGTTCAAATCCGAAAAGAGCTGTGGCGCGTGCACTTTCGGTTGCCGAATATTCCGTTGTGGCTTCCGCTCCGAACTCAGCGACTCTAGACCGTGGCCCGCGAATGACCGAAAACCCTCGAGGTCCAATAGTCCGATCGCCACTTCGGGCAGACGTTCCCTCAGAAATTGCTTCGCTTCTTCGGCAACAGAATCGGGCATGTGATTCGCGCCTACCACGGCAACTGGGATCGGGTGACCGGGTAGCCTGCGAGAATAGTAGGCCGCATCCAGCGCGGCCTGGGAAAGCAGGGGAATCACACGATCCTTGCGGCCTTCTGAAGCCCGTTTTATCTCGATGACCAGCTTTTTTCCGTGGCCTGAAGCAATGAAATCGGGCGACGCACCCCCTTGTCGCGGCTGATCCACGATTTTCCAGCCTTCCTCGCGAAACACGTTGGCTACAATCCACCCGAGCTGGGCTTCCATCGACGGGTTTGGGTAGTGGCCTGCCATAGAATTACCACGGCCATGGTACTTATCATGGCCATGCTATGAAGTCGGACTTTTTCTGTCGAGCTTTTATTGGCGCGATTCAATGGCCCAGTAGCGCCGCCGCGACCTCACTCAAGCAGGCGCGGAATCTGGGGAAACTATCGGGTGAATCCCAGGAGATTCACTTGTACTGGTCCGTCTCGGCTGTATTCTCCTCAACCGTTCAGAAAGGAAGTCAGAGACGACGTCGCGGCGCCCATCGCATGGGTCCGCCACGGACGCCGGATTTGCCGGACAGCGCGTTATTGAGCAGCTGCTGTTCCACGATTCGAAACCAATACCGGCCCAAGCGCTTACGCCAACGGTTCAAGAGGCGATGATGACACCGACCAACGCGGTCTCCACTACCGCAGGGACAGCGCTCCTTGTTTGCGTGCCGCTTCCTCATTCCAAGAAGCCGAACAAATGGCAAAACTTCGGACTCTCGCTCCACTCCCAACAATTGCCGCAAGTCCTCCTTGATCCCGCTCGCCCCATGCTCAAGATCCTCAAACGGAGCATCGCCATAGCCGAGATGTTTGTCGTGGGAGTGGACCTGAGCGATTGGAAGACCGGAAACATGGACATGATTCGCGAGTACATGAAGCCAATTCCGAAGTAAGCGACACGGGGTGAATGGGAAATCCAAATTAATTTTCGGAATTCTCAACAGCGCAGAATCGAACGGTGCGCCCCCATGAAAGGACACGGTAGGGAATTTTGGCGTCCTTTTGCGGGAACCGGCGGCGAGCAATGAAAGCGAAAGCGCGCCGGGTTCTAGATTATTGGGCGTTAGGGCGCAAAAACGATTTCGTCTTCTACAACCACGTAACCGGTGACCCGTTTGTGGATCTCGACGCGGGACTCGAATTGGCGTGCAAGAAGGCCGGAGTTGAAGGAATTACGTGGCACAGGCTGCGGCATACCTTCACCACCCGGCTTTTAGAACAGGGTCTAGTGACAGTGCAACAGTTGCTGGGACATTCGACCGTCACGGTAACCATGCGCTATGCGCACCCAAATCTCGCTTCCAAGCGCAATGCCACATCGAAGCTCGACGGTTTTGGTGACAGTTTAGTGACGCCCTTCACCAAAGTGCAGCAGTCGAAGCCGAAAGTGTCACCAATCGCCCCGCTAAGTGCTGTTGCCAGTTATAATTAGAAACGGAGGAGTGGGTGAGCGGTTGAAACCAGCGGTCTTGAAAAAATAAATCGTCACTTAGTTAACTGACATCAATTCAATTAAATCCCTTTGCCAGCTGTCAGTTAGCTCCTCTCCGGTTTTTTGGGTATTCGTTTGTTTTTCGCCAATTTGCGCGGTCTTCCGTCACAATTCCGTCACAGTCGCCCTTCGTTTGACCGCTCGCGCACCATGAGTGTGACACGCGCATCCTGCATCGATTTGAATTCCGTGGTGTTAACTCTCTTTTGGCCGTTTCGCACAATGTCACACTCATGGTTGAGTGGTCTCTTTCGGATGGACTCCGATGGGCACGCTCCAACCCATCGCAGCAAGTTGCGATGAAACCCGACGAATCACCTTCTCCTTCTCTATTCACCCTTCGTTCGCATTTTGCCGCCATTCACCACGATTAGTATTACGAATTTATGACGGCGCGTCCTCGCGCGCTGATCGTCAGGAACTGGACTCTTTCAAATCATCCGAGGCTTGCTTGTTCGCCTTCTTTGCCTCAGCTTTGGCATTGGCTTGCGGACTGAGCTGTTCGATAGCTTTACCCAGGCTCACTCCACCGCTACCGGTCACCTTCGCCTTCAACGCATCGAAGCCACCAGGGACATCAAGATTCTTCGCTACGTGCGCTGCCGCAACGCATTGGCCTACGTTTTTGAAGCCGGCGCAAGCCGCTTGCGCGTCCTGACCCGTCAGCGTCTTAATCCTTCCGGCGATTGCGGTGTTGTGGCTGAGCACCTCGCTTGGAGAAGCATGTGACATATCGGCGTGTGTCGCGGCCCCGGCTTCATGAGCTCCGCTCATGCCAGAGTTAGAGTTCGACCCCGGTCCATCCCCCGAAGGCCGTCCGCCAGGACTCGAAGGCGGTCCACCTGGGCTCGGGTGTGCGCGCTGAGCAAAAGCTGGCGCCGCCAAGGCGAGCACCATCGCTCCGGCCAGAATCAGAGTGAAATGTTTCATATAGCTCTCCTGTTCTTGGGGCGGGGACAGGACAGGCTTGGTTGCCTGCCTTCGCCATAGGTTCTTGCAGTTATAGATTATGATGCCTCAATATTCCGTCGGGATGTAAGTCCCTCTGTGCCCACAACATACTCGGGATTGATCGGCTGCCACTTTCCGCCCCATTGTTATTTCGCGGCTACCTGAAACTCTGACCGGATGAACGGTTGATCCCTTCCTCGCCTGTCAGCCGAAGTGACGAATCTGGGGGTCGTGGCGGTGTCCCCAGAACGTGAGGCGCACTCCCGCGACCGCGCCCAAAACGCGCCCTCTGCGGACTGACTATTTCCCACTCGTTCCCAAATTACTTCCAACTCCGGTGACCAAATCGTATCCGGACTTACAGCTGAAGCTACCGGCCGTTCCGGAGACAATGTCTCGAAAATCGTTGGTGCCTATATTTGAATAGATGACTGTCAGTTCCTGAGTGGTGTTGGTGTAGTTGTGTGCCGCCAAGTTCACGACTCCCGAAAGCGATGGAGAAGACACGCTCGTGCCTCCAAATACCAGCCAACCGCTAAGGCCTTGGCAAGACGTGCTGTCATACACCGACACTCCCGTATTGGGGTCGGCGTCGAACGAAAAATCCGGCGCCGAGCGGTGCGTCGGGTCTGCATTTGGTAATCCCGATTGCCAGACGGGGACTGGCTCGTACTTACTGGGTCCTCCGCCGCTGCCGCTCCATCCAGTCTCGCTGTTCAGTGAACCATTTGCATTCAGCTTTACACTCGTGCCGCCCGCCGAGACCACGTAGGGCGATACGCTGGGATAGCCGTTCACTCCACCCGTGTCTCCGCTCGACGCGAAATAGACCACGTTATTGTTCTGGAAGTGAGAATCGTTCGAGGCCTCCGTTGAGAATTCGCTTCCACTCCAGCTCATCGAGACTTGGCCGTGGCCGCCGTTCGCGGTGACTTGTGCTGTCGCGACGTCCACAGCGGCGAACAAGTTTGCAAAGCTGCTCGACGCCGCTTCCACCAGTACGATTTTGGCGTTGGGTGCCATTGCATGCGCCCATTCGATGTCCAGGGCCGCTTCCTGTGCCCAGCCGCAATTTGCCCTGGGCTTCGAGCCGCTAGCGTAAACCTGCTTGAAGCATCCATTTGCTGTAGTGCATTGCGGCAATCCGAACGCGCTGGAGAACACGCTTAGGTCGTTTTCCGCTGTGGCGTAATGATATGCGTCGACGATCGCGATCGTTCCGCCTCCGCCCGTCGCGGGCAGGCGATAAACCGAGCGCAGCGTAGCGGGAGACAAGCCGCTAGGGGACGTCCCTCCGCGGTCTGGTTCGAATCGAATCAAGTGGTTGGTATGCGCTCGTACCCCCACATCCTCTGCCTGCTCAATCGAAGTCGCGGGAATCAAGATCGGTGCATGAGACTGTGCTACTTCACTTTGCGACAGACTCAGGTTTGGCGCTGCCAGAGTAAACACAATAGAAATTGCTACGGACAAGCCTGCTTTCCAAGTCATGCCTATTCCTCCTTCGAGAATCACACACTTTCGCGAGAACGGATATCGAGGGCGGGGAAAGGCCCTAGCAGAGTTGCGGCAGGGTCTCCTCGATGTGCTGGGTTGCGGGGTATTGAACAATTAATTACCGTAAGTGTTAACCATTAGAAAAATGCGCCAGTAGGTCATCAGTTTCGGAATGAGATATTAGCTCATTTACCGTGAATGATGCCCTTCCAGTTCCGCGACAAGGATTTGGGTCTTGCTATCCCTGCGGCCGATTCCGGTCGAGGCCTGTTCCTGGTTCTCCGTCCATTTCGAGCAGTAGAAATTGGAGGCAGAAAAGAAAAGCAAGCCGAGTTCAAATCACATTCAGGGAATGGCGGCCATAACTTCGCTCGAGTAGACGCTTTCCGCCCCCGTGGAGTCCACTTCGGTCGCGACGTAATGGTAGGTTTGTCCCGAAGTGACGCTGGTGTCGATGAAGGACGTTGCGGAAATGAAGGCAGAGTTCACCTTGGTGTAGGGTCCGCCGGGCAGCGACCCCCGGTATACATTGAAGCCTGCGTACGATGAGGTACTCGGTGTCCAATTCAAAGTCACCGAATGGCTCGCAGCCGCGGCGCCCGATCCAGAGAGCGAGATGGCTAGGGGGGAATTGGTAGCATTGCTGCTAACCGTGACGCCGCCCGAAAGATTTCCGGTGGTGGTCGGAGCAAACGTTGCACTGAAAGAGGTGGACTGCCCAGCAGCAAGAGTGACGGGTAGCGCGAAACCGGACGCGCTGAATCCCGTGCCACTGATGCTGATCTGCGAAACGGACACGCTGGAGTTACCGGTGTTTGCCAGGGTCACACTCTGTGTTCCACTGGCACCCGCGGTGATGCTTCCAAAACTGAGCGAGGAGGGAGACGCCGTGAGTTGGGCAATGGGCGACACGCCTGTGCCTGCCAGGGCAACAACGAGCGGTGAATTGAGTGCGTTATTCACGAGTGTGAGGTTGCCGGAAAGGCTGCTTGCGGAGGCAGGCGTGAAGCTGACGGTGAAGGCAGAAGAACCTCCGGGGGGAACAGAAAGCGGCAGCGTCAGCCCGGAGAAGCTGAAGCCGGTTCCAACCAGCGATGCCTGGGTGACGCTGAGGTTCGCCGTCCCAGGATTGCTGATGGCGAGCATCTGGGTGTTGGTCACACCCACGGTGACGTTGCCAAAATTTACGCTGGCAGGGATCAAGGAAATCCGCGGCTGTACGCCGTTGCCGCCTAGCGAAATCGTAGTCGGCGAATTGGTCGCGCTGCTGATAAAGCTGAGGCTTCCCGTCGCGCTACCGCCGGTAGCCGGCGCAAAACTAACAGCGAGCGAGAAACTCTGGCCTGCGGCGAGGGTCACGGCACCGGTGAAGCCGCTGACGGTGAATCCAGAACCCGTGATGGCGACCTGCGAGAGGTTGACGCTCGCTGTCCCAGGATTCGTCAGCGCAATCGCTTGAGAAGCGGAACTTCCCACCGGGGTATTGCCGAAGTTCAAGCTGCTCGCGCTGGCCGAGAGCAAGTACGATTGAGATGAAGTCGAGGATACAGACGATGCTGTCGTTCCCGTTCCCGAGACAGAAATCGATTGAGTACCGCCGCCATTCACGCGGCTTGTGCTGAAAACGATGCTGCCGCTGAAGGTCTTCGCGGCGTCCGGTTGGAACACCACCTGGAAAGATGCGCTGCCATGAGGACCCAACGTGATCGGCATTGCGGGGCTGATGACAATAAACTCCGGAAGGCTGCTCGCAACCTGCAGGATCGAAACGGCCTGTCCGCCGTTGTTAGTTAAAACAACGGTAGCCGCCGAGCTTGAGGTATTTACGGTGACTGGTCCGAAACTCAGCGAAGCCGGTTTGACTCCAACACCTGCCTGGATCGGAGTAGATAAGAACACTGAACTTACAAAAAACAATCCGAGGGACAGGCACACCAGTCGCGTTTTATGCATGCGCGGCAATCCTTCGTGTTCAATTCAGGTGCGAGAGCAGAACGGGGCAGAGGGCATATCGTTCGCGAATCGAGATTCTTATTTCCAGAGGGAAGATACAACTGGTGGTAAGGTCAGATTTGGAACAGGTGTACTTTGGTTTTCTGATTGGCACGCGTTACTGCTTAAGGGGTGTGACATTGTTAAGTTACATTTCGACGTACTGCTGGAACGCCGCTCGGTAGCAACTCTTTTCTTCCTGTATGCCACCTGTGTGGGGATTCCGGTGAAGCCGATCGGCATTCCGAACTGATCGCGATCACTGTTCCGGGGTGGATCCGATCAGTGGTCGGAGCGAAGCGACGCTGGCGGATGGATTTTCCAGAAAGTGATCGGGATCGTCAAGCTTGTTGT
>WNFA01006809.1_pt1 | contig 14128 bp, 10 predicted proteins | sample 5400481 | NCBI WGS metagenome assembly WNFA01 (sample SAMN13153340, study PRJNA577476) | soil metagenome | isolation source: 120 cm saprolite under Douglas fir tree site 2 hole 1 replicate 2 | place: USA:California | collected 2015-04-18 | reverse complement strand
CCCGCCGCAAGCCGCGCCTCTTTAGAGGCAGCGGTTAGGCGTCTGTGGCTTTAGCCCATAGCCGTTGCATCTCCCGTTTCGCTGCTCGCAACGCAAACCGTAGGGCCTCATTATCCGAATTAAGGCCATAGTAGGTTCGTATTTCGGTGATAATCGCTTTCTCTTCCTCCGTAAAACGTACAGTAAGAGCGCTGGGTTTTTGTTTCTTGTCCATACCATAAGCATATCCCCTTGCAATCCTACTGTCAAGGTGCTATAATCCTGATAGTACCTTGAAAACTGAATCGTGTACGGGTTCGCTGGCGCAGGGCCAGCGGTAAAAACACGACCGTGTTCTTCCAGATGTACCAGGCTATTGAAGGCGCTACGAAGGTACGACACCATCGGCTGTACGGCTTTAGGAAGTGGAGCGGAAGCCCGAAATAGCTTAGGAAAAGCCTCCGCCCCTGTGGGTACGTTCCCAGGGGAGTAGCATCGAAAGATGCGGGTGTTGGTGGTTCCCAAGACGCCAACCGCAAGCTGTGGGCCATTCATCCCTTTGCGTCAGGCATGGAACCAGCAACGGGCATGGCACCGCCCAGGGAACAGATGCATGAATGGATGCGGCTTTTTCCGCGCTTTTCCCTGCCCACTACGGGACGCACCGAGTCGCGGCCACGCCGCATTTCTCAGCGTACCGACTACGTGAGAGAGGCAGAAGCTCCTGGACGAAAGTCCAGGTAGAGTGTCACGATTATCCCTGTTGTCGCTTAATTATCCTGACCTGGATCATCCCAGTACAGCACCCACGATGTGTGGGTATCCACGCGCGAATTCACCGGCACTCATAGCTTTTCTACCCTCTAATTGAAGGTTATCCACCACTAAAAGGCCGTTACCGGTAACAACTGAGAGGACCTGTTCACCGTTCTCTTTGCGAAGCCTGACCGTCCCAGGCTTTACCTCTTCACCTGGTTCCAACATTATTGGATGGGCAGAAACGATTTTTAATAGTCTACCGCGCCAGTATGTATAAGCGCTGGGCCAGGGAGTGTAGGCGCGGACTGCGCGTGCCAGTTCGTCGGCGGAGCGATTCCAGTCTATCTCACCGTCTTCTTTATGCAGCATACGGGTATAAGATGCAAGTTGTTCATCCTGGGGCTGCGGCGTGATTTTACCTTGTACCCACAGTGGAAAGGCCTCTAGCAAAGCCCTGGCTCCCAATTCAGCCAATTTGAGTGTAAGACTTCCAGTGGTATCATCTTCTGCAATCGGTATACTGCGTTCGAGCAGCGTTGGGCCGGTATCTATACCAGCATCTATGAGCATAATAGTCACGCCTGTCTCTTTATCGCCTTGCAAAATTGCTGCGGGGATGGGCGAGACACCCCTGTACTTAGGAAGCAAGGAGGCATGTATGTTCAGCGTTCCATAACGAGGCTGATCAAGTACGCCCTGCGGTAAAATTTGCCCAAAAGCGGCCACGATGTACAGGTCAGCGTGGTAGGCGGCAAGCGCTTCAATGTTTTCTGGGCGCTTGAGTGAGCCTGGCTGCCAGACGGGAATGCCATATGAGAGCGCGACCTGCTTTACTGGTGAGTAGACAATTTCTTTTCCCCGTCCTGCCGGCTTATCTATACGAGTAATCACAGTGACAATTTCGTAACCCTCTGGTAGTACCTGACCAGGCCTGGCGTTCTCGATCAGCCCTTCAAGAGCAGGAACCGCAAATAGAGGTGTCCCCATGTAAATGATGCGTATCATGTTACATTCCCTTCTACATAGATTTTGTAGATTTTTGGGAGCAAATTCAATGTGTCCAAAGTATATTAGCATATTCAGGCTACCGGGTCACCTGAAAGGACAGCTCTTCAGTTGGTAAACGCTGTGATATGGTATACTTGCTCACACCAAGTTGATTCGCCATCCCTAATGGGAAGACAACAGGGTTGAGTGTATGAGACAACCACACGTTTCCAGACTCAGTATATATTCTATAGTTCCGCCACTCACCGATCCTCGTATTGTGCTGCAACGCGCTGACGAGGTCGGGATTGCTTTTCGCATGGTCGGCGACGCTCAAATCAGCACGTTGGTATTCACTGGCGATCCTGGGGCGGGTAAATCGACTCTAGCAGCAATCTTGTACCGGGGCCTGGAATCAGCAGCACAGGCTGGGCAAGTTGGCTGGCGGCATTTTGTCTGGCTGAGCATCGGGCCAAATGTTACGTTGCCTGATGTGATTGCTGCTGTTCTCAGTAGCGTGGATGTGACAGATGTGAGTGGGGTGGGAGTGAACGGGGGGTTAGATGCAGGTAATAGGGCAGGGACAAGTAACGGGGTAGGGGCAGGTAATAGGGTGGGGACAAGCTCCGCCCTTACAATACGCGAAAGCCTTGCCGATTTTTGGATGCTCAGGCCGGAGGAGCAGATTGGATTGCTGATGCGGGTGTTGTGTCGCCCGCAGGAGAGCGCTTTTGTGGTTTTGGATCAGTTTGAGGAATTGCTTGACCCAGCGGATAGTTCTCTGGGGTCAGTTGGGCGAGGTGCAGTTCCTCTTTTTCTGGATATGCTGCAAAGTGATCTTGGAGCCAGCAGGGTAGTATTGACGTGCAATCGCTCGCCATTTTCTACTCAAAATGAGGAGAACGCTCGTGTGCGCACGTACCTGGTTTCGCGGATAAGTATTCCCGAAGGCGTGGCGCTGCTACAGCAACGAGGTGTTCAGGGTAGACCTGAAGAGCTATCACTTACGTGGCAACGCTGCGCGGGTCACGTTTTTGCGCTGCTATTGTTCAGTACACTCTGTGCACTGAGTGGGTTTTCTCTGAGCTATCTACTCAATTCACCCGATTACTTGCCGATGTGGATTGGCGAGATTACCGTCAACCTGATCAGCGCGGTGTATAACTTCCTGAACCCGGTACAGCGCACTCTCTTACGCTCGCTCTGCCTCTTTAGCGAGCCTATGCCGGTTGAAGGCGTGATGACCGCGATTACGGGAGAAGAGCCTGCTGCTGTCGATATGATGATCTTTGAACGCGAACTCAGTATCTTAGCAAGATTGGCGCTCGTGCAACAATTCTCATATGACGACGGCAAGTCGAGCTTTTTTCTGCATCCATTGCTGCGCCGATATGCGATGGGACATTTTCTCGAAGGCAGCGACCGGCATCCCAGCGGCGACTTGATGATTGAACTGGGCGTTACGAATGAACCCAATCCGATAGTGGGCAATCCGGAGACGAGGGAAATTGCCCTGGCTGCCGGTCATATGCGCGTGGCAGCCTATTATGCGCGCCTGGCACAACAATATTGTCCTCCTTCTCAGAAACGCGACGGGCCCCAGGATGTTGAGCCGCTGCTGGTCATGGCACTTCACCTGTGCCTCGGCTGGCACTGGCAACAGGCTTACGACCTGCTCTCCTATGAAGGATTGCACCAGAGCATGATGCAATGGGGGGCATGGAACACATTGATCCGATTATATACAGCCATGATGCCTCCGCTTGGGGTAGTGAGCCGCCGAGACGAGGGACAGATTTTCAGTCAGCTCGGCCTGCTCTATGGGCGCCTGGGCGATTACCCGCAGAGCCGATTCTATTTTGAACGTGCGCTGGCCACACAACGCGAGATTGGTGACCGGCAGGGTGAGGCTGTGACGCTTGCGAATCAGGGAGAGTTGTTGCGAAGTATTGGTGAAACTCAGCAGGCGCGTGTCAACTTCGAGCAAGCGTTGATGTTAAACGGGCAGGAGCATAATGCGCACCTGGAGAGTGTAGTACTGCATAACCTGGGGTTGCTTTGTCAAGGTGAGAGAAAGTACCAGGAGGCGCTTGGTTATTACCAGCAGTCACTGAAGCTGGCGCAAAACCTGCAGGAGTGGGCGAACATGGGGATGATCCTTACCAATATAGGGATGTTGTTTTACGAGCAGGGACGTCTTCAAGAGGCTTTGACGCTGTTATTTTCAGCATTAGGGGTGCGCGAAGCGGCGGAGGATCGGACCGTGGGTTCGCTGGAACTTTTTTTAGAGATGCTTGAGAAAAAGATAGGGCCGGAGGCGTTTGCACGGATGAGGCGGGAGATTCAGAGGACGCAGGAGCAGGTGGTTGCGAGGTTGGGGGTGGGACTCTTCTTGCCAGAGGAGAAATTTTCAAGGGTCGCCCCTACTATGGACGGGCCTGGGGAGCCGCTTCATTCGTAGCATAGTAGGGGCGACCCTTGTGGTCGCCCGCCGGTGCTAGCGGCACAAAGTGTCTTCATGCTATACTGCATGCTATATTATGTGTGTGAAAGAACCTGTTCCGGAGTAAATGCTCTGGCTTGAACAATATATGCTTTCCACTGGTATAGAAAGAGAGTTTTCCTATGTCCACCGCTACTCCCAGCCCACGCGAGACAAGGACGGATGAAGGCACTATCGCTGCAACTGCTGGTCGAAACTTACAGGGCTGGTTGCTTATCTTGCTTGTTTTTGTTGCGGGCGCTTGCTCGTTGGCTGTTGAACTATCGGCATCACGTTTGCTGGCACCCTATTTTGGAACCTCTCTCTTCGTATGGGCTAATCTGATTGGTCTGATCCTGCTCTATCTCACTATTGGCTACTACATCGGGGGGCGATTGGCTGACCGCTTTCCTCGGCCCGCGGTACTTTATACGTTGACGATTGTTGCCGCATTTCTGATCAGCGTGATACCTTTTCTTTCGAAGCCTATTCTCTTGTGGTCGCAGAGTGCCTTTGCCACCTACTCGGTAGGCGTCTTTTACGGGTCGCTGGTCTCGGTTATACTGCTCTTTGCCATTCCCATGATCCTGCTGGGCTGCGTCTCGCCCTTTGCAATTCGCCTGCGCATCGAGCAGTTAGGCAGATCGGGGCGTACTGCCGGGCAACTATATGCGATCTCCACGGCTGGCAGTATCCTGGGGACGTTCTTGCCGGTACTCTTCCTCATTCCGACCATTGGCACCTATCGCACATTCTTTACGTTTGCTGTGTCTCTATTGATCGTCTCGATTATTGGCCTGGCAAGTACGCGATCTAATAACTCAGGTCCACGCTCAAAACGATTGGACAGTAGTCTCCTGTCGATCTTACTGTTGATTCCGATGGCGCTTTCGATCCTGACAATGCAGGGGCCAATTAAAGCGGCGTTTGGGAGTAACGGAGGAGGAGTGCTCATTACCGAAAAGGAATCGGCTTACAACTATATACAGGTGGTGAAGGTGGGCGAAGAGACACAATTGATACTGAATGAAGGCGTAGGAATCCATTCAATTTACAATCCTAACAGTATTCTCACACAAGGTCCGTGGGACTATTTTATGATCGCACCGTACTTCAACAATCCCCCGTTCACGCAGGACCAGGTACGTAAGGTTGCCGTCGTCGGGTTGGGAGCAGGAACTGCCGTTCGTGAATTTACGGGTGCATATGGGCCTATTCCGATTGACGGTGTTGAGATCGATGGTACCATTGTAGACATCGGACGGAAGTATTTTCACATGAACGAACCTAACCTGCATGTGATTGTACAGGATGGCCGTTACTTCTTACAGACCACCTTGCAGAAGTATGACGTGGTCGCCATCGATGCCTACCAGCAGCCCTATATACCTTTCCAACTCACTACGAAGGAGTTCTTCCAAACAGTTCGCGACCATCTTACTCCTACCGGCGTGACGGTGATTAATGCCGGGCGCACGGGTAGCGATTTCCGGCTGGTAGAGGCGCTGGCTCAAACGATGCACTCCGTGTTTCCCAATGTCTATATCATAGATACGCAGCGTTTCACTAACAGCCTGATAATCGGCACCAACGCACCGACCTCGCTCGGCAATTTTCAGATCAATACGTCCCATTTGACGAACTCGCTGCTCCAGAGCGTTGCGCAGGCGAGCATTGTCTACGGCAATATGCGTGAAGAGCATTCGCGTACCGTGTATTTCACCGATGACCGCGCGCCGGTCGAGCAATTAATCGACCAGATCATTTTGACAGCTGTACAGAATCCAGGAAAGTAAGGAGAAGAACCTATGAATCCAATTGATCTTAGCCACATGCAGGTAATTGACCTATCGCAGAACTGGGATGTGAATACCCCAGCGTTCGCCACTTACGAGGGACCTACCGTCAAGTGGATCAAACGTCCCGCCTTTGAAAAGGTAGGGGGGCAGTTCATCTCGTCTACACTCCATGTCGGGACGCACCTGGATGCTCCGTTGCACTTCATTACCAATGGACAGGACATTGGAAGCATTCCATTGAGCAAGCTGGTGGGGCCGGGGGTCGTGGTAGACCTGGAAGCTATGGGGATTGGCGATTACGAAATTTATACCTCGCAGCACTTCGAGGAGTGGGAACGCAAAACAGGCATTCGTATCGAGCCAGGCGATATCGTGGTGGTGCATACCGGCTACCACAAACATTATCAAAGTAACTGGTATGGTAAATGCGAACCAAACGAAATACGCTATTTCAACATGCACCCTGGACCCACGCGAGAGTTTGTGGATTGGACGCTGAAGCGTCAGATCTCCTGGTTTGCAATAGATGCCAGTTCGATGGATCATCCCATGAATACGGTTCTGCGCATTGTACGATCTGATCTCGCGGCCAGGTGCGCAAAGAAACTGGGCAAGCCGCTTGAAGAAATTTGGCCCGAGGATGACTTGCAGCTTATGCACTACCAGTTATTTCCTCACGGCGTCTTCCATGTTGAAAATGCTGGCGGCATGATCGACGAGGTGCTCGATATGCGCCTGTGGATCGGCTGCTTCCCCTGGAAATTCAACATGGGTGAGGCAGCATTCTGCAGGCTGGTGGCGTTCGTTGAGAAATGATGTTGGCCTCTGAGAAGTAACGGAACGGAAAAGTACGATAAGGCCATGAATAAGCTCTATTACAATCAAGAGCTGCAAAACATGTGCCTTTTCAGACCATTCTGCCTGCCACGCACTGTTCTTCCTACCCTCATCGATCAGCCTCAGAAGCCGTTTCATTGCTTAACATGTTTTTTCTGATTGGGACCAGTCTCCTGAATACGAAATAGCCCGCGTAGTACATTACCAGCCACATTACAAGGTCCACTGGACCGGCCAGGGGGCTGGTCCACACGAGAAAGCTTGAGTGTGTAACTACGGCATCCAGGAGGTCCCGGAGAAAGCCAAAAATGGGGACTCCGACCGGCAGTATAATGGCGAGCCAGTGCCAGCGAGTTTGCCAGAGGCGCCAGATCAACAGGTAGGAAATCCCACCATAGATTAAAATTGGTGTAATATAAAAAGGTAAAGGTAACTGCAAAATCAGCCCGATGGCGGTATAATGCCACCAGGTAGCGTAGTAAGCAATGAGATCGACGAGCGCGTTTATAATGCCCAGGGTCAAGCCGCCCAGCAGGGTGGCAAGGATCACTTCCCTGGGTGGATGTAGGAAGAGTAGGAACGCCAGGTAAACTAGTACGATAAATGGGACTACGTGCAAAAGATACAATTGCATCTCCATCGAGAGATACTCCTTAATTATTTGTGGTTGACCTGATATTTCGTTAGTAATGGGTGTGCGGTGGGACGCGATAAAGCGGGTCCCTCTACTGTTCGGTCAAAAAAAACATTTAAGATGTTTGAGAAAGGATTCTTCTCATGAATATAATACCGCTTCGAGTGGCACTTGCTCAAATAAATGTGACTGTGGGTGACCTGGAAGGCAATAAGGAGAGGATATTGGCATCTATGCAGCAGGCTCATGCTGCGGGAGCGCAGATTGTATGCTTCTCGGAACTGGCCCTGGCAGGCTACCCCCCAGAGGATCTTTTGCTCAAGCCCAGGTTTGTCGAGGACCAATTGCGCAAGCTGGATGAATTGATCGATGCCAGTCGAGACTTTCCTGGATTGGCTTCTGTAATTGGGTTTGTGGATCGTGACCATGACATCTACAACGCGGCCGCGATCATTTACGAGGGGAAACTCTGCGGCGTATATCACAAACATCACCTGCCGAACTACGGCGTTTTCGATGAGAACCGCTACTTCCGGGCAGGACACAAGGCGCCTATCTTCCTCATCAATGGAGTGCATGTTGGCGTCACTATCTGCGAGGACGTGTGGTATCCTACTGGCCCAATGACTCTGCAGGCATACGCGGGGGCCGAGGTGATCATAAATATCAATGGCTCGCCGTACTATGCCGGCAAAGAAACTTTTCGTGAAGTGATGCTGGCGACTCGTGCAGCAGATAGCAATGTGATCGTGGCCTATTTGAATATGGTAGGAGGTCAGGATGAACTGGTTTTTGATGGTGGCAGCATGGTCTTTGATGAGCAGGGAAAATTGATCGCGCGCGCCAAAGAGTTTGAAGAGGATATGCTGATTGTTGACCTGGATACGGCTTCCGTTTTCCGCTCCCGCCTGCATGATCCGCGCCGCCGCCAGGAACGTTTGCATGTAGACCCTGAAATTGTACCCATCATCAGGGTAAACGATAAGCATCCTCAGGAGAATCATTTTCAATCCCCTGAACATCTACTTGGAGCACGACAGCGCATTGAGCCGAAGATGGGGCGTTTGCCGGAGATCTACGCGGCGCTGGTATTAGGCACTCAGGACTATGTGCACAAGACGGGCTTCAAGAAGGCTATTGTTGGACTTTCAGGGGGCATTGATTCGTCACTGACGGCGGTGATCGCGGTCGATGCGCTGGGCGCTGAAAATGTGCTGGGTATCTCAATGCCCTCCGGCTATTCTTCCATGGGCAGCAAGACAGATGCGCAAGAACTGGCGGAGAATCTCGGCATAGAGTTCATGACGATCCCCATAGAGGAGACATTTCGCACCTCGCTAAAGATGCTGCGGCCAGTGCTGGGAGAAGGTGACCTCGGATTGGCGGGGGAAAATCTGCAAGCTCGTATTCGCGGCAATATCCTCATGACCGTCTCCAATAAGCTCGGCCCAATTGTGCTGACCACCGGCAATAAGTCTGAGATGGCCACCGGCTATAGCACGCTGTATGGGGACATGGCCGGCGGCTTTGCTGTCTTAAAGGATGTCTTGAAGACGCTGGTGTACGAGCTGGCTGAGTATCGCAACACAGTGGGCGAGAAGTCCGTTATTCCGCACCCGGTGATCGAAAAGGCGCCTTCTGCCGAGCTGCGTCCAGGCCAGAAGGACATCGATTCTTTGCCGCCATATGATGTACTCGACCCGATTTTGAAGGCGTACGTTGAAGATGATCGCAGTTTTGAAGAGATTCTGGCGATGGGCTTTGATCGCAAGACGGTCGAGCGTGTGATGCGCCTGGTAGATACCAGCGAGTACAAGCGCCGCCAGGCGCCTCCGGGGGTGAAGATTACGACTCGGGCGTTTGGCAGGGATAGACGATTGCCAATTACAAATAAGTATAAGGAGCAATCCGAGAAGCCGGCTGAAGTTCGTTAATCACCCAATAAAACAAAGCCTGTAAGTCGAAGAGGCTATGCGCATAGCCTCTTCGACTTACAGGCTTTGTTTTATTCCTTCACGTCGCGCTTCCATGTAAGCACGATGGAGACTGTGGCAAAGATGATCGCGTAGACGAGCGCGACTGCGAGGGTGTGGGTGCTGTCGTTGCTGGTCCAACAGCAAGACGGGAATGGGAGCATATTCGTAAGTCATAGTAAGGGCGGGGGCGGTGTGGAGCGGAGTGGGGACCCTTGTGGTCGCCCTCGGGGGGTTGCCTCCATCGATATTGACGCTCTGGCGGGAGTGACAGCGATATCCTCTCGCAGATGATGGTAGGTATCATCTTCACCCTCACCGCGCTCTCTGATACTTTTTGGTCATAGTTGACAAGATATCGGAGCAGAGAGGGAGACGCTCTACCACCGCAAGGGCGAGGAGGCGATGGACCACCGCTCCCCATTGCGACCTGATCTCTATGCAGATTCGGCGAATTTGTAGAGTGGTACAGTCCGAGTTGGCGGCGTCGATACCTGCCGTAAAGCTTCCAGGCGTTCAATCGTTTCTGGCGTAAACAACACATCGCCGCACACATCACACACCTCAGCGGGAATATGTTCGATGACAATGATACGCTCGCCCTGGCGCACGGCGCGCACCACCTCTCGTTGCTCGTATTCACCTGGACAATCAGCAATACTGCATCTCATCTGACTCTCCTCTCGGTCGGGCTTACCCACTTCGGTGGCGCAGGCACATACACCGTAATAATCACTAATTTCTTCTTCTGCTTTCTACACATTCTATCATAGCGGGTGTACTTGTCAATTCAGATAGAGGGTCGTTTCGATTCTTGCCCCATACCTGCAATGGTTAAGGGCGCATGTGTCTCAATCCCTCAAGCAGGCTTTTATGTTAGTAGCAACCCGCGCGGGAAAAGTTCACTTTATCGTAACCTTCGGTAGAGAGTTATATAAGAACGCTACTTTCGTGTCGGATATGACACGAAGATAGATTTGATCTCGCTGAATTCTTCTACGGCGCTGGTGCCTAGTTCCCTGTGACCGTTGCCGCTGGACTTCATGCCACCGAAAGGCAGTTGGATCTCTGAGCCTGTTGTGGAGGTGTTGAAGTAGACCAGGCCGGATTCGATGTCGCGCATGGCTCGGAAGGTGAGACGGGTGTTTTCCGTGAAGATAGCAGTTGAAAGGCCGTATTCGGTCGAGTTCGCAACCTTCACTGCCTCTTCGTATGACACGACGGGCACGATTGAGACAAAGGGGCCGAAGATTTCTTCCGTGGCGATACGCATGGTTGGGCCTACATCTGTAAAGATGGTGGGTTTGTAGAATGCACCCTCGCGATAGTCGCCCTCGTTCAGGGGTGAGCCGCCCAGCACGAGTTTGGCTCCTTCCAACTTGCCGATTTCGGAGTATCCCTGTACTGCTTTGACACGCCCGGTATTCACAAGCGGGCCCATATCGGTTTGTGGATTCAAGCCGTCGCCAACGCGCAGTTTTTCAGCGGCTGCCACCAGGCGATCTGTGAATGCCCGTTGTACTGATTTTTGTACAATCACGCGGCTCGTCGCGGTACAACGCTGGCCCGTGGTGCCGAAGGCGCCCCAGGTAACACACTCAACGGCGAGTTCAAGGTCGGCGTCTTCAAGTACGATTACGGCGTTTTTACCTCCTAGTTCAAGGGCACAGCGACGCAGGTCGCGGCCACAAATTTCTGCGACGCGTCGCCCCACTTCGGTCGAGCCCGTGAGGGAGATCATGTTGACCTTTTTATGGCTGACCAGCACATCGCCGAGGGAGCCGCCGGGACCTGTGACTACGTTCAGTACACCAGCAGGTAAACCAGCTTGTTGCAGCAATTCTGCCAGTTTAAGCGATAACAGGGGAGTATCGCTAGCCGGTTTGAGCATTATTGCGTTGCCTGCGAGCAGCGCGGGAAAGGTCTTCCAGGCGGGTATCGCCAAAGGGAAGTTCCAGGGGGTGATGATGCCGACAATGCCGACGGGGTGGCGAATAGTCATGCAGAATTTGTTGGGGAGGGCTGAGGGGATGGTCTCGCCTTCCGCACGTCGTCCCTCGCCTGCAACATATTTAGCGACATCGATGGCGACCTGCACGTCACCGCGTGTTTCCTTCAAAATCTTGCCCATTTCGCGGGTCATCTGTGCCGCGAGCTCTTCTTTTTGTTGTTCTAGCAGCAGGGCTGTGCGCAGCAGTATTTCGCCGCGCTCAGGCGCCGGAATTGCTGCCCAGCCGGGCTGGGCTTTGACTGCGGCTTCGACGGCATCTTCGATATCGTCTGCAGTGGATCTCTGGTAAAGTCCGATTACCTCGGAGGTATGTGCAGGGTTAGTGCTGGTAAATGTCTCACCACTTCGTGAGTTGCGCCATTCACCTCCTATAAAGTTTTGGTAAACTTGCCCCTGCTCCGTTGATGGAGATGAGATTGACATGGTGATTTCTCCTCGTTGAGTTGTGGAATGGAATAGATTGGTTCGACACCAAATATGTGTTCTCCAGAGAGCATTATATCAGGCTTAAGGGGAGGCGTCGAATCGCTTTCTTTGGTTGCCCTCGCCCACACTGGCCCGCAAGCGGGCAATGTGTGTTAATAGAACGAGTTGAAGTGCGGTGTGGTGCTGGTCCGGGCGGCGCCCGGACCAGCACCACACCGCACTTCAACTCGTTCTATATGATTGAAGACTCGCGACCCTTGGGTCGCGAGCCAATAGGAAAGATGTAAGGCAGCCAACCGCAAAGCGTTGATAGCATAATGGTGCAATTCAGGCATAAATGTTCCCATTTTGCGTACAAGGACAGTATTATTATGGTGTATCATCAAAGATACATATATGGAGTAAGGAGCCCGTTTAACTTTGGAGAATATCGAACAAGCGCTTAAGCAGTATTTCGGGCACGAAACGTTTCGGGCGGGACAACGCGAGATTATCGAGTATGCATTGGCCGGGACTGATGCGTTCGTTTTGATGCCGACAGGTGGCGGTAAGTCGCTCGTCTACCAACTTCCGGCTTTATTGCTGCCGGGACTTACCATTGTGATCTCGCCATTGATCGCGTTGATGCAGGACCAGGTAGATCGTTTGAGAGCGAACGGAATCCCGGCCACGTTCGTCAATAGCACTCTCAGTCCTGACGAACGAATTGAGCGAGAACGGGCAGCCTTAAACGGCAGGCTAAAGTTGCTTTATGTCGCACCGGAGCGACTTGTGTCAGGAAACTTTCTAGCTTATTTAGACCACGTCGAGCGAACAGTGGGTTTGTCATTGCTGGCGGTAGACGAGGCGCACTGCGTGAGCGAATGGGGGCACGATTTTCGCCCGGAGTATCGACAGTTGGGGCAACTGCGTACGCGCTATCCACATGTGCCGATGATGGCCCTGACGGCGACGGCGACCGAGCGAGTTCGGCAGGATATCCTGGCACAACTGCGGCTGCGCAATCCTCATATTCACATCGCCAGCTTCAATCGGCCCAACCTCTACTATGAAGTCCGGCAAAAGCACAAGGGTTCGTTTGGTGAGTTGGTACAACTGCTGCACGAGCAACCTGATGCGCCTGTAATTGTCTATTGTCAGACCCGCAAAACCGTCGATGAACTCAGCGAGGTGCTGAGACACAATGGTATTCGCGCATTACCCTACCATGCGGGTTTGACCAATGAGCAACGGAGCGAGAACCAGGCACGCTTCATTCGTGATGATGTGTCCGTGTTAGTGGCAACTATCGCCTTTGGTATGGGTGTAGGGAAGCCCGACGTGCGCGCAGTCATTCATTATGATCTTCCGCGTAACCTTGAGGGCTACTACCAGGAATCGGGCCGAGCGGGACGGGATGGACAGACCGCGCAGTGCATCATTTTCTTCAATCATGGGGATCGAGCCAAAGTTGAGTTTATGATAGCGCAAAAACCTGATGAGCAGGAGCAGCGCATCGCTCGCCAACAGCTCCAGCAGATGGTGGCTTACGGGGAAAGCAGTGTCTGTCGCCGCCGCGTGCTGCTGGCGTACTTTGGTGAAACACTACGGGGTGAGTATTGTGGCAACTGCGACAACTGCCGACAGCGTTTTGGCATTCGCCAGGTCGTCGATGTATTACGCGGAGCAAATACACAGAAGATTCGTGATTATCACCATGACCGGCTGCCAATTTATGGTATGGGGAAGGAACTGAGTACAGATGAATGGCTACGTATCGGACGCGCCCTTTTACACCAGGAGTTATTGAGCGAAACAAACGATGGTTATCCAGTTCTTCGACTAAATCCACTTTCCTGGGAGGTCTTGAAGAAGGAGCGCACGGTCGAGATTGCTGTGCCCGTTAAACCTGTGCAAAAGCACCAGGCAAAGAGCGATGCACCTGCTCTTGAACCAGGAGAGGAGGAATTATTCCAGCACCTGCGAGCGCTGCGCAAACAGATTGCAGATGAACAGGGTGTGCCGCCTTATGTTGTCTTCCCAGATACGAGTTTAAGAGCAATGGCCAAACAGCGGCCACAAAGCCGGGAGCAATTCGCGCAGATTTCAGGCGTTGGCAACAATAAATTGGAGGCTTATTGCGAGACTTTCACTAAAGAGATTCGGGATTACTGCATATCGCACAACATGAGCATGGATGTAGATTCACACAGGGTGCCGAAAGTTGTTCCATCTGCCAATGGAGGAGTTACACATCAGCGG
>WNFA01006588.1_pt1 | contig 14147 bp, 21 predicted proteins | sample 5400481 | NCBI WGS metagenome assembly WNFA01 (sample SAMN13153340, study PRJNA577476) | soil metagenome | isolation source: 120 cm saprolite under Douglas fir tree site 2 hole 1 replicate 2 | place: USA:California | collected 2015-04-18 | reverse complement strand
CGCTGGGCCACAACATCCCAGCAACCGAGCACCTGGTGCGGCAGGTCAGAACAGATCTCGTTCATTCATATGGGCTGCGAAGCAAGAAAAATTCCGGCCGCGGGAGAGATTTTTTTCTTGACTTCTACTTTTATAGAACTTATCAGGACCTCAGTGGTTCTGGGTGTTACGATGAGCGCCAATGGGTAATTAACAAAGGTGAACTCTCCATGAGACGAACAATTGTCATAGCCGTCCTAGTCCTTACGACGGCCTCTATCGCCCTAGGACAAAGACCGAGCGCGAGCGGCGATCGAAGAGGAAGCATTGAACAGGTCATAAGGCAACTGGATCATGAACGCATTCAGGCGCAGATCGATGCTGATGCGGCGGCCCTTGAGCGCATCTATGCTGCTGATTTTATCGGCATAGGGCCAAGCGGCGCTGTGAGAACCAAGCCGCAGGTGATTTCAGATTTTACGTCCGGTGAATTGAAATTTCAGTCCATCACCACCGACGAGGTTCAGGTGCGCATCTACGGAAACACGGCTGTCGAGACTGGCCGCTCCACAATGAATGGGCAAGACAGAGGCAAAGCTGTCCCCCGTGACAACCGCTTTACGAGAGTATGGGTAAAGCAGCAAGGGCACTGGCGGTTGGTTCTCAACCACTACTCGCCACTGATTATGCAGCAATGAGCTTGACTGACTGCCCCTGACACATCGCCATGTTCTGCACGCTCATCCGACACGTTCGTTCAATTCGGAAGAGTTGAACTTTTCGAAATTGATTCCCGGCCACGCTTATGTCCTAATTCCCATCGATGATTGAACCGGACCACAAAGCTACGCGTTGAACGCCAATCAGCTTTTTCTTTGGCGAAGGATGTATCGCGAAGGGCGTCTGGGAAACGACGCAGCGAAGAAACTCCTGCCGGTAACGATTCGCGATGAGCGACTGGTGGAAGCAGTGAAGGTTGTGGAGGCGGCTTCGCCGTCGCGTTTCTTTGATGAAAATCTGACTGGAACTAGAAAACCCCGTCGATATACTGGTGCCAGAGGGAGGAGTGAGTTATGGATTACAGCATTAACCTTGCGAACGTGGACAGAGAACTGAAGGACGGACATTACAAGGCCAGCGTGGTCTACACATTCACGATCTCGAACGGGTTCGCCAAGACGCATGCAGATGTTGTGCTCACGGAAGCGGGCGCAGCTATCATCGAGCAGAAGGGAAAAGACCCGCAGACAGCTGCCAAGATCGTCCTGGAGAGGCTCTTGAAGAAAGGCCGAGACCCTTTTGGGACTCAGATTCTTCTGACAGTTCCGTATGGACACGCTGAATACTTCGCTCGGCACGGGAACTACGAAACGTTACCAACGCTGGCGGACTGACGCTTGACCGCGAGGGCTCATATCCAGCTAAGCGGCGCGGGCAGTGGTTCGGAAAATTTCCCGTTCCATCTCGTGTTTTTCCCAACAGCTTCCTTCCTGTCCGGCGAAGGGTTCAGCGTGGTAGCGGTGGTAGCTTGGATCACGGCCATTGAGCGCGGGGTCGTAAATCTTCTCCCGTACCCATCTTTGTCCTGAGAAGATTGCTGATCGGCAGTAGTCGCATTGGCTCGCGAAGCAATCGATCATTTTTCCTCCCTGGGAAGCTGACTCGCGTAACGAAAGCAAACTAAGTTTTGTCAGCAGCCATTCATCAATCTTGCAACGCGGACGGGAGCGACATTCTCCGTAGTCGGGCAACCGCTCGCATGCGAAGCCTCGTGTCCGGCAGACAGTGCAAAGCAAGAGAACTCCGCGAAGACTTGCAAAAACCATTTTGCTTGGTCGATGTCCATAGGCCGGGCCTCACCTGTGCAAGTGACGCCTGCCAATGGTGCATTTCTATCGCCAATAGAACCGATAAATAAGTGCAATATTTACTGAGACTTACACGAACGTAATTACGGTGAGTCAACAATTGGTTACGGCCAAAAGCCCAACGAACCAGCTCGCGGAGAAAGCACGCTCGAAATACCCGGAAGGTCAGCGCAATCGACCTACGAGACGTAGAACCCACCGCAAGACTGTTGCCACCACCAGGATCGCCAGCACCACAAGCAGGAACCGTTCCTGCGATCCACGCCGCTCACTCATGATCCGATTGTAAATCTTCTCCAGGACGGACTACGTTGGCCAAACCGCACCGATCTAAATCCCGTGGCGGCGGCGAATTTTTAATTCTGGTGGACCGAAACGAGAATACATCTCTAGCCGAGGTGCGCCGAACGCTACGGCATGAATCGTGTCGCGTGTCGGAAATTGGGGCTGGTTCAATTCCTGTTACCTCCTCGATTCCAGAGCACTTGGCGTGCTCGTTCGGCGAGCGGCTGAGTCAATCGTGACACTTCGTCTGGGTGACGCTGTTGAAACTCCTCCAGCCACCGAAACCAATCGTTGCTTCCGACTATGGGCCGTTCCGCCAGCGATAGGAGGAAGTACTCCTTAACCAACAGTCGGTCAATCGATCTGTCGTTCGACACGGAAGGACTTAGTGATGGAACCTAAATTTTATTTATAGGCCGAACATGGAGTTGACCCCGGCGCGCGGGGCCTCGGAAGAAGGCGCTCGACGTTCAAGCGCAGGAAGCGACGCCTGCTGGGCGGCTGGCGGCAGAGTCACAGACTGTTGCACGGTAGGCTGATCCGAGGCGGACAGAGCCGCAGCACTGGGAGTTGCAACGCTTGGGGTAGCAGTGGTTGGTTGGGCAGCAAGCTGCTGGAGATAGGCGACGTCGCGAGGTTCTTCCGTGCCCGGCTGAACGGCGGGAAATGACAGATTCATTTGATGCTCCATTGCGCTGGCGATGCGGTGCAACTGCCAGATGAGCTTTTCGAGCTCTTTCGAACGGCCAAGGTTCAAGTTGCGGTCCCACAGAAAGCGGATGGACAACACCACGATAATAGGCAGGCCGATGGCCAGTGTGGCGAGAACGATGGTGAAGAACAGCGAGTCGAGGGCAGTGAAGGATTGGGTCATTGAGGTCATTGGCAGCCTCCAAATGCAGGCTTCTGGAAAGCAGGATACAGCAGCGCGGCAGTGATGACAAACAAATCGATCTCAGGGCAAACGGAGAAACATCAGTTGGGCGGGAAGTTTATTTTCGACGCTTTTAAGCAACGGTACTCGAAGCGAGTTTCCGTCCGGCTTTCATGCCGCCTTGCTTCTTGGACACGCGCCCTGCCAGAAATAAAATCAAATTCCGGTCTTCCTGATCCATCTTCGCGAGCAAAGACGCCAGCTTTTTCATCAACAACGCCGAGCACCGATACTGCTTCTGGTGGTCTCACTTTCTTCTTTCAGCTAACCTCCGGGGCGCTTACCCCTGCGGTAACGCAAACCCCCGAGCCGAGTTCCCTCGCTCTCATGCTGTCAGGGGTCGGGCTAGTGTTTGCGATGCGGAAACGCTGGACCTCGGGACTGCAACCGGCTAGTTGACATAGATATTGGTTTACAGCATCAAGAAGGCCCACTAGCTTTTCAGCTTAGTGGGCTTTCGTATTTTCTGCGGTAATTCCTCGCAAGAATCCAGTGGTATGATGTCGTTTCCCGTTGCTCCGCCCGGAGCGGCAATGGCAATCAGTTTCCAATCAGACGAAGAAGTTCTGCGGAAGTTGCGGGATAGGCTGCGCAAGATGACCGACGAAGAGTTGATTCGATTCGGGAAGGAAGTTCGCAGGCTTGCGGAGAATCCGTTTCCTCAAGGGTCACTGCAAAACCGGCCATACGGGGTCACTTCAAAAGCGGCCATGGCAAATCATATTCTCCCGCGAACTGGACTACGATGCAGGTGCTGTGAGAAACGCCCTTCCAGCAAAGGGCGACCCTTCCCTCATAGTTGGACTTTTTGTAATGGCAGGCCAACCGAGAAACATCATCGTCGTTCGACTGGTCGTGAAGAAAATTGACGATAAGTACGGAGCGGCCTTTGAGTTATTTCCATCTGCTCCTCCGCACTGCACATTTGTCTGCGGAATTGGTGATACCGAAATGATCGACGAGATGACAGTTCGGCCCACGGCCCGTGGTCAAAAGTGGAGGGAAAGCCTGTCTCACCTAAAGTCCAGCGAGCGTGCGATCAATGCCGTGCTTTAACAATCGAGAATCATCCGAAGCACGACGATGTCGGTGGTGATGTAGACGCAGTTCTAGTTTCTACGCACGGCCTGAAATGGGTTCGGAAAAAGAGCGAATGCCCCACCGGAGAAAACTGATTTTTGCGAGATCGTAATCATTTCGGATGTCTTCGCCGATATTCTTCGCGGCAGATTTTTAGCTGTCTGTCGAACGTGCTCAGGGTCGGCTTCAACAGAATTTGGGGTCCAGGCGGAAGACGCTTGGTGTCGGTATCGTTTCCGAGTAGGTCGTTGAAACCGACATGAACTACGTTCCCTAACGGCGGCCTGGAAGGTTACGCCTCCCGCGTCGAGTCCCGCAAGGTTTACGCGAACGAGCTGGCCTGGTTGGAAGATTGCGTCCATAGGCAAATTTTCACGCTGAGCCAGGGTAAATGCAAGTGCGCAGCCTGGCACGAATAATTTACACGGATATTCGTCAATCCGGCCACCGGCCTGCGACCAGTTCTGGCTACTGGATTGGTACCCGAACTACGCCGATTCCAATCTTGCGACGCTCGCGTTCGGGATATTTGAGACGCGCCTTCTCCGCCAACTTTTTGGTCTTGATCGGTTTCGACAAGATGACAAGTTCGAGACTCTGGTATTCGAATAGCAGCCAGCGCACAGATGATTTCATCCGGGACATCTCTGGTGTAGCGTGGTGGGAAGATATACAGAAAAGTGCCGTAGTTTTTGGTTCAAGCAAAACCAAGCTCTGCGGACATGCCTCTCCAATTGACTCTTATCCGCGTGAACATGGCCTATTCCCAGTGCGACCACGCGTCGCCCTGCTCCTCGTGCTTCTTCCTGCTCAGGGCCTCGACGCGAAGCCGCTCTGAGCACTCGTCGCAGATGGTCATTTCCGATGCTTCGCCACACACATTGCAAACGTGGCGTGCGTGTTCTGGCCGGAAGTCGGACTGCTCGCGGGGAACTACTTTCATGTTTGCCTCCCGTTGTACAGAGGCTGAGGGCGGCCAAGCCGCGCTCCTCGTAACCTTACTCTAGTGGAGACGCACAGCTCCTATCAAGGGAATTCAATGAATGCCTTGCGGCAGGTACCCTCGGCACGCGATTTTTACGACCGCACGGAATAAGGCCGCTCAACAAAATTCTGGAACCTAGGGTTCGGCACTAGCCAAGATTCGTCTGGCTGATGGCCTTCACCAACGGCCTGTTCGTACCACTGGACTAGACAAAACCCCACGGCGAGGCGCAAAGCATCGTCTTCATTGTCTCCGTAAGGCGCGCTTGTCCTGTACGCATCAATTTGAAGCGGCGTGTTTATGAAATGACTTTGCTCGAATTCGATCCAATTTCTGTCGAGCGACTCATACAACCTCACAGCGACCATCTGCGGCAACTCCCCGACGAAAAACTGGTATTCAGAAACGAAGCGACGTGCTCCATGAATGAGTTCGTTTTCGAAGGCAGATTGCATGGGACTTTCCCCCTTTACGAAGACGATAGATATGACGACACGGTGTGTCTACTGCCAAGGAGACCAAAAAGAGTACAGGTAATAGGACTAGACTTCCGAACCGCGCAGCTTACGGGTGGGGCGCAATCTGGCATTCATTCTCTGAGACTTTTCATGCCCATGTTTCGTAACTATAGGGAAAGGAGGGATTGCGATGAAATCCTCTCTGACCTTGCTTGTGCTTCTCCTACTGTTTATGAACATTCTGGCTGGATGTGCCGCGGGACCTAACCAGTACAAAGGAACGGCAAACGAACACAGCGAGGTCGCGTGCTTCTGGCTTGGGCTCTGGCAGGGTTTTATTGCGCCTTTCGTGTTTGTGGTCTCGCTGTTCAAAAGCAACCTCAGCATCTACGAGGTCCACAATAACGGAGCTTGGTACAACTTCGGCTACCTGTTCGGTCTCGCCTGTTTCTTCGGTGGCAGCGGCAACCGGACGCCGCGTCGGAAGTAGACAACGTCAGCCGCACAGGCCGGGAAAGGCGTTGTCCAGCGTGCAAAAAGCGGATCAATACGATGACTCAATTTCTAGATCATCTGACGAATGACGTGATGCCAGTGCTGATTGATCGGCTGGAGGCTGGAAAAGAGATGCCGGTTACTTCGGAACATTGGTGGAGCAGAACAGCGATTTGAAACTCGTGGTGGAAGGCGAGGTGTTCCGTCCCGAGGATGAACTTCGCGGTGTGAGGCCGGAAGTCATACTCACGGAACCGCAAAAGGTGGGAACAGACCGCGCGGTGAGATGCTGGAACGAGTTGGGGCAACACTAACCCGTCCCGTCGCGCTCTCCCCATGCCTCCAGAACGTAACTCGCCAGTGTGAACGCCGCGTGCGCCGCCAGCCTCGCATGCCGTGGCTTTAACTTGTATGTCGTGGTCTTGCCGCCGCGTCCATGCGCTGAGCCTTTGTGGGTGCGAAGCGAGCCTGTGCCTTCCACGATGGCCGCGAGGCCCGTGAGGATGGCTTTTAGATCGTCGTCTTCAATGATTGCCGGGTCGAGTTTCAAATCCTTGCGGACAACCCTCCACAACGGCTTGATGGACTCCTCGGACGGCATCTCAAGGTTGCTGTCCTCGATGTACGTTTTGAACAGCGACTCCAAGAAGGCGCACGAAGCCGTTACCGCTGATGGCGGGTCAGCCTCCAAGTTCTCGTAAATGCGGTTGAATTCGTTTTGCAGACCAGACAAGTCGCGTGCGCGGATGATGTCTTGGAGTGTTTTGCTAACTGGTGTTGTGCCGAGAGGCTGAATGTAGCCGCCTTGCAAATACGACAGGCCGTAATTGCCGAGCGCTTTACGGACGCGCTCTTGGTCGGAGTGAAGTGATTTGTCCCACTCGTCGTTATCCTTTTCCATGAATTCTGCAACCACCTTGCCCAGAGTTCCCAGCGGGTCAGAGGAGGTGTTGTTCGCGTAGGTGAACCATCCACGCGTCTTAACCGTTTATTGCCTCCCGGCGATGGATTCAGTTCCAGCCCCGCCGCTTCCATCATTTGGTCAATCGCGGCGTGAGTGTATCTGTTCGCGAGGGCATCGGAGACAACAGCGATAATGGCGGTAGGGATTTTTCGCGTCATTGACGCTAGTTTACGCCCTCGGACCCCGGTGCTGCACTGGCCGGGGCCTCTACTTTTGAGGTACATTCAGCCCCGGCGACGGACATGCAAACTGAGAAGATGCCCGCTCTACAACTAGTAATTTTCACGGTAGTCTCGATTCTGCTGATCGCACTTTGGGTCTCTCACGCAGGCGATCACGTCATCGTTGCCAAACTAACCGTTGAAAAACTAGTGTGGGGCATCGTCATTTGGCTTTTGTGCCTCTATCTTGTGCTGCTGAAGTCCGACCAGAGAGCGGATGCATTGCTGAAATTCGTTTGGTGGGCTGCGAATTGGGCGATATGGATGATCGTCGTGATGTTGCCTTTGTTGATTGTGATCTTGTTGTTCGTTAAGTAAGCGAGGTTTTCAAATGGAGAATTGGAGCCTATTTTAAGTTGCCTTCTGACCAAGAAGGTGACCCGCCACGATGCGAACAGTGCCAATTACTTACCAGCGGTTTTGTGACAGGCGCAGAACAGCTTCTTCAGTTGAGCCTATGGCTTGACCGCTGGACTCGGTTCGGGAAATCGGCAGATGCGTCTGAAATCACCGCTAAGATTCACGCTCACAGTCAAGAAGTTGCAACCGCGTGGGGGAATTATCTTAAGCATCGGGCACAGAGCCATTAGCCAATGACCACTTGACGAACGACGTAACTAGAACAGCCGTCCCACGGTGGGACACCTGTTAAACCACACGGTAGAGAAGGCCAACATGACTCGCGACGAAGCAATTGTAAAGCTGCGTGTTGTGCGTCACAGATTGGAGGGCGCATTGGATAGATTTTACGGGCACGATCTATCCGGTGACGCCGTTGCGTTAGAGGCTGCAGCCCTTGATATCTCCATGCCGATTCGAGTCTTGGTGCATCACAATCCAAAGCGTCAGTCGAACGCGCTACTACACGAAATCGACACCGACTATTTGGACAAACCAATACACTTTCGACCCCTAATCGCCCCGCCGCCGCGAACTTTGCCTTCTGGGGTACAAACGATGTCGGTTAGTATCCCCATCAACATGACGCTGCGAGTGGGAAATGCAGGAACCCGAGGTGGAACGACGTTTACCCGCTATCGACGAGAGAAAAATCCCGAATCGAGGGTTCCTCTGCGTAAGTGGTGGTTCGGCACCTGTTGGGACAGCGGAACCAATCAAGTTTCGAACAAAGATATAATCCTGGCGCTGGCGAACAAAGAAGGTGGGGCGCATGTAGACGGCAAGTTGTCCGCTAATTACGGTGCCGCGAAAAATCAGGGACAAATTGTAATCGGTGGAAAGCCTGTCAGTGACGTGGTCAGACTAGGAGGCTTGGTAGGGATTGCGGGTGACGAATTGCTCGAACACTTATATGAAAATTATCCAGAATATACGTCTATCGAGTAGACGTTTTTGCGGGACGAGGCTACGACAGGTCCCAATACTAATACTAGGTCCCAAAAGTGGAGGCGAGGTCCCCATGAACACGAAAGACAAAACCAACGTTCGAGAGCTACGCACGCCGTTGATTTGCAAATACTGTAAAGAAGAAATCGACATCGAAGGTTTCGGTGAAGGATTTCAGTCCAACGAATCAAAATCGGAAGGTGCCCATCTGGAGTGTCCAAAAAAGCCTGTGAAACACAACCAAGATGTTGTGAAGCTAAGGCTTGATGACCTCGATGACCTCGGGTAAGGTGGCGGGGAGTTGCCTGGGTTCATGCGCAAGTGATACGGTCAGCAGATAGATTTCAATATGAGAAGAAAACACAATGAGGATTGCATATTGGGGTAGTGAACTAGCGCGGTGTGGTCATTGCACGCTGTGCGGTGAAGACGCAACCAGAGATGCTCAGCTGGCGTTCCTTTTACCTGTCGCATATTTGGAATCCACTGAACGCGTTCGTGTTGATTGGAAGTCTGACGTGTTGGCGGCGGTCTGCAAAAAGTGTTATGAACGTTACAAAAAGAAGACGCGTACGAGGAGGATAAGCCTTGACGTGACTTGCCCTGAGTGTGGTGCCCCGCCAGGAGAACGCTGCGTGATGCATCCTGTCCCTGGCTACGGTTGGCGTAGGTCCGCTCACTCAGGCCGATGGCTAGCGCTCCGATCCATCGATCAAGAATTTAACGTAAAACTCGAAAGCGACTGGGAGGAAAGCGGGAAGACAAGAGAACAAGACACGGCGGAAAAATGGAGGTAGCGGCGGGACTCGAACCCGCTAAGACCGGTTTTGCAGACCAGCGCCTCGACCGCTTCGGCATCGCCACCAAACCCTGTAAAACCTGCACCAAACCTTGTGCAATCTGTACCCAGGTTTATACCCAAAACCGTACCCAAAGTGCCCCTGCAACGCCTATTTACCCCTAATAAAGTCCTCGTAAACTATTGAAACCGCGTGGAGCCTCTGATTCAGGCAGGTTTTGCAGACCTTTGCCTTACCACTTGGCGACCGCGCCTTCGTTCACTGAACAAAACTCAAACAAAAAAACCGCCCGGAAACGCTGGCGGTGAGTGGAGACTTCCTCGAAGCTGAAGTGGAGATCTACAGCTTCAACCTTCCCTCGCCAGACGGCACGCGACAGCGGCACGGACAACATCCGCGCCTCGCCCAGCCAATCTGGAAGTTAATGTTCATAAAAAAATCATACTGCACGTAACGCGATCTGCGCAAGTTTCTCTTGCCGCGTGAAAACTATCGTCCACGCAAAAGCTCCAGAATTTCTTTTCCGTAGCGTTCCAGCTTGGTTTCGCCAATGCCCGGAATACCCCTTAGCTGCGGTAGCGACGCCGGCTTCCGCAAGCAAAGATGCTCCAGCGTGGAGTCGTGCAGAATGACGAACGCTGGCACCTTATCCGCTCTGGATCTCTCGAGTCTCCATTGTTTCAATGCAGCCAGAAGCGCCGCATCGATTTCCAGAGATGCCGTAATGGCGACGCCCTTATCCTGTTTCGTTTTTGACGCGACGCGCACGGTGCGTTCCGCAATTTCGACTTTCCACTCGACGGGAGGAAGACATACGTCGCATGCCTCGCAGTGCTCCCAGGCCACCTTTTCGCCAAAATGGTTACAGATAATTTTGTGCCGGCATTCCTTCGATTCGGCGAACCCGCGCACCTCGTGATATCGATCCCACGAACGTCTTTTCTCCGCGGCATCGGAAATCTGTTCGATGAAGTAGGCAAGCAGGCCGGCATCCTTCTTCTGCCAGAGCAGAAAACAGTCCGAAGGCTTACCATCGCGCCCGGCTCGCCCCGCTTCCTGGTAATACTGCTCAATCGATTTTGGCAGCGAAAGATGTACCACCGCGCGGACTGCGCTTTTGTTGATGCCCAGGCCAAACGCAACGGTTCCGACCAGTACGCTCACTTCATCCGCCATCCAGCGTTCCTGGTTTTTCTTGCGTTCGGCGCCGTCCATGTCCGCGTGGTAGCCGATGGCCGCAATTTTATTTTCGCGCAGCATCGCTACCGTTTCGCCCACTCTCTTGATCGTCGGCGAATAAACTATCGCCGCGCTGCCGGCATGCTGTCGCAGAATCGCAAGAAGCTTGCCGCTCTGCGTCTTCGAGTCGCATAAAGCGATCCGATAATTCAGGTTTTTGCGGTGAAAACTCGCAATGAACTTTCCCGGATCTTTCAATTTAAGCTGCGCAATGATGTCATGCCGAACCTGCCGGGTGGCGCTGGCGGTAAACGCAGCGATCGGTTTTTGCGGAAATTCTTTGCGCAGCACCTTCATTTGCCGGTAGTCCGGACGGAACTCGTGCCCCCATTCGGAAATGCAATGCGCCTCATCAATCGCAAAAAACGAAACCGGCACCTTCGCGAGCCATTCCAGTATTTCCTGTTTGGCCAGGCGCTCCGGCGAAAGATACAGCAAACGAAATTCTCCCGCTTCCGCGCGACGTTCCGTCTCGCGCTGCTCGTTCCACGATTGGCTGCTATTCAGCACTGCGGCTGGAATCGCCATCTGATCGAGCTGCGCAACTTGGTCCTGCATCAGCGCAATCAGCGGAGAAACTACGATCGCGGTCTTTCCCGTTTGCAAAACCGCTGGCAACTGATAACACAACGATTTCCCGCCGCCCGTCGGCATCACCACGCACACATCCCGCCCATCGAGAATGTTGCGCACAATCTCTTCCTGCTTGGGACGAAACGCATCGTAGCCCCAGTAGCGTTTTAGTGCATCTTTCAGTGCGCCAGGAGAAATCATGGGTTGAGAGAGTTTGAGCGAATGAGCACAGCGCTACAAGGGTGCAACAAAAAGATTTAACGGTAGAAAGTGCTTAGTGAAATCTCACGTATTCGAAGTTGATAGGCTGCGTGTTGATGCCGCGTTCGGGAGGCGCGATCCAGCTGGCCATTTTGCCGCGTTCGAAGACGCCGTGCATCACGCTATGCACATACGCGCGATCGTCCGGCGTCGGCAACCAATCATCCAGATGCGAGTTGAATTCTTCCTTGGTGATCGGTTTACCTTCCGGATTCGTCGCGACGTTTGCCCAGCTTCCCACCGTGCGGCGAAATCTCGTGCTCGGCAACGTCATCCTCTGCGGATAGCCCGCTTCTTCCAGATGGCGGTTCCACCGTGCCAGTCCTTTTTCGCAGTCGCGTACGTAAGCTTCGCGAACCACTTCATTTACCGCGTTGCGCATGGGAATTCTTTCTTCGCGCACGCCACCTTTCCCATTGGGCAATTCCAGCGTGAAGCTCGATTCCGCTTCGATGTGATCTTCGTACTTGATTTCGTCAGGCCGGCCCTTCAAGCCATTTGCGAAATAGGACGCCGCATTGGAGGAAGAATCACCTCCGAACAAATCGAGTGACGAACTGAACCAGAAATTTAGATACCTCTGAATCGTTGGCAAATCGATGACGCCGGCTTTGCGCAGCGCGATTGGATCATCCGTGCCGAGTTCTTTCATCACTTCAATGGTGCGCTTGATGACCCGACCGATTCCGGTGTCGCCCACGAACATATGATGCGCTTCTTCAGTGAGCATGAACTTGCAGGTACGGGAAAGCGGATCGAAACTCGATTCGGCCAGCGACTTCAACTGAAACTTTCCGTCACGGTCAGTAAAGTACGTAAACATGTAAAAACTAAGCCAATCGCTGATCGGTTCGTTAAACGTGCTCAGGATGCGGGGCTTGTCGGCGTCGCCGGAGTGGCGCTCCAGCAACTCTTCCGCTTCTTCGCGGCCGTCGCGTCCAAAATATGCGTGGAGAAGATAGACCATGGCCCAAAGATGGCGGCCTTCCTCCACGTTCACTTGAAAAAGATTTCGCAGATCATAAAGAGATGGCGCAGTGTGCCCGAGCAATCGTTGCTGTTCGACGGAAGCAGGTTCCGTGTCGCCCTGCGTGACGATTAGCCGCCGCAGGGTGGAGCGGTGTTCTCCCGGAACCTGCTGCCAGACCGGCTGGCCGAAGTGATCGCCGAAACCCACGCGACGCTCGTTTTCTTCTTGTGCGAGAAAAATCCCCCAGCGATAATCCGGCATCTTCACATAATCAAACGTTGCCCAGCCTTTGGTGTCCACGCTGATTGCGGTTCGCAAATAAACGCTGGAGGCATTGAAATCGCTGGGGCCGAGACCGTGCCACCAATTTAGAAATTCCGGTTGCCAATGTTCGAGAGCCCGTTGCAGCGTACGATTCGCCCCAAGTCCCACGTTGTTCGGTATGCGGTCCTGATAATTCGATTCCATTACACACGCTCCCGATCAAATTTCGCTTTCGATCCCTTACCAAAAAGTTTTAACGCGCCTTGCTCGCCGGTAGCATTGGGCCGGATGAATATCCAGTTTTGCCAGGCGGAGAGCCGTCCAAAAATCTTCGTATCGGTAGTCTCCGCACCCGGAAAACGCAGGCTGGCTTCCATTCCTGTAAGCGCGTCGGGCGAAAGACTGGCACGTTCTTCGATGGCCAGACGAATTTCGTCTTCCCAATCCAGATCGTCCGGCGCGACCGTTACGAGGCCGAGATCGATAGCATCCTCTGCGAGAAGTTCAGCACCCGCTTTTGCTTTCAGCTTCGCAAGTCTGGGGAGATCGCCGCGGAATCGTGTTTCCAGTCTGCTGCGCCCATTCACCATGGGAAAAATTCCGAAGTTTACGGCGCTGAGCGCAATTCTTGGCGAGACAGTTTTCCCGTCTTTCGCCTTGGATTCTTCGTCCGGTAGCGCCAGCATGTACGAGCGATCCGCTGCCAGCGCAAGCTCCAACAGCGTGCCTGCAAAACACGAGCCCTGATCGATGACTGCGAACATGCTGCGCGAAGACACATCAAGCCGCGCCAAAGTTCGTCGCAGCAACGCTACGGTTTCGCGCACTAGCCAGTCTTCGCGGGAATTCGCCAGAAATACATCGGCTTGCAGGACTGCGGCGATTTCGCCTTCGGTCTTCAAAAGAAGCAATCCAAGTTCTGGTTCGTTCGCGCGCAACATTAAAATGGCGTCGTCCAGTTCGCGGCCCATAGCCAGCGGCCACCAGGAATGCGCAGCGGTGTGAATCGCGCCAATCGTTTCTGGTTGTGGACTTTTCGGACCGCGAATCGTAATCGTTGCGGTCCGAGCATCACGATCGAACAATACGTCTACGTGCGAATAGTGATAGCCGGCATCGTCAATTTTTCGCGCCAGCGGTCGCAATTCAATTCCCTTCACCGCCGCCGGACGCGTGGAAGATGCCACCAGTTTCGCTGCGCGTTCCTGCACCGTTTTCGCGAAATTTGCTGGAGCTACGATTTCGTCCACCAAACCCCAGGCTCTTGCGCGTTCGCCTTTCACACCATCTGGATTGGTGCAGAACATGTCGGCAAGATCGCGACGCACTTTGCGCTTGTCCACTACGCGCGTAAGTCCGCCGGTTCCCGGCAGCACACCAAGCAACGGAGTTTCCGGCAAGCTCACGGCGCTGGAGCGATCGTC
>WNFA01005459.1_pt1 | contig 14147 bp, 10 predicted proteins | sample 5400481 | NCBI WGS metagenome assembly WNFA01 (sample SAMN13153340, study PRJNA577476) | soil metagenome | isolation source: 120 cm saprolite under Douglas fir tree site 2 hole 1 replicate 2 | place: USA:California | collected 2015-04-18 | reverse complement strand
GCCGGAAATCGCGGATGATCTTAGCCAGGCGGAAGAGCTTGAAGGGATTGGGAAACCGGCTCATCTCCAACGCCTCCGACTCGATGCCGAGCTGACGGAGACGGTCGGCGATCACGCCGGCGCCGGAGAGAGAGACCACCCGGTGTTCCCAGCTCGCAAGCTGCGGCCGCTGAAGGAGGCGGTAGAGCATCATCTCGGCTCCGCCCAGGTTCAGGTCGGTAATGACGTGCAGTATCCGCATCGAAGCCCGCACTCGATCTCGATCACCCAATCTTGACACCGACACGCCCGATGCTGTCGATACGAACGAGGAAGATCTTCCGCGGACGCGATGCGAAGAATTCATCGACCGCGCGGCGTTGTCCCGCCCAATAACCATAATCGTCGATGATCAAGACGCCGCCGGGCAAAAGCCTGTCGTAAAGGGCTTCCAGCTCCGCCTTGGTAGACTCGTACCAGTCGGTGTCGAGCCGGAGCAGGGCGATCGCGTCCGGCAGGTTGGCGGGAACGCTCAATGTCTCCTCGACCTTCCCGGCGACGAACCGCACCCGCTCCATTGGATAACCCGTCGATTCCAGGTTGCGGCGGACGTCGTCGAGCGAGGCAAAACACCAGTCACTGGCGGCGCTCCCACGCCGGTACATCGTCCACTCGGCGTGGGCGGGAACGCCGGTAGCGGACGCCTTGTCGAGCTCGATCGGCTCGGGCATGCCCGCGAACGTGTCGTAGAGCCAGAGGGTCCTGAAATCCCTCGCCGCCTTCAACTTCAGCGCGGCCGCCATCACCGAGCCGCCGCGCCACACTCCGCACTCGCAGATGTCGCCTTCGATCTGGTTGGCCGAGATGTATTGCATGGCATTCACCAGCGCCCAAATTCGCGCCGGTGAAGTCATCGTGTAAGGCCGGATCCCCTGGATGATCTGCAAATCAAACGGGGATGCTTCAACCAGGTTTAAGATGTCCACGTCCGAGCCGCGCCGGCTGATCCGAAGCCCGCAGAAGTCGAACGCCTTCTTCGCCAGGCCCTTCAATTTCACGGGCTCGGTGGGCATCGCGTATGAAGCGCAGCCTTCGCCGTTCAGGCGCCAAAGCATGTACGCACCTCCGGAAGTGATGCGGGCAATAAAACTTCGACCACTGCAAAAACGATAAAGCGCGCCCTTCTCGGTCCAAGCCGGTGATTCACTGATTCTCGTTGGGTAGATCGAGGGATCGATATGCAGGGGAAGTCTGGCGCAGGGCGAGCGGGAAGTGGCCTGTGAAGGCCGCCTGCGTGGCGCGAGACCCGCGGAACCGCTGCACCCCCCTCTGGACCCGGCGCAGCGCCAACCCGCTCAGGAGCGCCTGTACGGAGGACGCGACCACCAGGGCCAGGGCCGCGCCCTCTCCTCCGTATCGCGGAACGAGCACCGCGCAGCAGGCGATGAGCACGATGAGGGTCACGACAAGCAGCAAGGGCTGCACCGCGAACACGCGCGCCGAAGAGAGGGCATAGCAGAGAAGCGAGGCCACGAATCCAAGGCCGGCTGCCGCGCTCAACACCACCAGTGTGCGCGCGCCCGAACCAAACTCCGGGCGGTAGAGGACCTCGAGGATCCAGCGGCCCGCGAGCGCGGAGAGCGTCACCCCTGCCGCACCAAGAAGCGCTCCCACCAGGACCAGCTTGCGCGTCAGGCCACGGAATGCCCCCGCCTCGCCGCCCGCGCGCAGGGATGCGAGCCGGGGGCTGGCGGCGGCGCCCAGCGCACCGGTGACGATATCGCCTGCGTTGGTGAGCTGGCTGGCGGCTGCAAACATCCCCAGCGCGGCTTCGCCGGCATAGTGCCCGAGAAAGAAACGGGGCACGTTTTGCTGAAAAGACCCGAGCGAGACGCTGAGACCAAGGGGCGCCGCCTCGACCGCAAGCTGGACCAGGCGCCTCCAGGCCACCCGACTCCCCGCCGCCGCGGCGCGACGCAACTCAGCATCCGACCAGGTTCGAAGATGCACGAAGATCAACGCGGCACACGAGCCCAGCATCGAGCCGATCGCCGCGCCTGGGACTCCGCCACCGAGCACTGCCGCCAAGGTCATCAACGCAGCCGAGCTGACCGCATTCAGCATCAGGCCGCCGGCGATGACGCCCATGCGCTCGTGCTGCTGCCACACGCCATAGTAAACGTCGCTGATCGCGTCGGCCGCTCTCATCACGCTGATGGGCAGCAGGACCGCCCAACCAGCGCGGCCCGCGCCGGTGCCCCAGGCGATCAGCGCGATGGCCATGACCGCCGCGGCCGTCGTTGCGCTTCGCAGGCCCAGATACTCGCGGAAGGCATAAGCGCGCCGCGCATCGCTCGCCTGCATGAAGCGCAGGCAGAGGCTGGCCAGCATCATCACGGGTGCGGTCAAGGCGAGCGCGAATGCGTACGCGCCCACCGCCGCCGGGCCGCCCATGCGAGCCACGATGACCAGCTGCAGCCATTGGCCGAAGGCATAGACCATGTTTCCGATCAGGTTCCAGCGTACGTTGCTCCGCAGGCGCTGCGCGGGCTGGCTGCACACTGGCTGGTTCATGCGGATTCCGCGCGTGCCCTGTTCGGGCGCAGGCCGGCGAGCACGGTGCCGAGAAGAAAAATGAACCAGGTCCCCTTCCGAGCTTCCCAGCTGAGCGAGGCGCATCCGATGAACCAGGTCAGCACCAAGCTGGTCAAAAACGATCGATGGTTCGCGGCCCCGCGTGGCACCCCGCGGACGATCATCGCGAAGACTCCGAGGAAGAGCATCAGCCCGATTCCTCCAAGCTCGACGGCGACCGAGAGCGGGGTATTGTGGACGTAGGGCACTGGCGGATTTCTCCAGGGGGTTAGGGCAGGAAGGGCTGCGCGTGGGAACCCTGCTGCCCCGACTCCGCCAAGGGGATGAATCGCCAGCAGGATGAGCGCGGCCCGCCAGATCACATCGCGGTCCGAGAGCGATCCCCCGAGCTCCTCCCGGATCGTGAGCAGGCGAGACCAGGTGTCCCAGGGAACTGACCAACCGACGACCGCTACCCCCACGCCGACCAGCGCGAGGGTCAGGGCCAACGCCAACCGGCTACACCGCGCAAGCCACACCAGGGAACAAAGGAGGGCGGTCCCCGCCGCCAGCGCTCCGCCGCGCGAGCCGCTGAGTGCGATCGCGATCCCTCCCAGGGGCAGGTAGAGGAACATCAGCCAGCGCCAGCGGCGCTGGCTGGCGACCGCCAGGTAGACCGCCATGGGGATCCCGAGCGCGAGAGTCACTGCCATGTCATTGGGGTCGAAGCCCTCGGCCGCGTAGCGCGTTCCGCCCTCGAAGACGGCGTCCTCGAATGCGTTGCCGGAGAGAAAGGCTTGCCAGGCCAAGGCCACGATCAGCACGCATCCCGCCACGAAACCGCCAAGCATCGCGCGGAGCGAGTCCTCGGAGCGAACGAGCTGCCAGCCCAACCAAACGAGCGCGAGGAGCTGCACGTTGGTGACGACCCGGTTGACGACCGCACCTTCGTCGACGGACCAGAAGATGGTCAGCGCGGACCAGGCGACAAATCCCGCCAACACGAGCAACGGCGCAGGCGCCGGTCGGATCCGACCGGCCGTGACCACCTGCCAGCCACCGGCAAGGACGACGGGCGCCCCGAGTACGACCGAGGCGGCGAGAGAGGCTCCTCCACTGCTCCCGAGACGAGTTGCGATCACGACGTCGGCAGCGATGCCAACCGCAAAGAGCGCGAGCACCGCCCGGATGAGCCGGCCCGACCCGGTGTCCCGGCGGGGGGTGTCGAGGCAGGTCTGGATCACCTGACCCATCGAAGCTCACCGTAGACCGTGGATTCCGATTTCTTCGCTCGCCGCGACTGGGCTGCGTACCAGGAGGCGGTGCGGGCAAGGCCCCCGCGGATGGAAAACGTCGGAGCGTAACCAAGAATCCGGCGGGCCTTGCCGATATCGGCGAGTGAGTGCCTCACGTCCCCTGCGCGGATGGCGCGGTGACGCGGAATGACCTTCTCCGCTCCGGGGCGGAATCGGGCAACTTCACCGCGAATCAGCAGGAAGAGCTCATTCAGCGTGGTACGTTCTCCACACCCGATGTTGAATTGCTGGCCGGCGGCGGAGCTGGCGGTCGTTGCGGCGAGCAGGTTCGCCTGGACGACGTTTTCCACGAAGCAGAAGTCGCGGCTCGTCTCGCCGTCGCCGTTGATGTTGATGGCGCCGCCTTCCAACAGTCCCGAGAACCAGAGCGGGATGACGGCCGCGTACGGGCCATCCGGATCTTGCCGCGGGCCGAAGACGTTGAAGTAGCGGAGGCCGAGTAACTCGAGGCCGTAGCACCGCCCGAAGACGTGGGCGTAGATCTCGTCGGCGTACTTGCTCGCGGCGTATGGAGAGAGCTGGCCTCCCACCGAGTCTTCCACTCGAGGAAGGATGGGGTCATCGCCGTAGACGGAGCTGGAACTGGCGAAGACCACCCGATGCACTCCGGCATCGCGCGCCGCGATCAGGAGGCGGAGGAAGCCGGTGAGGTTCACTTCGTGCGTCTGCAGCGGATCCTTGATCGAGCGCGGCACCGACCCGAGCGCTGCCTGGTGGAGTACGAGGTCGACGCCGCGGCAGGCGCGCGCGCAGGCCTCGGCGTCCCGAATGTCGCCTTCATAGAAGCGGAAGCGAGCGGCTTGCTCGGGCGCCACGGCGGAGAGCGCTTCCGCGATGTTTCGTCTGCTGCCCGTGGCGAAGTTGTCGAGCCCGACCACCCGCTGGTCGAGCGCGAGAAGACGCTCGAGGAGGTGCGAGCCGATGAACCCTGCGCAGCCGGTCACGAGCCAAGTTTCCGGATCGTGGCGAAGCCGCAGGCGCAACATCTCATCGGGTGTCGAGGGGACGGTCATCTGACTTCCGCGTAGAGTTTCTCGTAGGCGCTGGCCATCGTGGAGGCGTCGAATCGCGAGCGCGCGATCAGCGCGGCGGCCGCCCCTTTTGCCCGTGCACGCGCCAGGTCGCTGGTGAGCTCGACCATGGCGACCTCGAGCGCGGGACCATCCCCGGGAGCGACCAGCAGCCCGGCGCAGTCCGAGACCAGCTCGGGAACGCAGCCGACGGCGGTCGCCAGCACGGGTTTGCCAGCCGCCATCGCCTCCATCACGGTCAAGGGATTGCCCTCGTACCGCGAGGCGAGCACGAAGACGTCGGCGGCAGCCAGCACGCGGGGAATGTCCGACCGCACTCCGAGGAAGTGCACGCGGGCGCCGATCCCCAGACCGCTCGCCTGGGATTCCAGCTCGCGGCGCAACTCGCCGTCGCCGGCGAGCAGCAGATGGGCCCCGAGATGCCGCAGGCGCTGGGAGGCAAAGGCCTGGATCAGCGCCTTGGTGTTTTTCTGCGGCTCGAGACGGCCGACGGTGACGAATGCCGGCGCGTCGTCGGGGATGCCGAGTGATGCCCGGATTTCCTCGCGAGCGCGCGGAGGCGGCGCGTAATCGGAAACGGGAATCCCGTTGGGGATCCGGTGGCGGGGCGGCAATCGATAGAACCTGAGCATGCTGTCGGCGACGGCCGCGCCGATTGCCACCGGGACAACCCCGGCCCGGAAAGCGACCGACTGGATGATGCGGCTCAGGCGCTCGACCTCGTGCTCCGCGAGATTGTGCACCGTATGCACGACCCGGCAGCGGCTCGACGTCGCGAGAGAAGGAAGCACGTACTTGAGCACGTAGAGGTGAGTGTGGAGAACGTCGGGCCGGAAGCGGCCGACGACGCGCGCGATCCGTGGGATCATGCGCAAGTCGAGCCCGGGATGCTTGCCGAGGAAGTAGATCGGGATCCCGTCCGCACGGAGCTCCGTCTCGATCCACGAGCCGCGCGGGTCGTAGAGGGAGATCACGCCGGCGGTGTGGCCGGAGCGGTGAAGATGGCGCGCAAGGAGCGCCACCACCCGCTCGGCACCGCCGACCGCGAGCGTAGGGATGACCTGAAGTACGCGCATGGCGTCGCCCTCACATCGACCCGTGCGCCAGAACACTCCGGGAATCCGGAGGCGCAGGATCCGGTGCGCGAAGCCCGAGCAAGCTTCGATACTCCGCTGCGATCGCTTCGATGATCGCTTCCCGGCGAAACTCGGCCAGCACCCAGCTGCGGCCCGCCTGGCCGTGCCTTTGGCGCAGGTCGGGATCGGACAAGTACCGCTGCAGCGCATCGGCGAGGGCGACTGGATCGCGAGGCGCCACCAGGGTCCCGGTGATGCCGTCCCGCACGGCATCGATGCAGCCGGGAACGGACGTGGCAACGATCGGCAGCGCCATCGCCGCCGCCTCGAGGGCCACGTTGGAGAAGCCCTCCCGGTAGGTGGGCAGGGCCACGATGTCCATCGCGGCGTAGAGGCGCGGCGCGTCCCACTCGACGCCGACATAATGGACGCGCCGATCGGCACGCAACGCCGCGAGAGCGTCCATTACCTGCCCATCGTCGGACTCGAGCTGCCCGGCGAGCAGAAGGTGCAAGCGAGCGTCCCCCGCCGACAAGCGCCTCCACGCGCCGGCAAGTTCGACGATGCCCTTGTCGCGCACCATCCGACCGATGAAGCCGATCACGAGCGCGTCCTCTGGAATGCAATACTTCGCTCGGGCGGCGACTCGCGCTGACTCGCCGCCCGGCGCGAATCGTTTCGCATCGACGCCTTGCCCGCTGCCACTGAGAAGCACCTTGATCTTGTCGGGCGCGCAGAGGCCCTCGGCGATCGCGATCGTGCGGGTCGAACGGCTCACGGCGAGAACGCGATGGGCGAGGAAGCATGAGGTCCGATCCGCCGCGCGCAGCACCCACCTGCGCGGCCCGGATGCAGTCAGCCAGGACAGACCACGCAGGTGATAGACGCGCACCGGGCTGCGCGTGAGCCATGCCGCGATCATCCCGAGCAGGCCGCCTTTCGGGGTGTGCGCGTGCACGATCTCAGGGCGGATGCGCCGAAGGATTCGCCACACCCGCCACAGCGCCCGCAGGTCGAGGAGCGGAGTGATCCGCCGCGTCATCGGGATCGGATGGACGGGCACGCCTTCTCTTTCCCGGAATGCGGCCGATTCCGGATCCGGCGACGAGATCGCATGCAGGGAAGATCCCAAACTGCGCAAAAAGGCGGCCTGCCCGGAGAGGAAGTAGAGCGAGAGGCCCACGGTGGTCACGTGCACGACGGTGAATCGCGCCCTTCCCGTCTCGCTCGCAGTCTCGACCGACGCAATCTTGTCTTTCGCCCCCGACCAGGCGGCCGGGCTGCCGCCCCCACCGCGATTCATGCATCCACCGTCCAGGCGCTCCTATGCTGAGGCACATTTAGGTCGCGGCCCGGCCGGTTCAATCGGGTGAATACACCCCTTACACCTCGGTAAAATACCCGCGGGCGGCTAAGGCAAACCCTTCAACAGATCTCGATCGATCCCGGAATTCCCGCAAGCGATATGTCGATCGTTAGCCAGCAATCGGACGCATTCGAGGATGTGTCGGCGCTCCCGGGCGGTGAGGCCGCTGTGCGTGGGCAATAGAAACACAGAGCGCGAGAGGCGCTCGGCTTCCGGACAGTCGCCAGCATAGCCGTAGGGGCGCCCCGCCTCGGGCGAATAGAGGTAGATCAGGCGCGCTCCAACTCCACGGCTCCTCAGCCGGACGATGCCACGAGTGGCGTCCTCCTCGGTGGGCGGACAGACAGGCAATAACCAGTGATTCCACTCCCCCCATTGCGGCTCGGGAGGAATGCGCCACCCGGCCGGCAGCTGCGTCCGAACATCGACCCAGAAGTCTGCGTGCTTCTCTGAATCGGCGTTCCATACTTTCAAGCGCGAGGCCACTACGCCCCAATCGCTCCGGCGCATTCGCAGCGACGAGGAAACCCGGTAGCTCATCTGATTGGCTGCCCGTCTGTAGAGCCGGCGCGAGGTAATCATCGTCAGCAGGGCGTAAAACGGCTTTCTATAGGCGAGACCGAGGAGCAAGTTCGCCACCGCGTGACGGAGTCCTTGCAGGAGGGTTTCCTCTCGTCCCTCGCCCAGCAGGCTCTCCACTTCCTTTGCGAGAGCGCGGTTTCTAACGACCGCGCAACCTCCTCCGCCGGCTCGGAGAGACTTGGAAAAGAGGAATGTGAAAAACGCGCCGTCGCCGAGGGAACCAAGCGGACGCCCTCGATAGGTGCTTCCGAGGGCATGCGCACAATCTTCCAAGATCGGCTTGCCTTGCATGATCGCGGCAACGCCATCGAAGTCTGCTGGATAGCCGAACGCGTGGATGAGGATGAGGCAATCGAGCCGATCCCTCTTCTTTCGCAGATCCGCAAGGCTCAATCCGAGCGTGGCCGGGTCAGTGTCGAGAAACACGGGTTGCATGCCGGCGGCCTGGATCGTCTGCCATACGACGGGATGGGTGAGGATCGGCACGCCGACCCGGGCGCATCCGGATGAACGCAACGCCCGGAGCAATGCGTATTCCGCCTCCCGTCCTTGCTGGGTGGGAAAGACATCGACGCCCAGGCCTTGAAACGCCGGAAACCAGGCATGCCCCACGTCCGGAAAGGGCCGCGCCAGACCCCGCAGAGCAGTCCAGAACTCCTTCCCTCCATAGGGAACTTGGTAAGGTGCGATCATTGGCCACCACCCTCGGCAACTCCAGCGACGGCATCGTCCTGAGACGATTCGGAATCTGGCAAGGAGCGATAGGGAGGAAAATAAGCGCTGTTTTGCGGGTCCCGGCGATAGATGCTGGACCAGGATCGGCAAAGCGCCGCATATCTCTCCGGGAGGTGGACGCGCTTGTACACATAGAATCGTGCTCTCGCAGGTGAAAAGGAGGCCTTGAATCTAAGAATGCCGTCGTCGGGAGAGTATCCTCCTCCCAGCACCAACCGTTTCCTGCCTTGTCGCTTGCCCCAGAGAATTGTGTCGTAGATGATCGCGTTGGTCGGACGGACCTGTTGAAAACTGTAATCGGCGCCGCCCAGATACGAGTACACATCATCCCGATCGTGAAGGTAGAGGGTTCCCGCGATCAATCGATCTCTATATTCCGCGAGGACGAAACGGGCGCTGGCTTTCAACCGCTCGAAGATGGCCGCGAAGTAACCGAGCGAGAAGTAGTAATCCTTGAGCGCGTTGCGCTCTTTCATGGTTTGAACATAGAGGCGATTGAACTCGCGGATGTCGTCCATTGTCCGCGCCTCGAAGACCCGAACTTTTTCGCGCTGCGAGCGCATGATGTTCTTGCGACAAGCGTGGGTGAACGAATTCCAGAGCTTCTCTTCTGGCCAGGTCAAATCGACGTAGACGATCTCCCGGCTATAGTGCAGGCAATTCCCGAGGAGGGCGCCGGTGAGGGCCTTCCAGGGATGCAAGCGGATGAATTCCGCGACTACGCCTTGGTTCATCGCAAAGCTCGAAAACTTGTTCGGGAAATCGGTTGCAACAGTTTGGACCGGTCCTCCCCATCCGAACGGGCCGGTGAACTCTGGAGAGACCGTGTCCGAGAGGTGATCGCCGACCTCTTTGGCCAGGGGCAATATGCCAATCGGCCTGCAGAAGAAGGGATAGGCGATCCGACACTGCTGATTCTGCAGCACGTAGAGACGCGCCTGGTAAGCGAGGTGTTCCTCGGCAATCCTGGCAAAGTCGACGCTGCCGAAGACGCTCTCTTGGATGGGCAGCACCGAGCTCCAGCCCCGCGAGTCGTCCGTTGCGTAGATGACTTCTTTTAGCATCGCTCGCACTTTCTAAGGCGATAGCGCTGGACGATATTTCTCGCGAGCAGGCATGCCGATGGTGCGCTCGAGCTCGTGTGCCAGGCCGGCGATGGTCGGCAGCTTGAAGAACGTCCCCAGTGGAAACTCGACCTTGAAGGTCTGCTCGATCTTGACGAAGATTTCGACTGCCGAGAGGGAGTCCCCACCCAGTTCGATGAAGTTGTCGAAGATCCCCACCCGCTCGAGCCCCAGCACTTCTTGGAAGAAGCCGGCGAGGATCGCCTCGTTGGGGGTGCGCGGAGCGACGAACTCCTTGGCGAGCGCGGGCCGCCAAGCGTCCGGCGCGGGGAGCCTCTTCCGATCGACTTTCTTGTTCGGGGTGAGCGGGAAGGCGTCGAGTGTCACGAACTTGGCGGGCACCATGAAGTCCGGCAGCTCCCGCAAGAGGTAATCGCGCAGCTCGTTGACAGTGGGAGCGCCGCCTCTTTCAGAAACCAGATACCCGACCAGACGCTTGTCCCCGGGCGAGTCCTCCCGCGCCACTACGACGGCTTGACGAATTGCGGGGTGTCGCGAGAGGACCGCTTCGATCTCGCCGAGCTCAATGCGGTGGCCACGGATCTTCACTTGATCATCCAGACGGCCGAGGAATTCCAGCACACCGTCCTCCCGCCAGCGCGCCTGGTCGCCGGTGCGGTAGGGCCGTACATATTGATTACGCGGCCGGAGACGAGTCCTTTCAGCTCCGCCGCCAATTCCCTCGGGAGCGCCTCTCCGCCAACCAGGAGGTTTTCCAGACTCTGCAGGCCCCCGCGCGCGTCCTGGTTTTTGACCAGCATGGTCGCCATCGATGGCGTCACCTGTAAGTGCGTCACCCGATGCCGCCCGAGTAGAGCTGCAAGCCCGTGATCTCCATCGCCCTCGCGCTCAGCTGAGGGGCGGTTGGCGAGCTGCCTCAACTCGTTCAGGTGCGGCAATTGCGCCATGACCACGTCGGAAGGCACCCCGAAATCAATCAGGCAAGCAATTTCATCGACGCCGATGTCCTTCAGCCTCTCCACCATCGCCAGGCAGCTCTGCGGAGTTCCGAACAGACCGCTCGTCTCGTAGTAACGGGCGAAGGCGTGCTCGAGCAGCGCCTCCATGTCCGACTCGGAGAGCTTCTGGAAGAGCCCGTCGATGCCTTCCCGGCCGGCGCTGCGGAAGGCGGGGAAGCTCGAGGCATGCTGCTTGAGAAGATCGGTGGAGCTGCGCAGGTAGGCCTTGAAAGGAGCGTGCACCTGGGCGCGGACGAATGCCTCGTCCTCGGCCACGAAGGTGTGAAGCATCAGGGTCACGCTGCCTCGGCCGCGATGTCTCGCCTCGCGCCAGGCCCGGCGATAGATCTCGAGCTTCTCCGCAAGCCCCTCGATGCTCTGCCCGAGCAGGTGGGTGAGCATGTTTGCGCCGATCTGCCCGGCCTGGCGGAAGGTCTCCGGGTTCCCCGCAGCGGTCACCCAACAAGGAAGTTCAGGCTGCACCGGGCGCGGCAGGGTCTTGACCTCGAGCTCACCCTTGGGACCGCGGAAAGCGCGGCTCTCGCCGCGCCAGAGGGCACGCACGGTCTCGATGCCGCCGCGGAAGATTTTGTGGCGTTCCTCGTAGGCGTCGGGCGCGAGGGCGAAGTCGCCCGGTTGCCAGCCGGACGCGAACGAGATGCCCACCCGTCCGTTGGAGAGGTTGTCGACCAGGGCCCACTCCTCAGCGATGCGGATCGGGCTGTGCAGCGGCAGCACGCAGCTACCCGCGCGAATCTTCACCTTCTCGGTGATGGCGGCGATAGCGGCGCTCGCCAGCGAAGGATTCGGGTAGAGGCCGCCGAAAGCATGAAAGTGCCGCTCCGGCGTCCAGACCGCCTCGAAGCCATTCCGGTCCGCGAACCTGGCGCCCTCCAGCAAGAGGCCGTACTTGTCGCGCCCTTTTTCGCCCTCATCGCTGGCGAAATAGAACAGGCTGAAGCCAATGCCGGCCTCCGACCTGGTGCTGATGCTCGGCTGCCCCGCCCTCTCTTCTCCTCCGTAGAGCACCACTTTGAAGCCGCGCGCCAGCGTCCAGAAAATCTCCAGCACGGAAATGTCGAAGGAGATGCTGGTGACGGCCAGCCACGTGCCCGGCTTCTGGCAGTCGAGACGCGTGTCCATGCCCGCGAAGAAATTCACTACGTTGCGGTGCTCGACCATGACGCCCTTGGGCTTGCCGGTCGAGCCTGACGTGTAGATCACGTAAGCCAAATCCTCCGGCCGTACCTTCGCCGGAGGGTTTGCCACGAGCTTTTCATCGAAGGCGCCGGGACGGTCGACGGTGATGACCGGAACGGAAACGTCCGCAAGGAACGACCGGTACCTCGATTGGGAGACGATGGCGGTCAGCCGCGCATCTTCCATCATGTACGTCAGCCGGTCCTTCGGATAGGTCGGGTCGAGCGGAACGTACGCCGCGCCCGCCTTGAGGATCGCCAGCATCCCGACGATCAGGTCGGCGGAGCGATCCATGAGCAGGCCGACCAGCGCACTCGGGGTGACCCCCTGCCCGATCAGCTGGAACGCGACTTGATTCGCCCGCGCATTCAATTGTGCGTAGCTGATCTCCTCGTCGCGCCAGACCAGCGCCGAGGCGTCTGGCGTCCGCCGCACCTGCGCCTCGAACAGGTGATGGACGCAGCGATCGCGCTCGCAGGCAGTCTCGGTACGATTCCATTCGCCGAGAAGCCGTTCCCTCTCCTCATTGGAGAGGACGGTCAGATCCTTGATGCGCTTGCCGCCGCCAAGCAGATCGCCGAGAAAAGCCATGAACTCCCCTTCGATCCGCGAGAGGGTACGCGCGTCGAATAGGTCCTTCCGGTAGCGCCACGAAAGGCAGCGGCCGTCGTCCGGAATGATCACGGTCCATTCGGCATCGCTGCGCGACGCCGCCAAGGCTGCCAACGAAGGCACGCGCTCGACCGCGATGGCGGGCACGGACTCGTGCCAATCGCGGACCGACGCCCCGATGCCGGGATGTCGTTGGGCAACGTCCAGCGCGTAGGTGCCATGCTTGCGAAGCAGCGCCAGCTCTTCGAGGAAGCGCTGCCGGAAGGCGTCGAAATCGGCGCTGGCGTCGACGGAGACGTCCAGCGGGACGTGCGGAGAAAAGAGCCCAGCCGCCTCGGCGGTGAGCCGGTCGAGCTCTTCATGCCGGAAGGGGACCCTGAACTCAGCCTTCCCGCCGATCCGTGAGAGATAGGCAAGGAAAGCGGCGAGCAGCGTGTCGCCTGGCGCGGCTTCGAAGCGAGTCAGGAAAGATGCCGGCGTCGCGACCTCCTTCACTGTACGGCGCGCCTGGGAAGCTTTTCGTGCACTGCGTCTGGCGAAGGGGATCTCGATCGGCTCCAAGTTGGTGAGGTGGCCCAGCCAGAAATCCTCGTGCTTGCAGATGCCCGCAGCGAGCTCGCTCAGGGCTCGCCTCCGGTCGACACTGAGCGAGTGGAGTGCGCCGTTTTCTTTCAGGCCGTACGCTTCCTCGAGGTCGCGCGCGCTCAGGGGCGCCCCGAGCAAGGTGGAAAGCTCGTTGAGCACCACGTCGTTGGTTGCGGTGGACACCGTGATCCCCTCTGGGCCCATCGCCAGGACAGTGCCCGCCGGGCGGAGCGCCCGGGATTTGAGGACCTCGATGCGCCGCACCACGACGGGCGCGCCAGCCAACCAGAGCTTGGCCGTGGTCAGCGGGTTCGAGTAAGGACCAAAGTCCAGTCCCCTGACCAGGGCGGCGATGTCGACCGCGGGGCTGGACCAGTCGATGCTGCCGGCGGCCGGCGGACGAGTGTCCTTTGCGTAGTACCGGCGGCGCTCGAGGTCCTGGCGCCGCGGATGGACGCCGCCATTCGCCAGCGCCTGCAACAGATCTTCGAAGCTGGCAAGGGCTGCCTGATAACATTTGGCGTTCAAGGTGAGCGCGGTTTCTTCGGCGGCGATCGAGAACCGCACTTGCTCGAGGATGTCCCCCTCATCCACTCCTTTGGACATCACGTGCCAGGTCACGCCGTGCTCTCGTTCCTTGTTGAGGAGGGCCCAGGAAGTCACGTTCAAGCCTGCGTAGTCGGGCAGCGGCCCGTCGTGGAAGTTGATCGCCCCACGGCGCGGCAGGGCCAACACGGCAGGAGGGATCACTGAGAGATACGCGACGCTGAAGAGGTAATCGAAAGGCTCCAACGCCAGCCGGGCCGCCAGGTCGCGAGCCGGAGCGACGCAGGGGATGCCGTGCTCCTTCGCCCAGCCCTGCACGTTCGAGTCGCTCGAGACGATGGTACGGATGTCGTGCCCGCGTTTCGTGAAGCGCTCGGCGCATTGAATCAGTAGCGATTGGCCGCCGATGAACACGCTGCTCAGCGCCGTCGAAGGAGTCATCCACCACCTCTGACAGTCAAC
>WNFA01005651.1_pt1 | contig 14152 bp, 11 predicted proteins | sample 5400481 | NCBI WGS metagenome assembly WNFA01 (sample SAMN13153340, study PRJNA577476) | soil metagenome | isolation source: 120 cm saprolite under Douglas fir tree site 2 hole 1 replicate 2 | place: USA:California | collected 2015-04-18 | reverse complement strand
GGTAGTCGCCGCAAACCCGCATCTGCGCATGATCGCCTCGATGGCGATCACGCCGGACAACATTGCGGTCGCCGAGGCGACCGCCCGGCGCATACCGGTGACCGTCATTCCGCCGATCGTCGGCGAGGCCACCGCCGACGTCGCCTTCGGCCTCATCCTCGCGGTTGCCCGGCGGCTGGTCGAAGGCGACCGGCTGGTCCGCCAAGGCGTGTTTCCCGGATCGCAATCCTCGTTGCTCGCGGGCGCCGGCGTGTGCGGCAAGGTGCTGGGCCTGATCGGCGGTGGCGGTCGCATCGGTCGCGCCGTGGCACGGCGCGCCAAAGGCTTCGCCATGCAGGTGCTGTACTGGGGCCCGCGGCGGATGGCGGAAGCCGACGAGCGCGAGCTCGGCATGGCCTACGTCGGGTTCGACGAGGTTTTCCGCAACTCGGACTTCGTCTCGATCCATGCGCCGCTGCGCGAGCAAACCCGGCATCTGGTCGGGGCGCGCGAGCTCGCGCTGATGCGGCCGAGCGCCTTTCTCATCAATACCGCGCGTGGCGCATTGGTCGACGAGGCGGCGCTCATCTGCGCGCTCGCCGAGCGCCGTATCGCCGGCGCCGGCCTCGACGTATTCGAGCACGAGCCCTTCGTCGAGCCGGAGCTTCTTGCCATGAACAACGTGGTGCTGGCGCCGCATCTGGGCAGCGCGGTGGTCGAGCTGCGGGAGCAGATGGCGAATATCGTTGTCGACAATATCCTCGCCGTGCTTGCGGGCCGCCCGCCGCCGAATTGCGTCAATCCGGAGGTTTACGCGGAGGACGGAGAACGGCCGGCGGAGGCCAGATCGTAACGACGAGCCACGTCGATCCGTCACCTGTCTCTGAATGGAGCTATGCCATGAAGCTGTTTTCGTTCTGGCGCTCGCTGGCGACGTTTCGCGTGCGCATCGCGCTCAACCTCAAGGGCATCGAGCCCGAGGTGGTCGAGGTCGATCTCCTGAAAGGCGTCCAGCGCGGGCAAGCCTATCGCGAGGTCAATCCGCAAATGCTCCTTCCCGCTCTCGTCGACGGCGACGGGCCGGCGCTTCATCAGTCGCTGGCCATCATCGAATATCTCGACGAAACGCATCCGCAGCCGCGCCTGCTCCCGGTCGACCCGCGGGGCAGGGCACGGGTTCGCGCGCTTGCCATGATCGTCGCTTGCGACGCGCATCCGTTCATCGTGCCCCGCGTGCGCAATTTCCTCGAGCACGAGCTCGGTCTCGACGAGGCCCGGCGCTTGCAATGGCTGCGCCACTGGATCAACGAGGGGCTCGCCGCGCTGGAGGCGCAGCTTGGCCGCAGCGCGGATACCGGCCGGTTCTGCCATGGCGACGCGCCGACCGTTGCCGATCTCTGTCTGGTCAGCCATGCGGCGGGCGCGCAGTATTACGACTGCGATGTTGCGCCGTTCCCGACGGTGTCGCGCATCGTCGATACCTGCATGGGGATCGACGCGTTCGCGCGGGCGCACCCGCTCAAGCAGCCGGATGCGCCGAAATCGGGGACGCATTGAGGCGATTATCCGTCACCCGTCCGACCGTGTTCGGTCGTGTGCTGGGAGAGAACATGGCAATGGATGCATTTCAAGGGTAGAGTCCTCGGGATTTGAGCCAAATCTCGACAGTTCTCGAGGCGCGAAGCCGCAGCATGATGGCATGAGCGGCGTCCCTCGGGAGCACTATCGGAGGATGAGGCATGGTGCGCTCTGCTGTCCGTGAGTTCCCTGAATGGGAACCAACTCCACTCGCCCTCTCGATTACTCGGCAGAGCCATCCAACTGGCAGGGGGCCGACTTCGATCGTATTCAACAACCTTGCGTTGCCGTTCGTCGCCCCGGTAAATGCGGAAAGCGAGTTTGAAATATTCACCCGCGCCCATGAATACCTGCGCAGGGCCAATTTCCACGGAGGGCTCGATCTCCCCGAGTACTGGATCAACGGGCTGGATCCCCATGCCGCCAGCCCTAGCCCCTTCTTCGGCTGGATGCCGATTCGGCAGGGTGACCACAGCGGTGATCCTATGGGGTCATTCTTTGTAGAACGAAGGTCCGGCGGCATCTTGATTGACCGCACGCTCGTATTGCTCGCATCAGAACGTCTCGGAGGCAAATTTATCGCATCCGAATTTGGAGTTCGGATAGCAACGCATCTGAGAAAGATCCCGGATTCGGATCTTTCCGAGATGCACCTTGCCGGTTTCTCCGCCTCGCTGCCGTTCGGTATGTACTCCTCGGCAGGGGTCGACACCCTCGACTGGAGCGACTCCCAACAGCGAGAGTTGCTGGACAGTCTACCGCAGCTACGACATTCGATCGGCGCCGGGCTCGGATTGCACCCAGAAACGGTACGGTTTCGTGGTCTCAGGTGCGGTCGAATCGATGCAGGCGACTGGCAAATCGAGCTCCGCGGCGTCGGCTCCGCCGAACGCTATGGTCGCACCGAGGTTGTCGAGACGGCGGCCGAAATTGCGGATACCCCGTATGAATTCCTGGCGGTGGGCATCACGGATGGGCGCAGTTTTCCTGTTTCGCTAAAGGCACTATGGAAGTTTCCCGTTGTGGGTGACGGCAGACGCGGAGAGGCCCGGCTGTTTGTGAAGGACGCAGCTTCGCAAGGCCCAGGCAATGGTATGCGCAAGCGCCGCTTAACGCGCAGTGAAGCGGAACTCGACGCGTATCGCGCGCCCGAAAAAATTTTTGCAGGAAACAGTGGCGTGCTTACCGAGCGGGGCCGATTTCGGGTCGTACGAACACCCTTTGTGCACAACGATACTCCCATCGGGGACGACAAGCGGGTCCGGTTGCCAGGGCAGGGGCCACGGGTCCGGTCCAACACGCTGTCGGCTGTGGGCGCGTTTTGGGCACTGAAGGACCTCTTCAAACGCTTCAATGATTATTCCATCGACCCGGACACATACTTCAAGATCGCTCAACTCCCGATCGAGGTGGTGTATCGATCCGGCGTGCGGCCAGGGCCCGGAAAGGATGGCCAGACCGTCAATGCACGTGTGCTGCCGAAAGGCTGGGGTGTGGATCAGTTCGCAATTTCCGACCCGGGTGAGCGACCGAAACTTCGGCTGCATCTTGCGCTTGCGAACCTGTCGCATCGGGCACGCTCCCCTTGGGACCGCAAGCACCCTTCGCCCGCGGAGCCGCTGGGCATTGCGGCCGATCGCCGATGGTTGTGGCACGAAATCGCGCACATTTTGCTGATGGCCTGCGTCGGAGAACTCGAGTTTCGTTTTGCGCACAGCGCGGGCGATGCGCTGGCTGCGATCGTCGCCGATCCGCAGTCGCAGCTTGCCGCCGATCCTGCCTGGCGTGGCGCGACCTTTCCGTGGGTGTTTATTCCCCGACGTCACGATCGCTGCGTGTTGAACGGCTGGAGCTGGTGTGGCACGCAGCATCATTCGGTAGGTCTCGTGCCCGATGGCGATCGGCTGCGCCGCAAGGGATACCGCTCGGAGCAGATCCTGTCCTCATCGCTGTTTCGGCTTTATCGTTCTCTTGGGGGTAACACATTCTTGGATCAGACTGTGCGCAACTCCGCGTCGCACTACTCGGTCTACCTGATCATGAGTGCCATCCAGCGACTCGCTCCGGTCGGCGCAGTCCCTGCGCAAGAGGTAGATCATTTCGTCCAGGTCCTGTGTGAAGCGGACACCGGCACTCGAACCTGGAATGTCCCGGATTTACCAGGCGTCCAGCGCATCGGCGGATGCGCGCACAAAGTGATCCGCTGGGCGTTCGAAGCGCAGGGGCTTTTCGGTGCTCCTGGAAAAATCACAAACGCACCCGGCCTTCCGCCAGCGGTTGACATCTACATCGAGGATAATCGAGGAGCGCAGGCCGTGGAACCTGGTGACGTGCCGTATGGGCCGGGGACCTATAAGCCAGTACAGCTTGACTGGAAGGCCACTCCCGCTTGGCACGCCACTAAGGATGCTCTGGTCGTGCGGAACGGGCAGTTTTTCGTGAAACTCGGGAACCGCGGCGACCAGCCTGCGGACCGCGTCACGGTACGTGTGTTCTGGCGGAAGTTCCCAGCCAACAATGCACCACCCAAATGGGAGAGTGGGGTGTCATGGGAAGAGGCTTCGAATTCGGGTCTGCCGCAGACGGTCGCACCCCGGGCAACGATTGAATTCGGCCCGTTCCAACCTCAGAAGCCGCTACCAGCTCGCTACATCCTGCTTGCGATCGCCGACTGCCCCGACGATCCGGCGAACACGAACGAGCAGGCCTGCCACCTCGCATGCAGCCGATTGCCCACGCCTCTTGTTGACCTCGTCTCCGGCGACAATAACCTGGGCTTGCGCGTGATTTCCGCCGGATCAGTGACTCGAAGTGCCAGTTCAGCGGTCTGAATTCCGGGCAATTTCGGACGCATTTTTTAAGGCGGTGGCGAGAGAAAATCCTAGACTCACGGCTCCGGCCATTCGGCGAGCGCATGTCTGAGCACGGTTTGGAGCGTCGGACAATAGATGCGCAGCTGCGGATCCGTTTCGTGGAGCAGTGCGTACCAGATGCCGGCGGCCAAGTGACGGCTGGCGCTCGAGTCGGACGGGTAATGCACTCCCAGGCGCTCGCGGCCTTTCGCGATTCGCTGCGCGAGCCAAAGCAACGGTGACTTAATCTCGCCCCTGCCGCTCAGGTCGGTCGCGTTTGTCGGCGCATTGCCGGGAGTCCCGGCCGGCTGGTGTGGATCGAAGATGCCATAGCGTTTTGCAACTACTGGAATCTCCAGCAGCAGCAAGGCAATAAAATGCCCTAGGAACGAATGCCCGCTCGGGAAAGACGGGTGGCCAGGCGGGCCAAACGGCGGAATCAGGCCCGGACACAGGACCGACGGGCGTATGCGACGGAACCGCTGCTTGAACGACATATACGCGATGTTACCGATGGCGAGCCCACACGAAATCAGCTCGATGCTCCAAGGACGCCGCGCCTCGCTCGCGCCGATGAAGGCAATGATGTAGTCCGCGAGCCCATCTGCCTGTACCTCGATCTCGGCGAGATATCGGTCGCGGTCGTCCTCCATGAGCATCTTCAGCTCTTCCAATTCAGGCTTGATCGCCGCCCACGCCCGATCGCGTTCGGCCTGCCAAGTGGCTGCCGTCTTGCCCGGGTTGCTCGGGCCGGGCCGCTCACCCTCGTCGGGTTGCCACTCGAGGTCTTCGTCCTCCAACCAGTTTCGCGCCAGCAATTCGTCGCGATCGAAATGCCACAAGTACGCCTGCCCACCGAACTCGCGGGCTGCCATAATCGATGGTCGCCCCGGGTGGACTGACTTCAACCACTCGATCAGCTGCAAGTCGTAGGGTAGCGTCCAAAATCGCAGCGCCGGATCCCAGTCGTCCGTGGTCCACTCGAGAAAAGGCTCGCTGAGGTACGGATTGGTGATGAAGTCGAATGGATAAGGGGGCGCTCCCGAGTCGTCGGGCGTGAAGTCGAGCGCCCACGGACGAAAGCGCAGCTCCCACGGGGTTGCATAATAGCTTCGGCCGGTTCCGGGCCCTGCCTCAGCGCCTGTTCCCCCACCAGCGCCCGCACCGGCCCCAGCGCCCGCACCGGCCCCAGCGCCCGCGCCGGCTCCCGCGCCCGCTCCTGCACCGGCTCCCGCGCCCGCGCCGGCTCCCGCGCCCGCGCCGGCTCCCGCGCCTGCGCCGGCTCCCGCGCCTGCGCCAGCTCGAATACCTGCACCCGCCCCTGCCCCGGCGCCCGCTCCCGCGGCTGCACCAGCTCCTGCTCCTGCTCCCGCTCCTGCACCCATATCGCGCGCCCCTCTAGTTTAACAATCCAGCTTACTAGTTACTCATCAATACCTGACCGCGTTATTCGGGCAGCCCTGCAGCACGCAATCCCGCGGCGAGGCGTGTTAGATCGGTTGGCCGCAGTGGATACCAAGATACCAACGTCGATATCCGAAACGATGGCTCGACGGTGAGCAACTCTCGCGCGATTGCATGCGCGCCAACCTCGTCCCCCGACAGCACAAGCGACGCTGCCAGCATTCGCAGACAGGCGATGAATCGCGGACTTGCGCGTTTGCTCTTCCGTAGCCATGCGATCGCCTCATCGTAGCGGCCGGCGACGAACTCAGCAATTCCAGCCACTATCCAGAAGTAGAAGTTCAGGGGATCGAAGGGATTAAGACGCCAGACATTCTGCAGCCGCTCCAGGGCTTCCTCCGGTCGTCCGAGATACGCGCACGTCAGAGCGCTGAGCCCCCACGCGAATGGTGAGTTTTCATTGACCTCCAGGGCTCGATCAAGCAGCTCGACCGCCTCCTGCGGCTTGCCCGTTATAAACGAGATGATGTGCCCGGCGATAGCCAGGACGAAAGAGTCCTCCGGATCGAGCTCCATAGCGCGCTGGGAGGCGCCGATCGCATGCGCCCTGTCGGCGTCGGAGTCCAGAGACCAGCCCTCGCCGATTTGGAAGTTGAGCCACCAAGCCAGATAGGCATACGCCTGTGCATAGGAAGGGTCGAGCGCTGTCGCCCGTTCCAGCAGTTTGCCCGCCTCTCGATAACTCTCCTCCGTGAAGTGATAAAGTCGGGCCTGCGCCTTGAGCACGCAGTTGTACGCGTCCAGGCTCTCGGTCGGACGATCGGCTATGCGCGCCGCCTCGACCGCTCGCAGGCGCGGCTCGAGCGAGCCGATGATACTTCGCGCGATGCGATCCTGAAATTCGAACAGCTCGTCATTGGCGCCATCAAACCGCTGTGCCCAAATCGGACGGTTGGCTGCCACGTCGGTTAATTCCGCATTGATCCGGAGACGCGTCGCGTGGCGTCTCACGCTACCATCGAGCAGGTAACGGACGTCGAGCTCGCCTGCGATCTGTCGAAGATCCTTGCTTCGATCGCGATAGCGTAATGTCGAATTGCGGGCAATTACGTACAACGACCGGCTACGCGACAAACCCGTGATGATGTCGTCGGTGATCCCCTCTCCGAAGTAGCTGTCCTCATCCGACCCACCGATATTTCGGAAGGGAAGCACCGCAACGGTCGGCCGTGACGACCATTGTAAATATGGCTGAGCGACGGGGGCGGCTTCCGTGCTCCCCGCCCACTCGACCGCAAATACCTGAACGGACCGGTTGATGTTCTTCAGCTGCGGCGTGCCCATATCTCGGAAATTTACCGGTAACCGATTCATCACGTAACTTCGCACCGACGCCGTGACAACAATCTCTCCAGGGTTCGCAACCTGGTGAATGCGTGCCGCGATATTGACGCCGTCGCCCTGCAAGATGCCGTCATCATCAATGACATCCTCGACATTGATGCCGATGCGCAGACGCAGGGCGAAACGATCCGGTTCTTTCTGCCGGCTCTCCTGAGTCCTCTGTACATCGACGGCCCATTGCACGGCATTCACGATGCTCGGAAATTCGATTAGCACGGCATCTCCGGCCATCTCGGCCACGCGTCCCCCATGCCTAGCCATGTGCGGCTCCAAAACCTCCGTTCGCAGTGCCTTCCAACGCCGTAATGTCTCGACGTCGTTAGCGGCAATGAGGTGGGAGAAACCGGCGACGTCCGCAAACGCAAGCGCGGCGAGCCGTCTCTTGATGCTCGATGGGGCAACAGAATCGCTAGTCATTCGCTCGATTTGGATCACTTTTATGCCCGTCGAAACCAGTTGAGCACCTGAGCTCTTGGTTTCCCAACTTATGATAGACTTTGAAGTACCCTAGAGGGAACTATTTTGGGAGACCAAGGACTTTGAAAGCGGCCTGAGGCTCAAGCCTTTACCATGGATTTCACCCCTGCGGAATCATTCAAGGATTTCGACTTTCCATTGGCCTGAAGCACGGTCAGCGTTTCGACGACGAACTCGACCGCTCGCGCTGTCTACGTCGTTGGTCGGTGTTCGGCTTGTGCTGCGCTCGAAATCGGCGCCGCCCTTGGTGTAGCATATAGATGGTGCTGCGAGGACAAGCTTTTTGAAGCGACCTAGGTTGCCGAAATGGGCCTGCCCGCATCAGGCCGCCGCCTCCAAAAACTCGGCGATCGCCGCCAGAAACGCGTCCGGCTGCTCGAGCGGCGGGCAATGCCCGCAGCGCGGCAGCTCGGTGTAGCGGGCGCCGGCGACCTTCGTCGCGATCAGCCGGTTGAGCTCGGGAGGCGTGGCCTGGTCGAGCTCGCCGCAGATCACCAGGGTCGGCACCGCGAGCGCCGGCAGATCCGCCACCAGGTCGGCCTCGACCAGCGCCATGCAGGCCGCGCGGAACCCGACCGGATCGATCTTCTGCAGCACGGCCCGGCGCTCCGCGACCGCCTCGGGATATTTGCCGAGATGCACGGTGTGGAACACCCGCTTCGCGGCGATTTCGGCGATGGCACCCATGCCGCCTTCCGCGGCGGTTGCCGCCATGATGCGGAAGGCCTGCTTGCCGGCTTCCGGAAAGCCGGGCGCCACGTCGCACAGCACCAGTTTGCCGACGCGCTCGCCGTGCGCCAGCGCGAACGCGAGCGCGAGCGTGCCGCCGAAGCCGTTTCCCATCAGGATCGGGTCGGCGCCGATGTGGAATGCATCGAGCACGCGCGCGACCCAGCCGATATAGGCGGCGAGCCCGCCCTCCACCGGCTTCGAACCGTGGAATCCCGGCAGATTGGGCAAGGTGACGCGAAAGCGCCGCGAAAGCTGCGGCAGGACTGGATCGAACGCGTGCCGATCGGTGAGCAGCGAATGCAGGATCACGAGATCGCGGCCGCTGCCGGCGCGCACTGCCGTCAGATCGCCCTCGGCGACCGTGAGCTGTTCCATCGCGTTCGGCCCCATCGGCCCGTCATTCTGCGCGAAACGGAGCCGTGCAGGGCAACGAACCGCCGGAGGTCACGTTCCTCGGCATCGCGGTTTCCTCGCCGAGCGGGTCACGTCCTCGATTGGCTTGGTGCTGATCCAGGACGGGATCACGCAGCCGCCGGCCGCGGCGCGCTTCCGGTCGGTTCCCCGGTGTCCGCCGCCATCTCCTCGAGCGGACGCTGGTTGGGTTCGACGCCCCAGGCGTAGACGATTGCGATCTGCACGATCAGGAGCCCGATCATCAGCGCCAGCACCCCGCCGACGCCGTAGCCCCGGAACAGCGCTACGACGAGGAACGGCGTGACGATCGTCGCGGCGCGCCCGAAGGTGTTGCAAATGCCGTTGGCGCGCAACCTGATCTCGGTCGGGAACAGCTCCGGGGTATAGACGCCGAACAGGATCGCGACCTGGATGTAGATGGCGACGATCAGCAGGAACCCGACCGTGAGCAGCAGCGCCGGCGTGGACACGAACGGATAGATTGCGCCGAACACAATGGTGAGGATGGAGGCGCCGATGATCGAGCGCCTGCGCCCGAAATAATCCGCGCCGAACGCGCCGATCAGGCAACCGACCGGCGAACCCAGGATGATCACCAGCGTATAAGCGAACGAACGGGCGGTCGTGAGCCCCTGCTGCACGAAGAAGGTCGGCAGCCAGGTCACGAAGCCGAAGATCAAGGTGTTGATCGAGATCAGCGCCACGCAGCCGACGATCATCCGCTGCAGGATCGGAGGCCTGATCAGCGCGTCGAGACTGAAGTCGGTGGTCGGCGCCGCCGGCGCGGGCGTCGGAAGTGTGCCGCCCGCGGCCGCCTCGCGTTCGATCGATTGCATCAACGCCTCGGCCTCCGCGGTCCTGCCCTGCGCTTCGAGCCAGCGCGGTGATTCCGGAAGCGCCTTGCGCAAGTACCAGACGATGAGCGCGCCGATTCCGGCAATGACGAACATCGGCCGCCACCCGAACGTCGGAATCACCAAGGTTCCGATCAATGCGGTGGCCGGCAATCCCGATACGACCAACAGCGCCATGCTCGCGAGCAGGCGGCCGCGCAGCCGGGGCGGAACGAACTCGGTCAGGGTCGAATAGCCGACCACGATCTCGGCGCCGAGTCCCAGTCCCATGACGAACCGCAGCAGGTTGAGCGTGTCCATGCTCGGCGCGAAGGCGGCAACGAGGGAAGCGATGCCGAAGATCAACAGGTTCACTTGATACGTGAAACGTCGGCCGTAGCGGTCGCCGAGAAAGCCGGTGATGAGCGAGCCGAGCGTCATTCCCAGGAAGGTCAGCGACACGAACTGGGCGTTCTGGTTGAGCGTCGAGAAGCCGCTCTGGAGCGTCGAGCCGAGCACGGTCGTGCCGACATAGAGGTCGTAGCCGTCGAAGAACATGCCGGCGCCGATCAGGAAGAAAATGCGCGCGAGACATGGTGATTCCCCCCGAGAAAATGCACACAAGCATACGAGCCGGCGGCTCATCGTGGCAAGCTGCGCGCAGGCGGATTGCCCGTTCGGCCTGGGCCGGGGCGGTCCGGGGCCGTTGCCGTCGCTGCGGAACACCAAGCGCTCCCTGGCGAAAGCGCGTCCGGCTCGGCCGCGGATCCGGTTCGCGAGGGCCGGCGCGATTGAAAGTTGCGCCGGCATTGCCGTTACATGCAATGAATGGGCGGTACGCGAAATGGGAGTCATCGACCGTGAGCTTCGACGAGCGCGCTTTCCGTGATGCGCTGAGCGTGTTTCCGACCGGCGTCGCCGTGGTGACGGCATTCTCGGACGCCGGAGAGCGTCTCGGGCTGACGGTCAGCTCGTTTAATTCGGTGTCGCTGTTGCCGCCGTTGGTGCTGTTCAGCGTGTCGCGCGCGGCGTACGGTTTTGCGGCATGGCAGCGCGTCGACCGCTACGCGGTCAATATCCTGAACGAGGATCAGGAGATCATGTCCAATCGCTTCGCCCGGGCGTTGGGCGAGAAATGGGAGGGCGTGAGCGTGCTGCCGGGCGAAACCGGAGTTCCGGTCCTGCCCAATGTGCTGGTGTCGCTGGAATGCGAGGCCCATGCCCGCCACGACGGCGGCGATCACGAAATCTTCGTCGGCAGGGTGGTGGCGATCTCGGTGCTGCACGCGGCCATGCCGCGTCCGCTGGTGTTTTTCCGGGGCCGTTACGGCAAGCTGAGCACCGAGGCGACCGGGCCCGCGCCGCCGCCCGACGCGGTGTTCCTCCAAGGCTGGTAGAGCGCGCCTTCCGTGCGGCGTTCGAGCTTCCCTCGACGAACTGAACGAGGGCAGTGCCGATGCCGCGCACCCCGGTGCCCGCGCAATCGTCCCCGAAATTGAAAGTGGCATTGCCGTTGAAGGGGAGGGTCAGTTCCTGCCGGCAGCACCCCGGGTCGGATGCGGACAGCGTGCTTAGCTCAAACCGAGCAGCGGAGGGTTTCGTTTGCTGATCCAGCTTGTCGCCGTGTCATAGGCATAGGCAAGCTGCAGGCAGGCGAGCTCGCCGTGGTTCGGCCCGACGATCTGCAATCCGGTCGGCAGGCCCGTTTCATTGAAACCGGCAGGGACGGCGAGGGCGGGGCAGCCCGACATCGTGACGGGAATCATGACCTCCATCCAGCGATGGTAGGTATCCATCTTCACGCCATCGATCTGCCGCGGCCAATGGGTGCGGGCATCGAAAGGAAAAACCTGCGCGCTCGGCAGTATGAGATAATCGTATTGCTCGAAGAATCGCCGCACTGCCTGATACCAGGACGAGCGCACGACCGAGGCGTCGAATACCTCGAACGCGCTCAGTCTCAGCCCGCGCTCCACTTCCCATTGTGCTTCCGGTTTCATCAACGCGCGTTTTGCCGGATCTGCATAAAACTCCTTGAGCTTGCAGCCGACCTGCCAGGCGCGCAAGGGCTGCCAGTTTTCCCAGACGCGATCGATCGGGTAGTCCGGCCACGCCTCCTCGACCGTGCAGCCGAGCGTCTCGAGCACGCCGACCGCGTGCTTGCAAAGATCGAGCACGCCTGGCTCGAAACGCAGATATCCGCCGAAACTTCCTGCCCAGGCCACGCGGGTGCCCCGGAAATCGCGCCGCAACGGCTCGACGACTTGCGCGGGATCCTGGCGGTTGGACAGGGGCGCGCGCGGGTCGTATCCGGTCAGGACCGAGAGCAGCATGGCCAGATCGGGCACGCTGCGGGCCATCGGCCCGGCAACCGAGAGCGAGGAGTTGAAGGCGTCGGGCACCGCCGCCGGGATGCGTCCATAGGAGGTGCGGAACCCGAGCACGTTGTTGAACGCGGCGGGATTGCGCAGCGAGCCGCCATGGTCGCTGCCGTCGGCAACCGGCAACATGCGAAGCGCGAGCGCCACCGCCGCGCCCCCGCTGCTGCCACCCGCGGTCTTGGACGGATCGTGCGCGTTGAGCGTGGTGCCGAACACGGGATTGTAGGTCTGCGAGCCCAGCCCGAATTCCGGCGTATTGGTCTTGCCGATGATGATGCCGCCGGCCCGCTTGATCCGCTCCACGTAGATCGCGTCCTCCTGTGGGACGAAATCCTCGAGAATCGGGGATCCTTGCGTGGTGCGGATGCCTTTGGTGGCACTCAGGTCCTTGATCGCTTGCGGAAACCCGTGCATCCAACCCATGCACCGGCCGTGAGCGAGTGCATCATCGCGTTCCCGTGCCTGCTTCATCAGGTCGTCGGGGTCCTGCAGCGACACGATCGCGTTCACCTGCGGGTTGATCCGGCCGATATGGTGGAGATAGGCGCTCATCACTTCGGCACAGGATACCTGTCTGGATTGGATGGCCCGCGCGAGCTCGATCGCGTTCATCATCACGATCTCGGATACCTTTGCCGACCGTGCCGGGGCCGCGGCTTCGCCGGCGGGATCGGCACCTTCCCTTTGTTCCGAAGTCGAACCCGTGGCAGCCATGTTCTCTCCTGTTCATCTCCGCGGGGTTGATCGCCCAGGGTACCCACCGCAGTTTGAAACTCGGCAATTTCCGGCACGAAGCACATCGAACCCCGTGTTCGCGAGGGCCGATTGCCGCGTACCCCTCGTGAATCTAATCGATTTTGGGCGGGATCATCGAGGCAAAAAAGAGACCCCGGCTCCAGATCGGGCCGGGGTCAGTCCGACCGGCAGCCGTGAAGATGGGGAAAGGCCGACTGCCAGCGCGTTGCGCAGCATCGCATGAGAGCCGGGTGGCGGATGTGAAATGGCTCACATTGCGCCACGCATGCCGGCCAGGGCTCGCGCTGTGACGACGGCGCGGAATGAATGCCCGCGACGGGGCAAGGCGCCGCTTGCCCCTCGCCGCGCGCGGCGGTTTTGCGTCGGACCATTCCAGCGCGCAACATCCTTCCGGGCGGCCGGGAGGCCGCCCCAAATGCGCGTTGGCTCAGCGGCCCGGTCGGGCCTCGGCTGTCCTATTCGGCGGGCACGATCGAGGGGGCTCGGGCGGCGGCCCTGTCCTCGCCGCGCAGAAGCACGGCGCGCCGGATTTTCGCGATCATATTCCGGAGCGCCCGCGTCAGCGGATTCGGTTTCCGGAAGTGCGAGGCGAATTCCTTGTTGATTTCGAGGGGCCGCCAATAGCTGACGTGCCACTGCTGAAACGTCTGCCAGAGCTGGAGTCCCTGCTCACGGCCGGACATTGCCCTCGCTGTCGAACTTGAATTCATGCCGGCTGGGGAAGTGACGAAGCCAGCCGCGCTTCATCTCGAAATCACTGGGGCTGGTCCGCAACGCCACGATCATAGGGCTGACGTCCAGGTAAGCCATTTCCAACCTCCTCAACACAAGGGGCCATCGCCTCTTCGGCGCGCGAGGCGAACGACCCGGATCACTCGGCTCGGAATCGAAGCGGGCCATGACGCCCACCGCGGCGGTGGGCGTCGCCGAATGCCCACCGCTCTCTGGACACGCCTCGGGAGTCTTCATGCGGCTCTTCGGCGCCCGGGAAACTACTTTCCCATCGGCAGAACTCGGGCGCACATGCCGGGTTCCGGAAAGCGCCGCATGGATCGCTGCAAAAAATTTAAGCGCGGCCGCCGCGCGAATGTCTTCCACGAATTCCGCAGCGCAGGCCGCGGGTGAAGGTGTCGCGGTCCGGGTTTGGACGAGCGCGCCATGTGGTTCCGGGCGGAGGATCGCGGAACTCGTGCGGCGTCGTTCCTTTAATGGTATTACACGGTATCGACCAACCGCCGCGGCTTCCCAAGCTATCGGTCGCATGATGATCCAGCCTGCCGGTCCGCACGCCGGCCCCGTCCTGATCACAGGCGCAAGCGGATTCATCGGATCCGCCCTCGTG
>WNFA01017800.1_pt1 | contig 14161 bp, 10 predicted proteins | sample 5400481 | NCBI WGS metagenome assembly WNFA01 (sample SAMN13153340, study PRJNA577476) | soil metagenome | isolation source: 120 cm saprolite under Douglas fir tree site 2 hole 1 replicate 2 | place: USA:California | collected 2015-04-18 | reverse complement strand
GCCGCGGCGCAAGAGCTCTTCGTGCTCGACGACGCCGCTCAGGCCTTCGGCGCGACCTACAAGAATCGCCGCCTCGGTACGCTCGCGCCGGCAACCGCGACGAGTTTCTTTCCTGCCAAGCCGCTGGGCTGCTACGGCGACGGTGGCGCGGTGCTCACCGACGACGAGGAGCTTGCGCAAGTGATGCGCAGCCTGCGCGTTCATGGGGAGGGAGGCGGCGGCAAGTATGATTGCGTGCGCATCGGCATGAACGGCCGGCTCGACACCATCCAAGCGGCCGTGCTGATGGAGAAATTGAAAATCTTCCCCGAAGAGATTTTGGCGCGCGAACGCATCGCGCGCCGCTATTCGGCGGGGCTCGCCGATGTCGCGACCGTTCCGAAGCTCGCGCAGGGCTCAACCTCGGTGTGGGCGCAATATACGATCCGCCTTGCGCCGGGCCGGCGCGACGCCCTCGCGGCCGCGCTCAAGAGCCAAGGCATTCCAACCGCGATCCATTACCCGACCCCGCTGCACCGCCAGCAGCCTTACCAGCGCTTCCCGATCGCCGCCGGCGGCGCACCGGTGAGCGAACGGCTGGCCGAGGAAGTGATCAGCCTGCCCATGCACGCCTATCTCGACGAGATGACCCAGGACCGGATCATCGCCGCCGTGCGGCGCGCGCTGGGTCGGTGAGGGCGCCCGAACCCATCTCACCTGATCTTCCTTGTGCGGGCGGCATTGCAGGGCCGGACCACTATAATTGGGCCTCGATTCTCGTGACCTCGCCGCAGGACAAACACGGGGCCCGGCCGATGATTGGACGCATCTTCACCGTCGGCGGCTTGACGCTGGTGTCGCGCGTTACCGGCTTTGTCCGCGACATCGTGCTGGCGGCCGTGCTCGGAGCCGGACCGGCTGCGGACGCCTTCTTCGTTGCGCTGAGGCTTCCCAATCATTTCCGCGCGATCTTCGCGGAGGGCGCGTTCAACGCGGCCTTCGTGCCGGCCTACGCGCGCATCCGCCATCAGGGCGGGGTTGATCCGGCAAAGCTCTTCGCCGACCGGGTATTTACCATCCTCTTCGGCTGCGTCGGCTTTTTGGTCGTCCTCGCGCTGATCTTTACTCCGAAAGTGATCTCGCTGCTCGCGCCCGGCTTTTCCGAGGATCCGGGCCGTTTCGCGCTGGCGGTCGAGCTGACGCGAATCACGTTTCCGTATCTACTGCTCATGTCGCTGGTGACGCTCTTCGGCGGCATTCTCAACGCGCTCGCCCGCTTCGCCGCCGCCGCCGCCGCGCCTATTCTGCTCAACGTGTCCATGGTGGCAACGCTCGCCGTCGCGGTGTTCTTTCCGACGCCGGGCCACGCCGCCGCCTGGGGCGTTTTCATCGCCGGTATTCTCGAAGCGCTGCTTGTGGGCGGCGACACGTGGCGCAACGGCGTGATGACGGCGTTCCGTTGGCCGAAATGGGACGAGGACGTCAAACGCTTCTTCAACGCGCTCGGACCCGCGACCATCGGCTCCGCCGGCATCCAGATCGCGCTGTTCGCCGACACCATCATCGCGAGCTTCCTCGCAGCCGGCGCGATTTCAGCGCTCTACTATGCCGACCGGCTCAATCAGCTGCCGATCGGCGTGATCGGCATTGCCGTCGGAACCGTGCTGTTGCCGGAAATGGCGAGTCGGATCGCCACTGGCGACGAAGCCGGCGCCAAGCACGCACAGAATCGCGCCATCGAGCTGACGTTGCTGCTGTCGATTCCCTGTCTTGTGGCGTTTCTCATCCTGCCCGACCTCATCATGCGCGCGCTGTTCATGCGCGGAAAGTTCACCGCGGCGGACGCAACCGCGGCCGGGCAGACGCTCGCCGCCTATGCATTCGGCCTGCTGCCGTTCGTGCTGATCCGCAGCGCGACCGCGCCGTTTCTCGCCCGCGGCGATACGGCGACCCCGATGAAGGCGTCGCTGACCGCGGTTGGGGTCGCATTCGGTCCTGCCCTGCGCGGCGCGACGGCAAGGCTCGCGGCTGCGGGTCTCGCGCTCGCGGTGGTGCTCTCCCTGGCGCAAGGTCCGGTCGCGCGGCTGTTTGCAAGCTGGACGTCCTGGCGGGACGAGAGCACGCTCGCAGTGCTCGCGTTGATCGGAGGCGCGGTCTACGGCGCAGTCGTATTCGCGCTGTTCGGCAAGCAATGGCTGGCGGCGTTGCGGACGCGAAAGCGCTCGACCCCGCTGGGGTCGCCGCCGCCGTCCGATTGATCAGCCGCGATGGGCGCGCTCCTGCGGCACCAGCGAGAGCACGCGCCGGCTGCCGTTGTGCAGCGTTTCCACCTCGATCGTGCGGCCGATCTTCTCGCCGGCGAGGGTGCGGATGAGGTCGTCCGCCCCGGTGACCGCGGTGCCGTCGAGCGCCAGGATGATGTCGCCGGCGACGAGCCCGGCCCGTTCGGCCGGGCTGCCCGGCTCGACCGTGGCGATCATGACCGCGCTCTCCTGCGTCAGGCCGGCCGCATGCCGGCGGCGGCGCGAGAGCGTGAATTGCTGGGCGGCGATACCGATATAGGCACGCCGCACGCGGCCGTGCCGCACCAGCTCGCCGAGCACGAAACTCGCCGTGTTCGCCGCAACCGCAAAGCAGATGCCTTGCGCGCCCACGATCACCGCGGTGTTGATGCCGACAACCTCGCCGTGGGAGGACACGAGCGGCCCCCCCGAATTGCCGGGATTGAGCGCGGCATCGGTTTGGATCACGTCATCGATGAGCCGTCCCGAGCGCGCCCGCAGTGACCGGCCGAGCGCCGACACCACACCCGTGGTCACCGTGGATTCGAATCCGAGCGGATTGCCGATGGCGATCACGAGCTGGCCGCGCTTGAGCAGCTTGGAATTGCCGAGTGCCGCCGCCGGCAGCGTCACCGGCGCGTCGACGCGCACGAGCGCGAGATCGGTGTCCGGGTCGTCGCCGACCACGCGTGCCGTCAAGCTGCGGCCGTCGACGGTGGTGACCTTGACGCGCGCGGCGGTCCCGCCGACCACGTGGCTGTTGGTGAGCACGAGCCCGTCGGGCGCCACGATGACGCCCGACCCGGTGCCGCCGTGACGGTGCTCGCCACTCCCGGTCACATCGAGCCGCACCACCGCGGGGCCGACGCGGTCCACCACGTCGATAACGGCGCGGGAATAGGCATCAAGCAGTGCGGCCTCATCGGGCGGAACGGGGGGCGGGCTGGCAACATCGGGCGTGGGTCGGTCGAGCATGGAGTACCTGGGGCGCCTTTGGCGATGCCGGCCTGGCCGGGCACCGTGCGCAAGTGACTGGTGGACTTGGGGTTCGCACACAGATATGGGGTGCGCTGCGCGCGGAGGGAAGAGTGCGCTCGCCGTTCACAAACGTGCGACCGCCATGCGTGGCGGCGGTGCTGCCTACATAAAGCCGCCATTTCTCATGATCTTTGACCCCGACCTCATGCCGCCGACATCGCCCCCAATCTTGGCTGCCATTGCGATTGCCTTGGCGGGCCTGCTTTCAGGCTGCGGCCAAGGCCAGAAGCAGGCGGCACCGCCGCCGCCGAAGGTGACGGTCGCCAAGCCCGCGCAGCGCACCATCGTGGACCAAGACGAGTATGTCGGTCGCTTCGTCCCGGTGAGCGTCGTCGAGGTGCGCGCGCGCGTATCGGGCTACCTCGATCAAATCCACTTCACCGACGGCCAGGTCGTGAACCAGGGTGACCTGCTGTTCACCATCGACAAGCGGCCGTTCCAGAACACCCTCGACCAGGCCCGCGCCAATCTCGAGACCGCGAAATCGAACGTCGTTTTCACCCAGTCGGACCTGGCGCGCGGCCAGCAACTGCTGCGCGATCGGACCATCAGCGAGCAAATCTTCGAGCAGCGCGCCCAGGCGTTCCGTAACGCCCAGGCTGCGGTGGCGGCAAGCGAGGCGATGGTGCGCCAGGCCGCGCTCGATCTCGAGTTCACCGAGCTCAGGGCGCCGATCACCGGTCGCATCGGCGACCGACGCGTGACCCAGGGCAATCTGGTGACGGGCGGCGCCGGCGGCGCCACCACCATGCTTGCCACCATCGTCTCGATCGACCCGATCCGCTTCGAGTTCACCTTCGACGAGGCGTCGCTGTTGCGTTACCAGCGGCTGGCAACGGGCAACACCGAGATGACCGGCCTCGGCAATACCACGGTCCGTTTGAAGCTGCTCGACGAACCCGACTTCTCCCATTCCGCCCGCATGGACTTCGTCGACAACGTCATCGATCGCGCGACCGGTACGATCCGCGGGCGGGCGCAACTCGACAACGCCCAAGGCCTATTCACGCCCGGCATGTTCGCGCGCGTGCAGGTGCCGGCCTCGACGCCGTATGAGGCGCTGATGCTCCCCGACGCCGCCATCGGCAGCGAGCAGGCGCGCAAATTCGTCTACGTGGTCGATCAGGACAACATTGCGCGGCTGCGCTATGTGACGCTTGGTCAGCTGGTCGGAGACCTGCGCGTGATCAAGGACGGCCTCTCGGCCGGCGACCGCATCGTCGTCAATGGCCTGATGCGGGTACGCCAGGGGCAGAAGGTGGCGCCCGAGGAGCAGGCGGCATCCCCGCAGGCGAGCGTGCCTGCCGCCAAAACGACCGGCAAGACCGACTGAGCGGCGCCGTATGCGCATCTCGCATTTCTTCATCGATCGGCCGATTTTCGCCGCCGTCGTTTCGGTCGTGTTCTTGATCGTCGGCGGCGTCGCCTATTCGCGCCTGCCGATCGCGCAATATCCGGAGATCGCGCCGCCCACCATCAACGTGTCGGGACAATATCCCGGCGCCAACGCGGACATCGTCGCCTCGACCGTGGTCACGCCGATCGAGCAGCAGATCAACGGCGTCGAGAACATGATCTACATGTCCTCGAATTCGACGGCGGACGGGCGCTTTTCAATCGACGTGAGCTTCGATCTCGGCACCAATCTCGACATCGCTCAAGTGCAGGTGCAAAACCGCGTTGCCATCGCGCAGCCGCGCTTGCCGGGCGACGTGCGCAATATCGGCGTGACCGTGACGAAGAAATCGCCCGACCTGCTGCTGGTCGTTCACCTCTATTCGCCCGACAAGTCGCGCGACACCCTGTTCATTTCCAATTACGCGACGCTCTCGGTCACGGATATCCTGACCCGCATCGACGGCGTCGGCTCGATCACCGTCTTCGGCAGCCGCGACTATGCGATGCGCATCTGGGTCGATCCCGACCGCCTGCAGACGGTCGGCTTGACCGCGACCGACGTCATCCTTGCTTTGCAAGGCCAGAACGTCCAGGTTGCCTCCGGCGTGCTCGATCAGCCGCCGATGCCCAAGCAGGGCGCATTTCAGATCGCGGTGCAGACGCTGGGGCGCCTCGCCGACCCCGATGAATTTTACAACATCGTGGTGAAACAGACCGCCAATGCGGTGGTGCGGCTGCGCGACGTGGCCCGCATCGAGCTCGCCGCGCAGGACTATTCGAGCAATTCGTATCTCGACCGCGATCCCGCGGTGGCGCTCGGGATCTTCCAGCGGCCGGGCTCGAACGCACTGGCGACAGCCGAGAGCATCATCGCCACGATGGATCAGCTGTCGAGTGGCTTTCCGGCCGGCGTCAAGCACGCCATCGTCTACAATCCGACCCAATTCATCCAGCAGTCGGTCGACGCCGTCAAGGAAACCATCCTCGAGGCGATCTTTCTCGTCGTGCTGGTCGTGATCCTGTTCCTGCAGACTTGGCGCGCGGCCGTCATTCCGATCGTCGCCATTCCGGTGTCGCTGATCGGTACCTTCTTCTTCATGTCGCTGTTCGGGTTCACGCTGAACAATCTTTCCTTGTTCGGACTGGTGCTCGCGATCGGCATCGTCGTCGACGACGCGATCGTCGTGGTGGAGAACGTGGAGCGCAATATCGCGGCCGGACTCGACCCGCGCGCTGCGGCCTACAAGAGCATGGACGAGGTCGGGCAAGCGCTCATCGCCATTGCGCTGGTCCTGTGCGCCGTGTTCGTCCCCTCGATCTTCATCACCGGCATCTCCGGGCAATTCTATCGTCAATTCGCGCTCACGATCGCCGGCGCGACGATCATCTCGCTGATCGTGTCGCTGACGCTGTCGCCGGCCATGTGCGCGCTGCTGCTCAAGCCGCACGACCGCGAGCACCGCGTGGCGTGGTGGGAGCGGCCGATCCGCGGTTTTTTCCGGCTCTTCAATTGGGGGTTCGAGCGCTTCGCCGACGGCTATCGCTGGCTGATTGGTCGCGCAGTGCGCATCGTCGCCATCATGCTCGTTCTCTACGTTGCGATCCTCGGCTACGGCCTGAACGAATTCCGTAACACGCCGATCGGGTTCATTCCGCAGGTGGATCGCGGGTATTTGATCGCGGTGCTGCAGTTGCCGCCGGGCTCGTCTTTGGCCCGCACCGACGAGGTCCAGCGGCGGGTGGTCGACATCTGCCTGAACACGCCCGGCGTCGCGCATGCCGTGAGCATCGTCGGATTTAGCGGCGCCACCTTCACCAATGCGCCGAATTCCGGCGCCGTGTTTCTGATCCTCGATGATTGGGCCGATCGCGGGCACGATCCGAAACTATCGGCGGCAGGGATCACCGGCGAGCTGTTGAAGCGGCTTTCCGGCATCCAGGAGGCGCTGGCCCTGGTGGTGCAGCCGCCGCCGATTGCGGGCATCGGCAACACCGGTGGATTCCGGATGATGGTCGAGGACCGTCAAAGCCGCGGTTCACAGGCGTTGGTGGAAGCGGCAACCGCGATGATGAGCAAGGCCGCCCAGACGCCAGGGCTGACGCAAGTGTTCACCTTGTTCGAGAACTCGACGCCGCAGCTCTACCTCGACATCGACCGCACCAAGGCCCAGCTTCTCGGCATCAATGTGCCGGAGGTATTTGCCGGCCTGCAGGTCTATATCGGCTCGGCTTACGTCAACGACTTCAATCTGTTCGGCAAGACGTTCCGCGTCACCGCCCAGGCCGACGCGCCGTATCGCATGGACGTGAAGGATATCTTGAAAATTCGCGTGCGCAATTCGGCCGGCAACACGGTGCCGCTCGGCTCGTTCACGACGGTGAGGAACATTGCCGGACCTTACCGGGTCGCCCGCCACAACCTCTACGCTGCGGCCGAGCTCGACGGCGCGCCGGCCGCGGGATATTCGCAAGGGCAGGCCATCGAGATCATGCAGAAGCTCGCCGCCGAGACCTTGCCCGACGGTTTCGGCTACGAGTGGACGACGCTCGCCTTCCAGCAAGTCAGGGCCGGCAATACCGCGCTGTTCGCGTTCGTGCTTGCCGTGGTGTTCGTCTTCCTGGTGCTCGCCGCCCAATTCGAAAGCGTGACGCTTCCGCTCGCTGTCATCATGATCGTGCCGATGTGTCTCGTCGCCGCGATCAGCGGCGTGATCCTACGCGGGCAAGACAACAACATCCTCACCCAGGTGGGATTCGTCGTGCTGATCGGGCTCGCCGCCAAGAACGCAATCCTGATCGTGGAGTTCGCCAAGCAGCTCGAGGATCAGGGCCGCGATCGCCTTGCGGCTGCGGTCGAGGCGGCACGGTTGCGCCTGCGTCCCATCCTGATGACGTCGTTCGCCTTCATCTTCGGCGTCATGCCGCTGGTGTGGGCGATCGGCGCGGGGGCGGAGCTGCGGCAGATGCTGGGCACCGCGGTGTTCGCCGGCATGATCGGAGTGACGGCGTTCGGCCTCATCTTCACGCCCATCTTCTACGTGGTCTGCCGCTGGATCGCGGAAAAGGCTCGCCGACGCCGACGCGCGCCGGAGGCGCCGCCCGCGCCGGCGGAATAGGCGCGCCCATGCCACCGACCAAGTTCGGTTTCGGCGGGGCGCTCACGACGGCGCGCTCCACGCGGTGGTTCTGCGCTCGCCCCATGCGCACGCGCGCTTTCGCATCACCGACGCCGCCAAGGCCGCAGCGATGCCGGGGGTCGCGCTGGTACTCACCGCAAGCGACACCGCCGACCTCGGCGGCCTGCCGTGCCAAGGGGCGATACCCGATACCGAGATCATCGTTCCGCCCTATCCGATCCTGGCGCGCGAGGAGGTGCGCCACGTCGGCGACGCGGTGGCCTTTGTGGTGGCGCAGACGCTGGACCAAGCGCGCGACGCGGCCGAGGCGATCGCGATCGAGTGGGAAGCGCTGCCCCGCGTGGTCGGGGCGGTGGCGGCATTGGCGCCGGGCGCGCCGCTGGTGTGGCCGCCGGCGATCGCCGCGCGCGGCAATCTCGTGTTTGAGACCGAGCTCGGTGATGCGCAGGCGACCGCGCGCGCCTTCGCCCAGGCGGCGCGCACGGTGTCGCTCACGCTCGTCAACCAGCGGCTCGTCGCCAACTATCTCGACACGCGCGGCGTAGTCGCCGAGTACGATGGCGCGCGCATCACGCTGACGCTCAGCAGCCAAGGCAGCCATACCGTCCGCGACCTGCTGTGCGGGGACGTGTTCAAGATCGACAAAGACAAGATGCGGGTCGTGACCCCCGACGTCGGCGGGGGTTTCGGCACCAAGCTCTTTCCCTACCGCGAATATGCGCTTGCCGGTTTGGCGGCGCGGCGGCTCGCTCAGCCGGTGAAATGGGTCGCCGACCGCAGCGAGCATTTCCTCGGCGACGCGCAGGGGCTCGCGCTCGACGGCAACGGACGTTTTCTCGGCCTCGCGATCGATCTCATCGCCGACATGGGCGCATATCTTTCTTGCTACGCGCCGTTCATTCCATTCATCGGGGCCGGCATGTCCCCCGGCCTCTACGATATTGCGGCCTGCCACGTGCGCGTGCGCGGCGCCTTCACCAATACGGTGCCGGTTGATGCCTATCGCGGCGCCGGGCGTCCGGAAGCCGCCCACGTGATCGAGCGCCTGGTAGACGTTGCCGCGCACGAAATCGGCATTGCGCCCGACGAGCTGCGGCGCAAGAATTTCATCAAAGCGCTGCCCTACACCACGGCGACCGGCAAGACCTACGATTCGGGCGACTTCGCCGATCACCTGCGGCGCGCGCAGGAAACCGCCGACTGGAACGGATTTGAACGGCGGCTCGCGCAATCGCGCAAGGCTGGCCGGCTGCGCGGCATCGGCCTCGCGACCTACGTCGAGGCGTGTGGCAATAACGGTCCCGACACCGCTCGCGTTCGCCTCGATGACGATGGCGGCGTCACCGTCCTGGTCGGGACGCAATCGACGGGCCAGGGCCATGCCACCGCGTATGCCCAGATCGTCGCCGATCACCTCCAGCTGCCGCCCGCTCGCGTACGGATGATCCAGGGCGACACCGATCTCATCGCCACCGGGATGGGCACCGGCGGCTCGAGTTCGATCCCGTGTGGAGGCGCATCGCTCGCCGGTGCGACCAGGAAGGTTGCCGGCATGCTCAAGGAGGTTGCTGCCGATGCACTCGAAACGGCCGTAAGCGATCTGGAAATCGCCGAAGGCGGCGCCGTGCGGGTGGTGGGCACCGACCGGCTGATCACATTCGCCGATCTCGCCCGGCGACCGGAGGCGCGCCGGCGCGCGCTCGTGGCCGAGGATGCTTTCGTGCCGGAGGAGGCGACCTATCCCAACGGCACCCATCTCGCGGAGGTCGAAATCGATCCGGATACCGGCGCAACGCGCATCGTGAGCTATTGCGTGGTCGACGATTTCGGCGCGACGCTCAATCCGCTGCTGCTGGCCGGCCAGGTGTATGGCGGCACGGCGCAAGGCATCGGGCAGGCGTTGATGGAGAATGCGGTCTATGACGCTGGTTCGGGACAGCTCGTCAGCGCCTCGTTGATGGACTACGCCCTGCCGCGCGCCGCCGATATCCCGCCGCTCGCCTTCGAGACGCGCAACGTGCCGTGCCGGACCAATCCGCTGGGGGTGAAGGGGGCGGGGGAGGCGGGCGCCATCGGTTCTTGTCCAGCGGTGATGAACGCCGTCGCCGACGCGCTCTGGCGGGCTTACCGCATCCGCCATGTGGACATGCCGGCGACGGCCGAGCGCGTGTGGACGGCGATTGCGGAGGGCAGGCGGGTGCATACGCTGTGACCCGCCCCCGCCGTTGCGCGGTTCACGGAATCGTGATCGTTAGGGTTCGAAAGCCTGAGGCGTCTGCGGCACGCGGCCGCGCGGGCTTCGAAGTCGGCGGCATTCAAATTTGAAGTTCCTGTGCGAAATCGCTGCAAACACGGAGGAATTTCGAATTCGGCGAAGGCCAGCGGATTTGGAGCTGTCCTGCCACCGGGAATAAAAAAATCGACTGGGATGTTTACGCGATGCCACGAACCCGCGCCGCCCGGCGCGGAGATCAATTCACAGAGGGAGCAAGAGATGATCCGCACCACCCTTGTCGTTGCAATGCTTGCGTTCGGGGCCACCGCGCTGGTGGCGCAAAGCGATCCCATCGCTGCCCGCAAGGCGCTGATGAAGGCCAACGGCGACCAAAGCAAGGTTGCCACCGACATGCTGGAGGCCAAGCAGCCCTTCAATCTCGACGCAGCGAAAGAGGTGTTCGCGACCTTCGCCGAGGCAGGCGAGAAGGCGCCGGTACTCTTCCCTGACAATTCCAAGACCGGTGGCGATACCGCGGCATTGCCCACGATTTGGGAGGACAAGGCCGATTTCACCGCCCGGCTCGCCAAGTTTGCCAGCGAGGCCAAGGCGGCCGGGGCCGCGACCAAGGACTTCGACAGCTTCAAGGTCCAAATCACCGAGGTGCGCAAGAATTGCGGCGGGTGTCACCAGACCTACCGCAAGAAGACGTCGTAATCGTCTGGGATCGTCACAAATCGGGGGGCGGCCGTCGGCGCGACCGGCCGCCCTTCGGTTTTGGTGGTCCGGCGCTCCGCAACGTGTCGAACGTTATTGGATAGAACCGGAGCAGGGCGCCGATGCTGCGCAAGCTCGTGATGCTGGTGGTGATCCTTGCAGTGATCGGCGCCGCGGCGTTCTGGTTCATCACCATGCCGGCGACCGTGTCCGCCGACGCGCTCGGGTCCTACACGCCCGACCTCGACAACGGCAAAACCATGTTTTACGCCGGCGGCTGCGCGTCGTGCCATGCGACTCCGAATCAGGACGACAAGACCAAGCTCGGCGGCGGGCTTGGCCTGAAATCGCCGTTCGGCACGTTTTATCCCCCCAACATCTCGCCGGACCGCAACGACGGCATCGGCGGCTGGAGCGAGGCGGATTTCGTCACCGCCATGTGGAAGGGCACCTCGCCCGACGGCAGCCATTACTATCCGGCCTTCCCCTACACCTCCTACCAGCGCATGCGGCTGGAGGACGTGCGCGACCTGTTCGCCTACCTCAAGACGCTGCCGGCGGTGCAAGGCAAGGTGCGCGACCACGACCTGCCGCTCCATTTCAAGATCCGCCGCATGCTCGGAGGCTGGAAGTTTCTTTTTCTCGACGGCGAGCAGCTCAGGCCCGATACATCCAAGTCGGCGCAGTGGAATCGGGGCGCTTATCTGGTCAACGGCCCGGGCCATTGCGCGGAGTGCCACAGCCCGCGCAATCCCCTCGGCGGCATCGTCGAAAGCCAGCGCTTTGCCGGCGGTCCCGATCCGGAAGGCGGCGACGGCTCCGTCCCCAATATCACGCCAGCAGGAATCGGCGACTATTCCGAGCGCGACATCGAACGAATCCTCGAGAGCGGGGACATGCCCAACGGCGATTCGGTCGGTGGCCTGATGGCGGCCGTGGTGGCCAATACGTCGAAACTTTCGGCGGACGATCGTGCCGCGATCGCGCTTTACATCAAATCGCTGCCGCCGGTCAAAGGGCCGAAGCGCCCTTGAGACAGGAGGCGGCATCAGAACTCAGTTAGAGCGCAGGTCCGGGCCAAGGTCGACGCGACTCTCTCTCAGAACGCCTTGAATGTGATGATGGTGCGCGTGTCTTGGATGCCCGGGATGGTCTGCACCTTCTCGTTGACGAAATGGCCGATGTCGGTCTTGTCCTCGACGTAGAATTTCACCAGCAGGTCGAAATCGCCGGCGGTCGAATAGATCTCGGAAGCGAGCTCGGCATCCGCGAGCTTGTTCGCCACTTCGTAGGATTGGCCGAGTTGGCATTTGATCTGGACGAAGAAGGGAACCATTCACGCCTCCGTGCGGCGCTCCGCCGCAAGCGGCAATCCAGCAAATACGGCTGCGCGAGGCAAGGGCCGCCGGCGTGTCGAGCATATCGCGGCAGCTCATGCTATCGTCGAGGCCCTGATGCGCGTTGACCTTCGCCTCTATGCCCTCGTCGATCCCGAACGCGCGGGCGGCCGCGATCTCGCGGTTCTCGCGCGGCTGGTCGCGCTCGGCGGCGCGACGCTGGTGCAGCTGCGCGACAAGCACAGCGACACGCGGCGCATGGTCGCGCGCGCGCGGGCGATCAAGGCGGAGCTCGCGTCGCTCAACGTCCCGCTGTTGATCAACGACCGCATCGACGTCGCGCTCGCCGCGGGCGCCGACGGCGCGCATGTGGGGCAAGACGACATGGCGGTGGAGGATGCCCGGCGGTTGCTCGGCGCCGACGCGATCATCGGGCTTTCGGTGAAAACCGTCGAGCAGGCCGAGGCGGCGCCTCTCGAGCTTCTCGACTACGCCGGCATCGGGGGCGTGTTTGCCACCTCCTCGAAGGACAATCCAAGTCCGCCGATCGGGCCGGCCGGATTGGCGCGCATCGTCGGCGTCTTGCACCGGCGCGCCCCTCGATTTCCGCTCTGCGCCATTGCCGGCGTCGACGCCAGCAATGCCGGCGAGGCCATTGCCGCCGGCGCCGACGGCGTCGCGGTGATCTCGGCGCTCTCGCGCAAGGACGATCCGCGGGCGGCTGCGCGCGATCTGCGCGGCGTCGTCGAGCGCGCGCTCGCGCAGCGGGGCCGGTGATGACGCCGATCGCGCTCACCATCGCCGGCTCGGATTCGGGGGGCGGCGCCGGCATCCAGGCCGATCTCAAGACGTTCTCGGCGCTCGGCGTCTACGGCGCCTCGGTCGTCACCGCGCTCACGGCGCAGAATACCAAGGGCGTGAGCGCGATCCATGACGTGCCGGCGCAATTCGTCGCCGCGCAAATGGACGCGGTTTTTTCCGATCTCGATGTCGGCGCGGTCAAGATCGGGATGGTCTCCCAGCGCGGCGTCATCGAAGCGATCGCGGCCGGGCTCGAGCGCTGGCGGCAGGACAAAATCGTGCTCGATCCGGTCATGATCGCAGCCTCGGGCGACAAGCTTCTTGCCGCCGACGCAATCGAAACGCTCAAGCGCGCGCTCATCCCGCGCGCGCTCGTCGTCACGCCGAACCTGCCGGAGGCCGCGGCGCTGCTCGATGCGCCGATCGCCCGCAACGAGAGCGAGATGCGCGAGCAAGGCGAGCGGCTGCTTGCGTTGGGGCCGCGGGCGGTGCTGGTCAAAGGCGGGCATGGCAGCGGCGCCGAGAGCGTCGATCTCCTGATCGAGCCGAGGGCATTCCTGCGCCTCGCCGCCGACCGCATCGCGACGGAGAATACCCATGGCACCGGCTGCACGCTCTCCTCGGCGATCGCCGCCGGCCTCGCCAAGGGGCTTGGTCTGACCGAGGCGGTGGGCGCCGCCAAGACCTACGTGACGGCCGCGCTCGCCGCCGCGAATCGGATCAAGATCGGCTCCGGCCACGGCCCGACGCACCACTTCCACGCCTGGTGGTGAAGAACAGCGCTCGTTCACCCGCTGTCGTGGGGACCTCCCGGCATTACGGCAAGGCCGTTGCCCGCATTGCAGGCAGGTCGGACATGCGGCGCATCCAGGCAGCGAGCTGTGGGCGGCGGTTTGTGAGATCACCGGGGCCGCGCTTGCGCGCCATGTCCAGCGACACAGCGACGGTCAAGTGTGCCATTGCGGGCTCCGCCTCCATCAGCGGATCGCAAGTCCGTGCCTCAAAAAGATCGGCCATGCGCTCACTGCGCGCGACCTCGTGAGCGAGGACGGTCGGTGACCGCTCGCTCTCGGGCCGGGTCTTCTCACGCACCCATACGCAGATGCCTTCGCACATGCTGCGCGCGTTAGCCTGCAGTCGGCGGTAGGCCCAATCGGACTCCCGCAGTGAGTGGTGGAAGCGGGGCTTGCCATCAAGGCTGTCGAGATAGGCACAGATGAGCTGGCTGTCCTCCATGCCAATGCCGGCGTCGTCGAC
>WNFA01003751.1_pt1 | contig 14164 bp, 13 predicted proteins | sample 5400481 | NCBI WGS metagenome assembly WNFA01 (sample SAMN13153340, study PRJNA577476) | soil metagenome | isolation source: 120 cm saprolite under Douglas fir tree site 2 hole 1 replicate 2 | place: USA:California | collected 2015-04-18 | reverse complement strand
CGCCCGAAGATCCGGGCGTTCAACCAGTCCCGCTGGCGGAGAGATCCAAGTGGGGTGGCAAGATCGCGCGCAGTGAATTCGTCACGTCGGTGGAAATCGTTCCGCCGCGCGGCGTGGATGCGACGAAGATGTTGCGCGATGTTGCTGCGCTGCGCGATGCCGGGGTGGATGCCGTGAACGTGCCCGATGGGCCGCGCGCGCAGAGCCGCATGGGTGCGTTGCTTACCAGCGTGCTGATCGAGCAGCAGGTCGGAATCGAGACGGTCATCCACTACTGCTGCCGCGATCGCAACCTGCTTGGCATGTTGAGCGATTTGTTGGGCGCGGCGGCTGTTGGCCTGCGCAATTTGCTGCTCATCACCGGCGATCCACCCAAGATGGGGCCGTATCCAAACGCGACCGCGGTGTTTGACATCGACGCGATCGGGCTGACCAACCTCGTGAGCCAGCTCAATCACGGCCTCGATCCCGGCGGCAATGCCATTGGCCCGCCGACGAAGTTCACGATCGGTGTCGGCGTAAACCCGGCCGCGCTCGATCCTTCACAGGAGCTCAAGCGCTTCGAGTGGAAGGTCGAAGCCGGTGCTGAGTACGCGATTACGCAACCAGTGTTCGATGTGAAGCAGCTCGAGACATTTCTCGGCACGATCGAGCACACCCGGATTCCGATCGTCGCGGGGATCTGGCCGCTGGTTTCGCTGCGCAACGCCGAGTTCCTGGCGAACGAAGTGCCCGGCGTGGTCGTGCCGGCGAGTATCATCGAGCGGATGCGATCCGCGAGTGCCAAGTCCAAGGAGCACGGAGTGGCGGAGGGAATCGCGATCGCGCGCGAAATGCTGGAGCGCGTGAGGCCACACGTGCAGGGCGTGCAGGTGTCGGCGCCATTCGGGAAGGTCGAGCTTGCACTGGAGGTGTTCCGCGACACTCTGGCCGCGGCCGAGGCCAGGACAGCGTAGTGTCGGCCGGGGAGATCTTCCTTTCGCGCTCGCGCTATTGGCTCACGAAGGAGTACCCGATCAAGCTCCGGCACTGCGTCAACGCCCTGCCGCGGAGCGTCGTGTGGGCGCGGCCAAATCACGCATCCAACAGCGTCGGCAATCTCCTCGTTCACCTCACCGGCAACGTCACAGAGTGGATTCTCGGTGGCATCGGCGGGCGTGAGATCACCCGCGACCGGGCTCGCGAGTTCGGGCGGAGAGACGGCGATGACGGGTCCACGCTCCTCGACAATCTGGAGGTGGTGCTGCGTGAAGCCGATTCCGTTCTGGCGGCATTGTCAGAGAAGGATCTGGAGCGATCGATCGTGATCCAGGGGCGCGAGACGACGGTCCTGGGCGCGGTCTATCACGTGGTCGAGCACTTCGCCATGCATACCGGGCAGATAATCTTCCTCACCAAGACCTACGCTCCGAACAAGATCCACTTCTACGAAGACGCCGAGGGTCTGGCACGACCCACCTGGCATGAGGGTACGACGCTGGACGAAGCCGCACACTAGTCGGCAAGCGCGCCCCGCACCATTTTGCACAGATGAAGGGAATTCTGATCGTCGATCATGGCTCGGTGAGAGCCGAAGCCAACGACATGCTCATTTGCATGTCGAAGCTGTTGCAGACAATGGCGGGGGCGCATGTGGTCGTGCGCTACGCGCACATGGACCTGGCCGAACCCGACATCCGCCGTGGATTTACCGATTGTGTCGAGGGAGGGGCGACGGATATCACCGTTTTCCCATGCATGCTATCCCCGGGCCGGCACTCGACCGCCGACATTCCCCGAATGGTGGCCGCGGCAGCAAGCGCCTTTCCGCGGGTGACGTTCAGCGTTACACCAGCCTTCGGCGTGCATGAAAAGCTGGCCGAGCTGATTCTCGATCGCGCCGGAATCGAGCCGGTCAGGTCTTTCGAGGGTGCCGAAGCCGACCGATGCTGGGATCCGGATTGTTCGGAGAAATTGTGCGGCGATGCCTGTCGAGCGAAGACCGCGCGTCAGACGGCCCTTCCCGGAGGAGGATCCTGATGTACTTGCATCGTACGGCCCTCAGCTCGCTCACCCTGCTCATGGTGCTCGCGGGAACTGTGCGCGCGCAGGCACCAGTCCAGACCGTCCCCTTCGATCGCGCCAACCTCGATACGAGCTATCCGGCCTGCCAGGATTTCAACCAGTTCGCCAACGGCGGCTGGCTGCAACGCGCGAAGATTCCCGGAGACTATCCCTCCTACGGTGCGTTCGACCAGCTATTCGATTCGAACCAGGCGCTCTTGCGCACCATTCTCGACAGCAGTGTGGTGCGAGTGAAGTCCGGGCAGTACAAGCCGGGCACGGGTGAATGGAAGGTCGGAGCTTTCTACTCGACGTGCATGGACACTGCCGCCATCGAGCGCCTGGGAGCGACACCGCTCAAGCCCGGCTTCGATCGCATTGCGGCGATCAACAACGTGGACGACCTGAAACGAGCGCTTGGGGAGCTTGAAAAGAGTTACGGGCTGGCGCCCATCTCGGAAGGCTCCACGCAGGATGCCAAGGACGCGGCAAATACCATCGCCGGCCTGTTTCAAGGCGGGTTGTCACTTCCAAACAGCGAATACTACACGAAGACGGACACCGCGTCCGCAAATCTGCGCGCGAAGTTCACCGCCACCGTCTCGCGAATGTTTCAGCTGCTCGGCGATTCTCCGGCAACGGCGAATGCTGAAGCCAATACTGTGCTGGCGGTCGAGACCGAGTTCGCGAAGGGTTCACGCACTCCGATTCAGCTTCGCGACGTAGTCAACAACTATCACGGCATGACGTTGCGTCAGGTCGACTCGCTCACGCCGCACTTTTCATGGGCGCAGTTCTATTCGGAGCTCGGAGCGCCGATTCCGACCAAGATCAACGTTGGGCAGCCGGAATTCTTCCAGAACTTCGATCGAATGCTGACCAGCGTGCCGCTCGCCGACTGGAAGACACTCCTGCGTTGGCGCCTGATCAGCGGCTCCGCTCCTTCCCTGAGCACGCCCTTTGTGAAGGAGAACTTTGAGTTCAACAAGCTGTTCACAGGCGCTACCGAGATCAGCCCGCGCTGGAAGCGGTGTGTCAACGCCACCGACAACTACCTCGGCGAGCTGCTCGGCCAGGAGTTCGTGGCACGCAAATTCTCGCCCGCCGCCAAGGCGCGAGCCGTAACGATAGTGGACAATCTCGTGCGGGAGCTGCGCTCACGCATCGAACAGTTGCAGTGGATGGGGCCGGAGACGAAGCAGCAGGCGCTGGTCAAGCTCGACGCCTTCAACCGCAAGATCGGATACCCCGACAAGTGGCGTGACTACTCGAAGCTGCAGATCAGTCCCACGGGATACTTTGCGAACGTCCTCGCAGGACAGCAGTGGGCCTCGGCGCGTGACTGGGCAAAGATCAACAAGCCAACGGACCGCACTGAATGGGGCATGACCCCTCCGACGGTTAACGCGTACGAGAACCCGCTTCTCAACGAGATCGTGTTCCCAGCGGGAATACTGCAGCCGCCCTTCTACGATCCCAATGCCGACGACGCGCTGAACTACGGGGCGATGGGCGCCGTCATCGGACACGAGATGTCGCACGCCTTCGACGACCAGGGCAGGCAGTTTGACAAGTTCGGCAACATGCGCGACTGGTGGAGCAAGGAAGATGCTGCGCGCTACGACGCGGAGGCGCAGAAAATCGTCAAGCAGTTCGATGCTTACACCGTGCTCGACACGGCCACGCACGTGCAAGGCCAACTGACGCTCGGCGAGAACATCGGCGACTTCGGCGGTTTGACCGTCGCCTATGCGGCGATGAAGCGGGCTCTCGCCACGCATCCCCAACCGGTCATCGACGGCTTTACTCCGGAGCAACGCTTCTTCCTTGGCTGGGCACAGGTGTGGCGCACGCTCGATCGCCCGGAATTCCTCCGATTCCTAGTCGCCTCCAACCCGCATCCGCCAGCGAAGTGGCGTGTGAACGGGCCGCTCAGCAACATGCCGGAGTTCAAAGCGGCATGGGGATGCAAAGACGGCGATCCAATGGTGCGTCCGACCGCAAATCAGCCGCGAATCTGGTAAACGCGATGCAAGCCGACATCACTACTTCTACCGCGCTGACACTGCTCTCCGAGGAGGAGATAATGTTCCGCGACGCGGTCGCGGCATTCGCGGCAGAAGAAGTCCGTCCGCGCGTGATGGAGATGGAAAAGGCGGGGAAGATCGATCCCGCGCTGCTCCCCAAGTACTTCGAGCTCGGCCTGATGGGAATCGAAGTCCCGGAGCAGTACGGCGGCGCGGGCGGAACCTTGTTCATGGTGACGCTCGCGGTAGAGGAGATCAGCAAGGTCGACGCGGCAGCAGCAATCGTCTGCGATGTGCAGAACACCCTCGTTAACTACCCGATCGCGCGGTACGGCACCGACGCGCAGAAGGCGAAGTACCTGCCGCAGCTCGCATCCGAGATCATCGGCGCGTACGCCCTGTCAGAATCGGGTTCAGGCTCGGATGCATTCGGGTTGGCTGCTCGCGCAGAGAAGCGTGGCGACAAGTGGGTGTTGAATGGACAAAAGTTGTGGATCACGAACGGCGCTGAAGCGGGTGTGTTCGTAGTGTTCGCGAACGCGGATCCGTCAGCTGGTTATCGCGGCATCACCGCATTCATCATCGAGCGCAGGTTCAAGGGATTCAAGGTAGGCAAGAAGGAGGACAAGCTCGGGATTCGCGCCTCGAGCACGGTCGAGCTGTTGCTCGACAACTGCGAGGCTCCCGAGGAGAACGTGCTCGGACCCGTCGGTCAGGGTTATAAGATCGCCATCGACACTCTGAACGGAGGGCGCGTCGGCATTGGCGCGCAGATGATCGGCATCGCGCAGGGCGCGCTCGACGCCACCATCAAGTATCTCAACGAGCGCAAGCAGTTCGGGAAGCCGCTCGCCGAGTTTCAGGGAGTTCAGTTCCAAATCGCGCAGGCGGCGACGGAAATCGAGGCCGCACGGCTAATGGTGTACAACGCGGCGCGCCTCAAGGACGCCGGAAAAGACATCGCGCGGGAGGGGGCGATGGCGAAGCTCTTCTCCTCACAGGTGTGCGAGCGCGTCACCTCGCTCTGCGTCGAGCTGTTCGGCGGCTACGGCTACACGAAGGACTACCCGGTGGAGAAATTCTATCGCGACGCCAAGATCGGGACGATCTACGAGGGGACGTCCAACATGCAGCTGCAGACCATCGCAAAAGCTGTCCTCAAGAGTTGAACTGCAACTTATGACTACCGGCCGGGGGCTGTCGGCGGGTCGGCTCATGGCCGCGAGCGCGGGCGGTTAGGGCTGAGTTACTCCCCGCAATAATCCTTCTCTTACCCGCCGCGCCTTCGAAGAAGCGCGCGCGTCCTCGACCAAGCGCGAGCCGATACGCGTCACGAAGCGGAGGCGCGCCGTCAGAGTCTGCTCCGCGCCGTTTCGCCGGACGACGACTGGGACCTCCGTACCTTCCGGTTGGCGGGCGTAGCGCGAACGGAATTTTTCGGTCCAGTTTGGATCGTCGGCGTTGAATCCACCGACAGAGATGAGTTGATCTCCGGGCTGAACGCCCGCGGCTGCCGCGGAGCTTTCCGGAATTACTTCGGTCACGTGCAAGCCGGTCGAGTCCTGAAGACTTGCGATTCCCAGCTGCGGCACGCGCGCAGTGTCGCGCGCGAGGCGAAGTCCCGCGAGGGGAAGCACCTTGTCGTAGGGGAATGGCTCGCGGCCATCGATGTAGCGAGAGTAGAAATCACCGAACGACTTTCCTTTGGCCGCCTTGCTCACCGTGGCCCACCACTCGTCGGAGGTGAAGCCGCGACCAGTCTTGTAGGCAGTGTTGTAAAGGGTGCGCATCACTTCGTCGAGCGAGCTGTGGTTGTCACTCGCGTCGCGGATCGTGATGTCGAGCAGCAATCCGGCAAGCGATCCCTTTGGATAGTAGATGTACTCGGTTCCATCGCGTGGATGTATCCACGTCGACAGCGATGCATCCTCGAGCGCCGTCGGTGGCAGCTCGTCTACCTGCGACATCTTGTCACTGGTCAGCATGTAGAAGGCTTTTGCGTCCACGATCCCGCCGCGAACCTCCGCCAGATCGGCGTAGTAGTCGGTGATCCCCTCGCTGATCCACAGCAACGGCGTGGGTTGCGCTTCGTCGTACCTGTACGGCCACAAATCGGCCGGTCGCAGGCGCTTGACGTTCCAGGCGTGAAAGATCTCGTGAGCGTAGAGTGACGGAAGCACCGGTGTGCCGAGCATTCCGGGACTCAGCACATCGACGTGGGAATTCTGATGCTCGAGACCCGAGCCGCCCCCGTAGGATGGATCGGTGATCTGCAGCACACTATACGTGTTCCACGGTACTTCATTGAAGACTTTCACCTCGACAGGAATCACTCGCTTGAGCGCTTCCCAGACGGCGACTCGCGCCCCGCCGGTGACACTTCCCGAGGGATATGTGGCAAACCGGACCCACGTCCCGGATATCTGCGCGCTGTCGAGATCGAATTGTCCAACGAAGAAGGGCATGTCCACCACATCGTGATAGTTTGACGCGGCGTAGCGGTGCGCGCCTGCCGGCGTCATTCCAGTCACGATCTTCCATCCGGCTTCCGTATTCACTGTCACCGATGCCGGAAAGTCGAATCCCCTGCCCTCTGGATAGAGAAAGAGATTCGTCCCATTGAAGAGCAGAAAATCTGGGCGCGACCACGTGTTCGCGTTGTCGAGGCTGTCGGCCAGATAGTCGAATCGCACCGCGACCTCACCCACACCGCGAGGACGAACGCGCCAGGTGTCGGGATCGATCTTGTCCCAGGACAGCGAGGTCCCCGACTGCTCCGCCGAGAAGTTGGAGACATCCCGCGCAAAGTTGTCGATCTCGTAGGCGCCGGGCGTCCACTTGGGAAGCGAGAGCAGAACAGGATCTGTCCCTCCCACCGTGAACGTCATTGTGGATGTCACCTGCCGGCGCACTCCGTTGGCGCGCGTGAACGTCACCTCGTAGCGGATATTGGTGAGTGGCGCGGAAGTCACCGCACTTTGTGCCGAGGCATGGGACGGCGAGACAATCGCGCCGAGCACGACGGGGAGCAGGAGACTGACTCTTTTCATCATGGAAATTGTGATTTGGACACTGGCAACTTATGACTAACAGGGAAGACCAACTGCGAGAAGAGCTAGGTGGGTGGTGCGAGGTGCTAGGCATGAGGTTGGAGGTAGAAGCGCCGTATGTGCGTTACCTCATGCCTCGCACCTAGTACCTCGCACCTTCTACCTTACTCTTCTCGCAGTTGGTTTTTTTCACTCTTCTCGCAGTTGGTTTTTCCATTCCCAGTAGCGCCGCGCCGACGCCTGTCTTGCAAGAGTCGTTCGCGCGGGTGAGTTAGGAGCGTCCTCCGCGCGGTGCTATATTCGACCCTCCCCAGTACACCCCGCCCCCTGATGATCGCCACCGAATCCCTCAGCTTTTTGAAGAAACTCCTCGATACGCCGGGTCCTTCCGGCTTCGAGGCCGCGCCCGCGAAGCTGTGGCGCGACTACGCAAAGAAATTCGCGAAGGTGAGCGGCGACGTTGCCGGCAACAGCCTCGCCGAAGTGAATGGCAGCGGCAAGCCGATAATCATGCTGGCCGGTCACATCGATGAGATCGGCGTCATCATCAGTTACATCGACGACCAGGGCTACGCCTACATCCAGCCGATTGGCGGCTGGGATCCGCAGGTGCTGATCGGACAGCGTCTCCGGTTCATCGGCCGCAAAGGCGAGGTGTTCGGTGTCGTGGGAAAAAAGCCGATCCATCTCATCAAGCAGGAAGAGCGTGAAAAGGCGGCGAAGTTCACCGACATCTGGGTGGACCTGGGCGCCAAGACAAAAAAGGAAGCGGAGGAGATGGTTCTCGTAGGCGACCCGGGCGTGATCGACTCGCGCACCATGGAGTTTCCCAATGGGAGACTCGTTTCGCGTTCGATCGATGACCGGATCGGCGCGTTCGTCGTCCTCGAGGCGCTGCGCCGGTACGCGGACAAGCCCGGTTCGGCCAAGGTCGTCGCCGTCGCCACGACGCAGGAAGAGATCGGCTATCGGGGTGGCGGGGCGGGTGTGTGCGCGACCTTCATCGACCCGCAGATGGCAATCGTCGTCGATGTGACGTTCGCGATCGATCATCCCGGTGTAGAGAAGAAGGAATACGGCGATGCTGCCATCGATGGAGGCCCGGTGCTGACGCGCGGGTCGATCATCTCTCCGGTCGTGTTCGAGCTGCTGCGGAAGACGGCGGAAAACCGGAAGATTCCCTTTTCGCTGCATGCGGCTGGACGCGAGACGAGCACGGATGCCGACGCAATTCACATCGCGCGCGAGGGAGTCGCGACGGGCCTCGTCTCAGTCCCCAATCGCTACATGCATTCGCCGAACGAACTGGTGAGCATCCAGGATCTGGATCACGCCGCGGAGCTGATCGCCGAGACCTGCCGGGCGGTGACGAGCAAGACCGACTTCACCGCGCGCTAGTCGTGGGGTTGTTGCCGCCCTCGTGAGCTCGCCGAGCTAGCTGTCCATGCCCAAGCCGATCCCCGCGCCCCGGGAAGAAGGATTCACAACGACTACAGGCTCACCCCTTTACTGGGCGAAATACGGTCGGCCGGGTGCCCCGAAGCTGTTGGTTCTTCACGGTGGACCGGGCGCCGACCACCGATACCTTTTGCCGCAGATGCTTCACCTGGGCGAGAAGCACGATCTGCTCTTTTACGACCAGCGTGGAGGCGGCCGCTCCAGAGCCGACGCGCGGATTCCGATCACGTGGGAGACCCATGTTGAGGATCTGGGAGCGGTAGTCGAGCAGTTCGGGCTCGACCCCTTGTCGATCGTCGGGTACTCGTGGGGCGCGATGCTCGGACTCCTTTATGCGATCGAACAGGGGGCAAATCCCCATCTGCGCGCGCCGAATCGCCTGGCGCTGATCAGCGCTGGGCCGTTGACGAGGGAGTACCGGCGTCAGTTCGAGGCGGAATTCGCCCGCCGCCAGCAGAGTCCAGAGATACAACGCATGCGCGACGAACTGGCGGCGTCCGGCGTGCGAGAGAAGGACCCCGACGCGTACCGCCAGCGCGCCTTCGAGCTGGGGGTCGCGGGTTATTTTTCAGATCCGCGTAGGGCGACGGACCTCACGCCCTTCAGGGTGGTCGGCAGGGTACAGGAATCCGTATGGGAAAGTCTGGGTGATTTTGACCTCATCAGTGACCTGAAAGGGATCAAAATCCCCTCGATAATCGTTTCTGGGCGTGACGATCCGATTCCACTCGCGTCTTCCAGTGAAGCCGCTAATGCGCTCGGAACGAACCTCGTGGTTCTGGACGAGTGCGGCCATGTGCCGTACGTTGAACAGCCGCAAGGGCTATTCAAGGCACTCGACCCATTCCTCGATGAATCCACTCCGTCCGTACGAAGCTGAAACTCGGTCATGACATCAGACTCCGGCGTCACACAGCACGCGATCAGCTCGATCATGGTCGACGGCAAGGAATACAAGGTCGCGCTCCGTCTCGCGTACGATGGCGTGGAATACATTGGCAGGCTTTGGTTCAGCGATCCGTCGAGCGATCAGATGGGTATTCCGGATCACGGCGCCGTTCCGGGCCGCACGATCGCTGAGGCGGTCGAAGTAGCCAGAAAACTCACTCCCCAGGACCTCGAGAGGCGCTGCCACCGCGCTCTCGCCGACAAGAGACGCTACATTCGGCTTCGCCGCGCGACGGAAGAGATCATTACCAAGATCAAGTACATGAACCGCGTTGCGGTCACGATGCGCCACGGGATGCTCGACAGCGAAGGCGCCAGCCAGGAGCTCGAGCTGATTCAGAAGCAGATCGAAGAGATCGTGAAGACGCTGCCCTTCCACGCCGGAATCGAAGAGACGGCCTAGTTCTCCGCCCTCATATATTGGGGGCATGGATTCCCGCTCGGCCGCGCACGTTCTCTCCCAGATCGGCGCCCTCCTCCAGGTAAAAGGCGAACAGAAATTCAAGGCGCGCGCGTACGCCGGCGCGGCCCGTTCGCTCATCGCGCTCGACACCGATGATCTTGCTCCCCTGCTACGCTCGGGCGAGCTGGCGGACACCCCAGGAATAGGGCCCGCGACCTTGTCGGTCGTTCGTGAGCTGGTCGAGACGGGCGAGTCGTCGTACCTCAACCAGCTGCGCGAAGGAATGCCGGAAGGATTGCTGGAGCTCTTTCGCGTTCCGGGACTCAACGCCGCCAGGATTCAGGTGATTTACGACGCGCTCGGCGTACAGACATTGGAGGACCTGGAGCGCGTGGCGCAGAACGGCCAATTGGCCGAGTTGCCGAAGTTCGGCAAGAAAACAGCGGAGAAGATCCTTCGAGGGATCGAGATCCTGCGGCGCGACGCGCACCTCAAGCGCTTTCCGGCGGCGGCAATCGAGGCGCACCTCCTGCTCGCCAACATCGTGAAGCACCCCGATATCGCTCAGGCCGAGGTCGCGGGGTCTATCCGCCGGCACAGCGAAGTCGTCGGCGACATCGACATCGTGGCCGAATGTTCGGCGGATCCTGCGAAGGTGGCGGGATCGTTTGCGCGGTCTCCCGGCGTGAGCGAGAGCAAGATCCGCGAGGACCCGGGGTCAGTGCACATTCAATTCGTCGACGGGACGCACCTCGATATGCACTGCGTCACCAAGGATGATTACCCGGTAGCGTTGTGGCGTGCGACGGGAAGCACGGCACACGTCGAGGAGATGAACGTGCTCGCCCGGAACAAAGGGCTCGAGATCGCCGGCAATTCGCTGATCGGAAAGGGGGGAAAAAGGGTGAGGCTGAAGGACGAAGATGCGTTTTTCACTGCGCTGGATCTGGAGCCGATTCCTCCCGAAATGCGGGAGGGGATGGGTGAAATCGAGGCCGCGGCGCGGCGCGACCTGCCCAACCTGGTGACCTTCGACGATCTCCGCGGCGTTCTGCACTGTCATTCCGACTGTTCCGATGGAACCGCGACGATCGAGGAAATGGCGAATGCCGCAAAGGAGCGCGGCTGGGATTACATCGGAATCTCCGATCACTCGGAGTCAGCGTTTTACGCCGGCGGACTAAAGCGGGACAAGCTTGTACGGCAGCAGGAGGAAATCGACCGCCTGAATGCGGAGATGAAAGGCTTCCGCATCCTCAAGGGAATCGAAGCCGACATCCTGGCCGATGGCCGACTCGACTACGACGCGGAAATTCTGGACGGTTTCGACTACGTAGTGGGATCGATCCATTCGCGCTTCAGCATGGATGGAGACGCGATGACGAAGCGCGTGCTCGCGGCGTTCGACGATCCACACCTCACGATCCTGGCGCATCCGACCGGCAGACTGCTTCTCACGCGCGAGCCCTACCCGATCGACATTGAAGCGGTGCTCGAGAAAGCCGCGCGAGTTGGAGTGGCGGTGGAGCTTAACGCCGATCCACACCGGCTCGATCTCGACTGGCGGTATTGCCGTCAGGCGAAGGAGCTGGGCGTGACGATCGAGATCGGACCCGATGCGCATTCGACGGCCGGGCTCGACAACGTGCATTTTGGAATTGGAATGGCGAGAAAAGCGTGGCTCGAGGCGGGCGAGATTCTCAACACGCGAAGCGCGGACGACGTGCTCGCGTTTGCGCGCAGGCGGCGGAGCAAGTGAAGCGTAAGGTCGCAAAAGCAAAGCTCCGCGCCGCTCCGGTGCGAAAGGCGGGGCGTCGCCGAATTGCGAAAAATGCCATCGGTCCCTACGCGCTCGAGGTTTTTTCGCGTCTCAAGCGCGAGTATCCCGATGCACGCACTGAGCTCGACTACAAGACGCCGCTCCAGTTGGCGATTGCGACGATCCTGAGCGCCCAGTGCACCGACAAGCGCGTGAACATGGTGACCCCGTTGCTCTTTCAGACTTTCCCGACGGCCGCGTCGCTCGCCGATGCGCCGCCGGAAAAACTGGAGGAGATCATCAAGAGCACGGGGTTCTTCCGCAACAAGACGAAGAGCCTGATCGGGCTCGGCAAGGCTCTGGTCGAGCGGCACAACAGAGAGATTCCGGACTCGATGGAGGAGCTCGTCAAGCTCCCCGGAATCGGACGCAAGACCGCGAACGTCATCCTTGGTAACGCGTTCGGGAAGAACGAAGGCATCGTCGTTGATACTCATGTCGCAAGACTGAGCCACCGACTCGGCCTCACGAAGGAGACGGACCCGATCAAGATCGAGCAGGATCTGATGCCGCTGTTTCCGCGCAAAGATTGGGCGCTGCTCTCGCATCTCCTGATCTTTCACGGCCGTAGAGTCTGTGAGGCGAGACGGCCCAAGTGCGAAATCTGCGTGCTCAACGACATCTGCCCGTCGAGCACGGTGTAGTGTTATGGGCATATAAGAAACACGGTTGGCCTGTCCCGGATGGCCACCGGAAACGTCCGGACGTAGTGAACTAGCAACTTACGACTATGCTTCTGACCACTCGCACCCGTTCAGTTGCGGTCCCACTCGCACCCGTTCAGTTGGTGATCCAATAACTTGACGACTAGGCTAGATGACCAAATTCGCAACGATTGAAACGAACAAAGGCACGATGAAGGCCGAGCTGTACGAGAAAGCGGCGCCGAAGACCGTTGCCAATTTCGAGAAGCTCGCCAACTCGGGTTTTTACGACGGAACGAAGTTCCATCGCGTCATCAAGGATTTCATGGTACAGGGCGGCGATCCCTACTCGAAAGGTGGCGTGCACGCGAAGGGTCCGGTGGGTACGGGCGGCCCGGGATACAAGATCGACTGCGAGACGCAGGGGAATCCACACAAGCACGAGGTTGGCGCGCTCTCGATGGCGCACGCCGGAAAGAATACCGGCGGCAGCCAGTTCTTCATCGTGCTCAGTGAGCAGAACACCAAGCACCTGAACGGAGTGCACACCGTTTTTGGAAAGGTCATCCAGGGAATCGACGTGGTTCCCAAGATCAGCCAGAACGACACCGTGATGAAGGCCAGGGTCTCGAGCGAGCCGGGAGCGAAGTGATGGCGACGAAAAAGAAGACCGACCTGAGCGCTGCGCTTACGGGTTTGATCCTCGGCGCGGTGACGCTATTCCTGCTACTCACCACGATTGTGATGATGACGAACGCGCGCTATCGCGGGAAAGAAGCGGCGGAGACCACCACCCACCAGTAAAGATCAAAAGCACGAAAGTAATTGACGTTCTTGCTAGTCAGTAGTATATTACTGACCGGTCAGTAACTATTTGTTTAGCAATGCCGAAAACGAAGACAGCACAACCAAAATGGCGTAGACAACCCGAGCACCGGCCCCAGCAGATCATAGAGGCCGCACTCGAGGTTTTCGGCGAATGCGGACTCGCCAACGCCCGACTCCAGGACATCGCCGACCGCGCCGGAGTCTCCAAGGGGACCATCTACCTCTACTTCCCCAACAAGGAAGAGCTCTTCCGCGAGATGATCCGGCAGACCGCCGTCGCCGCGATCGAGTGGGGCGAGAAGACGGTCGGGCAAGGAACTCCCACAGAGCAGCTATGCAACGCCATGCGGGGCTATTGGAAGTTCGTCCGCTCGCCGGTCTTCAGCACGATCTACCGTCTCGTCCTCGGTGAGCTCCACCAGTTCCCCGATCTCGCAAAGTTCTATGCTGATGAAGTCGTAGCCCGCGGGCTCAAGCTGCTGAGTGGAATCATTCGCAAGGGAGTCGACACGGGAGATTTCCGCGAGATCGATCCGATGATCGCCGCGCGCATGCTCGTCGCGCTCACCATCATGAACGCCGTCTGGCGCGATGAGCGCACTGGAGTGCCACTCCTCTGCCACAAGAAGGACGAGGAGGTTTTCCAGGAGCTGGCCCAATTCTACCTCCACTCGATCGCTCCGTTCGCCGGCTCATATGCGCAGGCCGATGGGGCTCCGTCGGACGCAGTTTCGTTCATTCCATTCAACAATGACTAAGATTTCTCCCAGCAATACCCGCCGCCTATTCGCCGCCGTCGCAGCGATTACAGTCATCTCGTCTGGCGCGCTCGCGCAGACGCCCGTCACCTCGCCAGCTCCGACAGTCGCGCCACCTGCATCGGCGACTCCGCTCACTCTCGGCGATGCGGCGCGACTCGCCGCGCGCCAGAGCGCTCTTGCCCA
>WNFA01022382.1_pt1 | contig 14165 bp, 14 predicted proteins | sample 5400481 | NCBI WGS metagenome assembly WNFA01 (sample SAMN13153340, study PRJNA577476) | soil metagenome | isolation source: 120 cm saprolite under Douglas fir tree site 2 hole 1 replicate 2 | place: USA:California | collected 2015-04-18 | reverse complement strand
AGGCGAGCTTATTGTTCGCTACCACGGCATCCACCACGGCGCGTGCGCTCCCGACCGCTTCGCGTGCGTCCGGCGCCAGAAGTACAGGACGCCGGTCACCAATCAGCGCGACTTCGCGCACCGCTTCCAGAGTGAGATCATTCCCGTTGATGTGAAGGGCTTTCAAAAGAGTTCCCTGATTTCTATCTTCCGTGTTCGCTTCTGCCTCGAATTGCAATCTACTTTCGCAGCGCGGCGCGAAATGCGTTCAAATATTTGTCGGGCAAAACAGCGGTCTTCATTTGCGCGTCGGTGACGATGTGTGTGGTCTCCCCCTCGGCCATCAGTGCGCCATCGGACAGGCGAACCAGTTCGTAGCCAAAATGAAGCATGGAGTCGCGAGCCCTCTTCAGCCGCGTGCGCACCAGCACCTCTTCGTCATAACGCACCGGAGCGCGATAGCGGCAGGTGGCCTCCGCGACGGCGATGAAACGGTTGTCTTTGCTTTCCATATCGCGGTAGGAGAAGCCCATCTGCCGCAGCAATTCGACCCGGCCCACTTCGAACCAGATGAAATGATTCGAGTGATAGACCACGCCCATTTGGTCGGTCTCGGCGTAACGTACGCGTAGACGGGTTTCATTAACGGCGGGGTGATTGTTACCGCTCATTTTCCACTCCAGCGCGGCTTGCGCTTTTCGAGAAATGATGAGACGCCTTCACGGAAATCCGCCGTACTCCGTATGGCGGCATTCTCCCGGACCGCAGCCTCGATCTGAGCGTCCAGTTCAGCGCGGGCGTGATCGGTAAGCAGGCGCTTGGTGGCGTGCAAAGAAGCGGGACTGTTCTCGAGGAGCATCGCAGCCAATTCCCCAGCCTTCGCCATCAAGTTTTCCGGAGCCACGATTTCGTTGATCAGCCCGATGCGTGCCGCTTCGTCTGCCGCGATAATGCGGCCCGTAAGCAGTAGATCGCGCGCCTGTTTTTCGCCGACCTGCCGAAGCAGAAAGGTGGACACGATCGCTGGCACAAATCCAATGCGCACTTCGGTATAGCCAAACTTGGCCTCCGGTACGGCAAGGGTGAAGTCGCACAGCAGAGCAAGCCCCGTGCCACCCGCGATCGCCGCTCCATTCACCGCTGCAATAGTCACCTTAGGAAACTCATAGAGCGAGCGGAAGAGGCGGACCATGGTCTCCGAATCTTTCAGATTCTGCTCCGCAGAGCGGCCAATAAGCGCCTTCAGGTCGTCCAGGTCCATGCCCGAACAGAAGGCTTTGCCTGCGCCGGTGATAATGAGCACTTGAGCCCGCGACTTGGCGACCTCATCGAGGCCTCGAAGCAAGTCGTCCATCAACTCGAAATTGATGGCGTTGCGCTTGTCCGGCCGGTTCAGCGTGATCGTGGCCACAGCAGCGTCGTGCGCGAGTTGGATTGTGGTGTAGGACATTTCAAGATCAGCAGATTTCACCGATGAACGAGACCACGGCGACACTACATCGGATGGACTCGACAATCTCTGCACATTCTCGATGGCGGCTCAATCCGCAGCCACCGAAGTCGTGTACCGCCTTCCGATTTCTGCCGTGGCATGCAACAGCGTGTCCAGCGGCTTCAGCGGCGGTAATTGTGCGCCACGTTGATGCAAAGCTTCAATGACTTTTTCGGTGGCGATATTTCCCACCAGCGCGTCCTGGGCGAAGGGACACCCGCCGAGGCCGCCCAAGGCGGAATCAAAGCGGCGGCAGCCGGCGTCGTAGGCCGCAAGAATCCTTTCGGCGGCGTGCTCGGGACGGCTGTGCAGGTGCACGCCAATCTCAAGGTAATCGTACTTTGCCATCACCGCGCCGACCAGGTCACTGATCTGCTGCGGAATCGCCATGCCGACTGTGTCGGCCAGAGAAATCATGTGGAGATTATCCACTTCCATCAGCGCTATGGCTTCGATGACCTCGTCGATGCTCCAGGGATCACCATAGGGATTGCCGAATGCCATGGAAATATAAACCACCACGTCGAGTCCGGCAGCATCAGCTTTGTTCTGAATCTTCTCCAGTTCCTCCAAAGCGTCTTCGGCGGACTGTTTCTGATTCTTCCGCAGAAATGTCTCGGAGATGGAATACGGAAACCCCAGCGTCTTCACGGCCTGCGTCTCGATGGCCCGTTGTGCGCCTTTTTCATTGACCACGATCCCAATGATCTCGACATCATCCGGGGGATCGAGTTCCTTCAATACTTCTTCCGAATCCGCCATTTGGGGCACAGCTTTCGGGGATACGAATGAGACGGCATCGAGGTGCTTGAATCCCGCGCTAATCAGCGCCTGCAAATAAGTCCGCTTGAGGTCAGACGGAATTTGTCCCTTCAGCCCCTGCCAGGCGTCGCGCGGGCATTCGATGAGTGTTATGGAATCCGCTCTTAGCATTTAGTTCTTGGCGGTTAGCCAAAATCAGCAACGGAAACATGATCTATCGGATTACGGTGCGCCGCCAGCGCATGCACAGCCGTCGATCCAGTCGTCGATTGCCGATGGCAAACCGAAAATCAACCACTCCGTCCATCCGGCTGAATCATGTTTGCAGCACTCCCACTTTGAACTCGGCCACGTCCGGATTCAAGGCCGCGGCTTCGAGCGCTTGCGCGATGGCCTCGCGAGTCTCCACCGGATCAATAATCTTGTCAATCCACAGGCGAGCCGCGCCGTATCGTGGGTCGGTTTGCTCGTCGTAGGTGCGCTTGGTTGATTCGAGTAGCTCGTTGCGTTCATCGTCGCTGAGGGTTTTGCCACTGCGCTGCAGTTGCTGAATCTTGATTTCGACCAATGTGCCCGCAGCCGCGTCACCGCTCATCACGGCGTAGCGCGCCGTCGGCCAGGCAAAGATGAAGCGCGGGTCATAGGCTTTGCCGCACATCGCGTAGTGGCCGGCGCCGAATGATCCGCCGACGATCACCGTAATTTTTGGGACAACAGAATTCGACACGGCATTCACCATCTTCGCGCCCGCCTTGATGATGCCGCTCCACTCCGCGTCACGGCCCACCATGAAGCCGTTCACGTCATGAAAAAAAATCAGGGGGATGAGATTCTGATTGCAATCCATAATGAAGCGGGCGGCTTTTTCGGCCGATTCGGTATAGATGACCCCACCAAACTCCACGCGTTTGTGGCCTGCATGGTCGGTGGCTTGGGCATGCAGCTTTTGATTGGCGACGATGCCCACCGCAAAGCCTCCGATGCGCCCATAGCCGCAGACCAGCGTCTTGCCGTACTCCGCTTTGTATTCGTCGAAGCGGCTGCCATCAAGCACGCGGGCCAGAATTTCCTTCATGTCGTAGGGGCGCGCCGGCGACGAATCATAGATGCCATACATTTCTTCAGCCGGCAACAGTGGGTCGACCGGCTTCTTGCGCTCCCACGGCGACTGCCGTCGATAGCCCCATTTTTCAATAATCGAGCGGATGCGCGTCAGGCAGGCTTCATCATTGGGCTCGCGGAAGTCCACGGTGCCGCTGATGGCGGAATGCATGGCCGCGCCGCCTAACTCCTCGGCGGAGACTTTTTGTCCGATGGCCGCCTGCACCCCATGGCCGACATGACGGCGTTATTGCGAAAGACGCGGCCAAAATCATCCGTGTCAGGGAAAACGTCTTCCTGAAGCGGGAGAAAAACTCCGGCAGAATCGACTAGGTAGATGGTTGGAATTCGGTTTTCGAGTGCAATGTTTTGAGCGCGGATGACCTTTTTAGAAGTCATCGGGAAGAACGCTCCGGCCTTTACAGTGGCGTCATTGGCGATGATCATGACCAGGCGGGTTTCGATTCGAGCAAGGCCAGTGATTACTCCGGCGGCGGGTGCACCACCCCATTCTTCGTACATGCCGTGGGCCGCGAACAGTCCTAATTCGAAAAAGCTTCCTGCATCTACGAGCAGGTCAATACGCTCGCGGGCTGTCTTGCGCCCCTTGTTGTGCTGGCTTTCGACAGCTTTGGCGCCACCCCCTTCGCAGATTTTTTCCCCTTCGTTGCGCACCTGCGACATCAGATCAGCCAGAAAACGCATGTTGGCTTCGAAGCGGGCGGAAGTGGGATCGATCTTTGTCGGCAAGACGTTGGACGTGGTGTCCGATTTCACAATAGGGGTTTCGTGACGGTCAGCCATGGTGGAAGGGAGCGGACTGATTACGGTATACCAGCGGAGAGGAAGGGCGCAAACCAGGAGCGCGAGCATTCAGCACTGAGCATTCAGTCCGTTAAATGTCTTTTCCATCTTACAAAATTCCTAGTCGTGCAATGGCTTGCTTTTCCGGGAGCGCACAGACAACGTCTACCAGCCCCATGCTTAGTGCCTGCTCCGCCGTGATTCTTTCCGCTGCTACGAAGATTTCGAGGGCGCGGGCCCTTCCGATCAATCTTGGCAGCCTTTGCGTGCCACCCCATCCGGTGACCAGGCCGAGTGCTGCTCCGCGGTGTCCGAATAGCGCATTGGGTGCGGCGATGCGACGGTGGCAGGCTAGCGCCAGGTCTAGTCCTCCGCCCATGCAGTGCCCGGAGACGACGGCGTACACCGGGGCAGGGAAGTGCTCGATTTCATTCATCAATGTCTGCCCTATTTTGGAAAACTCGCAGGCTTCGGGACCGGACAGGCGTGAAATCTCATTCAAGTCCGCACCCACGGAGAAAAAGTTTGAATTTCCGGCAACGATCAATGGCTGATCTCTGCTTGTCAGTTCGCGGACCGTCTCGGTCAATGCCAGCATGCACGAGTGAGTTAACCGGTTCATGCCGTCGGCAGAGGTCAAGCGCAGCAGGCGTCCACCGTTGAACGGCTCGATTTTGAACGGGCGAGACAATGATTTGAGGAGGCTGAAGTTTTAGAATTGGTGAGTCAGCGGCGACCAGGCTGGCTAGATCCCCTTCTCGATCCATTCTGCGAGAGTGCAGCCGTCTTCCTCGAGTAAGAACGTTCCTACGCCGAAACATTCGCCGAAGAGGCGCTGTGATTCCGAGTCGCGGGCGGCGCGAGGAATCCACTGCCTGCCAACTTCATACTGGGCCGCGGTGAACCACTTCTGCGGCAGCACTTGCACCAACCCCGCCTGCAGGTAAAAAACGAACAAGGCGAAAGCAGGATCGTCGCTGCTCAGCGCCTTGTAGCTGGTGGGCACAATCAGCTCATCCACGGTGGCGAGTTCGGGCGGTACTTCGATCTTGTGCATGCCCGGCGACAGCGTCAAGGGCACTTCAAAATCTGCCCAAGGGGTCGACGCGGAATAAATGCGGTCGGTGGATTGCTTGAACCATCCTGCAATCTCCGCGAGTAAAAATGACTTCAGTTGATCGAGGTCGAAACACGTTAGACGAATGCTCCGTCCTTCCGGACACCAGATCCCGAGATGGTGGGGCGGCACCAGAAACGGTCGGCAATAGGTATTGAGGGCGAGGCGCGGCTTGTCCGGTTCCTTCTCCAGCGCCAGCGTGATCAGATATGCGACCGGACCTTGATCGCCGTGATGGGTCCAGACGAAACCTTGTCCGGCAAGCGAACGGAAGGTTGGAAAAGTCTTCCAGTACCACGGGGTAGGACCGATGGTGCGTTCAAGTTGTTGCCGGAGAGCAGTGAGCTTGGGTGCTGGCATGGGAGAGTGCAAAAGCTGATCTTGAGCGCAGCGATTCAGGCCTGCGGCACCGCGTGTCCCTTCACGTTGGCGCGGATGAATTTGACGATATCGTCCATGGCCGTGCCGGGCTGGAAAACCGCGGCCACGCCGGCTTTCTTGAGCGCCTCAATATCCTGGTCGGGGATAATGCCGCCGACCAGTACAAGAACATCGTCCATCTTGTTTTGCTTGAGCAGGTCTAGAACGCGCGGCACGATGGCGTTGTGGGCTCCGGAAAGAATCGAGAGTCCAATCACCTGCACGTCTTCTTGCAACGATGCGTTCACAATCATTTCCGGTGTCTGCCTCAGGCCGGTATAAATCACTTCCATGCCGGCGTCCCGCAGCGCGCGCGCAATTACCTTAGCCCCGCGGTCGTGGCCGTCGAGACCTGGCTTGGCTACCAACACGCGGATTTTGGGATCATTCGGCATCGGTTTCATTTAACCACAGAGCACGCGGACCCACTTAACTTACGTGTCCCGCCCCCGTCGCAGGCTTTCTCCTGGTTAGGTTTCAAACCGTCTTGATATCCAGGCTCCGCCACAAGTACCAGCACGCGATGGAGCGGTACGGCTCCCAGCATTTGGCGATCCTCTCCATGTCCTTCGGCTTGGGCAGTTTGCGTTTTTTGTAGTGCTTCTTGACCGCCACCTGGACGCCGTAGTCGCCGGTCGGCAGCACGTTGGGGCGGCGTAGCGAAAATATGAGAAACATGTGCGCCGTCCACACGCCGATGCCTTTCACCTGCGTAAGATGTTCGATTACTTCCTCATCGGGCGCAGCGGCCAGCCGTGCGAAATCAAGTAACCCACCATGAGTCTTGGCCGCCAGATCTCTCAAATACGCTGATTTCTGCTTGGATAGCCCGACGCCCCGCATCTGCGCGTCTGTCAGTTTCAGAATTCCTTCCGGCGTCAGCGGATCACCGGCCAACGCGGCAAATCGTTTAAAGATCGTGACCGCGGCCTTGCCATTCAGTTGCTGATAGACAATCGCCTCGGCCAGGCTGGAGAACTCGGGCGGACCAAACTCCATGCGGCAGGGCCCCACGCGCTCGATAATGGCGCGGAGGACAGGGTCGGATTTCTTGAGGTGCATGACCGCTCTTCGCATGGTTCATAAAGTTATCACAAGAGCTGAGACGAGGCGAATAAAAAACGAATATTTTCCAGCCCTACATGCCCGCAAGCAAACGCCCATTTGCTGAGCCAGGTAACTGCGCGGCCGCGGCTGCGGTCACCAAAATGCGCAATGCATCACCCCGTTGGATGCCTGTCCTGCCCGGATCTTCTTTTCGGGTTTCCCTAGGTAAAGATATCTTACCGTTTGCTCAATCAAGTCCGCAGTCGGCTTGTATGGGTCTCCGGGCGCATCGTACTCGATTGAGCAATATCCCTTGTATTTGTGGCGCTTCAAAAGGGCAAACGTACGGGCAAGATCCACGTGAGTGGCTTTGCCCTGCTCGTTGACTTCGCCATCCTTTACGTGGCAGATGCCATAGGCGTGCGCAAACATGGCGTCAATCGCGCGGTAGGCATAGTCTTCGTCATGCGCATTCAAAGTGTTGCCAAAGTCCGGCAGCGCGTGCAGCCACGGGCTGTTCACCTTATCGATGACCTGCACCAGAAAGAACGGATCTTCACTCACAGGATTGTCATTCTCAAGATGCACCACGATGTTCCTTGAGGCTGCGTGCTCGACGACTTGCCGAAGGCTTTCCGCCAGCCGCTGGACGACGGGCTCTGTATCTTTGGCTCGCGGAATGTTGGTACGAACACTGGGGGATCCGATAGCCACCGCTACATCGATCCACTGCTTGCTATAGGCAATGGCCTTTTCACGTTCGGTGTGGTCAGCAGCGTACGGGCTGTGTTCCCCATCCACGGCGATATTGGCTACGCCCGCGTGAGCCTTCTCGACCGCCGTGCGAAATTCCGCCAGATATTTCGGATCCGTCGAGGAAAAGTGTCCGGTCCAAGGCTCGATCTTTTGGACGTTGAACTTTTCTACGACGTGAGCTGCGAAGTCTTTCAGTTCGATGGTCGGATTGCCGCTCTTGTGATCCGATCCCGCGATGAACTCGCGAAACGGATAGGATGCCACCGCAACCCGTTGCCGCGGCTTGGAAGGAAACTTGACGGAAGGTTGATTGGCGCTTTCTGCGGCGCGTGATAAGGTCGGCAGCAGCCACGCTCCGGCAGTCGCGCTCGCGCACTGTCCCAGGAATCGTCTTCGAGTCGTCCCACTCAAACGGCGACAGTGTAACAGAATTAGTTTGGCTGGCGCATTGCCGCTCCGACTTCTGCTCGACTCCGCTCGGTCTTCGACAAGTCGGACGCGCGCCTCCGCCTGGATTAGACAACCTCTCTCTGATCAGGCCTTGACTTTACCCGCCGGTAGCTGGAATCCGATCCGGCTGCGAGGAACGTCTTCAGGAATCATAAGCTCCCGGATAGCCTCAATGAGTTCCTGAATGGCGGAATCATGCGAGTCAAGTCGGTTCTCCAGTTCGTCGATCTTTGCAGCCAGACTCCTGTTGGCGGCGAGCATTTCGCGCAGTCGCACGAAGGCACGTACTACGAAGACGCTCATCTGCACGGCACGCGAGGAATTTAGCACCGTCGCTGCCATGATCGCGCCGTGCTCGGTGAAGGCGTACGGTGGATATCGCCGTCCGCCGCTCCCCTTTTTTGAGGTCACAAATTGTGACCTCAAAAACTTGTGTTCCTTGGCCGTGAGTTGGAACATGAAGTCGGAAGGGAACCTTTCCTGGTTGCGCTTAATCTGCTGGTTAAGATGCTTGACCGCCACGCCGTATAGCTCAGCCAGGTCAGCGTCAAGGATGACCCTGTGACGACGCAGGAACAAGATTCGCGACTCGACGGAAAAGACAGATCCTCGACGCTTTGGCATAGAGAGCAGTTTTGCCTTTTTTGGTCTCTTCACTTTGAGGTCACAAATTGTGACCTCAACATCATAATCTGAAGCAAGATCGGATTTTCAATTTGTAACCGCAGATATTCGCCCAATCTCCCATTTGGCGGCGCCTACGATGTACGGCATGGTGTTGGCGGACGAAATGTTCCCATTCGAACCGGATGCACCAGCAGCCCCGGCTCTTGGTTCCTGGGCAGCAGCTTTCTTCAGCGCGTCCAGAGCCCGGCGAACCTCTTCATTGGATCGCCGTCCCCGCAGCGCCTTCAGCTTGGTCGATTGCTGGCGAGCGACGGTCTCGTCAATATAGAGAATATGCGGCGGTTCTTCTTCGATGGTGAACTCGTTGACGCCCACTGTGATTTTTTCCTTGGCCTCCGCCGCACGCTGGTATTGATACGAGGCCTCGGCAATCTCCTTCTGCGGATAGCCGCGCTCGATGGCCTTAACCATGCCCCCCATGGCGTCGAGGGTGCCGAAGTAGTCGAATGCACCCTTCTCCATTTGCAGCGTAAGGTTTTCGACAAAGTAAGATCCGCCCAGCGGATCCACTGTATGGGTTACGCCAGATTCATAAGCAATGATTTGTTGCGTGCGCAGTGCGATACGCGCAGCTTCTTCTGTAGGCAACGCCAGAGCCTCATCGTAGGAATCTGTATGCAGCGATTGCGTTCCGCCTAGCACGGCTGCTAGGGCCTGCAACGCCACGCGCGCAATATTGTTCATGGGTTGCTGTGCCGGCAGGGAAACCCCCGCAGTCTGAGTGTGGAAGCGCATCAGCCAGGTGCGCTGGTTCTTCGCGCCGAAGCGGTCTTTCATCACTTGCCCCCAAATCTTCCGGGCGGCGCGATATTTGGCGATCTCTTCAAAGAAATCGTTGTGCGCGTTAAAGAAAAAGCTTAGGCGGGGACCGAAGTCGTCCACGTCGAGACCGCGGCGACGGGCCCATTCGAGATACTCCACGCCGTCATACAAAGTGAAGGCTAGTTCCTGCAATGCGGTCGAGCCAGCCTCGCGGATGTGGTATCCGCTAATGGAAATGGTGTTGAACCGGGGCGTAAACTTCGAGCCGAACTCGAACGTGTCGATCACCAGCCGCATCGAAGGCGCGGGCGGATAGATATATTCCTTCTGCGCGATGTACTCCTTGAGAATGTCATTCTGGATAGTGCCCGAAATTTTCTTCCAGTCCGCACCCTGCTTTTCCGCCACCACCAGATACATGGCCCATAGCACTGACGCGGGTGAGTTAATCGTCATCGACACCGTTGTTTTCTCCAGATCGATCCCAGCGAAGAGAATTTCCATGTCCTCGAGCGAATCAATCGCCACGCCGCACTTCCCCACCTCACCCTCGCTGGCCGGGTGGTCCGAGTCATAACCCATCAATGTGGGCAAGTCGAAGGCGACGGACAGCCCGCTGCCGCCGTGCTCGAGTAAGTATTTGTAGCGTTGGTTGGTCTCTTCCGGTGACGCAAAGCCGGAAAACTGGCGCATGGTGAAAAGCTTGCCGCGATATCCGGTAGCATGAATGCCGCGGGTATACGGCGGCTCGCCGGGATAGCCAAGATACTTTTCCGCGCTCCAGTCTTCGGGAAGATCGGCTTCGGTGTAGAGACGGCGTATTGGAACTCCGGAAATGGTAGTAAAGCGAGCCTGGCCTTGCTCGTCGCGATTGATGCCGGTAGGAGCGCCAATCGGCTTCTCGGGAGCTTTCTCCAGAGTCGGGGCTAAAGTCTTCTCAGCCCATGCCTTCTCCGCGACGGAAGGGTGGCGTCCCTCTAAGACGTCGGCGATCGGCCTTTCAGCAACTTGGGGTTTCGACGATTTCTTTCCCGACATGCTCAAGCAACCTCAATCCTTTGATGATATGGGGACGGCGGCCGACGGGCAACATTGCGCCTGGCACTGCAGGCGACCGATTGGTCGGTCAACTCGCAACCTGCTTCGTCGTTGGGCCAAGACCTAGCAAGCTACGTCTCTAGGAAAAAAGCATCCGCAGTGAGGTTGCTTGCAACGTCACAGGAACCATTATGACTTTTCACCTGAGAGGCGTGAGAGTTCCCATGCTTTGGCGTATTTCCAGCACACGTAGACAGCATGGTGAAGGTGCAGCAACAGGCCTTCGCGGCCATCCAAGAATCCGAGACGAAAGAAGTAGTTGTAAATAAACGTCGCCATGGGACGCAGCACGATGTTGCGCACGCTGAAACGGACCTTGCCTTTTGCTACCACCATTGCAGCGCCCAGGGACGAGTAGCGGTTCATGTGGTCGATGTAGTCGGAGAGCGTCGGGTAGGAGTGGTGAATAAGCGCGCCGCGCAGACGTCGTGGCGTGGCCGTGATTCCGGCTCCAAGCGATGGTTGAAGCTCCAATGTTTCGTGAACCAGAGTTTCCTTGAACCTCGCCGTGCCCCGCTGGAATAGCCTTAGCTTGCGATCCGGCCAGAAGCCTCCATGCTTGATCCGCCGCCTGAGGAAGTAATTGCTACGTGATATCCAAAAGCCGTTCACAGAGAGCGGCGCGAGATGTCCGTCTGGTGTCTTCTGCGCGACCTTATAAATAGCGGGCTGCGGTCGCACCGTACTCTCAATCTCGTCGGCGAGCTCACTACTAACCTCCTCGTCTGCGTCGAGGGAGAGAATGTACTCGCCCGTAGCTTTATCAATAGCCGAGTTTTTCTGCCCGGCATAGCCCTTCCATTCCTCAACGTAAACCTTTGCCCCCAACGACTTCGCGATCTCCACGGTGCGGTCGGTCGAGCCCGAGTCGACGACGATGATTTCCCCTTTGCCCTGGCAAACCAGCGGCATCACGCTTTCGAGCGCACGGCCGATGTTGACTTCTTCGTTGTAAGTGATGATGACGACCGAGAGGGTCACCGGGAGAGGATACCTTGCCGACCAACGGAATGGGAACTGGGCATGGAGTTCAAGCTCAGCGGCGTTCCATGCCCGGTTTTTGCGACTGCCCGCTGGTGGTTACATCTGTCCCCCGGGCTGGGCGGGCGCTGCCTGAGGTTGCGCCGGCTGCTGAGGCGCTGCGGGCTGCATATCCTGGCGGGGCGCTACGTAAGGCACGCTCGGTAGCTTGGTGACCTGGCCGCGGGTGGCGTCGGCGACATCGATGCCGGAATGCTCCAACAACGATCCGGTGGCACGGTCGAGCTCGATGCACCAGATTTGATTCGGTGCTGGTCAAAACCGAAGCCTGCTGCAACACCGCGGTTTGCGTCGACAAGCCAACTTTGAGCTTCTCTTGCTCAGAGTTGAGACTCTCTCTTGCGAACTCAGCCGCAGACTGGGCGGCCTGGACAGCTGCGCGATTCTGCTTCACATCGAACTGCGCGTTCCGCACTTCAATGCGAACCTGGTTTTCGAGCTGGTGCTGGCGCACCTGAGCCTGCCGATACTCCAGCTGGGCGCGCACCTGGTTGGCCTGCGCCTGGCGGTTGCGCAACGGTATATTCAGGGTCAGACCGACGCCCTTATCGGGAGCAGTTCCGTTAACCAGTTGCTGCAGAGTGCTAGGGTAACTGACCGGACCTCCATTGACGAAAGGAGGTGCCGCGTTCTTGGGATTAAAGCAATCTGAGAGAATGGTGCTGGAGCATGTGGGGCGAGCCACATCCCCACCCACGCCAGATCCGCCGTAGTAAGCAAAAGCATCGAGCGTGGGCAGCATGGCATTACGCACCGTCTTGTTGTTCAGGTTGCGAGTATCCAGATCAATGCTGGACTCTGCCAATTCTGCACGTTGATGGAGCGCTTCAGCAATCAATTCCAGCGTCGAAGTGGCCGGTTCCTGTTGCGGTATCAGCATCGTGGAGGTCGGAATTACGTCCGCGCCCGCCAATACGGGATCTTCGATGCTGCGGCTAAGCGCATTTTTCATCAGCAATTGCTGCAGTTCCAGGTTGTTCTGGGCCACGATCAGGTTCTGCTGGTCGGTGGCGACGGTGCTTTGCGCGCTAACCACTTGGATAGGAGGAACGGTGCCCACCTGTGCCTGCGTTTGAGTGTCGGTGTAGGCCTTCTGCGCGTAGGCCAGAGCCTCCTCCTGCACCTTCACGTTTTCGTAGGCGTAAACCAGATCCCAGTACATGTTTTCGATCTGATCGACAGTAGTGATCACCTGCAGCCGGAAGGCGACGTCGGAGATCTTGCGATTGTTCTGGGCTATGCGAATGAATCGTGTGTTGGGAAGAAATCCGAAGCCTTGCAGCAAGTTCTGGGTAAGCCTGAACTGGAAGTTGGCACTCAGGCCGGGACTCAACAGCGTTGTTGGATTGTTGGTAGTGACATGCGTGTTGTTGAATCCCGCGTTTAGCGTTGCGCCCCATTGGAAACCCTGGGTGTAACCGAAGTCAGCTGTGTAAGTATTTTGCGCTACGATGGGTACGGGACTGAAAATGCTCGTCGACTCCGTATTGTTCTTGTCTAATTGCAGGTTGCCGGTCAAGGCAGGATCAAAGCTCACGATGGGCGAGCCGATACCTAGCGTAGAGCTGACCAAGCCGTTCGTGCCGGTTCCCGCGCCACCCGGGGCCACCGTCGTGCCTCCAGTGCCGGATCCCACGGTTCCACCGAGCCCTCCCACTCCGCCTCCGGGCGTATTCTGCACGACGCCCGTATTCACGCCGAGAATATTCGCTCCTGACTTTGCGCGGAGGATGTCGGCGTCGGCGATATTGAGGTTGTAGCGGGCAATCTCCAGATCGAGATTGTTTTCAAGGGCCAGCGCGATGGCATCGTCGATGGAGAGATAAATCTTGCCATCTTGTAGCAGCGAATCGAGGCGCGCAGAGTTGCTCAGACTCACTTCAGCCAGAGGCCGCGGCCGCTGGGGTGCGGAAGAAACTGCCGGGGAAGAAGTTTGCGGCGAAGCCTTCTGAGCCACTACGCAGAGCGATAGCGCGCACGTCAACAGGGCGCACGCCACGATCCATTGGGTTGAATGCGCGGCGGCAGAGGTCAGACGGGGCAAAGACATGGCGAGGTCTCCTTGCATGAGAACGATATTTCTTTCTTTAAGTTAACAGAGCGTTGCAATTCGAAATTTTGATGCCAGGGATGGGAGGAAGGCGTCACTCGATTCCATCTTGGGGCAAGGGGAGTGGGTGAAAAGAGAATGGATTTGTAAAGAATTGTTGCGGAAGATATCGAGGGAGCGCGGTCTTAACGCGCTCCCTCGTTCCCTGGTTGATCCGGTTCAGGGCACCGCAGCGGATTACCGGGACGCTACGGTTGCGACTGCGACGGCGGAGTCGATGGTTCCGGCGACGACGGTTGCGACGGCGTCGTCGTTGGAAGGTCTTTTCGCGGCGCCACGTAGGGCACCTTGGGCAGGCGCGTCACTTGGCCGCGGGCGGCATCCTCAATACTGATGCCATAGTGATCCAGAAGTTGACCGGTGGCACGGTCCAGCTCCACTTTCGATTTTTCGTAGGCGACCATCGCGTTCACCAGCGTTGACTCCGCTGTGGCCAGCTGGCTCTGATTTTGCAAGACCAGCGTGGTGGTCGACGTGCCGAACTGATACTTCTTCTGCTCCGCGTCCAGCGACTGCCGCCCCAGCTCCACCGCGGCTCT
>WNFA01015865.1_pt1 | contig 14165 bp, 11 predicted proteins | sample 5400481 | NCBI WGS metagenome assembly WNFA01 (sample SAMN13153340, study PRJNA577476) | soil metagenome | isolation source: 120 cm saprolite under Douglas fir tree site 2 hole 1 replicate 2 | place: USA:California | collected 2015-04-18 | reverse complement strand
CATGCCCTGAAAATCGAAGCATTGAAAGCGCGAAAAACTTACCGTGTCTTCGGCGTTGTCGAAGAGGAACCCGAATTGCCCGCCTGCCGTCCATTTGTGGAGCTTCGATGACAAGCCGCGCGGCAGCGTATTCGCTAGCACTCCCAGCGTGCGCAGCTCCGGGTCAACGCTGTAGAGATTCTCGATTTGCTGATACAGCTCCTGTTCTTCCTCTAGCGAAAGCCTTTCGCCGCCGTGGTTATCGGCAAGGACTTGGACGAAGAGCGCCAGAAAATCCAGATTGGATTTTGTTTTGGGCAGGCAGAAGGGATTGATTTTGAAAGCGGCGCTGTGTGGGCCGACTTTGACGTAGCTGCCTTCAAACAACCGGGTCAGATGCTCAAAGCTGCCGCCAAGATCGAAGATAAAGGTGTAGGGATCGTATTTCTGTAAGTTGGTGATGAGGAAGTTTCCGAGGAAACTTTTTCCGGCCCCGGTGCGCCCAAGGATCACGGTATGAGCCGTGTCGTTGCAATGGAGATTCAGGTAGTACGGCGTGCGGTGATTGGTTTCGAGCACCGCCAGGTATTCCTGCTTCAGGTGGCTGTTCACCTGGTGCCCGGAGTGCAAGGTAAAAAGCAGCGAGTAGTCGGCATAGTTCGTATTGAGGATGAGCATGGAACGGAGATTGAAGGCATGGTTGCCGGGCACGGTGGCCAGATACGCGTTGAACAAGTTGTATTTCTCGTCGTAGAGCTGGGCATCGTGGACATTGAAGGCTTTGTAAAAATCGGCGCACGCAGATTCCACTTTTGATAGGTCTTGGTCGTAGACCACGATGGTCAGGGAGTAGCTCCCAAAGTAGTTTCCCTTGATTTCAAGTTCCTTGAGCGCCTCTCCCAAATCGTGAATCTGCGCTTCCTTGGACTCATCAACGAGAACATCATCGCTGCGCTGGGGCTGGTCCGACGTTGTGGCGTAGCTTGCAAGCGAGCGTTTGGTGTTGTGAAAGTGTCGCCGGCGCGAATGAATGAAGCTCCGGCTCTTGGCCGGGTCCTGCTTTTGCCACTCACTGCAAAGGAAATAGTTGGCTTCGACTTCGAGGAGCCGCTTGAAAATAAGGGGAAAGCTTTGCGCGGATGGGTCTTTGAGCGACAACACCTTCACGTAGTAATCGTCAACGCGGAGGAATCCTCGGTGGCACTCGATATGGGATTCACAGAGGTAGTAGTCGAGGAACGTATCCCGCCGGAGGCGGGCGTTCTCAATCTTCAACGGCGAGAAATTCAGGATTTGCTTCAAAACGCGGAACGCTTCGTCTTTCGATAGAATGCGCGTGCCCACAAAGTCGCTCACCTGCCCGACAAAGCTGCGTGCTTTGGCGCGGAGCGCCGACAACGATTGCTGCAGCTCACTCTCAATCAAGACCACTTGTTTGCGAGTGGAAATAAAAGCTTGCAACTCACGCATCGCGTCTCCAGGCTGAGATGCGATTTTGGCGAAACTGTTTAGAATGGAGACGTTGTGGCGGAAGCCTTCGTAAAGCACGACATAGCAAATCTGGAACGAATAGAGCGATTCGGCTTTGGTCTTGAGATACTCGATGCGGTTTCGGATCGCCGCGTTCACAATCGGGTTCTGGTAGGTCTTGAACGGGATGTTTTCCCGGTTGCGCTTGAACAAATACTGGTAGACGCGGCTATTCTCATCGAAAACTCGGAACGCCGCGGTCAGCCGTCGCGTCAGGTTGTCGATGGTGTTCGTGTCCAGGCATTCGCAGTCCACGCCCTCGATGGCGAGAACGATTCCAACATCCCCGCTCTTCGTGAGAAAGATTTCATCATCCACAAAGCCGAAGAGATTCACTTGCGAGCAAAGAGCGGCGGCCTCGCGATACTTCTTCGTGATTTGGTTCAGCTTAAACACGGTGGACTCTCCGCACTTGCACAGGCTCGAATTTCATTGGGTCGTATTGGGTGCGAATCTTCGTGGAGTTCAGCAAGAAGCGGAGGATTTGCGGATCGGTCCGCGTCGCCCATCGAGCGAAGAGATACAGCGCGAAAAACATTCCCACTGCCCCGGCCAGGCTATTCAGCAGATTGAATACGCACGCGCCCATTACCAGCGCGAAAAAGAATAGCTTTCGCTCCGCTCCGAGGATCGTGAGCGGGCGATTCAATGACCGGAATACGGGGTTAATCTGCATCGCGGTTGCCTCGGAAGTGCTAAACCCCGAACAGCCAAGTAAGGAAGTTCACTGCCAGCACGGCCATTCCGAGACCGAAAACGATGCCTGCGAAGGTTTTCTTTCCTCCGCCCTCGCCGAAGGCAAACGTCAGGCCGCCAACAACGATGGCGACGAGCGCAAGCCCCTTGGCAATAGGGCCGGTGAATGCCGTTTGCAAGACATTCACGGCGTTCTCCCACGGGGAACCGCCCTGCGCGCGAACAGGGACCGCGAGCGCAAAACAGACGGCTAGCGTGACGATGAACCGCCCGTTCGTTTGAAGCCATCGCTGGCATTTTTTGAAGTTCGATTTCATAGCCTTTCACCTCAGAAGAAATCTCCGCGCACAATAGGCAGGCGCGCACCCGGTGTCCAATACTTCGTCGGCCCTGGGACATATCTAGGAGCTATAAAAGGGGTTAAATCGCCTGCTACCGTCGTACACAAGGCGAGCCGCACAGATATTCAACGGGCGGGGCCAAGTCGCTTTGTTGAACATAGGAATAGAGGGAACGGGTTACCGTTCCCCCTATGCGATTCGAGAGACTCAAAACGGAGTCTCGCTGGCTTGGGGTTCCACGGGTGTGGGCGCGGTCTTCGCCGCTTTCGTGATGTTGAGCTTGCGGATGGACTGCACTTTGACCTGCCAGCTTGTTAGCGTCACCTTGGTCTTGTTTTTGCCTTTGCCGACTTCCTTCTCGTAGGTGCTGCTCACCAGCACCCCTTCGACATACACGTGATCGCCCTTCTTCAGCTTGCTGGCCGCATATTCGCCAAGCCCGTTCCAAGCGATCAGGTTATGCCACTCAACTTTCCGTTGATATTCTTCGTTCGCATCCTTCCACGCGCTCTGTGTTGCGAGTGAAAAGCGGGCAAACGTGCGGCCCGTATTCTTGGTGGTTTTGTGCTCCGGGGTTCGGCCTAGGTAGCCAATTAATTCGATTTTGTTCAAGTACATCGCGTTTCTCCATTTTCTGCCCTTGTAATTGGGGCACTTGAAAAGCGAGTGGGGACTGCTCCCAAAGCGAGGGTCTGCATTTCGGGAGGGGCACATAAAATCTTCCGCGCCGTTCCCGAAGATTTTTTGGGAGGAGACGGAAAAGCAGAAGAGCCGAAGCTGCAGGGCGCAGGAATTCCCCCGAAGCCGTGCCCAATGGAGAGGGCGGAAATGGGAAACGATGGACAGAAAAAATCCGGCTAACGGGCAAGAGCCGTAGTTACAAAACCAAGAGCGGGCTGCACCGATTCACAGCAACCAGGCGTGGAAGGAATCAGAGCGAACGAGGAACGGTGGCAACCGCTGGACACGAGGATGGACAACTATGCGGCGGGCGGCGAAGGGCGAATCACGTTGCCTTGTGTCGAAGGACGAGAGGGGAATGGCAAAGGCGACTGACGCTCACCGCTCGCAAGGCGCGGAAGGTGCACCGCAGACGACGAACGGCCAAGCAGGGCCTCATCCGTGGACACGCACCAAGGCTGAGTCTCCTTCCTGAGAGAAGCGGCCGGGGAGCGAAGGTTGGTGCATTACATCTTTGGGGCGGGTGGGCGGGAAACGAAAAAAACGGGCCGCGCCGACAAGGCGCGGCCCGACCGAATGTTTGGCTCTAGTCTTGTTTCTTGCGTTTCGCTTTGGACGCCTCGCGCTCGCCCGAGACGGCGCTAGGCGGCGTCTTGTTCTTCTTCGTCCGGGTTTGCGTCACTTTCTTCTTGGTCAGTTCGCCGCGCACAGTAGCCGCCACTTTCGTCACGTCAATCTTGTAGCGGGTTGCGGTGCGTGCGAGGTTTGAGTCCTTCGAAAGCGTTTGCGTGCCCGAATAGGTCGGCGTGTAGAGGTCCCCGACAAGCGCGCAAACGATGAGAAAGCGATGGAGATCGGCGAGGTTCATCCCCTGCACTCCGAGCGCGGCGATGTTTGCGTAGTTCACGGTCTCCATGCCGTGGGCAGACTTGGTTTTCTTCTCTTCCCATCCGTAGACTCGGCACAGACGGCGCTGATTGTCGTGGCCCAGGCGATGGAAGTAGTCGAGGGCCGCCATCTCCATGTCAGGCCGGGAGGGAGTGGCTGGCAGTTTCTTGCGGATGGCGTCGAGAACGCGAAGGCGCGTTTGCTTTTCGACACGCTCGGCAAGCGCTTCTTTCGAACGCTTCTCCCGTTCCTGTGGGGTCGGCTGAAAGCGCGTGACTGCGGCGTGCACGGTGCACTTTTCGTTTTGGCAGATATGGAACACCCTTCCTGCGTTCTTGCCGTCAATTACAACCGCTGGCAGCGTCGTCGGGCATTCTCCGGTCTGCTTGGCCCTGCGAAACTGTCCTTCGTAGAGAGCGTTTGCAGAGCGGTTGGCCTGCCATGCGGGTGCCTGTGAGACACGCGCGACCTTTGCTCCTTCGGCTTCCAGGGACTTCACCCGAATCTGAACAAGGGCCGCGACCTTTGAATGGAAACAGTCCCGGTCGATGCAAGTCGATTTCTTCAAATTGGTTTCCGGGAAAAGGAGCGGGTTGTTGCCCGTGCGTTTGGGACACTTGGCGCACGAGCCTGCGGACGGAAGCAGAGCCGCGTCCTGCGGGTCGAACGGCGCATTGGCGAGGTCCAGATGGACTTCGCGTTCAATCCATGCGCGGAGTTCGCGCACGGTCACGGCTTCCGCTTTGCCATCTTTGAGGATGGCAGCGGCATTGCGATGTTCCGGGAAGCATTCCCGCAGAGCGCGTTGCTGGTCTTTCGCTTGCAATCGAGCGATTTCAAAGGCGTGCGACACGGTGAGTTTCGCGGCGCGAAACGCTTGCTTGGCTTCGTCTATAAGGTTGAGCAATTGCAATCGACCGTTCACGTAAGCGGGCGAACGTCCCACCTTTAGAGCGATGGTCTCGACCGTGTAGCTGTTGGGGTTCAGGTGTAGAAGCGCGGCATAACCGCTGGCTTCGTCCAGTTCGTGAACATCTTCACGCTGGAGATTTTCAATTAGCTGAATCTCCGCAGATTGCGTATCGGTTAGTTCCCGGATGGTTGCGGGAATGCTTTCCCGCCGCGCCAGCTTGGACGCCCGGAAGCGCCGTGACCCGACAACCAGTTCAAAGGTGTCGGGCGCCCCGTTTGGGTGCGGGCGCACAAGCACCGCTTGGAGCACTCCGTGCTGTTTGATGTTGACCGCGAGTTCGGCCAGTTTTGCCTCATCATACTGGCTACGCGGGTTTGTTTTGGATTCCGAAATGTTGGCCAGAGGAATTTCCTGAACCAGTGAACTTCTGCGTGCTTCTTCCATCGTTCGTACTGCCGTTGATGCATTCATTTCCTTCTCCTTTTTCTTGACGTGTCGAGATTTTTCTTTTCGTTCGACGATCAGGGAATGGTTTTCGACAACAAATGGGTAACGGGCAGCCTAGTGGCTGCCCGCTGCGGGGGTTCCCGCTTTCAAAATGGAAGTGGCAGCGGCGAAGATGCGGCCCGCGCTTTGGTTTGGAATTTCCTTTTCAGCTTTCAGCCAGTGTTGGATGTAGCCACGGCAGAATTCCGCACTGTCGAGGCCAAGCGTTTCGCAACAGATGAGTGCCACGGATTCCGCTTCGATCTCGCGGATATGCACGGCGGTCTGTTCGCTATCCACCAGCTTTTCGGTGGTGGTATGCCCGAGAACGATGTGGGCTATTTCGTGGAAGGTCGTTTTATGCGGGAGTGCGGCGACGGGGCTTACGGCGATTTCGCGTGCTCTCGCAAAGCCTTGAATGTTGCCATTTATCTCGTCAAATGGCGTGCGCGTGATATCCAGGGTGCGGAGCGCCGTGTCGATGTCAAAGCCGCATGCAAAGGGTGATTCCTTTTTCCCCTTTGCGGACCTGCCGTTTGCGTTCTATCCACCCGCGATAGGTATTGAGTGGTCCGGGTTGCAAGTTGCGTCGGATGCACTGTTCGAGCGCAAGCAGTGCGTTCCCGATGCTGTAATTGTGGAACGCGGTATAGGCTTCGAGCATTCGGCCCGGCTTTTCGACCGCATCCCGCAGTAGTTCTCCCCAACTGGCATGTTGTTTTTCTGGCATTTCGTTTTCCTCTTTTCTCCTTTTTTCAAGCGTGATTTCCGCTTGAAAAAAAGAACCAAATGCCCTTCCTAGCCGTCCCAGGCGCTCCGCCGTCCGCGCTGTCAAGGCCGCGAAGTTTGCGTTCACGGGAGCGAAGCGGACGGCCTTGACAGAACAAGCGGGCGGCGGAGCGCAGTCTTTCGGCGGGAAGGGCATGAGAAGGAAAGGAGACTGAGGAAGGAATCAACCGGCTGAGTTGTGGACTTTTGCTTGTCGAGCAGTAAGAAGACTCATATATCGGCAAGCTATAAAGACCAGTCAGAGAAGTATTAGACAGCGGGATTAACCTGGGCGAATCTTCGGGGTGATAGGACTTCCTATCCCTGCGTTAGCCAGAAACGGGGTGTTGCGATGAAACTCGTCGAGACATTGAAAAGCAGAACTGGGGCGCTCAAGGTAGCTGAGGTTGCGAAACTTTTCGGAGTCACTCCACAACATATCTACAAGATGGCTGCGAGCGGAAGAATTCCGTCGTTTCGCATTTCAGGGTCGGTGCGGTTCGATCCGGATGAGGTCGCGTCCTGGTTGAAGGAAAAGCAAGCCCCGGCTGCCGCTTCGCGGCGCATCGGCTCAGCAAGCGTCGCTGCGTAGTTACTACCAATGCGCCGGTATGTGGCGGAACGATTTCGGAACCTCTTGACGAGCAGCATGCAGTTATGCGAGAAAGAGCGGTCGCAGTTTGAGAGCGATGATGTAAACGTGGCGATTTAGGGCGACTTGCTCCACGTAAAAAACTGCTAAAGAGCTAGTAGAGTTTCAGAGAGAAGTTCTTTCTCTCGAGCCCTCCGAGCATTCTTTGGCACGGAGGGTTTTTTGTTTCCCTCCGCGCTGCCCTGAAAAAATCCCGCGGCACAGCTTAATTGGATTCTACGCAGGGGAACGGAGGACTCATGTTTCGGAACGGGCTCACAGTCGTCAAATTTGGCAGTTCGGTGTTACGGGGGGAAGAGGATCTGCCGGTGGTAGTGGAGGAAATCGCTCGATGGCGCGCTAGTGAACAGTATGTGCTTGCCGTCGTTTCGGCATTCGGTAGTACAACCGAGGAGCTTTTCAAGCGGGCCGGCCGCTACGGGGAGCCGACAAACGAGGAAGCGGTGGCACGACTGGTGGCTACTGGAGAGGAACAGTCGGCTGCGCTAGTCTCTCTTGCCCTCGCGAGTGCGGGCATTCCCGCGAAGCTCCTGGGGCCAGAGCAAATTCGATTGGTCGCCGAGGGAGCGGCGCTCGACGCGCGACTCTGCGGAGTGAATGTGGAGCGTATTTGGTCGGCGTTCACGGACTGGGACGTGATTGTGGTCCCCGGCTTCATCGCGCGAACGACGAAAGGGAGCACCGTATTGCTGGGGCGCGGCGGATCGGATTTGACAGCGTTGTTTCTCGCGCACGAGCTGCGCGCCAGCCGCTGCCGCTTGGTCAAGGACGTCGACGGGCTGTATGCCTCGGACCCTAAGTCCGTGATCGGTGCTCGTCCCGAACGCTATGAGCGTCTCGGCTGGGAAGAAGCCCTCGGTCTGCGCGGCGGAGTGGTACAGGTGAAAGCACTGGAGTTCGCCCGAGAGAATCGGCTGAGATTCGAAGTGGCGGCGGTAGGAGGAGCAGAAGGCACGGTGGTGGGAGAGGAGCGGCGGTAGTGCCGGGTCTGTAGCGTGGTGTCTGGTTTGGTGTCGGAAAAAACGGGTTGCGGTGAAAATGTGTTTCAAACATTTGCTGCAATTGAAATTATTGAGGTGACATTGGAAAGCCGTTTGCCGGTAATTCGGGGTGTAGAAGTCCGGTTTGGTATGAGTGTGATCGGATAGGAAGCACTAGGCCGTAAAATCAGAGTGTCTCCCAAGAGTGGTGAGTTACGCTTCTTCGTAGGATTGATGAAAACGTGATGTTCCTGGGGGAGCGGGCGGAAAGCCGTGAAGCACCGGAGGCCGTCCAGAAGCGCGTCTGGGTTGTCGAGGAAGGAGCTCGATGGGATGGGCTGTGGCTATCGTAGGGAGGAAGGCCAGGGCAAGAAGGCAGAAGTGGCGCGCGGAGGTTGGGCCGAGGATGCGAGGCGTCCGCCCGCGACCTCTTTGGTTTCGGCGTCGATCCGTCTTCTGGGCGGGAATTGGGGGAGAGTGGCAGCATTCGAAACCAGCCCGGGAACATTCAGGACAAAGTTTCGAGAAGCTCGGCCGGTTTGACGCGAGCGCGTCCGCGAGAGCGACGATATTCAAGAGCGCGATGTTGCGCTCCCCTCTTTCGACTTCGCCCACGTAATTGCGATGCAGGTCTGCCAATTCAGCTAATTTCTCCTGCGATAGTCAACTTTGAAGATGCAGCTCGCGCACATGCATTCCGAATGAGGCTCTGGGGTCCGCGATTGGGACGCGGCCATTATTGAGTTTGATGACCACGATGAGTCTACACACGATGAGAGTGACAATGGTTGATTCTCCGCGCGGGCCAACTGCCCGCAGGCGGACTCCAGTCAAAAGAGCTTCATCTGCCGCGTTCTGCCGTCTCTTGACCCACCGACACCATCGGAACGCAGCGGCTGGAAGGTCTCGAACAAGAATTTCCTCAACGACCCCAGGATAGGCGAGTCATTGGTCCCAAGATACGCAAGCCCCATCTCAGCAGTCAGAAATTCATCGACGAATCTTCGGAACACGATCCTGTCTCGCACTGGGTACTGAGCCGAAGGCATGATCAGTGCCGCAGTAGCGCCTTCCGAAACGAGTTCGAGGGCCTCGGCCTGCGTTGTTGCTTCATGGAACACGCGGGGGTGAATACGGGCGACGCCAAAGATCCGGTTCAGGTCTTCGCCGAAGCGCGGCTCGATATCTCCCCGAATGAGGATCAGGGGCAATTCATGCAAATCAGAGATTTCGACATCGGTTTTGGCCGCCAGGGGGTGCCGTTCTGGCAAAGCAAGGACCAACGCCTCCCGGTGCAGTCCTTCGCAAGTCAACCCCTGCTCTCGGACGGGCAGGATGACCAGGCCCGCTTGCAGCGTCCCCCGCATCAATCTCCCTGCCAGCTCTGACGTATAGGCGCTGACAAGTCGCACGTCCGCAGCAGGATGCTCAAGCGACAAGTGCCGTCGTACTTTGGAGAGAATACGCAGGTCGATCAGCGGCGAGGATCCGATGCTCCAAGGTCCTTTGTGCTGGCCCTTCGCCACACGCGCTCCCTCCACGGCTCGGTCGGCGTGGAATAGTGTCAGTCGGGCCTCTGCCGCGAACGCTTCTCCTGCGGCGGTTAATCGCACTTCTCGCTTGGTGCGCTCGAATACTTGCGCGCCGAGGTAGTCCTCTAGTTCGCGGATCTGTTTGCTCAAGGAAGGTTGAGCGACATGCAGACGTAGCGCAGCGCGCGTGAAATTCAATTCCTCCGCAAGTACAACGACATAGCGATAGAGTCGAAGCTCTACTCCAGGATACATAAGACCTCGCAGGTGACTGTTCTAGCTCTAGCCCCATGCGTTTGCTCACGCATGGATGCCCTTATGCGATCTCCTTATAACTCGGAATTTCTCCCTATACCCCTAATGAGGCACTGTGGCCAAAAAACCTCAAGTCGATCCGGCCACACCTGTCCCTGTGCTTGCGCCTTGATCTTCCTCAAAGCACACGCGCAGCGCCCTCGAAAAAGGAAAAACGCAAAAGAAAAATGACGGCCGAATTCAGTCGCCGTGCACGGTCTTTAAGGTTCTCATGCAGGATTGGCGTTGCCATAGGAGGGGAGAGGAAGCTAAACGCGATCGGGAAGACCAAAAGATATAATTTTTGCGTCATCTTGCAAAACTGCTTGGGCTTCGGCATTCCATTTCTTCATCCACTCCAATTGTAATTGCCGAGACTCCCAGTGCCCTAACTTTACCGGCGCTACCGGAAACAGAAGTGGCTCCGTCCGCTCGAAGCGCTCTTGGTATCCTTTTGCGATGTCGGGGACAGCAGCGATGGCAAAATCATCGCGCGTGAATGCGCCTTCATTTAAGAGCGCATACAACTGCACTAGGCCATAAAACTGGACAATCGCATATGAGTTGTGTGTCTTGCCGTTGCCTTTAACAAAAGCGAAATGGGACAACGGCTGTCGTATCTTCTCCAGTTCCTCGTGTCTAGTGAAGTCAATGCGAACTCGACTACTTTTCTCGGCGCTCCCCAATAATAATTCCCTGGTCTCGTTATCTATGAGCTGATCGCCAAATCCCATGTGGTTAGCGGAAGCGATGGCTAGCTTGATTGCCAAACGGCGTACCTCCATGCCGATATTGAGTTTGAATTCGACGTTGCGTATATCGATGCCCTCGATAGTTTGAGAGGTGAACTTCAGTTTCTTGCCTTGGGCTTCTTGGCCGCGAATAAAACTCCTCGCCGCCTGAAAACCAGGAAACACAGCTCGCTTGATTGAGCCCTTCTCATCACGTTCGATTGAGGGGTTAGTTGGCGTCAACTGGAGATCGCTGTCCAGGTCGTAATCGATTCCTTCCTTTTGGATCGCGCGGTTCCAAACAACGCGTCTTAGAGAACGCAGGCCGCCCCTGCGAAGCATGACGACCGCAGGGGCGAAATCGTTTGAGACCGGGCCCTCAAACGCATGCCCAAAGAGGTCGTTACACGGTTTGCAGGCTCGGATTGTCGTCTTGCCTCCTAGAAAGTCCGGGAAAATGTGGTCGTCAGAGGTTCGGGGGCGAACACCACAATAAGGGCACAACTGGATATCGGCGGACATCGTCTAACAGGTTCCTATTAACCGAAGTAGAGATCAATGCCTCGCTTTAGAGTGATTTGACTGTTTCCAATGCCTTCTCTAACTGGGTATCAACGCCAGCCGCAAGCGATTCTGGATTGTTTTCAACAGGCACATCGGGCTCCACTCCCCTGCCCTCTATATACTCTCCTTTCCACGTATACCAGCCCGCGACCGGCATGCGGAGCACATATCCGCCCGGCAGCTTGAAATTCGCACCACCGAGTACCTCACCTGCTGTTCTTGTGCCAACCAGTGTAGCGAGGCCGTTCTCTTTTGCGAAACTGGCGACCATTTCCGCCGCGCTGTGTGAATGCTCATTGATGAGAACGACGGTGCGGCCATGGAATGGCTGGGGGCCGAGTCCCTCCGTTACGAGGACCATTGAGCGGTCCCTCTGGAAGATTTTGAAACGCACGGCCATCATGAACAGTTCTGCTTTTGTCGCGGGAATCTTGCCAATGCGGGTCAATTTTTCCTTCTGGTAGCCTTTCCGAAGGCGCCGTCGCGTAACGCTATAACCTATCTCCACTTTGCCCGGACATAGATAGCTCAGGAGGCGCAGAGACCCTAACCCGCCCCCGATATTGCCTCGAATGTCCACGACGAGCCGTTGAACACCGTGGTCTTTCAGGTCGCGAATAGCCTGGTCCAAAGCCCGGGCGAAACTCTGACCGACAGCTCCTGGAAACGTCGCTACTTTGACAAGCCCCGTGTCGGTAGCAAGCATCCGGTGGGATAGACTGCGGGGCTCGATCATCGGTGGCCGATCTTTTGCCGCGCGATTTGGCACTTCAATAGCAACCTGACGCCTGCCGCCGCTGAAAGTCCCGATCTCAAGTTTATGGCTGCCGCCGATGCGGAAATTTGCAGACCTTGGCGGTATCACGGGTTCGGAGTCTACGGAGAGAAGGAGTTCTCCCGGGTGAATCCCCGCTTGGAATGTCGGCCCGTCTTCAATCACATCCACAAACATCCAACGCTTTCCTTCTGGAGTGTCGACGGCACGCAGCGTGGCGTTGATGGAATAGGGTGCGGGGACGCTGTCGCGGCGCTGATGAAAAAAAGCTGTGTGGCTGCTGCCTAGTGCTCTGAGGAGTTCACTCACGCCGTTTTCGAACGCTTCTGTGCTATCCACATCAATGAGACTCGGCATGCGTTCATCAACGAGCGCAATCCACGACCCATAGTCCTGATTCGGGTTGCTGACATTGATGTGTCGTTCAGGAACGAGCTTCTTGAGGACACTGAGGATCTTCGCCCGGTCCTTTCGCGTGAGCGGCAGCAACGTGGTGTTTTGTCTGAGTGGCATTTGTCGCTTCCCTACTTCGTAGTAGTCAGCCTTTTAGAGTTGAAGCTGACGGGATGATCGCCGACACCATCCAACCTGAAACTGGCCCAATAATACGGAATGGCTTGAGCGCCGAAGGTCTTGAGCATGTCCCGCTTGGCCGCAGTCAAGGCATGCGCGACGGTACTTCTCTCAGCCAGATGAGCGTAGAAGCGCTTCATTAGATAGAGGGCAGAGGTGTCGTCGATGCTCCAAAGCGTAGAAACTACATTCTTCGCACCGGCCAACATAAACGCGAGAGAGAGATTTGCGATGCCTTCTTCGCCCTGCAGACTGCCGACCGCCGTATCGCAAGCCGACAAAACGACCAGGTCAGCATTCGTATGGAGATGAACGATCTCACTCGCCTCCAAAATGCCGTCGTCTCCTGATGGTGAATCGCTTAGAAGTATCAATGCAGCTCGGTCAGGGTGTTTCTCGTTCGCCACGCCATGCACTGCCAAATGGATGATAGCGTGCTGGTCGAGATTCGAGTGCTCAAAGGCAGATTTTGTTGCAGTTGGTCCAATTAAGAGAGTATTGGTGCCGCTGTGGACTGCGGCTTCGGCTGCGAGAACTTCGTCTCTGGAAGCCGGCAGACTAGCTAACGTGTCGTTGGTGTATCCGCGCATCTTAGCCAATTTGTTGAGGTCTGCCGTCTGGTCGTAAGGAATGCCTCCAACCGCGAGCAGCGTTTGTTGTGCGGGTTGGTGCGGCGTCATCTCGTTCACCAAATACATTGCGCTCGCAGAGGGTGCGTACGTTATCGTGCGGGAATAGACCAAGTACCGGCCGCTGCCGTCGACGAGGGCATCGAACGGCAGCAGATGGAGGCGGCCGTCCGGGACGATTACCAGGCGCTCTTTCTTCGCTGCCTCCGGGATGTCCTTGAAAAGCGCCGAGTAGAGTTGGCCTCCTTCCGTCTTTGACGCTCCTTTCGCCTTCAATGTTTTCAGATATGCCGCGACCAACTTTTCGAGGCTTTCGCGACTGGCAAGCGGGACGATGCGCGCAAAGTCCCGGCCGATCGCTAAACAATAAGAACGCGGCTCAGCAACAACATACTCAAGCATTAGCTGGTTTGCGGCGAAGCCCTCTTGTATACGTTCCAGTGGGATCGTTTCCCATGGCCTCGATTTCCAGGTGCCAGACGCGGGAGCAACCCAGCGTGCCTGTTCGACGAGAAAAATCTTGTCTCGAATATTGCGGACCTGTTCGGCGGAATTCGTTTTTGTCAGTTCGAGATTCAATCGGCTAATCTGTTTCTCGATTTCTAGTTCCTCGGGAGAATCGGGAGGTTGTCCACTCATAAGCAGGTCAGTGGTTACGCGGCCGCGTGCATGCTCCAGGACCGAGAAGGCTTTGGCAGTATCGTTCAAATGGTCTGCAACCAAGGCAAAATGTTCGGTGTAGACCACGCTCATAGCAGTGATAAGGCCGATCTTGCCGTGCGCGGATGTAACGTTCCCGATCATCGCGTCCAGGATGTCGGACGCGCGATCATAAGTTGCGCTGGCATCGCGATATTTGCCCTGGCTTACTTGCAACTGGGCGAGGGCTTGTAGCCGCAGAGGAAGCAAATAAATGTCACCGCTGCTCTGCGTTGATTCCGCTGCGGCGGCAGCAAGGGATTCTGCCTTCGGTAGATCACCCCTCTTGCGATAAATGTCTTCTAAATAGAATTGAGCATCGGCGAGCAGGCGGGTGAATTTACCTTTTTGAGCTAGGTCGATTGCTGTTTGGAAGTCTTCAATCGCTCTCGCTTCATCCTTCTTTGCAACTTCTACGGTCCCGGCTGTGATTAGAGCTTGCGTTTCCTTGACA
>WNFA01002929.1_pt1 | contig 14165 bp, 14 predicted proteins | sample 5400481 | NCBI WGS metagenome assembly WNFA01 (sample SAMN13153340, study PRJNA577476) | soil metagenome | isolation source: 120 cm saprolite under Douglas fir tree site 2 hole 1 replicate 2 | place: USA:California | collected 2015-04-18 | reverse complement strand
GCTGGGTTCCCGCGTGACCAATCTTTGCGCTTCAACCCGTAGTCGTCCGGTGTTTCAAAATCTCGACTCTCTGTTACACAATTTGTGCGAGCATTATTGACGGAGCAATCACCATGTGGACTGGCATTGCGGTGTGGGTTGGATTGAACATCGCATTCGGAGCCTGGCGCGTGTACGTGACCTCGTCGATCGAAAAGCCCGTCGTTTGCAGTGAACCTCGTTTGCACCACGGTTGATGACATGCAAGGCATCCTTCCAAACCGGCATTTGAAGCGTCGCCGCTTATTGCCGAGACGGCCACATCCCGACATTGAATTTCTGTTCCGTCGGCACGACCGGATGAGCCATGGCATGGCTAGACATGACGACAGCAGCGAAAGCGACGGTCGCGAATCCGGACATCAGGAGACGCCCTGCCGCGATCAGCTGCGGCCATGGTCCGCTTTCTCGTAAACAGAGCCTCGGTCGCCGCTCTTGCTGGTGGAAACTAGGCTTTCACCTGATCCGGATTTTTGCTGCTCGCATTCTCCTGCTCGTGCAGCGATGCCAGCCGCGGAGGCCGCACCACCGTCACAGTGCATGGCGCCTCCGCCGCCACTTTGGCGGAGACGCTGCCGAGCAGCGTGCGCGCAAGCGAATTCTGGCGCGCGCCAATGACGATATGATCGACATGATTGACTTCGGCAAATTCCAGGATCGCCGCCGCGGGATCGATGGCCTCGAGGACGTGCACCGTGAGCCGGTTTTCATCGAGCTTTAACGGCGACGCCCAATGCTTGAGCGTGACCAGCCGGTCGATGTGCTTGTTGTTGCCCTGCTCGTCGAGCGTCCTGTCGATGGTGACGCGGCCAAGTTTCAAGACATTCAGGCAGGCGAGTCTTGCGGATGGCAGGGTCGCCAGGATTCGCTGGACGGTGACGCGCAGGGCCTCGTTCAGTGGCTCAGATCCCTCCGCGGTATCGAGCGCGACTGCCAGAATCGGACACGCAGCCAGCTGCGCCGCCAAATCGGATTTCGGTTTCGGCCGCGTCAGGCCGCGATTGAAACGGCGGCGCCACACGGTGCTGATCGGATCGCGCTTCACCCGCTCCGATCGCGCGGTCAATTTGATCTGGTCGGGGTTACCGAGGTCGAATGCCAGTTGCGATGCCGTGGGGTAACGCCAAACCGGCTCGATTTCGAGGCACCGCAGCACGACTTCCTGCAGCCAGGGCGGATAGTCGGCTTTCAGTTTGCGCGGCGGATGCGGATCGCGCCACAGCCGCCGCCGCATTCCGCGCATGGTCTCGCTCTCGCCGAACGGCCGCACGCCGGTGGTGAAGAAGTACAAAAGCACGCCCAACGAAAAAAGGTCGCTGCGCGGATCGTCCCGCACGCCAAGCAAACGCTCCGGTGCCATATACGGCGCCGTGCCGTAGGGCAGCCGGAATTCTTCCTGCAGCAGATCGGGCAACTGGTTGTGATGCGACAAGCCAAAATCGATCAGGACCACCTCGCCCGAGGGGCGATACATGATGCTGCTCGGCTTGATGTCGTGGTGGATGACGTTCTGTCGATGCAGGTCGGCCAGCGCCAACGCGATTTTTCCGACAATGCCGCTCGCCTCCTCAAAGCTCAGCGGCAGATCGCCAAGCCTGCCGTAAAGCGTCTTGCCGGGAATGCGCTCGATCACGACATAAGGCTGGCTTGCGAAATCGCCGGTGCCGAAACAGGCCGGCACATGAGGCCCCGACAGCCGCGGCAGGATCATCTGCTCCATCTCGAAACTGACGATGGCAGCCGGGTCCTCACCCTCGGACACCAGCGGAATTTTCATCAACAGCGGCATCGCGATGTCGGGGCGGGTCACGCTCCACAGCGTCGCCATGCCGCCGTGATGGACGCATTCCCCGATCGTGAACCCATCGATGACGGCGCCTGATACAACCGAGAGCTTAACCGAAGTCTTAACCGAAGGCTTGGCCATCGCTCACCTCCCGACCGAGAGCCGATCGGCCAGCCAGAGCGGCAGGCCGTTGTCGCGAATCCGGCTCGCCGCCGCCTCGGTATCGTAGGGCACACGGCAATAGCTGATTTCCCGGGAGTTGGTATCGAACATCGCAAACGAAGCTGCCGGATCGCGATCGCGGGGTTGGCCCACCGAGCCGAGAACGGCCAGCCAGCGCCTTCCCCCGAGCAATTGCACGGGAACGCCCGATATCGGGACGAAGCTCGTCATCTTCGCGGCTGAAGACATCGAATAGAGCGCCGGCTGGTGAGTATGGCCGCAGAATGTAATGTGAGCTGACGTCGCCACCATGCTGCGCGCGGCATCCGATGCACTGCGCACGTAATGCCATTTGGAGGGATTGCTGGCTTCGGAATGAACGTAGAGGCGATCCTCCTCCTGCAGCTCAAACGGCAATTCCGCCAGAAAGCGCCGCTGTGGCGCGCTCAGCCTGCCGCGCGTCCACTCGATCGCGGCCTGGGCTTCGGCATTCATCGATTCCGCCGTGGCGCCGACGGCGTTGTCGTGGTTGCCGCGCACGGCCATGGCGCCATCATCGACGAGGCCCATCACCGTCTCGATGGTCCATTCCGGATCGGCGCCATAGCCGACGTAATCGCCGAGGCAAATCATCCGTTCCGCGCCACGCGCCCGCGCGAAATCGAGGCACGCGCTGAATGCCTGCCGGTTGGCGTGGATATCCGCAAAAATGGCCAGCAGCACGCTTTCCTCCACACCCATCCTATCGGCCGGGCCTGTACCGGATTTGATGGATATCAAACAACACAGCGCCGGCTGGCCGCAATCAGGCTGACGGCAAGGAATTGCGGTCATGCAGGGAGACAAAAGCGCTTCTGCGATCCGCCGGACGCGCCGGCGATAGCGCACGGGAGATATGATTTGGAGAGATGATTAGCGCTTGCGCGGCGCTTCCAGGCCCCGGAGCAACAGCGCCAGCACGGCGTCGATCCGCGCTGCGAGCTGTGGGTCGCTCCATTCCTCGGCATGCGCGGGATGATGGAAGCGGCTGGTCGCCTCGAAAACCGCACGCGCCGAGGCTTTGACGTCGGCGACCTGGAACACGCCCTGCTTGACGCCGTCGGATAAAATATGCGCGAGTTGGTCGATCAGACCGTCCTTGTGTGCCTTGACCACCTTACACGCCTCTTGCGCCAGCGTCAGATAGGTCCGGAACATCTCGGGATCGTCGCAAACTTTCTTGTGCTTGATCTCGATCATCGTGCGCAGCCAGCGCTCCAGCCTGGCCGGCGCAGGCCCCGATCCTTCCGCGATCTTCTGGAGCGGCGCGTTGACACGGTCGAGCCAGCGCTTGGCCACCGCCTCGCGCAGCGAAGCCTTGCTCGGAAAATGACGGTAGACGCTGCCGTGGCTGACATCGAGCGCGCGGGCAACATCCACCACCGTGGCCTTTGCCAGTCCAAAGCGGCGCAGCACGTCCTCGGTGACTTCGAGAATTCGCTCAGGCGTCAAGACCACATTTTCGTTCATGCGGACACCGTCGGTTTTTCGCCGTCGCAGATGGCCATCCGTGCGGCAGGAAAGCGCGTGCCTTCGGCGGCGTCCGGGATGGCATCGATACCCTCGGCCTCCTCAACGGACTCGCCGCAATCCGGCATTCCCCTGCAATCGAGACCAACGCAACCCCCGGGACCGTCGGCACCGAGTTTTCCAAGGGTTTTTGGGCTCGTTGTCAGGACCGGCCCTTTGGCGGCCTTCAATCTGGCGGCCTGTGCCTCAAGATGATGGGCTACTTGAAGGTTGAGCCAGCGATTAAGTTGTGCGGTCAGATAAAGAATTTCGACATTCATGGGGAGTCCTCTGCAAGTCCCGGACACGCGGGTGATCAGCCAACGCGCCCAAGTGACGCCAACCTGGCGCCGGCTTCTTGAATAGCATATCTGACTGACAGATTACAATATCTGTCAGTCAATGTTTCGTGATCCGGAGACTCGGGCCGGTCCCGGTTGTTCGAAGCGTTCGCCGGCGGCAGCGGTTTGTCTCACCGGCGCTGCTCTGCTAAAGCGCGGCGTAATCCCCATGAGCCACGAGTCGTCGATGATTTCCCGCTACACCCGCCCGGAAATGGCCGCCATCTGGGAGGCCCAGACGCGCTTCAAGATCTGGTTCGAGATCGAGGCGCATGCGGCGGATGCGCTGGCGGAACTCGGCGTCATCCCCAAAGAGGCGGCAAGAGCGATCTGGGCCAAGGCCCGGGATGCCATCTTCGATGTCGCCCGGATCGACGAGATCGAGCGCGAGACCAAGCACGACGTGATCGCCTTCCTCACCCATCTGGCGGAAATCGTCGGCCCCGAGGCGCGTTTCGTGCACCAGGGCATGACCTCGTCCGACGTGCTCGATACCTGCCTCAATGTGCAGCTGACCCGCGCCGCGGATCTGTTGATCGCCGACGTCGACAAGGTTTTGGTGGCCCTCAAGAAGCGCGCCTTCGAGCACAAGATGACGCCGACCATCGGCCGCTCCCACGGCATCCATGCCGAACCGGTGACCTTCGGGCTGAAACTCGCTTATGCCTATGCCGAATTCGCCCGGGCGCGCGAGCGGCTGGTCACCGCCCGCAAGGAAGTCGCGACCTGCGCCATTTCCGGCGCCGTCGGCACCTTTGCCCAGATCGATCCGCGGGTGGAGGAACACGTCGCCACAGCGATGGGGCTTCAGCCGGAGCCGATCTCGACCCAGGTGATCCCGCGCGACCGCCACGCGATGTATTTTGCCACCCTCGGCGTGATCGCGTCGTCGGTCGAGCGCCTCGCCACCGAGATCCGGCACCTGCAGCGCACCGAAGTGCTGGAAGCGGAGGAATTTTTCTCCGAGGGCCAGAAGGGCTCCTCGGCCATGCCGCACAAGCGTAACCCGGTGCTGTCGGAGAATCTCACCGGCCTCTCCCGCATGGTGCGCGCCTATGTGACGCCGGCCATGGAGAACGTCGTGTTGTGGCATGAGCGCGATATCTCGCATTCGTCGGCCGAGCGGATGATCGCGCCCGACGCCACTGTGACGCTGGATTTTGCCCTTAACCGCCTCGCGGGCCTGGTGGAGAAGCTGCTGATTTACCCCGCGAACATGCAGAAGAACCTGGATCGTCTCGGGGGTCTGGTGCATTCGCAGCGGCTCCTGATCGCGCTGACCCAAAAAGGCTGCAGCCGCGAGGACGCCTACAAACTCGTGCAGCGCAACGCGATGCCGGTGTGGCGCGGCGAAGGCGATTTTCTGACGCTGCTGAAAAAGGACGCCGAGGTGAAGAAGTATCTCAGCGATCCTGAAATCGAAGAACAATTCGACCTCGGCTATCACTTCAAGCACGTCGATGCGATCTTCAGGCGCGTGTTCGGCGAGGCGTGAACGCGGAGTAGCTACATTTTCTTCAGCGAGACGACGGCTGTTCCCTCATTGTTGTTGTAGAAAGCGGTAAAGAGCCAAGGCAGAAAAATCGAGGTATCGTTCACGTAAACGAATACTTCGCCGTCATGGCGGGCTACAAATTTCGCAGTCCACAGGTTGCTGGTCGCAGTCTCCCGCTTGAAATCCGGCAGATGCTCCTCGAGCCCCGAACCGCCGACGCGAACGATGGGCGCGAACCAATTCGACCAGATCAGCCGCTTGAAGGGTATGCCAACCAGCTGCATCCATGTGGATTTTTCGAAACCTTCGGGACTGGCAGGGATGCCGTTGTCAGTCCACGGAGCGTTCACCGCGAGGCTGATCTGGTAGGTTTCGTCATGCGTGACCTTGAGACCCGTGGGATAGCACAGATCCTTGGTGTTAAAGACCCCACTATACCCGGCAGATTTCTGGGCTGGGCTTCCGGTCTCCGTCACCTCAATGCCCTGGTTCGTCGCCTTGCAGACCAGGCCGAGCGTATTGGCTGTTCCGAACGCGAGCCACCAGAACAACCAGAACATGATGGCTGTCGGAAATACCCAGTGCTTCAGGAGGTAAAACGTTGCCTGATAGATTCCCAACCGGCGCAGCCGGTAAACCACAGCGTGCCACCCGGTCAGCTTTTTGTAACCGGCAGGCGAATTCCACGCGACGCGCGCGACGTCACGAACAGTCTGCTGCAGATTGCCGCCGACAATCATCAACACCACAACCGCGATCACGCCTGCTAGGACGAAGCCCGGCGCATTGCGAAAAGCGACGAACCATGGTTCCAGGAAGCCAGGCAGGAACGATGCCGCAGCATTGACGATCGGAACGACGAACCCACCGACCGACGAGCGGCCGACGTCAGGGGCGTAAATCACGAAAAACGGAATAAAGGCGACGAACAGCGTGGCAAACACCGTCAGGAAATAAACGACGCGGCGGAGCCAGACCCAATTCCAAACGTCATTCTGAACATGCGACCGCGGAGCGCCAAGATCCGCCGAATGCAGCGCGTCGGTTATCGCACCGGTTTTGCCGGTGAAATAATAAGTTGCCGGCACGACCACCGGCGCGTACCGGTCCGTCCCAACCTTGATGCGGTTGAACACCGCCTCATGAAAGGTCGCCTTCGGCACCGGCAGAACCTTGGTCTCCTCACCCGCCGGCGCGCGCATCATGGGATGCAGGTCGGCGAGAATTTCCGTCTGCGGATCGGGATTGGGCGTCATGCCAAGCAATCGCCGGAAGTCGTTGATTATCAATCGCGAGATCTGGCGGACGTCGCCAATGAACGAGGGCTTGTAGGGCGGCGCGCTGTAGGTCTCGAGAACATTGCGCGGTTTGTAACGGTAGTAGCCCGCCAGCCCTTTGCGGGAATCGTTGAGCTTGTCGCTCGGATTGATTTGGGGATCGATCAGCAACTCCCGTTGCTCATCGAAATACCTTAGGCCGTACGCTTTCGCACGATCAAGCATCCAGTCGAAAGTCACATAGGAGAGTCCATCCTGCGGATAGCCGCCGCCGATGTCGGAATGGACGCCCGTGAACCACACCTGGCTGATGCGCCGCTGGTCAATGGCCGGCAGATCCTCCCGCAGATGTGGTGCGGGGTCCTTCGCCGCGTCGCTGCGCGGATCGTGATTGATGCCTACCAGCCAGTTATCTTTCGCCTGGCCTGCTATCCTGTCGGTGACGCGGACGTAGCGCTCGTCCCAGATCACCGGACGAAATGCGTCGCGCTCGTCTTCCAGCGCCAATGCGTGGCACGCCTTGTGGACTTTCGCGCTCATGAAACGATCCGGCATCGACAATGGCCAAACCCAGTAGTCGATCGCCCGGGTCATCTCCTCGATCGGACCACCATAGGCATCCACTGTGTCCCAAAGCCCCACGAAGTGAATACTCTCGACCTCAGTCCATCCGGGCGCGCTTGCCTCCTGGTGCCAAATCCCGCGCCACTGCCGGATCGCGAAATCGCGTATATCGCGCAGAAAGGGAAGGAATTTGAGGATACCTCCGGTGAAGCGGCGTCGGTAAAGTCGGTAGGCATCGGCGGCAAAGCGTGCGAGATCGGCTTCGTTGTTCTTGTATTCGACCAGCCCTTGTCGCGCGATCATCCCGGCCACAATGCGGATTGTGAACGCGCCACGACTGAAGCCAAAGCAATATATGTAATCCCCGGCTTTATAATTTCGGCAGCAGAAACTGTAGATATCGATCACATTGCGCTTCAGGCCGAAGCCGAACACGCCGCCGAGAATGGCAAACGCCTTGAACGACGACGTGCCTACGCCGTCATCGTAGTAAGCGATTTGGCTGGTGGGATCGCGCAGATCGAGTATTTGAAACAGCCGCCAGACGTTGGTTTTGAAAACTTTAGCCGAGCTGTTGCCGGTGCCATCGGACAGCAGGACGATATGCTTCGGTTTCGCAGTTTTCTGTTCAGCATCTTGTTTTGAAATATCCTGTTCTGAAATACCTTGCGACATGGACGCCCCCGCTCCCCGATGCCGGTAAAACATATGCTGGTCTGAAATTGCCGGCAACGTAAATTGCAATCAAAGCGAGAGCGAGACCGATTGCTGCACAGCGAAATGGGGAAAACAAAGCTGATCGGAATCAACGTCGCGCCGAACCGAACCTGCTTCTCAGCCTTGCGCCGGGGCGGGCATCGCTTTCGCCGGCGAACCATAGAGCCGCATCAGCACGAAGGTCACGAGCAGGATCGCGAGATAGACCGTGAGCTGCATCGCGGTGGGCTGGTCGGTGTAGCCGATCAGGGTGTGCAGGGCGCGGCCGACAAAACTCGTGTCCGGCAGGATCCAGCCCGAGTCCCAGACGATGGTGTCCATCGCGGTCAGCCAGTTCGCCTGTTCGAGGAAGTGCGTCGCCTGCGCCGCCATGCCGGCGGCCAGGAGCGCGATCAACTTCCAAAGCCCGCAGGACTACGGCTGTTAGCCGCAGGCCGCGCAAAAGGAGTTGTTCTAATTTGGAGCGATTCTAACGAACCGGGTTCGCTTTGTCGCTTGTGGCCGGAGCCCGGGCCACCCGGCGCTATTGCACATGTGCCGCCAAAAACAACTGAACGGTAACCCCGGATCGGCTAGGATCGCGGCGTGGCATCATCTCCGACGATTCTCGTGTTCGATTCCGGCCTTGGCGGCCTCACGGTATTGCGTGAGGTGGTCAAGGTACGGCCTGATGCGCATTACATTTATGTCGCGGACGACGCGTTCTTTCCCTACGGCCATCATGGCGAGGACCAGATCATCGCGCGGGTGGTGCCGATGATCGGCGAATTGATCGCCACGCACGCCCCCGATCTGATCGTGATCGCCTGCAACACGATCTCGACCCTGGTGATGTCGCATCTTCGTGATGCCTACAAGGTCCCCTTTGTCGGAACGGTGCCGGCGATCAAGCCGGCCTGCGCGAACTCCATAACAAAGCGCGTGTCGGTGCTCGGCACCAAGGGCACCGTCAAGCGCGAATACACCAGGGCGCTGATCCGCGATTTCGCGCAAGGCTGCGACGTGACGCTGGTGGGCTCGGCGGATCTGGCCTCGCTGGCCGAATCCGCGCTGAGCGGCGGCGAAATAAGCGACTCCGAGATATTTGCCGAAATCGCGCCGTGTTTTGTCGGGGACGGCGCAAGCGATCCGACCCGCACCGACACCGTCGTGCTGGCCTGCACCCACTACCCGCTGCTGATGGACCGGCTGGTCAAGCTCGCGCCGTGGCCGGTGGACTGGGTCGATCCCGCGCCCGCGATCGCCCGGCGGGTGGCGGATTTGCTTAAAGCCCCCGGCGGCGAAGCCGATCACACCGGTGCACAAATGATTTTCACCTCCAGGCGGCCGCACACGCTGATCCCGGCGTTGATGCCGTTTTTCGGCGGCCGTGTTCCTGCCTGACTCGATATTGATCTTTTCGACATCCTGCCGCGCTGTTAGTTTTTTCAGGCGACGCGCTTCCCGAGCCACCCGAACGGAGTTTCGGATTTGATTTCCGCCGCGATACCTGGTCCCCTCAACCGTCTTCGCAGGCAATGGCGTGAGGGGCGTCCCACCTTCGGCGCGATTGCAACCATTCCCAGCATTCAGACCGTGCAGATCATGGCCCGCTCGGGATTCGACTGGATCATCGTCGACCTCGAGCACGGTCCGATCGACCTCGGCTCCGCGCACGGCATGATCGTCGCCACCTCAGGCACGCCTTGCGTGCCGCTGGCGCGGATTGCCGCCAACGAGCCCTGGCTTGCGAAAGCGCCGATGGATATCGGCGCACTTGGCATCAATTTTCCGATGATCTGCAGCCGCGAGGACGCCGAGAAAGCCGTGCGCAGCGTGCGCTATCCGCCGCGCGGCGACCGGCTCTGGGGACCGTTCCATGCGCCGTTTCGCTGGGGCGTTTCGATGCCCGACTATATGGCGACCGCGGACGATGACATGATCTGCATGATCACCATCGAGCACGTCGAGGCGGTCAACCGCATCGACGAGATCATGGCCGTGCCCGGCATCGACGTCGCGGTGATCGGACCCGGCGACCTTGCGACCAGTATCGACAAACGCGGCCGCGTCGATGACCCCGAAGTGCTGGCGCTGATGGCGCGCGCCGAGGCCGGCATCCTCAAGAGCGGCGTTCCGATCGGCGGCGTGGCGCGCACGCCGCAACAGGCCAACCAGATGATCGAACGGGGCTATCTGGCGCTGGCGCTCGGCTTCGACTGGTCGCTGTTTGCCCGCGGCATCGCGGCGAGCTTTGAAGGCATCATACGCTGACGCGAGCGGTACCCGGAGAGGCAAGCCGGGGTGAACCCTCTTTCCTCCCATCGCTGTATAATGACACCGGTAGCGGGCATCACATCGGCAATTGTTTCACGGGCGGCTAACCAAAAAACAATTCGCGGGTGTTTTTGAAACCGTTTTCCGGGCCTGTGAAACCATTTCTGAAACCGACACCTATTACCAATGCAAGCGCCTATTTGAAATATGGAGCTTGCCATGAATGCCATTTCGACTGTTCTTATCCATGCGATTCCGGAAACGAATACCGAAACCCATCCGCTCCGGACGATCGCTCTATTTTGCTGTTTAGGCCTGGTCGCTTCGCTCTGCCTCGCAATTTCAGGCTTCGATCTAGGCGCAGGCCTGACCTAAGCGGCCTTCGATCGCCCTATCCAGCGTCACCGTCGAGCGACGCACGATCGACCCGAACCGAACGTCATCAGGACTTTTTGGTTCCGGTCGCGATCATTTCAAGCCCTCGTGCTGGAAGGCGAAGCCGTGATCGGCGGCACGCCCGACCCGCATCTTTGGACCTGCAACCAACCGCGCGCAGATCCCGGTTCCATCCCGGCAGGCGCCGTGCGTGATGCTTCCTTTCACGATCACAACACCCTGAAAGTGCTCAGGATTTGTGCAGCGGCCGAGACCCGGCCGCTCGCCTCGCCCGCGCCATAAAGGCAGAACCATCTGCAGTCAGGTTGGTTGGTTCGTGCTAGATCAGGAGCCGGACGGGGTGATCCGACTCAGCCGGTTGTTGCGGGAACTTGAGTGGAACGATGCGCGGAACGGTTCGAAAAATCTCAATGCCGCGCCGTCTCGTCGCCGACCTCATGCATGCGTCGATCAAAATACCCTTTGTTTCGCTGCGACGGCCCCTCAACGTCCGTCCACTGCTGGAGGCCCGCGCGCTTGCCGTGCAGCCGCCCGGCTGGGCGGCGATTTTCGTCAAGGCGTTCTCGCTGGTGGCAAGAGAGGAACCGGTCCTCCGCACGCTTTATGCCAGATGGCCATGGCCGAGCTTTTATGAACTACCACGCAGCATTGCGATGGTGGCGATCGCGCGCGTCGAAGATGGACAGGATTGCGTTCTGCCGCAAAAAGTCCCTGCGGCGGACACGGTATCGCTGATCGAAGTCGATGCGCAGATCCGTCATGCCAAGGACGCCCCGATCAGCGAGGTACCGTCTTTTCGCAAGATGCTGCGGGTAACAAGGCTGCCGCTGCCGCTTCGCCGCTTCATGTGGCTGGTTGGGCTCAATTTCGGACGCCAGCGCGCCAACTGGTGCGGAAGTTTTGGAGTAACTTCGGTTGCCGCCTATGGCGCCGGCGAGCTGCATGCGCTCAGTCCAGGTCCGTTTATCCTCAGTTATGGGGTGGTCGAACCAAACCAGACCATCGATGTCGTGATCCGCTGGGATCACCGCATTACCGACGCCGCCCTGATCGCAAAGGCCCTGACCCGGCTGGAACAGGTGCTGAACACCGAAATCGCCGCTGAATTGCGTGGGGCCAGGCAGCAGGCGGAGCCGAAGCCGGTCCGGGCCGTCGCGACGTGATATCCGACCCTCCGCCGTCATTCCGGGATGCGCCGCCAGGCGCAGGCCCGGAATCTCGAGATTCCGGGTTCGTCGCTGCCGCGACGCCCCGGAATGACAGTTTTCGACGGCCGTAAATACGGCCCTTCATTGACAGAACCGCCATTTCTCCCTAGAACCCGCCTGCTCGCGGGCCGGTTTTCGGCCCGCGTTGCGTTTCGCGACCCGTGGTCTTTCCCTTCTGCTTTAAGGGTTGGGCCTGTCGGCTCCGGGAAATTCCCGGCGCACAGGAGGGCGCGTTTCCTCAACTTGAAACAGAACGCCATCGCATCCGCGATGGCTATGCTTACCAAGAGGACGCGATGACTAAGCGCAGTGAGGCGAAATACAAGATCGATCGCCGGATGGGCCAGAATATCTGGGGCCGGCCGAAGAGCCCGGTGAACCGCCGGGAATACGGCCCCGGCCAGCACGGCCAGCGCCGCAAAGGAAAACTCTCCGACTTCGGCGTGCAGCTGCGCGCCAAACAGAAGCTTAAAGGCTACTACGCCAACATCAGCGAGCGCCAGTTTCACGGCATTTATGTCGAGGCCGGCCGGATGAAGGGCGACACCGGCGAGAACCTGATCGGCCTGCTCGAGCGCCGCCTCGACACCGTGGTGTATCGCGCCAAGTTCGTGGCCACCATGTTTGCCGCGCGGCAGTTCATCAATCACGGCCACGTCAAGGTGAACGGCCGCCGTGTCAACATCTCGAGCTTCAAGCTGAAGGTCGGCGACGTGGTCGAGGTCAAGGAATCCTCAAAGCAGCTCACCGTCGTTCTGGAAGCCGGCCAGCTCTCGGAGCGGGACGTGCCCGACTTCCTCGAAGTCGATCACGGCAAGATGACGGCGAAGTTCGCCCGCATCCCCGCTTTGTCCGACGTGCCGTTCGCGGTGCAGATGGAGCCGCATCTGATCGTCGAATTCTATTCGCGCTGATTTTTGGCGGCATATCCGGAGATCGAAGGCCCCGGTTTTGCCGGGGCCTTTTTGTTTCGTCATGCCCGGGCTTGTCCCGGGCATCCGCGTCTTTATGGTCGAAGACATGCAGCAAGACGTGGATGGCCGGGACGAGCCCGGCCATGACGACGTCAGTGAAGAGACCTCATCATGACCTACACCCCTCCTCTACGTGACCCGAAAGCACCGCCGATCCGCATCAACCTGTTGTCGGATACCCAGACCCGCCCGACGCCGGCCATGCGCGAGGCGATCGCGCGGGCCGAAGTCGGCGACGAGCAGATCGGCGACGATCCGACCGTGAATGTGCTGTGCGAGCGGGTGGCCGATCTGCTCGGCAAGCAGGCCGCGGTGTTCCTGCCGTCGGGCACCATGTGCAACGTGGCCGCGACACTGGTGCATTGCCGGCCCGGCGACGAAATTCTCGCCCACGAAACCGCCCATATCATCGCCCGTGAAGGCGGCGCCCACGCCGCACTCGGCGGATTTCAGATCACGCCGCTAGAGGGCGCCGACGGAAAATTTTCGCCCGATACTTTTCGCGCAGCCCTTCACCCGCGCTCGCGTTACCAGCCGCCGCAGACCGTCGTCAGCGTCGAACAGACCGCCAATATCGGCGGCGGCACGATCTGGAACAAAGCGGATCTCGATGACGTCGTGAAAATCGCCAGATCCGGCGGCCTCGCCACCCACATGGACGGCGCGCGGCTCATGAACGCCTGCGTCGCCTCAGGTATTGCCGCGCGCGACATGACCGCGGGTTGGGATTCGGCCTGGATCGATTTCTCGAAAGGGCTCGGCGCGCCGGTCGGCGCCGTGATCGCCGGCTCGCGCGATTTCATCGACAAGGTCTGGCGCTGGAAGCAACGCCTTGGCGGCTCGATGCGCCAGGCCGGCATTTGCGCCGCCGCCTGCGTTTTCGCGCTCGACCACCACGTCGACCGCCTCGCGGACGATCACGCCAACGCCCGCGCGCTGGCGCGGGGCCTTTCGCAGATTGCCGGCATGGAAGTGCAGCAGCCGGAAACCAACCTGGTTTTCTTTAAACCTGATGGTGCCGGCGTGACCGGCGAGAAAATGGTCGCAGCCTTGCGTCAGCGCGGCGTGCTGCTCACGATGATGGACAGCCGGATCCGCGCCTGCACCCATCTCGACGTGACCGCAGGGATGATCGAGGAGACGGTCGGACTGGTGCGCGATATCGCGCGGGGCGCCTAAGCGGACTCGAGGCGATCAGTTCTTGAGCGCCTGATAGATCAGCGTCTTCAGCTCCAGTTGAAGCCGTCCGCGCTGCGACGGGGTCTGCACCATGAAGATCACGAACATATCGTCCTTCGGATCGATAAAAAAGAACGTACCGGCGACGCCGTCCCAGCGATATTCGCCCAAAGGCCACGACGTATTCGGCGGCGTGGACGTGCGCACGGCAAAGCCAAGGCCG
>WNFA01005847.1_pt1 | contig 14177 bp, 13 predicted proteins | sample 5400481 | NCBI WGS metagenome assembly WNFA01 (sample SAMN13153340, study PRJNA577476) | soil metagenome | isolation source: 120 cm saprolite under Douglas fir tree site 2 hole 1 replicate 2 | place: USA:California | collected 2015-04-18 | reverse complement strand
GGCAAGCCGATCATCAAGCACGAGGGCATCGGCTTCAAGCTGGCCGAGATGGCGATCAACATCGACGCCGCGCGCCTGCTCACCTGGCGGGCGGGCTGGATGGCGCAGAACAACATGCTCTTCACGCGCGCCGAGGGCAGCATGGCGAAGGCCTTCAGCGCCGACATGGCGATGCAGGTCACCGTAGACGCGGTCCAGGTCCTCGGCGGAAACGGCTACATCCGCGAGTATCCCGTCGAGAAATGGATGCGGGATGCCAAGATCTACCAGATCTGGGAAGGAACATCCGAGATCCAGCGGCTGGTGATCTCTCGAGCGATTTCCGGCGAACGTCGTCCGCTGACACGCGAACAACCGAAGCCGCAGATCCGGAAGGCGAGCTAGTCATGATCGATCTGAAGGGGAAGGTCGCCCTGGTGACGGGCGGATCGCGCGGCCTGGGCCGGGCCGATTGCCTGGCGCTCGCCCGCGCCGGCGCCGACGTCGTGGTCACGGACATCCTGATCGAAAGCGATCCGGAGCTCGAGAAGATGGCCGAAGCCTCGCAGAGCGCGCTCTCGCAGCTGATGGCCTCGCAAAAGGCCGTCTATTCGGAGAGGACGTCGAGCGAGATTCGGGAGATGGGCCGGCGCTCCGTCGCGCTGAAGATGGACGTGACGAATCGCGATCAGGTCAAGCAGGTTGTCGACCAGGTCGTCAGCGACTTTGGCAGCCTGGACATCCTCGTGAACAACGCGGGGACGCTTGATCACATGGGAACAATCGACAACCAGGTCGATGCTCTCTGGGACCGTGATCTCAAAGTCAACCTCACCGGCGCCTTCAATGTCTCGAAGGCCGTCTGGCCGCACATGAAGCAGCGGAACTGGGGCCGGATCATCATGATGTCCTCGATCGCCGGCGCGCTGGGAGGCTTTGGCCAGGCGAGCTATTCGACGACCAAGGCAGGTTTGGTTGGTCTCGCCCGAACGCTGGCCCTAGAAGGCGCGCGCTACAACATCACCGTCAATGCCATCGTGCCGGGCATCATCGGCACCGAGGCCTTCAAGATGGGCCGCCCGGACATGAACGAGCGAATGATCAAGCGCGTGGCCATGCGCCGCCCGGGCGAGCCGGAGGACATTGCCAACGCGATCACGTTCCTCTGCTCGCCGGCGGCCGGCTACATCACCGGCGTCGCCCTCCCCGTCACCGGCGGCCTGGACTTGTTCACTTTTTGATGGCCGGCCTGCTTGATGTCTCCACGACGGACTTCGTCACGACGATTCGCATGAACCGGCCGCCCGTCAACGCCCTGGTCGCCGAGCTGCAAGAGCAACTGATCGACGCGCTGCACCGGGTCAAAGACGACGACGCAACGCGGGTCGCGGTGATCACGAGCGCGATCGACCGCTATTTCATGGCCGGAGCGGACATCAAGGCGATGGGTGGCGATGGTGGTTTCGATCGGGAGAATCCCGCGACGTTAGAACGCGTGGCGCAGATGTCCCGGCGTAGCCAGGCCGCGTTCACCGAAATCGAACACTTCCCGAAGCCGCTGATCGCGGCTATCAATGGGCACGCACTCGGTGGCGGCTGCGAGCTGGCGCTTGCCTGCGATTACCGGCTGATGATCGACGACGGCCGCTCGACGATCGGTCAAACGGAGACCAACCTGGGGTTGATCCCTGGCGCCGGTGGGACGCAGCGGCTGCCCCGCCTGGTCGGGAGGACGCGAGCGACGGAAATGATCTTCGAGTCGATAAGACTCAAAGCGCCCGAGGCGGCCGCCATCGGGCTGATCAATGCGACGCTTCCTGCCGCTGGATTTCAAGAAGCCGTTCTCGAGCGCGCCCGGCGGCTCGCGCATGCCGCGCCGATCGCGTTACGGCTGGCGAAAGAAGCGCTGCTGGCGGGGCTGGAGCGGTCCCCAGGCAAGGGCTATGAAGTCGAGGCGGAGAACTTCGGCAAGGCGGCCATGACGGAGGACGCGATGGTCGGCATCATGTCCTTTGTCAGCAAGCAGCCGCCTGAATTTAAAGGAAAGTAAAGATACTCTGCCTGAACAGTAAGTGGATCGAGGGCGCTGCGTTCTAACAAGCAGGAATCTCGAAACCGGGAGGGTTTTTTCATGCTTCGATCGATCATGGTTGTGGCGGCGGCCGCCGGTCTACTGGCCGTTGGCGCCCTATCCGCTGTGGCGGGCAACGCACACGGGAAAGCGGTGAGTACGCTCGCCAAGAGCACGACGCTCAAGGGCGAGGCGAAAGGCGACGCGATCAGCACCCTGGCCAGCGCCAAGGGTGAGGCAAAGTCCGACGCGGCCGAGGCCGATGCGAAGGCCGACAAAGCGGCCCGAGCGGCTGACGCGGACGTGGAAGACACGGATGAGGACGCTGACGACGCGGCCGAGGCGGCCGCGGACAAGGCGGACAACGGCGACAACGACGCACACGGCGATGCGGTCAGCGCAGTGGCCAAGAGCGACGCAACCGCGGCGCATGAGACCGGCGAGAAGAAGGACAACCACGGCGGTGCGGTCAGTGCCGTCGCCCACAAGTAACCTGCCGACCCGAAAGTTCTAAGAGACGGCGGCCATCGGGCCGCCGTTTCTTTCTTCAGCCGACCGGTGAGTACTGGCGGACGCGATCGCGGATGGCGTTGATCACGGCCTCCACCCGCTCGGGGTCCGTGCCGGATGCCCGCAGGATGAGTTCCCGGGTCTCCGTCTGGGGATAGGACCCCAGCGAGACGTCGGGATATTCACCTTCGAGGTCGCGCATCACGTCGTGGAACATGCTCTCCGGCGCGAGGCGGTAGTGCAATTCGCGGACAACGTCAGCCTGGCCGCCCGTGAGATATCGGCCTTCGATGTCTTCGTAAACGGAGCGAAGCTCGTGCGGCACGCCCGGCAAGGCAAATAAATAGCGTTCCTGCCCCAGCTCGAAGGCCAGCCCGGGGGCCATGCCGGCGCCGTTGCGCACAAGCATCGCGCCTTCAGGCAGCATCGCCATTCGCCGGTTGCCGGCGTTGAGCCCGGCGGTGCCCCGTCGCTGGGCCATCTTCATGATGAACATCAGGTTCTGCATCTGGGCGCCGACCTCGCGTCGGTAGACCAGTGGCTGGTCGAGCGCGCGCGCCAGGGCGACGTACGTCCGATCGTCCGGTGTCGGCCCGAGGCCCCCGCACACAAAGATCCGTGACAGCTCCGGACGCGCGACGTGATCGCGAACCGCCGAGACGATATCCGCGTCGACGTCGCCAATGGTCGTCATCATCCGCACCGGATACCCGCACTGGAACAATCGACCCGCAAGCCAGTTCGAGTTGGTATCGACGGTGAATCCGCGGAGGATCTCGTTGCCGACGACGATGATGCTGGACTGCGGCACGCGCCCATAATGACAGGGAATGCCCAGATCCGCCTACGATCGCAGCAAGGGCGTTGAATCGGTCACGTGGCGTGAGTTTCCGCTCGGAAAGGGCGTCGCGCTCTCGATCCTCGATGAGACAACGGCCGCCGGGCGGCAAGCAAGGGGCCAGACCCTGCTCGACGTCCTCGATGAGGCCGCGGGACTTCCGCCCTGCAAGCTGACGGTCGCCGACCGTCCCCAGCGCCACCGCACACGCGGGGGCAAACTGGAGGTCAAAACCTACGGCTACTACCGGATCGCATGGGAGTCGACGCCGCGGCGCGGCTCCATCCGGATCTACAACCTGACGGCGATTCGTCAGCAGGTACTCGCCCCCAAGGTCTTCCTGGAGACCCTGTTGCACGAGTGGGTACATCATTACGACTTCACCGGTCTGCAGCTCGATCGCTCGCCGCATACGTCGGGCTTCTTCGCCCGCATTCGCGACCTGGCTGAGACGCTGGGCGTCGGCTTCGTGGCGCCGCCCAAGCGCGACCTCGGCTGACCCCCCCGAGGACGTCATGGTGGCGAAGGACCACCTGCGGCCGGGTGGCGTGCCACCACCAAAGTGGATCCGGGACCAGGTCCTTGCGCTCTTCGGTCGTCCGAGATCCTAGTCGTTCGCACGTTACAATACGGCGGGCGTTTTTTGGGACGCCCACACTAAGGTAGGGAGGCGCTGAACCTGTTCGTCGCGGCCGCAATAACCATCAATGACTCGACGTCGACGGCTGTCCTGGCCCTCGTCAGCGTCGCGGCATTGATTGCGCTGGCATACGGCGGCCTGCTGACGCGCTGGGTGCTGGCGTCCGATCCGGGAAACGAGGCGATGGGGCGGATCGCCCGCGCCATCCAGGAGGGAGCGGCCGCCTATCTCAACCGGCAGTACACCACGATCGCGGTCATCGGCATCGTCCTAGCGTTGGTGATCACGTTTGCCATCAACTGGGAGACTGGCGTTCTCTATGTCGTGGGCGCTGGTTGCTCGGCGCTCGCCGGCTATGTGGGCATGAACGTCTCAGTGCGGGCCAACGTGCGGACCACTCAGGCGGCCACCCGCGGACTCGACGCGGCGCTCCAACTCGCGTTCCGGGGCGGCGCGGTGACAGGCCTGTTCGTCGTCGGCCTCGGATTGCTTGGGGTCGCCATTTCATACTGGGTCTTTCAGAAGCCCCAGTCACTGGTTGGCCTCGCGTTCGGCGCCAGCCTGATCAGCGTCTTCGCCCGCCTCGGTGGCGGCATCTTCACCAAGGCGGCCGACGTCGGCGCCGACCTGGTCGGCAAAGTCGAAGCCGGCATTCCCGAAGACGACCCGCGGAACCCGGCGGTCATCGCGGACAACGTCGGGGACAACGTGGGCGACTGCGCCGGCATGGCCGCCGACCTCTTCGAGACTTACGCCGTCACTGCGATTGCCGCAATGCTGTTGGGCAGCCTCCTGTTCCCCGGAAAAGTCCAGTACGTGCTCTACCCGTTGATCCTGGGTGCCATCTCGATCATCGCGACGGTGATCGGCACATTTTTCGTGCGGCTGGGCCGCAGCACCTGGATCATGGGCGCGCTCTACCGGGGTCTCGGCGTCAGCGCTGTGCTGGCCCTGGCGGGCTTCCTGGCGGTGACGCTCCTGATCGGCCTGGATATCAATCTCTTCTGGGCAGCGGTGGTCGGTGTCGTGGTGACGATCGCGCTGGTGGGCATCACCGAGTTCTTCACGAGCGCCGACTATCCACCCGTGCGGCTGATTGCACGCGCCTCAACGACCGGCGCCGCCACGAACATCATTGCGGGCCAGGCGATTGGCATGATCAGCACGGCACTGCCGGTCCTGGTGATCGGGATGGGCATTCTCGTCTCGTTCTATCTCAATCAACAGCCGTCGGCCGGCGACTTCGGGCTGTACGGCATCGCCATCGCCGCCATGTCGATGCTGTCGATGACCGGCATTATCGTGGCCATCGACGCCTATGGCCCCATCACCGACAATGCCGGCGGCATCGCGGAGATGGCGAAGCTGCCGGAGTCCGTCCGGAACATCACGGATCCCCTGGACGCCGTTGGCAACACGACGAAAGCCGTCACCAAGGGCTACGCCATCGGCTCCGCCGGGCTCGCCGCGCTGGTGCTCTTCTCGTCCTATACGGAAGAAGTCGGCCGCGGCGCGCATCTGGCGTTTGACCTGACGGATCCGCTGGTGATCGTCGGCCTCTTTTTCGGCGGCATCCTGCCGTTCCTGTTTGGGTCATTGAGCATGCTGGCCGTCGGCCGGGCCGCCGGCCAGGTGGTTGTCGAGGTGCGTCGGCAGTTCCGCGAGATCAAAGGCCTGTTGGAAGGCACCGCCCAACCTGAGTACGGCCGGGCCGTCGATCTCGTCACGCGCGCCGCCCAACGAGAAATGATCATCCCCGGGCTCATCCCGGTGGCCGCGCCGCTGCTGGTGGGCCTCTCGCTGGGGCCGAAGGCGCTTGGCGGCATGCTCATCGGGTCGATCGTGACCGGCATCTTCCTGGCGATCCAGATGACGTCGGGTGGCGGCGCCTGGGACAACGCCAAGAAGTACATCGAGGACGGTCACTTTGGTGGCAAGGGCACGGAGACGCACGCGGCCGCCGTGACCGGCGATACCGTGGGCGATCCGAATAAAGACACCGCGGGACCGGCGATCAACCCCATGATCAAGGTCATCAATATCATTGCCATCCTGATCGCGCCCCTGGTCGCCGCCCACTCGCTGCTTCACTGAGTTCGCGGCCCGTTGGGGCTGTTGCTCGCGGCGATTCTTGAATAAACTTGACCCATGGACGAATACATGCTCGAGATCAACGATCTGCGCCGCCGGATCGCGAAGCTGAAGTTCGAGCGCGCTTCGGTCGTCATCATCGAGGAGCTCGAAGCCCAGCTTCGGATCCTCAAGGCGCTCTACGACTCGGCCACCGGGCTCTTTTCGGCCGGTGAGAAGGATCGCCGGCTGCAAGCCGGCTTTCGTGAGCGCCAGCTGGGGAGCTGGACCTTCGAGAATGTCTATTTCTACGTGTACGAGCAGGCGGTCGCCGTCGAGCCCGACGGCCACGACCTGGCGACCTTGATCTGGCAGTACGACTACGCCGCCCCGCTCCTGAGCCCGGTCGCCGCAAAATAAGAAAGGGCCCCCACCAGGGGGCCCTTTTACCTCTATGCGTTAGTCAGTCTGGCGCGCGTGCTTGCCGTGGCCGTTTGCGTGGCCATTGCCATGCGTCGTGGCCGAATCGGTCGCATCCGTTGCATCGGTCGTATCGGTCGCATCGGGCGTCTGAGTCTCCGCGCTGTCAGTCTTCGTCTTCGGCGTCAACTGACTCTTGCACCATACGTTGGCGCCACTCATCAGCTTGCCGTGGTAGTTCTTCGACAGCTTCACCGAGCCGCCCGTGCTGCCTAGCGCGATGTTCTTGTTCTGCGCCAGGAACGACACGCATTCCCCGGCGTTCGTAAAGGTCGGCAGCGTCAACGAGGTCGTCCCGTTGAAGCCGATCAGGTTCAGCTGGGCGGTGCCAGCCTTGCCCACGCTAATCGTAGTCGCGTCGGTGACGGTAATGGTGTTGTTTGCGTTCGCGGCTGCATAGGCACCGGCGGCGCCCAACGTGAGCGCGCCAGCCGCAAGGCCGGCCGCAATCTTCACCTTCGATGTGAGTCGAAACATTCTTTTTCAGGTCCTCCTTTAATGGGATCGATGACCTGCTTACTAGAACGAGCCGAGTCCGACGGGCCATCTGGGGCACCCCAAGTCGTTACAACCGATCGGAAGGGGGGTTACCCTTCGATAACCAGCTCGTCGCGGTGTCGCCGCGTATCCTGAGACGGACCAGTGCGCCCAGAGATCAAATCCGAGTTGGCCCCTGTGCCACGAGTCCCAGAACCGGCGGCGCTCTGGCGCCAGCCTCTATTGCTGCCGCTGGCCTTCACCGGTGGGCTGGCGAGCCTGGGCATCGAGTTTGCCGCCGCGCGGCTGCTGGCGCCGTTCTTTGGGCAGTCGCTGTTCATCTGGGGCACCCTGATCGGGCTGATCCTGATCTACCTGACGATTGGGTATTACGCCGGCGGCCGGTTAGCCGACCGCCGCCCCGATGCGCGGCTGCTGTTTAAGTTAACCGGCGCGGCGGCCCTGCTCACGGCCGCCATCCCGCTCGTGTCGCGGCCGATCCTGTCGGTCGCGCAGAATGGCTTCGCGCAGGTCTCCGTCGGGCTCGTACTCGGATCGCTGATTTCCGTGATTGTCCTGTTCGCCGCACCGGTAATCCTGCTCGGCATGGTGTCGCCGTTCGTGATTCGGCTTCGCATCCGGCAGCTGGAGACGGCCGGCAACGCGGCGGGCGCCGTCTACGCCCTGTCGACGCTCGGCAGCATCCTGGGGACGTTCCTGCCGGTGTTCTGGCTGATCCCGACCTACGGGACGCGGCCGACGATTTTCGTGCTGGCGTTTCTGTTGGGTGCGACCTCGACCGCCGGGCTCTATGAGCCAGGCCGGCGACGCCTGTATTTGCTTATTCCCGTCGTGATTGTGGCCATGGCGCTGCTGTCCGGAGGCGCGATCCGAGGCGCGGCCTACGGGGTCCGGATTTATGAAACCGAGTCGGCCTATAATTACATCCAGGTCGTTCGTACAGGCACGGAGACCCAACTGCTGCTGGACGAAGGCACAGCCGTTCACTCGATTTACGACCCCACCAGCCTCTACACGCATGGCTACTGGGACGATGCTCTGCTGGCGCCGTATTTCGGCTCGGGCCGCGCGCCGGGCCGGGTGGCGCTGGTCGGGCTTGCGGGCGGCACGGTCGCCCGGCAGTTCACCGCCATTGACGGTCCGATGCCCATCGACGGCGTCGAGATCGACCCGAAGATCGTCGACGTCGGTCGGCGTTACTTCGACATGACCGAGCCGAACCTACATGTCGTCGTCGCTGACGGCCGCTACTGGATGGCGACCCAAGCCGGTCACTACGATGTCATCCTGGTTGACGCGTATCGCCAGCCCTATATCCCGTTTTACTTGACGACGCGCGAGTTCTTCGAGAGTGCGAAGGCGCACCTGGCGCCTGACGGCGTCGTGGCGATCAACGTCGGTCGGACGCCCACGGACAATCGCCTGGTCGATGCCCTGAGCGGTACGCTGAACGCTGTCTTTCCGAACGTGTTCGTCATCGACTCGAATGGGCGATTCACGAACAGCATGATCTACGCGACCTCCAGCCCCGCGACGGTCGATCAGTTCATCGCCCGGGCCAGCGCCGAACCGAATCCCAAGCTCCAGCCGATCGCAGCCGAGGCGCTCCAGACGGGCGGCGTTCGGCGGGTTGGCCCCAACGGCATTGTGTTCACGGACGACCTCGCGCCGGTGGAGCGTCTGATCGACGACATCATCCTGAGCTACATCCGAAGCTCGCGGTAAACTGGTACTGATGGCTGTCACGCAACTCTCGGAAGAGATCGTCCTCGAGGCCCTGTCGATGGTGCAGGATCCTGAGCTTCACCGCCCGATGATGGAGCTCAAGATGATCCAGGACGTGGCGGTGGTCGATGCGCAGACGATCGGTATGCGGGTCGTGCTGACGACGCCGGCCTGCCCGCTGAAGAACAAGATCCACGACGACATCGACGCCGCGCTGGCGACGCTCCCCGGCTCGCCGAAGTCGCAGATCAAGTGGGACGCGCAGGTCTCCCGCACCGGTGGCGTGCCGCAGAAGCAGCAGGTCCAGGGCGTCAGAAATATTATTTCCGTGGGCGCCGGGAAGGGCGGTGTCGGCAAGTCGACCTGCGCCGTAAACATTGCGCTGGCCCTATCACAACTTGGGGCGCGCGTGGGCGTGCTCGACGCCGATGTCTACGGACCCAACGTGCCGATTTTCCTGGGCGCCGAACACGAGAAGCCCTATGCCGAGAACGAGAAGATCATCCCCATCCAGCGCTACGGCCTGAAGATCATCTCGATTGCATTCTTTATCGAGGCCGATAAGCCGGCGATCTGGCGCGGACCAATGCTCTCGGGCGCGGTGCGGCAATTCTTGTTCGACGTCAACTGGGGCGAGTTGGACTATCTCGTCGTCGACCTGCCGCCCGGGACGGGTGATGTGCAGCTCACGATGTCACAGAGCATCCCCATGACCGGCGCCGTCGTCGTCTCGACCCCGCAGGACGTATCCACGGCCGACGTGGGCCGCGCCATCCAGATGTTCAACACCCTGAAAGTCCCGAACCTGGGCCTGGTCGAGAACATGAGCTACTTCGTCTGCCCGCATTGCGGTCAGCGCGAAGATATCTTCGGCCACGGCGGTGCTAAGGCGCTTGCCGAGCGCATGACGATCCCGTTCCTTGGCGAGATCCCACTGGATCGGCGCATCCGCGAGGGGGGCGGCCCGGGTGTCCCGCTGATGGTGCATGAACCGGATTCGCCACTGGCCGCGGTCTACCGCGAGGTGGCCTCGCACCTGGCGGCCCAGGTCAGCATCCGCAACTTCAAGCAGGCGAGCGTTATTCCGCTGCGGACAATCTAGCGTTATAGTTCGTAGTCGTTGAGTCCTCGACGGCTCCTGGTCGCGGTCTGCGGTGAATCAGACCCCCAGACGTCACTCGCGGATCTGGCCTTCGAGTTGGGCCGCGGCATTGCGCAACGTCGTGCGGTCCTGATCTGCGGCGGGCTGACCGGCGTGATGGAACACGCGGCTCGCGGCGCCCAGGCGGCCGGCGGGCTGACGATCGGCCTGTTGCCCAGCGACGACGTTAAGGAGGCGAACGCGTATATCGACGTCGCGATCGCGACCGGGCTCGGTCATGCCCGCAATGCGATCCTGGCCCGAACGGCCGATGGCGTCGTCGCCCTCGGTGGCGGTCTGGGCACGCTGTCCGAGATTGCCCTCGCGCTGCGCAATCGGCGGCCGACGATCGGCATCAAGACCTGGCGCTTCGATCGCGACGGCCGCACCGAAGCGGAGCTGCCGGTTGCCGCGAATGTGACCGAGGCGCTCAACTGGCTCTTCGCCCAACTGGAGTCTCCGTCATGAGTGCGCCGCATCAACTCGATCAACGCGCCCGCAGCGGGTTTCGCCAGGCGTTTGGTTACGCGCCAGGCGCCGTCGCGGTCGCTCCAGGTCGCATGAACATCATCGGCGAGCACACCGACTACAACCAGGGCTTTGTGCTGCCGGCCGCGATCGATCGGCACACAGCCGTTGCGCTTCGCTTGCGGCGCGACGCGAGCGTCGCCCTACGTAGCGATCGATATCAAGCGCCGGTCGAGATCGAAGGGCTTCCCACCCGCCGGCTCGGGAATTGGGCGGACTATCTCATTGGCATTGCGCGCGAAATCGACAAGCGCCATGAGCCAGGACCGGGGTTCGATGTATTCGTGGCATCGGACGTGCCCGTCGGCTCCGGGCTGAGCTCATCGGGCGCCCTCGAGGTTGCGTTCGCCGTCGCCATGATGGCCGCGCGTGGGATCGAAATGGCGGCCCTGGAGACCGCCGAGCTCTGCCAGGCCGCCGAGAACGGCTTCGTGGGCGCGCGGACCGGGATCATGGACCCGTTTACGGCGCTCAAGGCGCGAGGCGGCAATGCCATCCTGCTGGATTGCCGGTCGATGCGCGACGAGCAAGTGCCGCTCCCCGACGGCCGCTATGCCTGGCTCCTTGCGGACAGCCGGGTGCGGCATGAGCTGGCCTCGTCCGCGTACAACGAGCGCCGCCGTGAGTGCGAGGCCGCCGCCGCTGCGCTCGGGCTGCGCAGCCTGCGCGACGCAACGGACGCCGACCTGCTGCGGATCGCCAACCCCGTTGAACGGCGCCGTGCCCAACACGTCGTGACGGAAAATGCCCGAGTCCTGCAAGCCGCCGACGCGCTCCGCCGGCGCTCGCCCCGCGGCCTCGGCCCGCTTCTCTATGCATCTCACGAGAGTCTTCGCCTCGATTTCGCGGTAAGCTGCCGGGAGCTTGACTGCCTCGTGGAGCTCGCCGCCGGGATGCCGCAGGTGGTCGGCGCGCGGATGATGGGGGGCGGCTTCGGCGGCTGCGTCCTGGCCCTGGTGGAGGCGACTGGCGTCGACGACGTGCAGCAGCACCTGGCGGAGGGCTTCGCGGACGAATTTCACAAAGTACCCGAGTTTTATCGCGTCCGTTCCGTCGACGGCGCCATGTCCGAGAGGGCCGCCTGAGATGCCGCTGAATGACTGCCTCTCGCTGTTTCCAACCCAGGCGCTGAACCGCCAGGAGCTGACCGCGGGATGGCGGATGGCCATCGCCACGCTGGGGGAAGGCGAAGATCGCGGCTTTTCCAGGACCGACTTCGACGATGACGCCTGGGCGCCGGTGCCGGTGCCGCGCCTGCACGGTGCCACGACCGGCAACGAGGCGATCTGGTACCGGGTGCGCTTTCCGCGGCCTCGCCACCGCCAACGAACGTTGCTGCGATTCGACGGCGCGTTCCTGGTTGCCAACGTCTGGCTGAACGGCCGCTTGCTCGGCAGCCACTACGGCTATTTCGCGCCCTTTAGCTTCGATATCTCATCGTTCTTGCTCGAAGAGAACGTGCTGGCGGTCTGCATCGAGGCGCCGGTCGAGACCGACCTGGCGGCAAAGCGCCACCTGATGGGCCTATTCAATGACTCGGACGCCAAACCGTACCCCAGTCGCGAGCTGGGCCGGCTCGGCGAACAGTACGTCTGGCACGTTCCCATGGGCCTCTGGCGACCCGTGCTGCTCGAGCAGGTCGGGCACGTCGTCGCCGAATGGATGCACTGTGAGCCGCGCATCGAACAGGGGGATCTCGCGCGGCTGGCGTTACGTATCCGGCTGCGCAACCTTGATGGCCGGATCATGACCGGCGAGTTGGGCATACGGATCGTCGGCCAAAATTTTGAGATTGCCGCGCCGTTGGAGATGCGCCGCGCCTTCAGGCTCAACGGCCACGATGTCCAGGACCTCGTCGTGGAGCTCGCGTTGCCGGATCCGCAGCTCTGGTATCCATGGGCCCACGGCGAGCCGGCGCTCTATCGCGCCGAACTGGAGATCTCCGCCGACGAGCGCCGCAGCGCGAGCCTCCGGGAAACGTTCGGCATCCGTGACGTCGGGCTACAAACGAGGGCTGAGGGCTGGACCTTCGCCGTCAGTGGCCGGCCGATGTTCATGCGCGGCGCGAATTACTGCAGCGAATTCTTCCTGGATGCGGCCAGCGACGAGCAACTGAAAGCTGACCTCGAGCTGGCACAGCAGGCCAACATGGACATGCTCCGGTTGAACGCCCATGTCGAGGCCCCTGCACTGTACGATGCCGCGGATCAGGTCGGACTCGTGATTTGGCAGGACATGCCAATCATTGGCTCGTACGTGCACCGGGCCGACGTCCGGTCGCTGGCGTTTTTTCGCGAAGCCGTCATCTCGCAGGCCGAAGAGCTGGTCCACGTGCTGTTCAACAGGCCGTCGGTGATTTGCTATGCGGTTCACGCAGATCCACCCTGGAGTCGGTCGCTGGCCTGGTTGGGCGAGCGTCATACGGAGCAACTAAATCGCGACGTCGACGAAGAGGCCGCCACGCTAATGCGAACGCTCGACCCATCGCGGCCCGTCCTCGCGGGCGCCGGCGACCAGGACCTGCACTGCGGCCAGGGCTGGTCCCAGGGACACTGGCGAGACCTGGCGGACCTGAGCCCCGCGTTCGTCTCCGAAGTGGGCGCCCAGGCCCTGCCAAATACGAACTCTCCGGTCTGGCGCCACTTGAATCGCGGCTGGCCGGTCGCCGATGACGACGAGAGCTGGCGCTACGCCGGCTACCAGCCGGCCGAATGGGCGCGCAGCGGCATCGGCCCACCGTCGACGCATCCGAGCCGCGATGCGTGCGTGCGAGCCAGCCAGGAGTACCAGGCGCATTTGCTGCGCTTCGCGATCGATCGCTTCCGGCGGCAGAAGTTCGCGCACTGCGGCGGTGTCCTGCTCTTCCAGCTCGTTGACAACTTTCCGGCGATCACGGCGTCCATTGTCGACCACGCGCGCCGGCCCAAGCGGGCCTACCGGGCCGTTGCCGATGCGTTTACGCCATTGTTTTTGACGATCGACCTACCAGAGAACGAGGCGGCGGTCGACGGGCTGCTGCTCCGACTGCCGCGGGGCCGGCTGCAACATCTGCGCATTGTCTGCGTCAATGACGATCCAAGACGTCAGGGCCGGGCGCGCCTGCGCTGGCGTATCGAGCGCGAGCGCGCCCACGAGACGGCACTGTGGCGCGAAATTCGTGGCTGGTTCGCAAAACGGCGCTTCAAGGGCCGCGACTGGATTACGATTCCGGACCAACTGGACCCGGCGGCCGTGATCGCTGAGCCGGCCGTCCGGCTGCACGCGGACGGTGTCTACCGCGTGATGGCCGAGCTGGAAGTCTCGGGCCAGGTCATCGCCCACATGGAGCATCGTTTTCTCGTTGGCGATCCCCCGCGGCCAAGCGAAATGCTTAGGGCAGGTCGGCCGGGCCGGCTGGCTCAGCGGGCTGCCGAGGCGCTGGCGGAAGCTCGACGGTAGCCGGCAAGCCATTTAATCGACAGATTTCGGCGTACAACCGGGCGCTGGGGCGTGGCCGGCGCTCCTGGGTCACCGGATCGCAGGCGATCAGGCCGAATTTCGCACTGTAGCCCTCTGCCCATTCGAAATTATCGAAGCACGTCCAGTGGAAGTAGCCGCGCACCGGGACGCCGGTCTGAATCGCTCGCAGCATCGCACCTACATGTGTCAGCAAGAATTCCGGTCGCTTCGCATCCGCGGCGTCGGCAATGCCATTCTC
>WNFA01012174.1_pt1 | contig 14178 bp, 15 predicted proteins | sample 5400481 | NCBI WGS metagenome assembly WNFA01 (sample SAMN13153340, study PRJNA577476) | soil metagenome | isolation source: 120 cm saprolite under Douglas fir tree site 2 hole 1 replicate 2 | place: USA:California | collected 2015-04-18 | reverse complement strand
CCATCCGGGGCCGTGTTGGGAAGCCCGTGCACGCAGTAGGTCGCGAAACCAGCATACTTCCTCTGTTCGCCGTCGGTCACGACTGGCGAGCCCGTGGCTTCAAACCGCTCGATGGTATCTCGAACTGCATCCTCAAAGAGGGGAGCGAGGTCAGGATCCTCGTTGGCATCCTCACTGCCGCCTCGAGCGACTCTCTCGATCAACGCAAGCGGTCTTGGAATACTGCCAATCGGCTCGGTGGGAATGCTCATTGATGCAGACTCAGCCATACCTTAGCTTTTCTCAAGCGCTCTTCGTTTGCTATCAATTCTTGCAACGGAAGGGAGGCTGATCAAGAACGTGGCCCCTGGCCCCTGATTTGGCTCGGCCCACAAACGGCCGCCATGCGCCTCGATAATCGAGCGAGAGATGGTCAGGCCCATGCCCATGCCGTCGGCTTTGGTGGTGTAGAACGGCTCAAAAAGCCGCTCCATTTCTTCAGCTTTCAACCCGACACCCGCGTCTTGCACGCAAAGCAGGACCGCAGACGTTCCGGCGGTTGCGTCGTGTTTTCCAAGAACCAACAGAATTCGTTTCTCTTCGGGGACCGAGTTCATGGCATCCACTCCGTTCATCACCAGGTTGAGCAAAACCTGTTGCAGTTGAACACGGTCGCCCAGGACCGACGGCAAATCCTGGGACAGGTCGGTGCGGATGGTGACACCGCGCGCAACGGACTCATAACGAGCAAGAGCCAGAACATCGTTGACGACATCCCTCAGATCCAGAAGCGATCGCTCGACGGGCGTTCTTTTCGCCAACTGACGGACCCGCAGGATAACGGCGCCCGCGCGGTCGGCATCGTCAATGATCTCGGTTAACGCTTCTCGAACTTCTTCAAGGTTTGGTGCGCCCTTCGGCAGAAGGTCCAGACAGGCATTGGCGTTGTTGAGGACTGCGGTGAGTGGCTGGTTGACTTCATGCGCGATAGAGGCAGTCAGTTCGCCCATAGTGGTCATGCGAGTTATATGAGCGAGCTCCGCCTGGGCCTTTTGCAGCGCAGCTTCGGCCAACTTTCGTTCGGCGTTCTCTGCGTGTAATGCCTCGTTGGCGCTCTTGAGTTCTTGAACTTTTGCAGCCAGATCATCCCGCGCCCGCCTGAGCGATTCTGTAGCGCTCCTTTGTGCGGCGCTCAGCAACCCAACCATTAAGGCTGCAATCGAAAAAAGGACAAGGCGTGGCAGCTCGTTCAAATTCGGCACAAGCGAATGGGTCGGAAGCAGGAAGTAATAATCGAAAGCCAGAACCGAGAGGGCGATGGCGAGCAAGCCTGGCTTGAATCCACCGAACCAGGCGCTGAACATGATGGCGCAGAGAAACAGCGATACGAAAGGGGTGGACTCCCAGTAATGCTCCAGCACCTTTGCGAGGATGACTGCGGAGGCAACCGACACAATGGCCACCCCCCACCGGACGGCAGCCGCTCGCCAACGCCGCCACTGCGAGGCGCCGGTTTCCAAACCCCGGTTTCCAGTTTGAGACGAGCCTGACACGAATGCAGCCTAATCCGCCGCGATAGAGGGGGTCAAGCAACGCGCGAGATAAGAGGGATTCGGCGAGCACCGCTTTGCCACGGGATTTGGTTTTAAGACTTGCTGGAACGATTCATGAGAAGAAGCTTTGCAGTTGGGTGCGAAACAGCTACGGTTAGAAAAAACAGCGGAAAGGCATTTTTATGGCTGAACGCGCGCAATCACACACACCCGGTCCGAACAAATTACCAGCCCGCTACCTCCAGTTTCAAAAAAGGTATCCCAAAGTTTTCCAGGCTTACGATGCTCTCGGCGCAGCGACGGCCGGGGCAGGTCCGTTGACCGACAAGACGCGCGCCCTGGTGAAATTGGCCATCGCAGTGGGCGGCCAGATGGAGGGCGCTGTACATAGCCATACGCGGCGTGCCCTCGAAGCGGGGTGTTCCGCGGAGGAAATTTATCACGTGGCTTTGTTGGGCACGACGACGCTCGGCTTTCCCACCATGATGAAAACTTTTTCGTGGGTGGATGACGTGGTGACACAAAAAGAATAAGGGCAAGAACAGTGCTTTAAAATCAGGCCTTCCGGAGGCGGAGGGCGTTGGCGATGACGGACACCGAACTGAGGCTCATAGCGGCACTGGCGATCATCGGGTTGAGGAGAATGCCAATTAAAGGGTAGAGAACACCGGCAGCAATGGGCACGCCGAGCATGTTGTAAATAAAGGCAAAGAAAAGATTTTGCCGGATGTTCCGCATAACGAGACGGCTGAGGCGGATTGCCTTGACGATGCCGCGAAGATCGCCTTCCACTAGAGTTATTCCGGCGCTCTCGATAGCGACGTCGGTACCAGTGCCCATGGCGATTCCAACATCAGCAGCCGCGAGCGCGGGAGCGTCATTGATACCGTCACCCGCCATGGCTACGATGTGGCCGGCTGCGCGGAGTTTTTTCACTTCCTGATATTTATCCTGGGGAGTCACTTCGGCATGGACCTCATCGATGTTCAGCTTGCTTGCAACACTTTGGGCTGTCGCCCGGTTGTCCCCTGTTAGCATGACAACTCTTAAGCCAAGTCGATGCAACTCGGCGATGGCTTCCGGAGTGTCCTGCTTAATGGGATCCGTGACGGCCAAAATGCCGGCGGCTTTGCCGTCGATTGCGGCGAAGATGACGGTGTTACCGTCAGCCTGTAATTGCTGATCTGCCTGCTCGAGCGAGTGGAGATCGTGGATGCGTTTGCTTTCGAGAAGCCGTCGGTTGCCGACCAAGACCTGGTGGCCCTGAACTGTGCCGGTCACGCCACCACCGGTCATGGAGTCGAAGTGTTCGGTTTCTACAAGAACCAGCGTACGCTCCTTGGCTGCCCGGACGATGGCAGCCGCTAAAGGATGTTCGCTGTGTTGTTCCACGCTGGCGACAAGCTGCAGCAGTTGGCTTTCTTCAAAGCCCTGAGCGGTTACGATTTGAACAAGTTGTGGCTTGCCTTCAGTGAGAGTGCCGGTCTTGTCGACAACGACGACATCGACCTTCTCCAAGGTTTCCAAGGCCTCGGCATTTTTGACGAGGATACCTTCTCGGGCGCCGCGGCCGACGCCTACCATGATGGACATGGGAGTGGCGAGGCCCAGTGCGCAAGGACAGGCGATGATAAGAACGGCGACCGCGTTCACGAGACCGTATGCGAAACGCGGCTCCGGACCGAACATCGCCCAGCCGAAAAAGGTGAGAGCAGCAATCGTGATGACGGCCGGGACGAAATAGCCGGAGATTTTATCGGCCAGGCGTTGAATGGGGGCGCGGCTGCGTTGCGCGCTTGCCACCATGGCCACGATTTGTGACAGAAGTGTCTCGTTGCCGACTCGCTCGGCTCGCATGAGGAACGAACCGGTTTGGTTGAGTGTGCCTCCGGTGACTTTATCCCCAGCGACTTTCCTGACTGGCATGGATTCGCCGGTGACCATGGACTCGTCGGCGCTGCTCTGACCTTCGACAATGACGCCGTCCACGGGAATTTTTTCACCGGGCCGAACGCGGAGGAGATCCCCTTTCTGCACATGAGCGACGGGGACTTCCACATCTTTGCCATCTCGGATTACGCGGGCTGTCTTAGCAGCTTGATTCAACAACGCTTTTATTACCGCACCGGTTCGGCTGCGGGCTTTGGCTTCAAGCATCTGTCCAAGCAAAACCAGCGTGGTGATTACAGCGGCGGCCTCAAAATAAAGTGGAACGACCGAGCCGGTCCGGAAACCGGGTGGAAATGCCTGAGGGAAAAAGAGGGCAGCAACACTAAAGCCGTAGGCGGTACCGACGCCCAGCGCGATAAGCGTGAACATGTTGAGGTGACGATTGCGGAGCGAATTCCAACCGCGGACAAAAAACGGCCAGCCGGCCCAGAGGACCACCGGCGTCGTAAAAATGAATTGGATCCATTGGTTGAGACGCGGCGGGATCCGGTGATCGAGGTGGAAGCTTGGAATGAAGTGCGCCATGGCCAGGAGGAAAACAGGGGCTGTAAGGAAAGTGGCTATCCAAAAGCGCCGAGTCATGTCTTTGGCTTCGGCATTGTCGGCCTCTGGCTCGTTCGTGACTGTGACGGGCTCGAGAGCCATTCCGCAGATTGGGCAGTAGCCGGGTTGATTCTGGCGGATCTCAGGATGCATCGGACAGGTGTAGCTGGTCTTGGTTTCCTCCTGAAACGCGGGATCCTGCTCAAGAGCCCTCTCGTATTGGGGACGATCGCCAGGTTTATCAGACTCAACGCCGGGAAATCTTCGACGCGAGGTACCAGGATCCGAATGATTCTCTTCCTGGCTGAGATTGCTCTTGGTAAAACCTGGTGTTGTGCTTTTCACATTCTTTTTGCTCTGTTTTTGGTTTGGAGACTTCAAATCATCGGTGCTATTCGGTCACGCCAAGGGCCACAACGCCCGCGCCAGCGTGGCCAATGATGTCAGTATCCATTTCGTTTTCATGTTGGTTTCTTTTTTTGGTTGTCGTTACAGTTTGACTCGTGCTGTGACTCCGTTTTTCGCCAGCAACGCCGACTTTGCGGGCGGCACTCCGCACCAAGCTTCGTCCTTTGGTGTCAGGCGGGATGCTGTCTTCGGCAAGTCTTTGGGCAATTCGATGCCGTCGCGTTTCAAATCATCGTCGGGTGCGACCTCGGCGAGCGTACCGGGCGGCGATTTATACCAGCCGGGGTCTGAACCATCAGCGGGCAGGTCTTCGCGCACTTTTACAATCGTGAACATGCCGCCCATAGTGATGTAGTCATGCTGGCCCTGCGCGCCGACCATCGGCAAAGAGTTCGGCGGCACGGGCATGCCCATTTCTCCCATCTCTCCCATGCCGTCCTGGCCCATAACCATGTAGCCGGGGATGAGTTTGTGGATTTTTTTGTTGAGGTCCTCGGGGTTGATGCCAATCAGGTTGCCGAAGGTGTGACCCATCTGGTTCATGACGTGATGCAGCATGTGGCAGTGCAACACCCAATCGCCGGGGTTCGCCGTAAACTCCACGGTACGCGTGCTGCCAGTCGGAACGATCACGGTCGTCTCCGGCCACTGGCCGGCTTCAGGGATTTCGCCGCCATCGGTCTCCACTGCCTTGAAGTCGTGGCCGTGCAAGTGAATCGAGTGATGGCTCATCGTGCTGAGATTGCCGATGCGAATACGCACGCGCTCGCCAACCTTTGCGAGCAACGATTGCGTGCCAGGAAACGCACGGCCATTCATTGTAAACACGTTGAAATCGGTCATTTCGTTCGGGTCGGGCCGGCGCGCGCCGACTTCAATTTTCCATTCGCTCAACAGGATGGCGTAATCGCGGTTAGGCGGCGGTTTCGGGGGATTCTTCGGATGAATGACGAACAGTCCCATCATGCCGAGTTGCATCTGCGTCATCTCGTCGTGATGCGAGTGGTACATGAGCGTGCCGCGCTGCTTGAGGGTGAACTCGTACTTGAACGTCTCGCCGGGCTGAATCGCTTTCTGGGAAACGCCGCCTACACCGTCCATGCCGCTCGGCACGATGACGCCATGCCAGTGAACGCTCGTGGGCGCGGAGAGGCGGTTCGTGACATAGATCCGCACCTGATCGCCTTCGACAGCCTCAATCGTTGGTCCGTGCACGCGGCCACTGTAACCCCAGCATTCCGCGACAAGGCCGGGCGCGAACTCGTGGGTAACCGGCTCGGCGATCAGATGATAAACCTTCACGCCGTTGACCAACTTCCACGGCAACGTGAGGCCGTTGGGCGTGATGACGGGCTTGTAGCCGAGGCCAGCAGGCGCGAACGGCTCGGTTTTGCCCGTGCTCGTTGCAGCTTTGCCTGGCTCAGCGGCGCTGGCGGTCGGAATCAAGCGAGCGAGCAGCGCTCCGCCCGCAGCGGTGGCCGCACCTGTGAAAAATTGACGGCGATTCATATTCGGTTTTCCTTTCGTTTCCAAATCAACGCTTGTGGTGGTGTTCTTCTGTTGACGTTGATGGCTTTTTCGTGGGCACAGGCATGGGCGAACCCTCGGCGCTTAACCGGCCGCCTACCGCGCGTTCGAGTTCGCCGCGCGCAATCCAATAATCCCGGAGCGTCTCAATATGACTACGCTCGGCAACCTGTTCGCGCTCCTTGGCCGCGAGCAGTTCATAACTGCTTTTCTGCATCGCGTTGTACTGAAGCAAGGTCTCGCGCAAGATGCGCTGGCGCTGGGGCAGGAGAGTTTTTTTGTAATACTCAACGGCGTCACGGGCGGCAATGAGCGCATCACGCGCTTCGCGGACTTCAGACCGCACGTTGACCGCCAGCGCTTCGAAGCTGCGTTGAGCCTGCCGATACTGCGCGGCTAAACGCGCAACCGCAGGCTGGCCCTGGTCAAATAGGGGCAATTCCAAAGAGAGCGTTGGGCCGGTAACGCGCTGTCCGTCTGCGCTGCGTTCCGTGTCAACGCCAACTGTCACGCCCGGAAGAAAGCGCGTGGTTGATTTCAGTTGCAACGCATTCCCGACCGCCTGTGCCTGGTTTCGCGCCGCCGCCAGATCCAGTCGCTGACCGACCGCGAGCGATTCAAAATTTTCCAGCGCCAATTCTTTCTCCGGCAGCGAGGGCAATTCATCCGCGAGTTTCCAATCCGTCTGTTTTCCCCAGAGGCCGAGCAGGCGATTCACTCGCTCGCGATCTGCGCGTGACTGCGCCGTTGCTTGCGCGAGGTCGAGGCGCGCCTGTGCATAGGCTGCCTGCTGGTTGTGCAGTTCAAGATCGTTGATATTGCCCGCGTCGTATTGCCGCCTCGACAAATCCGCCGCCGCCTCGTTGAGTTCGACCGTGGCATTCAACCGTTTCACAAATTGCTCGCGCGCTTGCAACGTGTAAAACGCAGTGTGAACTTCATTGGCCAGCCGCAACACTTCGTAAGCGACGCGCAGTTTAGTTTGCGCCAAGTCCCGCAATTTTTGGATTCCGCAGCCGCGACGCTTGCGCCAACTCTGCCTGTGAAATTCCGATTTCCTCAAACTCGGCTTGCAGCGAACGGTTATTCAAAAGCGCGAGGGCAACGGCAGATTGCGCGGTGAGATTTGTTTCCAGCAACATCCCAACGGCGTTCGCGAGTTCTTTGCTCTCGCCATCTCGCATCCATTCCACCCGTTGGCCGCTTCGCGCCTGGACGATTTTTCCGACGTCCTCGAATGCGCTTTTTGGATTTGTGCTTGTGCAACCGGCGAATACCAGCGGCAGCAGGCCAGCCAAGAGAATCGGTTTACTTGGCGTCATGTTTGTGCGGAGCTGTGGATTCAGGTTTCGCGTCCGAGTGATGCTCATGTTCCGGCGCGTTGGTTGAACTGTTCGCCATAGCGACGAGATTCGTGTCTGCCATCAGAAATGGCGCGAGCGGCGGATAGGTTGCCTGCGCGGCGGCAGGATTTGCCGGATGCGATTCGGGCAACTTTGACGACGTTGTTCCACTCACGCAGCCCACAAGCACGAGTGCCAGAATCAAAATTGGAAATTGTGTTTTCATAGTTAATGCCCTCGCAGGCCGCCGGTCAGGTGCAGGATGACAACCAACAATAGAACAAGGCCGATGGCGTGAAACCCAATAATGCGCTCCCACCGTGGTCTTCTGGTCACGAATACCGGCTCGCGCACCAGCGTGGCCTCGCCGCCAGGACGCGAGGGCGAGTAAGCCTGCGATGTTCGACGCCGACCGTAAGGAGTCATACTCCAGGGCTTGAATACGGAAAGCGTCATGGCCGCAAGCAACACCAACAGACCGCCCGCAGCGTGGATCAATTCCGGGCGCAAATCGCCACTGGACAACATCGTCTCTTTCGCCATGCGCGACACACGGCTCACATCCTGCATGTGCTTCACCAAGATAACGACGGCAACAATCGTCAGAAGGAACTTCACCAATATCCACCAGTGCCGAAATAAACCCCACTGAGTGCCCAGTGACTGGACAAGCCCGCTTAACAATGCAGCAAGGCTAAAGGGGACGATGACATACCAGCCAATCAACTCCATTGAGAGATAAACGGCGCGCACCGTCTGAACATCGCGGCTAATCAGACCGGCGATGGCGAGAGCCAGGTAAGGAACGACTGCTCCGAACCAGCCAACCGAGAAAGCAATATGCGCCAGGAGTGCGAACTTTTGAAAACGGGGTGTCATATTCATGGCATCCACTGCCGGCGAACCGGCAGTGGACAGTTTTTAGGTTTACATCGTTGCGTGTTCTTCAAGCGTCTTGAGCGCAGCATCCATCTTCTTCAGGTTCGCTTCGGTTTTGGCCTGATCTCCGGCGTCGCCTGACTTGTCGAGGTCTTCAGCCAATTGCGAGACTTTCTTGACCGCGTTCTCGACCATTTTCTTGTGGTCGGGATGCGCTTTGGCCGGCAGAGCTTTCGCCAGGTCACGAATGGCGAAGGCATGATGATGAACGTCAGCCAGTTTCTTCGCCTTCACCGTGTCGGCGAGTTCCTGATGGTGCTTGTGGATTTCTTTGAAAATTCCGTCAACCGTGCCGGGGATTTTGACCTTTTCGCTACTTTCCTTGTGCTCCTTGTGTTCTTGAGCGAAGGCGGTTTGATTGGCAGCTAAACCGATGGCAGCGCAAAGCCCCATCGCCAGCAGTGTTCTTATTTTCATATTTCCTTTTGGTTACTGTTTCTTCATTTGTTCTTCGAGTTGCTTGAGAGCTTCATCAAATTTTTTGAACCGCGTTTTCATCACCGTGGCGGAAACGGGAAGCGACGCCTCAGTACGCCCATTGACTGTGACGCGAGCGTCTTCAGCGGCAACGACTTTGGCAATAGCGAAAGCCGATGCTCGCAGTGGAACCACTGACCAAGGCGAGTTTGTTTTCGTCATGCGTGTAAAGCCTGGGCGTTGGCAACGGCAGCGGCGGCGGGCGGCACATTTGTAAAAAGCGGGATGAGTCCTTCCAGCATGGTAGGATGGGTAAAGATGGCGTCACGTAACGCGGTGTAGGGGAGCCCCGCAATCATCGCGACTTGCACGGACGCCATGACTTCTCCGGCCTCGACTCCGAAGACGGTGAAGCCAAGGATGCGATCGCTCTTTGCTTCGATGAGGGCTTTCATGAAGCCTCGGGTCTCGGAAAGTGTTCGGGTTCGCAATACCGCGACGAGAGGGATTTTGGCGAGTCGATAGGCAATACCACGCTCGTTCGCCTCCGTTTCGCTTAGACCGATGCGGGCGAACTCGGGGTCCGTGAACATGCAGAACGGCACCTGCCGTCCGGTGGTCACGCGATTGCCGCCCAGGATATTATCGCGCACGATGCGGAAATCATCGAAGGCAATATGGGTGAAATGCGGGCTGCCGGCACACTCACCCACCGCCCAGACATCGGGCGCCGTTGTTTCAAGGCGTTCGTTGACCTTCACGTAACCACGGTCGGTCGTTTCCACTCCGGCCTGTCCCAGGCCAATACCATCCGTGTTGGGCGTGCGACCCGTCGCCGCCAGAAGATGCGTGCCTTCCATGACAGTTTCTGAGCCGTTGCGGTTCGCGCGCAGTTTCACCGATTCACCAGATTTTCCCTCAACACGGGTGATGCGAGCGCTCGTGACCAATTCGATTCGTTCATCCTTGAACAATTCATGCAGGGCTGCGGAAATGTCCTGATCCTCGCGATGGAGCAGCCGGGGGTTGCGCTCAATGATGGTCACCCGGCTGCCGAAGCGGCGCATGGCCTGGGACAACTCGAGCCCAACATAGCCACCACCCAGGACGAGGAGATGTTCCGGAATGCGGTCCAAATCCAGTGCTTCGATATGGGTCAGGGGATTCGCTTCGGCAAGACCCGGAATTGGAGGAATGGTCGCGCGGGTTCCCGTGTTGATGACGACCCGCTTCCCGTGAAGAAGGCGTATGAGGCCATCGGCAGAGGTAACCTCGATGGTTTTGGGACCAACAAAGCGTCCGGAGCCCATGACCAGCTCCGCCCCACTTTTTTTGTATAAATCGAAATGCATCTCGACCAGACCGGTGACCATCTTGCGCTTGCGCTCACGCACGGCGAGCATGTCGATTTTCCAGTTATCCTTGGTGATTCCGAACTCCTCGCTTCGCCGGAAGTAAGAGGCGACTTTGGCGCTATGGATGACATTCTTGCTCGGAAGACAGGCGATGTTGGGGCACGAACCTCCGATATATTTTCGCTCAATGACGGCAGTCTTCATCCCCTTCCTGGCCAGTGTCCAGGCGATGTATTTTCCAGCTTCGCCGCTGCCCAGCACGAGGAGATCGTATTCTTCCGGTTGAGAGGTTGGTGTATTCACGAGCCCAGGCTTTTTCGGAATGATTCAAGGAGGCCGCACGCCCGGGACGAGGGTCTCAACAACTTTGTTATCCGGGTGAGCATACCGTGACCGTTGCCTGCTACCTGGACCACTCACTTTGTGCGGAAGCAGGAAGGAGAAGGTTGCGCGATTCAGCCACAGCAAAAAAAGTGAGAGCAACGCGACCAGCAATGGCAGCCCAAACAGTCCCGCTCCTTTGGTGACGAAAATGTGAAAACACAAGAAATTCACAATGATCGGGCCAACCATCAGCAGGCCGAGCAGTCGGGTGCGTGGAATGGCAACGAGAATGCCACCAATGATTTCCAATACCTTTACAAACGCGAAATAGCCGGTCGGAATCATTGCGCCGAGAAACATCGCGGCCGGCGAACCGGCGGGCGGTGCGGGCATCTGAAAGAAGTGAAAGAAATAGTTGAGCGCGACCACGTTGAAAATGAGGCCGAGCAAGACTCCGGCAATGTTTGAGATGAGTTTCATGGTTCGTGTTGTAGTTAATGAGCGGCTTGTGTGTGCTTTGGATTTGTTTGAAGCCGCTTTCGATGCCATTCGGTGATCTCCCGTTCCGCGTGAAACCAATCGGTCCAGTCACTGCCCGGCTTGGAATGATGTCCGCGCTGCTGCCAAAGCTCGTAAGCTCGTTGAGCAATTTGCTCCTCCAGGCTCACGGATTCGTCCACATGCAGACCCGGTGGAGTTAATTTGCTTTTTGAAACTCTTGGGTTCATACACGTATTCTCGGACTGGACGATTTAGGGGATTTCTCGTGACCGGTGTTCGTGCCCGTGGCTCCGATGGCAAATAAGGTGCGGTCGAAAGCATCGGAATCGTTTTCGTTCGGTAGTTGATCCAGGCATTGAAAATCCTTTTCAATGCTGAGTTTCAGGCCCCAGGACTCTTCGCCGTACATTCCAACCTCATTTTCCCGAGCCCAGCTTTTGGCCCGTGCTTCGGGCAAAGACACCGTGATCCGGCCACCATCAAACTCAACTCCAGGAACAAGGCGGAAGGCTGAAAGTTGCAGACGGAAAACCAATCCCAGCGTGGCGTCTTGTCCCAGTTGAGTGCGATCCTCAACTCTGCCGGCGCGGACCAATTCGGCCACTTCGGTCTGAGTCAGACGAAGGCGTAACGAGTTTCCGCGAATTCTCAGTTTCATAAGAGCGGTTATTGATTATTGGGTCCAACGTGGTCTCGGGGTCTCAGGCCTTTTCCGAGCGACTCAAAGATGTTGAGCATTGTACTCAGTGCCCGTCGCGTGTCGTGGCTGCACATCTTTTTGAACATTTGCCATAGATTGAGTGGTTTTTCCTCCCTGGCTTGAGTCAGGCTGTTGGGCACAGCTTTCGCAATGCCTTCGAGCAATTCCGGTTCGAGACTAAACACGACCTTGCTCAGAATCAGAAGATTGCGGGTGGCGATAATCGCTTCCGGCGTTTTCGCTGCGTCCACGACGATCTCGATCACTTTGTCACTGGAGCCGAGGGCGCCCCGCAGAAGATCCAGGACGCCACGGTCGTGAAGACGCTGGAGCAATTCATACCCGGAAAGCAGAGCCTCGGCATGTTGCAAGGGCGCGTTTTGCAACCGGGTCTGTAATTCCGCGCGCGGATCGCGCGCCGGCATTTGCAAGGGGATGGGTTGGGCCATATTCGGTTGAGGGTTGATGGTTGAGAGTTGAATCCGGCTCGTGAGGACACTCGCCCCATCGTCGGGAACTCAGGTCCCGTTTCCTCCGTTCGCTTTTGTTTTTGTCGCGTGAAATAACATGGGGCTTCCGGGAACTCGGTACTCCGGGCGTTTCCATTTGCGCTCGACTTCAACGCCACGTTGCGGTGTCCGATGACCAAATCTTGGGTTGCCTCGGGGCAAAGGGCTTTCACCGTTTTCGCCCAGGACCAGCATCCGGACGGACGCCTCCTTGTACGCAGGTGTGTGGGTTACTTTATCTGTAAAGCTGCTGGTAAGCCGATTCACGGGACTCTCCGAAGAGTTCATCGGCATGTAGAGTTCTTTGCCCTGCACCCTGTCGGTCACCAACGCCCGGACCCGGACCTGGCCATAGCGCGAAACCAGTTGGACCCAGGCGCCGGTCTTGATCCGGCGCTCGGTCGCGAGTTCGGGTGAGACTTCCACGAAGGTATCCGGCGTTTGTTCCCGGATGCCGGCACTGCGGTAGGTCATATTGCCTTCGTGGAAATGTTCAAGCAACCGGCCGTTGTTCAAATGTAAATCAAATTCATCATTCACCCGGTCGCTCGGCTCTGAGTATGTCAACGGAAATAGCCTCGCCTTGCCGTCCGGGAAATTGAACTGCTTCTCATACAGCAGCGGCTGGTCGGTGCCGTCTGCTGCGACCGGCCATTGCAAACTTTTGTACCCTTCAAGCCGCTCGTAGGTCACTCCGGCGAACAAGGGTGTCAGCGAAGCAATTTCGGCGTAGATCTCGGACGGATGTTTGAAATTCCAATCGGCGCCGAGACGATTGGCGATTTCCTGTATGATTCTCCAATCGGGCCGGCTGCCCTCCAGCGGTTCGAACACTTCATAGAGCCTCTGGATGCGCCGCTCCGTGCTGGTGAACGTGCCTTCCTTCTCCAGGCTCGGGCTGGCGGGCAGGACGACATCCGCAAACCGGCAGGTGTCGCTAAAGAAAATGTCTTGAACCACGAAGAAATCGAGCTTGGCAAGACCTCCATCCACAACGTTCTTATTCGAGTCCACGAGGCTGATTTCCTCGCCGAACAAATACATCGCCTTGAGTTTGCCCAAATGAATCGCATCAATCATTTCCTTGTTATCCAGGCCTTTGGTGGAGGGAAGCTTGACCTTCCAACCCGCTTCGAAACGCGCGCGCACTTCCGGGTCATCGACGAGTTGGTAACCGGGAAGGTAATTCGGCATCGCGCCGTGATCGCTCGCCCCCTGCACGTTATTGTGGCCGCGCAACGGATAGGCACCGGTGCCGGTACGCATGTAATTCCCGGTCACCAGCAACAGGTTCGAAATGGCGGTTGAAGTATCCGAGCCCATGCTGTGTTGCGTGACCCCCATCGCCCAAAGAACGCAGACGCCTTCCGCTTCGACGATCATGTCCGCCACTTTCTTTAGCGTCTCGATGGGCAGGCCGCACGTCTCCGCGGCAAACTCCATCGTGAACGGCCCAAGGCTCTTCTTGTATTCCTCCAAACCATTCACCCACTTTTCCAGAAACGACGTTTTGGCCAACCCATTATCCAGAATGTAACGAGTGATGGCTGAAATCCAAACGAGGTCGGTTCCTGGCTTCGGATGGAGGAAGAGGTCGGCCCGTTCCGCCATTTCATGCTTGCGCAAGTCGGACACGATAAGCTTTTGGCCGCGAAGTTTGTGCGCCCGTTTCACGCGGGTAGCCAGGACGGGATGGGCCTCAGCGGTGTTGCTGCCGATGATGATGACGAGGCTGGCGTTTTCAATGTCCTTGATCGAGCCGGAATCGCCGCCGTAACCGACCGTGCGGAACAGACCCATCGTAGCCGGGGCCTGGCAATAACGGGAACAATTGTCCATGTTGTTCGTGCCGATCACGGCACGGGCCAGCTTCTGCATGAGATAGCTTTCCTCATTTGTGCATTTTGAGGAGGAGATGAAAGCGAGTGAGTCCGGCCCGCTCGTGGCTTTAATTTCCGCCAGTCGGCGTGCGACGAGGCCAAGCGCTTCATCCCAGCTCGCTTCTCGAAACTTGCCGCCCTCGCGAATGAGCGGCTTGGTTAATCGGTCGGAACTGTTCACGAAATCCCAGCCAAACTTTCCTTTGATGCAGGTGGAGATGCCATTCGTCGGGCCGTCTCTCGGCTCGAT
>WNFA01007375.1_pt1 | contig 14187 bp, 17 predicted proteins | sample 5400481 | NCBI WGS metagenome assembly WNFA01 (sample SAMN13153340, study PRJNA577476) | soil metagenome | isolation source: 120 cm saprolite under Douglas fir tree site 2 hole 1 replicate 2 | place: USA:California | collected 2015-04-18 | reverse complement strand
GGCCTCGCTAGTTGGCACCGAAGGACGTGCTCTCGAGAACCCTCTCCCGGACCCGGGTCTCGTCCACGAAGTGCAGGTGCAGGATGGCGAATCTTGAGCGCGGGTTCCGACGCCTGACATTCGCCTTCTCCCTGCTGTGCGCCAGTCCCTTCCTAGGGGACGGTGTCCTCTCCTTCTTCGAAACTGGCAGGGTCCACTACTACCTTCTGGTGCCAACGGCCATCGGTTTCGTTCTTCCGTGGCTCGTGTTTTTCGTGGCGCGGTGGGTCGCGGCAGGATTCCGCGCGGAGTGAACATGGCCTCACCGGTGCACGCACCTCGTTAGCGAGCAGTACTAGGAGTGTCCTTCTGGCTTGAAGCCGTCCGCACCAGAGTTATCGTTACCAACAGACCGGTTGGTAACGGGAATGAACGCCTCGGTGGGTGAGCCGTGATCGCTTCTTTCTTTCGGCTGACGACCCGCCCACAAGGCAAGTTCTAGCTTAGCTATTAACTATAATAAGTGCCCCAAAACGTCCTTGACGGTCCGCTGGTTAGCAGTGAAAGAAGGTTAACAAATTCTGGTGTCGGCGGTTCAATCCCGTCCCAGCCCACCATTCCTTTCACCCGGCTGCTATCATCGACCCCAGGCTCCGCGCATCTCGCGTAGGATCTCCGACGGCTCGCAGAACGCCGACACTCGATACGTCTTGCTGATCGCTTCCGCGCGCCGCTTGCACTGAGTCTCTTCGATATAAGGTCCCTCCAGCACGGCGGGCCATGAGACTACACGCCCGTCCGGCTGCCGGACCGTCGTGGCCGGAGCCACCACATACCACCACGCGAACAGAATGCTTGCCCATTTCTTCATCGAGGGAGAGCCTCTAGGCCCGGAATGCCTGAACGCCGACCACCCTCGCGCAGTTGGCGCCACAATAGAAATGGCCTTCGGCCTCGACACCGTGGCCGATGATCCGGCAGCCACAGTGCCCACAAATCGGCGCCATCTTGTGGATCGCGCACTCGAAACTGTCAAACACGTGCCTCGCCCCGGCGGCCACGACTTCAAACGCCATGTGATATTCGTTTCCGCAGACCTCACACGTTCCCATCGATTGCCTCCTGTTGCGGGTCGGGGCGCCCCGAACGGCCAAGTGCCCGTGTCCGCGCCACGCCGACCGACTAAGACGCCCGCCGCTCAGTGAACCTGAGTTGCCCCATGAACGTCCACACCGTTGTCCCACGATGCGATGACGGCACAGAGCTTACTTCCTGCGACTTCGCCCACGATCCACGGATCGATCTGCCGCTCCAGGTAGTAGGTCGGAGTGACGATCCAAAACTTCGAGAACAGTCCGCTTCGCTGGGCATCGTCGTACTTGAGGAGGGCTTCATCGGGAATCCCCTCCCGGTACTCCTCGATGGGCTCAACGACCATCGAGCGGACGTAACCCAGCCTGAACGGGAGCGTCTCGGCGACCCGTTCCCGGATGAGGCCCATGGTGTACAAGGGGCCGTGCGCCGCGCGTGCCATGTCGACACGCTCCATCACCGCTTGGCCTGGCAGCCGCAAGCGGATGGCAAGGAGCCGCTCAGCCATGTCTACCGGTGCCGTCTCGACATCAAGGCTTGCTGTGTTCATCGGGATCCCTCCTAATGCCTTGCGTTGGAGCCTCTGGCCAGGTCGAAGAGCGCCTCGGCGGCGAGCGGGCGCCCTGATGCGCCTGTTGCTCACCTCCCCCCGCACATCGGGCCTCCGGGGTCTCCCTCGCCTTGCGGTAGGTCCCGGCGGTCGCGGGCGCCAGAGTAGTGGCCACCTCAGTGAGCGGGGGCGGGTACGTCGAGAGGTACAGGATTCCCCTCCTAGGGTGCTGGTGAGGACGCCCCAGAGTCTACTCCCATCCCAGAGTTCGGCTCGCGGTCCTGTTGCGGTGGTGCGTCAGCCTCGAGCAGTCGCGGCGCGCGGCGTCAAGGTGGAACTCCGCAGTTGGTACTTCCAGTGGGACGGGGGGCGCGGCTTGCTCGTGAGGGAGCACGATGCTCGCCGCGCAGCTCGACCGGCTGTACCCTCGCGAGGGCGTGATGGCCGCGCGGCCCTTCAAGCACAAGAAGGCGCAGCGCCCGGAGTGGTTGAGAGTGCCGCGCCGGGATCAGCTGCCCGATGACCCAATCCAGCGGTTCAAGTTCAGGCAGGAGCTGGTCCGCCGAGCCGAGAACATCGCGTGGAACCAACTCTACGCGATGGAGAACGAGCTGGGGGCTGTCGCCCGGGCGTGTCGCGGCCCCAAGTACCGGAGGAGCCTGTTGATCAGGATGCTGAGCCACTACGAACATGAACCGTTGGTGAGCAAGCAGCGGCGCCGGGTCGCGGCGGTGGCTCGCGGACTCGCGCTTGAAGGGCCAACCTCACCCGCGCCAGCGGCGGGCCCTCGCGTCCTCTCTGGCGAGGCCTGGCTCCGCCGGCAGCTCTGGAGGAACAACTATGACCGAAGAGGACGTTCTGGAACCAGGGCGGGAGCACCAGCCGTCGGACGGCTTTCATGGCTTCAAGCGGGCGCCTCGGGCCTCGCGCCCCGTGATCGTCGTCACATACGAAGGACCCATGCCGCCGAATATGACCATTGACATTGGCCTCGGGGTGCCGGACCAAGAACACGTAGTCCTGTGCATCGGTCGGCGCGGAGAGTTTCCGTTCCCGCAGAACGTCTCTGCGGGCGAGCGTGTGTCCGTACGGAGCCGGGGGATACCGCCTGGACCGGAAGTCAGAGTTAGCGTGCGCTGGGGAAGCCCCGCAGTAGATCGCCGATGCCCCAGCCCCCGATGATCGCCGCGATCTACACGAGGAAGTCCACCGGGGGGAGGATAGGCTGATGAGCGATGTAGATGACCGGGAGGTGCCTCGCAAGCTCGCGGACACGGATGGGCAGATCCAGGCGCTCAGGCACCACGTTTCTGAACGGTGTGTCTCGATCGCGTCCAGCATCGACACGATCCCGCCCGAGATGGTCCCGCATGAGATGCGCGAACGGTGGCTTCGGGAGTTGCGTCAGGCGGCGGTCGCACTGGCCCTCGTTGTCGAGCGGCTCGCTGCTGGGCCCCCGGCCGAGGCCTAACGATGATCGCCGCGATCTGGGCCCGCAAGGTGGCCCGTTTGCGTCTACGCCTGCGACGCGCCGGGTGTTGCGCTCGACGCCTTCTCGTGGCGGTGGCCCCTGCGCCGGGATCGCGGCTGGTCAGGCTCACAGATCAGTGCTCAAGTAACCCCGCGAACATCGCCCTTCATAGTTCAGCTCGCGACGGGCGGTCGTTAGGACTGGGCGCGTCGGGCCTCGGCGATGCGCAGCATCGCAGTGTAGAGGCGGTGCGCCTCGTGCAAGAGGAAGAACTCCAGCCACTGGGGAATGGTCAGCGCGCCAAACGAAGGGTGGACCCCCTTGCGGCTCAGTTGGTCGTTAGACACCGCGCCGACCCAGGCGAGGAGCCTACGCCGGGCGTCCTTGAGCCGGCGTAGGACCTCGTCCAGCGGCAGCCCTGACCACTGCGGCCACTCCGGATCGTCCTCGGCGCTATAGCGCCCCAGCCTCGGCGTCTCCTCCCGAAGGATCCGGTCTAGCCGCTCCAGGAAGACGATGCCGTGCCGCGCGAGGTGCGCCAGATTCTCGCGCGCCGACCAGTCACCGGATGCCGGACGCCAATCTAGCAGAGCAGGCGTGGTGCCGACCAGGACGACGTCCAGCGCCTCGAGCTGCGTTTCGAGTCGGGACTGGACGGACGCGGACCCACTCATCAGATCGTCCACCTCCGGCGGTGATACGCCGTTAGACTACACCCTTTGAAAGTACGACGGCCTCCACCTGGACCGTTCGTTCAGTCCTGGTTGTAGTAGACTCCAATCCATCTCCGATTTGAATGAGCGAGACGGGCGGTCGGCGCTGTTACCAACCGTCCGGTTGGTAACGGCCGGCGCGTCTAGCCCACGATCCGTGTAGGCGGGCCGGCTAGCCCCGGACCAGCTCGGCGACCGATTTCAACGGGGTGCCGTCTTTCCTCGTGATCGGGCGCCGCGCTGGCCAGGTCTGGTCGCCGAAGGTCGGCTGCCAGCAGGAGTGCTTGCCCGCGCCGCCGGTCACGATCACGGTCAGGTCGTCGGCTGACCGCACCGCCGGCACCATGGTGTCGGGCGCGTCCTTGGCGCCGCGCTGGATCAGGTGCGTGCGGTACTCGTCGCCCAGCCGGGCCAGCGGGAACCGGGCGTGCTCGAAGAGAAACTCCTTCACCTGCCGCTTGGTGAAGCCGTCGCGCGCGATGGTGGCGGCGTGCTCGGGGCCGAGCGAGAGCAGGGGATGGCCGCCCGCGAGGATATTGTTGCTGCCCGCCTGGCCCATGGCGCCCGCGATCACCTTCAAGATGCCGAGGCCGGTGTAGCTGAAGTGGTCCTGGATATTGTGCGGGCCCTCGCACGCGATCGCGGTGATCGTGCTCACCTCACGCGGGAAGCCGTGTTCAATGTGTAATGGCTCCCACGGATTCGCTTCCTCATTCTCGGCCACGCAGTAGGCGATCTTGGCCGGACTGCCCTGGGTGGCGCGATCGCCGGTGCCGGGCAGCCCGCCGCCCACGTTCATCAGGACGAGCCGGATCGCGCGGCCGATCGTGAGGTTGGCGCGGAAGCCCTGGCCGAAGGCGTTGTAGCCCGAGTTGATCCCGACCTCCTTCGCGATCGGCCCGTTGACGATGATCAGCGGGGCCACCGGGTGCGTGGTGGCCTGGATCGAGTCGAGGTTGAACGCGGGATCGGCCAGCGCCTCGACCGCGGTGAGGATGACCGGGAAAAACTCCGGCCGGCAGCCCGCCATGATCGCGTTGATCGCGATGCGCTCCACCGTGGCCTCACCCTGGCGCGGCGGCAGCACCGCCACGACTTCGCGCGGCTCCCGGTCGGTGAAGCGCAGGAACTCGCGCACGGTTGATCTCCGAGTAGCTGCCCTTGAGGCGGAAGACCTTGGCCGCCGGGCCCGAGGCGGACGCGCTCATCCCCGCGTGACCGCCTTCCGCACGATCTCGACCGCGAGCTCCGCCTTTTTCACGACTTCGTCCTCGCGGATGCCTCCGAGCGGGTGGGGGATCAGGGCCAGGGGCAGGTCGGCGAGGCCGCGGTTCCTGGCCTCGAGCCTCGCGAGCTGCTCGAACTCATACGTCCCCATGACCACGGTGGGGATCCCCCGCTGCTCCAGCACGATGGCGCCGTGGATACTCCACGACGTGCACGACCCTCAGTCGGCGCTGCCGACCAGGACGAAGTCGCACGTCGTGAGCGCGGCCAGGATGTCGGGCGACGGCGCGCCCGCGATGCCCTTCTCGCGCTTCACGACGTCCCGGACGCCGTACTTCTCCTTGAGGCGCGCGACCACCGCCAGCATCAGGGTGCCCGCGTTGGCCTTGCTGTTGTCGAGGATGCCGGCGCGCTTGCCCTCGAGGCTGGCCAGGCGCGGGGCCAGGCCCGACGCGAGAATCCGGGGCTCGGCGGTGGGGTCGTACAGGACCTGCTCGTCTTGGTTCATCGGCTGATCTCCTTCCGCCCTCGTAGCTTCCAATCATCCAGCAGGGTCAGCATCCGGTCCACGCCCAGCTCGAGGCAGCGCTTGATCTCGTCCCGCGTCGCGCGGTAGCGGTCCTCGCCCTGGCCGAACGGGTCGTCGACGTCACCGGCCTCGCCGGCCAGCTCGTGCAGCGTGAGGATCGGCCGCCCCTGCGCTTCCTCGTAGGCGCCGATCATCGCCTTCTGCTGCGCGGTCATGGTCACGATCAGGTCGGCCGCGGCCACGATCTCGCGGTGGCGGCGCAGGTCGGTGGAGGCGAACGCGTCCTCGGCCAGGTGGATGTCATCCTCGCGCAGCACGATGCGCGCGTCGAGCGAGGGGATCATCCCGTCGCGAGCGTGGTTGGCGACGCCGCCCGAGCGCACGCGCACCGTGCCGTCGCGGCGCCGCTCGACCAGCATCTTCTCCAGGAGGACGTGGGCCATCACGCTGCGGCAGGTATTGGCGTGACAGACCAGCAGGACGTTGGTCAACGCGCCTCCCAGGGAGACTGCCAGTACCGCACGCCCTTGCCGAGATCCTTCCACTCGCTCTTGGGCTTCTCGCCGAGCGTCCGACCGAAGTTGGTGCCGGGCGGCTCGTGCAGGCCCCGGCCGAGCGTATCGGGGAAGAGCTTCGCCAGCTCCTCGGGCTCGAGCCTCCGGTCGGCCTCGACCCGCCGGATCGGCTCCGGCAGGGCCATCAGCGTGTAGCCGTAGCCGAAGGAGTGGAAGACCTGCCCGTTGACATGGCCGGCCCCTTCGCTGGCCAGGAACACGACCAGCGGCGCCACGTTGTCGGGATCGCGCTCGGTGCCGATGGCCTGCTCGCTCGGCCATTTGCCGGTCTGCTCGAAGACCTGCCGCCCCCGCGGGGTGGAATCGATCATTCTGGTCGCGCCGCTCGGCATGATCGCGTTCGACGTCACGTTGTACTTGGCCATCCCGTTGGCGGTGGACCAGGACAGCCCGATGATGCCGGCCTTGGCCGCGCCGTAGTTGGGCTGCCCGGGCGAGCCCAGCGCGGAGACCGACGACATGCTGATGATGCGCCCGTACTTCTGCTCGCGCATGTGGACCGAGGCCGCGCGCGTGCAGAAGAAGGTGCCGTCCAGATGCACGGCCAGGACCGCGTCCCACTCCTCCTTGGTCATGTTGAAGATCATGCGGTCGCGCAGGATGCCGGCCACGTTGACCAGGATGTCGATGCGGCCGTAGGTCTTCACCACCTGGTCCACCATCTCGTTGGCCTGCTTGAAGTCGGCCACCGAGCCGTAGTTGGCCGCGGCGGTGCCGCCCGCCTTGACGATCTCGTCCACCACCTGGGCGGCCGGTCCGGAGGCCACCCCTTCGCCGTCCAGGCCCGCGCCCAGGTCGTTGACCACCACCTTGGCGCCGGCCTTGGCCAGCGCGATCGCGATGCCGCGGCCGATGCCGCGGCCCGCGCCCGTCACGAGCGCGGTCCTACCTTCGAGGAACTTGGCCATGGCGGGAGCGCCGCCCTAGGCAGTCGCCCGCGCGAGTGGGCCGCGCAGGAGCCGTCCGGGCAGCGCGCCGGTGTGCTTGCCGTCGCGCAGCAGGATCTCGCCGTTGACCACGGTGGCTGCGATGCCGCGGGTGCGCTGGATCAGCCGCTTGGCCCCCGCGGGCAGGTCCCGCACCACCTCGGGCAGCTCGGCCGCGATGGTGTCGGGATCGAAGACCACGAAGTCGGCGGCCATGCCCTCGCGGATCAGGCCGCGATCTCTGAAGCCCCAGTAGCTGGCGGGCACGAACGAGAGCATGCGCACCGCCTGCTCGAGCGTGAGCGCCTGCTTGGTGCGCACCCAGTGGCTCAACAGATAGGTCTGGAGCGACGAGTCCATGAGCTGGGAGACGTGGGCGCCCGAGTCGGAGAACGTGACCACCGCCTGCGGGTGCTTGATCAGCTCGAGCGCCAGCTCCTGGTTCTCGTTGGCGATCGGGTGGAAGAAGAACCGGTCCATGTCCTTCTCGAGAGCCAGGTCGATCATGGCCTCGACGGGATCGCAGTTGCGCTCGCGCGCGATCTCGGCGACCGACCGGTGCGGCGGGTCCACCGAGTCCATCACGAAGATCCAGTCGTAGTCGGCCTGCCGGGCCTCGGTGCCGAGGGCGCGGCGGCTGTCCCGCTCGTGCGAGGCCTCGACCAGGCGCTTCCGCAGCTCGGGGTCGCGCAGCCGCGTCTGCTGCTCGCCCAGCGGTAGCGCGCGCAGCTCCTTCCACACCGGGAGCCGGTCGAACGGCATCTGCGTCTTGAACGAGAGCACGACAGAGAGCGCCCGGCTGTGCACCTGGGCGAACATGCGCCCGCCCGCGGCCTTGGTCTCCTCGATCAGCCGCACGTAGTGGCGCCACATCTCGGGCGCGTCCTTGCGGGTGAAGAGGCCGAAGGTGATCGGCCGGCCGGTCTCGACGGCCAGGGCCTTGAGCCGCGTGTGGTAGTCGGGCAGGTCGGGATGGCCCACCTTGCGGTCCACGCCTTCACCCGCCAGCTCGAAGATGCCCGCATTCAGCTCGCCCATCGCGCCGACCAGCCGGCGCACCTCGTCCCAGCTCGCCATGCGGCTCGCCACCGGCTTCCCGCCGGGCGTCTCATGGCTGGGTGATCTGGAAGTGGTGAAGCCGATGGCGCCCGCCATGAGCGCGGCGCGCAGCTCGCGCTCCATCGCGGCCAGGTCGGCCTCGCTCGCCGCCTGCTCGAAGGCGCGCTCGCCCATCACGTAGGTGCGGAGCGCGGAGTGGCCGATGTAGCCCGAGTAGTTGATGCCCTTGGGCAGCGACTCGATCGTGTCGAGGAACTCGGGGAAGGTGGTCCAGCGCCAGTCGATGCCGGCCTCCATGGCCTCGGCCGCGATGTCCTCGGCGCGCTCCAGGTTGCGGATGACCAGGTGCCGGTCTTCCTTGGCGCAGGGGGCGAGCGTGAAGCCGCAGTTGCCCATGACCACGCTGGTGATCCCGTGCCAGCAGGACGACGTCCCGAGCGGATCCCAGAAGACCTGCGCGTCCATGTGGGTGTGGCCGTCCACGAAGCCCGGCGCGACGACCCGCCCCTCCGCGTCGATCACTTCACGGGCGCTCTCGCGGAGTCGACCGATGGCGGCGATCCGGCCCTGCGTCACTCCAACGTCCGCGCGAAACCGCGGCATGCCGGAACCGTCCACCACCCATCCGTTCTTGATCAGCAGGTCATAAGCCATCGCGCTGGCTCCTCTCGCCCCCCCCGGGGGGTCACTCTGGAAAGCGGCCCCATGGTACCCTACCTGCCGGTCCCGCCACCAGACGGGAGGAGGGCACATGGATCTCGGCATTTTCGACCACCTCGACCGTCGGGACATGCCGCTGGCCGACTTCTACGAGCACCGGCTGCGACTGCTCGAGAAGTATGATGCGGCGGGCTTTTACTCCTACCACCTGGCCGAGCACCACGCGACGCCGCTCGGCCTGGCCCCGGTGCCCGGGCTCTTCCTGGCCGCGGCCACCCAGCGCACCCGGCGGATCCGCCTCGGGCCCTGCGTGTACTGTCTGCCGCTCTACAACCCGCTCCGGCTCATCGAGGAAGTGTGCATGCTCGATCATCTCTCGCGGGGCCGGTTCGACTTCGGGGTGGGCCGCGGCATCGTACCCTACGAGATGGCCTTCTTCGATCTCCACCATCTCGAGACCGAGGACATCTACCGGGAGACGCTCGAGATCGTCCTGCAGGGCCTGACGAGCGACGTGCTCGACCATCGGGGAGCAAAGTACACATACAGAAAAGTCCCGATGATCATGAAGCCGCTCCAGAAGCCGCACCCGCCGCTCTGGTACGGGCTCGGGCACGCCGCCGGCGCGGAGTGGGCGGCCACCAACCGGGTCAACGTCATCACCAACCTGGGGGCCGAGATGTCGGCGCCGCTCTTCGAGCGCTATCGCGAAGTGTGGCAGCGCAAGCACGGTGATGCCGCGATGCCGCGGCTCGGCATGGGCCGCCACGTGGTGGTGGCCGCCACCGAGGACGCGGCCATGGCGCTCGGCCGCGCCAACTACGCGGTCTGGTACGCGAACCTCACCAAGCTCTGGCGCGATTTCGGCTCGCTCCCGGCGCGCTTCGCGCCCGACTTCGACGAGGCGCGGCGCCGCGGGGTCGCCATCGCGGGCACGCCGGTCCAGGTGCGGGCGGAGATCGAGCGGCAGGTGGCGGCGAGCCGCTGCACCTACATGACCTGCCGGCTGATGTTCGGGGAGATGACCGAAGCGGAGGCGGCGGCCAACGTGGATCTGTTCGTCGCCGGGGTCATGCCGCACGTCACCGCGCTGGCCGCGCCGGCGTGACGCCATGAGACTTCAAGGCCGCACCGCCTTCGTCACGGGGGCCAGCCGCAATATCGGGCGCGCCATCGCGCTGGCCTTCGCGGCGGAGGGCGCCGACCTGGTGCTCAATACCCGCGCCAACCGCGACGAGCTGCAGTCGGTCGCCGCCGAGTGCCGCAAGCACGGCGTGCGCGTCGCGCCCGTGCTCGGCGACATCGGCGACGCCGCCGCGGTGGAGACGATGGTGAAGGAGGGCACGGCCGCGCTGGGCGCGATCGACGTGCTCGTGTGCAATGCAGCCATCCGCCCACACAAGCCCATCACCGAGACGTCGCTCGAGGACTGGCACCGGGTGTTGGCGGTGAACCTGCACTCCGCCTTCTACCTGGCCCGCGCGGTGGTGCCGGGCATGAAGGGGCGCGGGCGCGGGAGCATCATTGCGCTCGGCGGGCAGTCGAGCCTGACCGGGCGGCCGGGCACCGCCGCGGTCACCGCGGCCAAGACCGGGCTGCTGGGTCTGGTGCGCGCGCTGGCCGCGGAGCTGGGCCCCTCGGGCATCCGGGTCAACATGGTGGTGCCGGGCGCCATCGACACCGAGCGCCGCTATGCCGAGTGGTACCCTGAGTTCCGCCAGGCGCCGCCGGGCGGGCCGGAGCAATTGAAGCGTATCCCGCTCGGCCGGCTGGGCCGCCCGGAGGACATCGCGGAGGCGTGCCTGTTCCTCGCCTCCGACGCCTCCGCGTACGTCACGGGCGACACGATCCGGGTCATGGGTGGCAGCTTTATCGGGTAATAGAGAGGAGAACAACGTGGCCGCACAGGCGATGGTGCTCGAGTTCGGGATGGGTGTGGACGTGCACGGAGAGGAAGGGACGAAGGCCGCCTGCCGCGCGGTGTCGGACGCGATCCGGCACTCGAGCCTGCCGCTCTTCACCGAGGTGCGCGCCAAGGGCGGGCGCATGCTGGTGGACGTCACGGTGGGCGTGCCCGATCCCGGCAAGGTGGACGTGGAGCGCGTAAAGAAGGAGCTGCCGCACGGCGAGGTGACGGTGCGCCCGGTGCAGGGTGGCCTGCGTGTGCCCAACGCCGACACCATCATCGCGTGCGCCGCGATCACGGTGAGCGTGGAGTACCCCGGGCGATGAGCGCCCGGGAACCGGGCGCATCCCCGTTGGAGGTCGCGCCATGAGCGGCATCGGGCTCAAGCGGCTGCAGCACCTCGTGCTCTGGGTGTCCGACGTTGACCGCAGCGTGCGCTTCTACTGCGACGTTCTCGGCTTCGAGGTGAAGACGCGGTACCCGAACGCGGCCTTCCTCCGCATCGCGGGCAGCACGGAGGATCACCACCTGGGCCTCTTCGAGCAGCCCGGCGTCACCGGTCCCGACGAGGGCGCGGTGCGCATGTACCACTCGGCCTGGGAAGTCGGCGAGCTGCCCGACCTGGTGCGCGCGCGGCGGCGCCTCATCGAGGCGCGCTCGCTGGTGGGCTCGTCCGATCACGGCGTGAGCCTGTCGCTCTACGCCAAGGATCCCGACGGCCTCGAGTTCGAGGTGTTCTGGACGGTGCCCGGTGGCCGCCCGGTGGGCACGCGCGCGCTCGACCTGGAAGGGGAGCTGGCCCGCCGGGGCATCCCGATGCCCCAGGAGATCGACGTCGCCCCGTCCACATGACGTGTAGCGGCTGCGGCTTCGAAGCGCCCGCCGACTTCGCGTTCTGTCCGAAGTGCGGAGGGAGGCTGGCCACCGCCGCGGCCCCGCCACCGCCCTCGCCGCCCGCCGCGCCCGACAGCGACCGCCGCCCGGTCACCGTGCTCTTCGCGGACCTGGTCGGGTTCACCGCGCTCAGCGAGGGGCTCGACGCCGAGGACGTGCGCGCGATCCAGGCCGACCTCTTCCGTGAGATGTCCGCGTCGATCGAGCGCTACGAGGGCTTCGTCGAGAAGTTCGTGGGCGATGCGGTCATGGCGGTGTTCGGGGCCCCGCGCGCGCACGAGGACGATCCCGAACGCGGCCTGCGCGCCGCGCTCCTGATGCGCGAGCGGGTGGGCGCGCTCAATCTCCGCTGGGAGCGGCGGCTCGGGCGGCCCCTCGCGCTGCACATCGGGGTCAACACCGGCCCGGTGGTGGCGGGCCGGATCGGCGCGACCGCCGACGCCGCCTACGCGGTGACCGGCGACACCGTCAATACCGCCTCTCGCCTGCAGAGCGCGGCGCCCTCGGGCGAGATCCTGATCGGCGACGCGACGTATCAGCTCACCCATCACGCCTTCGCGTTCGCCCCGCGCGAGGAGGTGCTGCTCAAGGGCAAGAGCGAGCCGGTGGGGGTCCATCGCCTGCTGGGTCCGCTCGCGGCCCCGCGCTCGGCCCGCGGGCTCGAGGGCCTCGGGCTGGGGGCGCACCTCGTGGGCCGCGAGCGCGAGCTGCGCCGGATGGACGCGGCCTTCGACGACATGCGGGCCGGCCGCGCCCAGGTGCTGAGCCTCATCGGCGAGCCGGGGGCGGGGAAGTCGCGGCTGCAGCGGGAGTTCTTCGCGCGCCTCGAGGCGGCCGGGCGCCTCGAGGGCACCACGATCCGCCGCGCGGCGTGCTCCGCGCTGGGCGAGCAGACCTACGGGGCGGTGGCCGCGCTCTTGCGCGACGCCTACGGGGTAGAGCACGGCGATTCCGTCGAGGTCACGCGGAGCAAGCTCGCGGCGGGTCTGGAGACGCTCGGGGTCGACGTGGAGGAGCGGGCCGCGATGGTGGCCGCGCTCGCCCGGGTGTTCGGGCTCGAGCAGGACGACGCGCGCATCCGCCATCTGGAGCCCGAGCAGCTCAAGCGCCAGATCTTCATGGCCACCTACGTGCTCGTGGAGCGGCGGCTGGCCGCCGGTCCGCTGGTGCTGGTCGTCGAGGACCTGCACTGGGCCGACGCCGCCTCCATCGAGCTGATCGGCGCGGTCGCGGACCGGCTCGCCGATCGCCCGCTCCTGGTCCTCCTGATGTATCGGCCCACGCTCGAGCCGGATGCGCTGGGCACGAGCCGGACCCCGCATACCGCGATCGAGCTCACGCCCCTGTCGCGATCCGATAGCGAGGACCTGCTGGCCGCGTGGTTCGGGGACTCGACGCATCTCTTTCCGGAGCGCCTGCGGGTTCTGATCCTGGAGCGGGCGGGTGGCAACCCGCTGTATCTCGAGGAGGTGGTGCGCGCTCTGCTTGCGGCCGGGGTGCTGGTCCGCGACGGCCTGGCGTGGCACTGCACCGCGGAGGCCGCGACCGCGCAGGTGCCCGCCACCCTGCATGGGCTGCTGCTCGCGCGCCTGGACCGGCTCGACGCCGTGGAGCGACGGGTCATCCAGGAAGCGGCCGTGATCGGACCCCACTTCGAGGTGTCGCTGCTGAAGGCGGCCTCGGCCGAACCGGGCACGGTGGACGCCGCGCTCGCCGCGCTCGCCGGCGCCGATCTGGTGACGGCGGGGCCGGATCACCAGTTCCTCCACGGCCTCCTCCAGGAGATCGTGTACCAGAACATTCTCGTGGCCCGTCGCACCGAGCTGCACACGCGCGTGGGGACGGCCCTCGAGGGCCAGGGGGCGGCGAATCCGGAGAGTCTCGAGCGACTGGTGGTCCTCGGCCACCACTGGGCTCTCGGTGCCGACAAGCGTCGGGGCGCGCGGTACCTGATGTCGGCGGGTGACTGGGCGCGCGGCATGTATGCCAATGCGGACGCGATCCTGCACTACCAGCGGGCCCTCGACGCGCTCGAGCGCTGCGACGCGCCGGCCGCGGCCACGCAGATCGAGACGGAGCGGCTCGTGGCCCGGGAGCGGATGGCCGACCTGCTCGGCCCGGCCGGCCGGCGGGCGTCCGCGCTCGGCGAGTACGAGATCGTCGAGGCCGGATACCGCGCGGCGGGGGACGCGGCGGCCCACGCGCGGATCCTTCGCAAGATGGGGGGCCTCCACTGGGACGCCGGCGCGCGGGCACGGGCGCTCCAGTGCTTCGAGGCCGGGCTCGCCCTGCTCGGCGATCAGCGAGAGCACATCGAGCAGGCGCATCTCTACCAGGAGATGGGCCGGCTGGCCTTCCGAGGCGGCGACAGCCAGCGGGCCGTCGAGTGGGCGGAGCAGGCGCGGCTCCACGCCGAGCGGCTCGCCGCCGACCCCGCGCTCAACGCGGATGGGCGCGGGGAAGCGGTGACCGCCGCGGCGCAGAGTCACAACACGATCGGCGTCGCCTGTGCCCGCCTGGGCCGCCTGGAGGAGGCGGTCGGGCACATCGAGCGCAGCGTGGCCCTCGCCCGGGAGAACGGGCTGCTCCAGGCGGCCTGTCGCGGG
>WNFA01004574.1_pt1 | contig 14187 bp, 10 predicted proteins | sample 5400481 | NCBI WGS metagenome assembly WNFA01 (sample SAMN13153340, study PRJNA577476) | soil metagenome | isolation source: 120 cm saprolite under Douglas fir tree site 2 hole 1 replicate 2 | place: USA:California | collected 2015-04-18 | reverse complement strand
TGCCGACCGCCACTGGACACGCAGCCTGGTTGTTCCGGCCGCGGAAGTTCACCAGCGTATCCACGCCCGCTGGCCACTCGAACAAATCCCTCACGAGCGTAGCGAAACCGCCCGCAAATACCGCTTTGCCGATGGCGCACCTGGTGAAATCGGCCTGATCGCCCCGGTGACCCAGCCCTTTTGCGGCCATTGCTCCCGCATCCGGCTGACCGCCGATGGCAAGCTCCGCACCTGCCTGTTCAGCAAGGACGACCATGACCTGCGGTCGCTGCTTCGCGAAGGGGCCTCCGACGAGGATTTGGTCACCTATATCAGGTCGGTTGTTATGGAAAAAGAAGAGGGCCACCGTATCAATGAGCCGGGTTTCGTTCAACCTTCCCGCACCATGGTCTTTATTGGCGGATAGTGGCAATTTACACGGAATATGAGAAAATAGGCTTTCCAGGTAAGGGACCAGGGACCACTTAGCAATAGCCTCTAGGCAGACAAACACACCCCATGGGCAACCTAGTATCCATATCGGATAGCAGCACCCTCATCGGCGCACACCAGCCGCCGACCATCCACGCGCCGGAAATCGAAGCCGGCGTCGGCTGTGACTTCGATTCCTACCTCCTAGTCCCTGACCATGTGCTCGATGACCGCATCGCCGCCGCCAAAGCCCGCCTGGACCGTGACGTCGTGATCCTGGGCCATCACTACCAGCGCGACGAAGTCATCAAGTTCGCAGATTTCCGTGGTGACTCTCTGAAACTATCCTTCCAAGCTTCGCAGGCCGAGGGACGCTACATAGTCTTCTGCGGCGTACACTTTATGGCCGAAAGCGCGGACATTCTCCGCCGCGAGCACCAAACCGTCATTCTTCCAGACCTCAACGCCGGTTGCTCCATGGCCGATATGGCCGACATCGGCCAAGTGGAAGCTTGCTGGAGCGAGCTTTCTTCTCTTCTCGATTCGCGCAAGATCATCCCCGTCACCTACATGAACTCGACCGCCGCCATCAAAGCCTTCACCGGGGAACACGGCGGGTCGGTCTGCACCAGTTCCAATGCCGCCGAAGTCATGAAATGGGCTTTCGAGACTGGCGAAAAAGTCCTCTTCCTCCCCGACGAGCACCTTGGCCGCAACACCGGCTATCGTATGGACATTCCCCTCGACCAAATGATCGTCTGGGACCCTTATCAGGAATTTGGCGGAAATACTCCCGAAGCGATCCGTAGCGCACGCATCATCCTGTGGAATGGCTACTGCTCCGTGCACCAGCGCTTCACTCCGCAGCAAGTCGAACGCGTCCGCCGCGAGCATCCTGGCATTCGCGTCATCGCCCACCCCGAATGCCGCTTCGAGGTTGCCCAGGCTGCCGACCAAATCGGCTCGACCGAGGGCATCATCAAGGCTATTCAGTCTTCGCCTGCTGGCACCGAGTGGGCCGTTGGCACGGAAATTCACCTTGTCAACCGCCTTAGCAAGGAACTTAAGAACCACAGAATCATTTCGCTCGATCCCAGCGTTTGCGTCTGTACCACCATGTTCCGCATCACCCCTCAGCATCTCCTCTGGGCGCTTGAGAATCTCGGCGAAGGCAACATCGTCAACCGCATCTCGGTCGACGAGCGCACCCGCCACCACGCTCGAGTTGCTCTCGACCGCATGCTCGCTTTGCGCTAGCATCACGTTAGGACAGACTTTTTACCCTGAGCTTTGCGAAGGGAAGTCTGTCCTCTTTTCCAGTCGCAAAGTTGTCCCCAGAACGGAATCAGAATGGCTGACGAAGACGACGATCAGGAACAAGACGAATCTCCAGAACCACCGCAGCGCCTCTTCACGCTGACCGAAGCGGAGCGCACTCGCCAGGAGCTCGAACCTTTCCTCGTCGAGGCCATGGATTCCCGCAAGAAACTCTCCGGCTTGGAAAACGAGCTTGCCGCCGTCGCCGCTCGCATCATGATGATGGGCGGTGTGATCGTCCCCTACGAAAAGCTCGCTGCCGTCCGCATGCAGCACAACCAGCTTGCTGAGACGCTGAAGTCCGCTCTGAACCGCATTCTCGAAACGGGATGCCTCATTAAGGACCTCGACGTGGGCCTCCTCGATTTCCCGGCCGTCATCAACCAGCAGGACGTTTATCTCTGCTGGAAGCTTGGCGAGGATCGTATCCGCTTTTACCATGGCCAGGACGAAGGCTTCGCCAGCCGCAAACCGCTCGACCCGCGCGACCTCGGCCCCGGCGACAAGATTCAGTAGCACAGGCTTCAGCCAGTGGGTTGTGTTTGCTGTTTCTGTTGCACTTTGCGGCGGGACTTCTGGAGTGGCCGTTTTCTTCGCTCTTGTTTGTAGTGGCCGGTCTTCAGACCGGTGTTTTTTCTTGGTGTTTAGCGAGGCGACCGAAGGTTCCGGCCTTGCCGGAAAGGATCTCAGCTACCCGTTGTTCGCCGACTCAAACTGTGAGCGACTTTGACCGACCATCCTGAAAACCGCCTAAAAGACTCCGCCAGCCCCTATCTGCGCTCCGCCGCGCACCAGCCCATCGACTGGCACGAATGGGGTGACGCCGCTTTCGCCCGTGCCAAATCCGAAGACAAACCCATCCTCCTCGATATCGGCGCCGTCTGGTGCCACTGGTGCCACGTCATCGACCGCGAAAGCTACGAAAATGCCGAGATCGCCAAAATCATCAACGAACATTTTGTCGCTGTGAAAGTCGATCGCGACGAGCGCCCCGACGTCGACTCTCGTTACCAATCCGCCGTCAGCGCCATCTCCGGCCAGGGCGGCTGGCCGCTCACTGGCTTTCTTCTTTCCGACGGAAAGCCATTTTTCGGCGGCACTTATTTCCCGCCCGAAGATCAGATGGGCCGTCCCGGTTTCCGCCGCATCCTCCTCGCCGTCGCCGATTCCTACCGCAACAAGCGCGCCGAGCTTGAACGCGCCGCCAACTCTCTTGCAGACGCGGTTTCGCAAGCTGAAGTCTTCACCGGCGCCCGCGCCAATTTCGATCTCGGCATCATCGACGCACAGATCAAGTCCATGACTCAGCTTTTTGATATCAAGAACGGCGGCTTTGGCCGCGCTCCGAAATTCCCGCACTCCTCCGCCATTGACCTCATCCTCGAGCGTTACCAGCAGACCAAAGAAAAGCATCTCCTTGCTATGGCCGAAACTACTCTCGAGAAGATGGCCCGCGGCGGCGTCTACGACCAGCTAGCCGGCGGCTTCCATCGCTACTCCATCGATGAACGCTGGCTCGTCCCCCACTTCGAAAAAATGTCCTACGACAATTCCGAACTCCTGAAAAATTATCTCCACGGCTGGCAACTGACACAGAGCCCATTTCTTCGCGAGACCGCCGAAGGCATCATCGGTTGGGTGAACGAAGTTCTTTCGGACGAAGAAAATGGGGGTTTCTACGCCAGTCAGGACGCCGACTACTCTCTCGACGATGACGGCGACTATTTCACTTGGAGCCTCGACGAACTCCGCGCCGCGCTCCTCCCCGAAGAAGCTCGCATCATGGAGCTGTACTACGACGTCGAGGCCCATGGCGAAATGCACCACAATCCCGCAAAAAATGTTCTGTGGACCGCGCGCGACGCCGTTGATATCGCAAAACAACTCGGCCTCGACGAAACCTTTGTCCGTCTGACCCTCGCCAAATCAAAAGGGAAGATGCTTGCCGCGCGCCTACCCCGTCCCACACCGTTCATTGATAAAACGATGTACGTCTCATGGAACGCGATGTTTGTCTCTGCTTATCTCGACGCCGCGCGCGTTCTCGGCGGCTCGCTCGGCTCAAGCTGTCGCACCTTCGCACTGAAAACTCTCGACCCCATGTTGAAAGAAGTCTGGAGCGAATCTCGCGGCTTCGGCCACCGCGTCGGCGGCCCCGCCCTCGAGGGCTCTCTCGACGATCAAGTTTTCGGCGTGATAGCGCTCCTCGACGCCTATGAAACCACTCTTGATCCCCATTATTTCTCTGCCGCACAAAAAACCATGGACCTCGCCATCGCCCGTTATGGCGACGCCGAAGGCGGCGGCTTCTTCGATCGCCCCTCTGACGCCGCCCCCATGGGCGGCCTCGACGTTCGCCGCAAGCCCTTCCAGGATTCCCCCACGCCCAGCGCCAATTCCGTCGCCGCCATCGCCCTGATTCGAATGCACGCTTTCACCGGCGATGATCGCTACCACGCCTTCGCCAAGAAAACACTTGAAGCTTTCGCCGGCATCGCCCCGCAATACGGCCTCTTCGCCGCCACTTACGGCCTAGCCGCCACGCTCTTCGCCCATCATCCGATACAGGTTGTCATCACTGGCCCCGCCAACGATTCCGCCGCACAAGCCCTCGAAGCCGCCGCCCACCGCGCCTTTCGCTTGGGCAAATCCGTCCTCCGCGTCACCCTCCAAACCCCGCAACTCCATCTCTCTGGCGCCCTCAAAGAAACCCTCCCACATCTCCCTGCCGATAAGTCCCTCGCCATTGTCTGCTCCGGCCAAACGTGCTTCCCTCCCACTAGCGACCCCGCCCAACTCATTGCCCTCCTCGAAAACGGCATCGCCGGCGCTGCCACAATCTAACGTGCTTCTTAGTTTTCGCCTTTTACCGATTCGACTCGGCGGAAGGCTTTTCGAACGGCCCCACTCGATGGAAAGTTACCATCATCGAAAATGCATCTGGATCCTGCGCGTACTCATGCACGAATTCTGCCAGCTTATCGCTATTTGCGGTTAGCAGGAGAAGGCGTTCGTTATTCCCCTGATGTACGGTGAAGGGAGTTTCACCTTTTCGCTCGAAATCATTTTCTCCAGCCATTCGTAATTCAGCAGCCCCAATTGCAAGGTATCTCCTTTGATCCAAACCCTCCCGATGAAGTGAACGGGCAACATCCTCATGTCATGCGCATTTCTATGTTCATCACCGCTTTCAGTCTCGCTGAATGCCGCGTCCAGGAAGGTGTATTTGCCGACCTGCACCAGAGACACTTCGTAGAGCACCTGCAGCTTCCCGTTTGGCTTCAGACTGCTCACGAAATAGACGTCAGACGTTGCGCTGTCAACTTGGAAATACTCCTGCTCCTGGCTGTTGCCATCCGTGGTCACCCATTTCCCTCTCAGGCTGGCCGATTCCATTAAAGGTTCGCCCCTTTCAAGCGGCTGAATCGAGCCTACAGACCCGCATCCACCCAGCCCCCCAGTCACGGCGATTAGCAGGAAGACTAACACCGCCCGCTTCTGCAGGCGGTTCATTGCTTTTGGCCTTTGGGAAAGTTGCCTGAGATGCTGGTGAAGATTACGAACCACCCAATCCAAACAAGTCGCGTCATGGTGCATCTCCCGTCGACTCCCCGGATACTCCCGGTGTGCCTTCCTGTCACAGATGTACGGCTATCCGGCAGGCGGAACAAGCGACAAGGTGCGTCACCCCGTTCCTGACGTCAGATGTCGTAACTCTCGGAGTCGTTCGAAACTGTTACAGGCGACCCGGCGGGATCTAAATGGAATCTAAGTGCTTCTATTCTGGTAGCTTACAGACTCTCAGGCATTGCTACTCCACAATACAAACGGGCGCGATACTCGGCGCCCCGCGCCCCGCTTTTCCTTTACGTCCTTTACTTCTTTAACCTCACTACTTCTTCGGCCTCGACTCCGGCGGCACCATCCCATTAGCCCGGTAATACACCACCAGGTTGCCGTAGTGCTCCCCCGAATGCTCGATCAGCCCGTATGCTAGGTCATAGAGCCGGTCCAGGTGCGGGCTGCCGTCGTTTACTGCTTCATTCAATCCCTTGTCGCCCTTTGACTTGATCGCATCCGCGCCATCCTGCACGCACTTCTTCACGAACGCAATCAAGTCCGCCTTGCTGTTGATTTTCAGGTCTGCGGGCTTGGGATCATCCGCATAGCGCGGCTTCTGCCCCAATGCGAAATCCGTGAAGTAATACATGGACGCCGAGACGTGCAAGAGCACCGCTCGGAAAGTCCGCGAATCCGCATTTGGCTTATAGTCATACTTGTCCTCGGGCAAATCCTCCGCAATCATGATCAGCTTCCGCCCGATTTCGTTCCACTGTTCAAGCACTGCCTGCGAAGGGCTCGGCGCCGGTTTCGGCGGCTCCTTCTTCGCCGCCTCTTGCGCTACCGCTGGAAGCATCGCCAACCCCATAGCCAAAGCCCACCCTGCCACCCACCTTAGCTTTTTCATTTTTCTCTCCTCCGTTACGTCCGAACGCCGGACGTACCTTCTTTCAGACGTGCCACTCCGTCAAGCGTTTCCCTCCGACTGGCGCCGATCAACGAACCACGATCAGCATCGAACGGCAGTGGGTACCTGGCCTTCCGCGGGGGTTCATCTTACGCAGTAAAGCCCTCCCCGTCATGCGAAATTCTCAACCCTGCATGGTAAGCTTGAACTTTGCACTTGAGGGCGCTGACATCGTGAATTGGGGTTTTCTGCTGCTGCGCATCGCAATTGGTTTGAGTATCTTGACGCTGCTGTATCTTTCGCAGCGCTTCTGGTATCGCGCTCTTTGGCGCGTCACCTCCCATTGGGGCCGCGTAACGCTGCGGGTTGGCGCCAGGCTCGCCTACGTCGTTCTCCTCCTCTTAGTCATCGTTACCATGTCTCAAGGTCTGTTTTTCGGTCGCGGAGGCTTCGCCCGCCAAAGCTCTCTAATGACCGTTATTACCGGCTTGTGGTTTTTCAGCGCCCTGTTTGCATTTCTAGCCGTCAAAGCGGTCCACGGGCTGGAACGCCTCTGGCGTTTGCTGCGCGCCACAACGGCGAAAAAAACCGCGCCACAGCAAAACGCCTCGCCATCCAAGCCCGAATCAGCCGAGACCGTTGCTGATCCAAGCCGCCGCTACTTTTTCCGCGCCGCTACCGCCGCTGCCGGCGCCGCCCCATTTCTCGGTGCCATGTATGGTTTCGCCGCCGAGCGCCTCAACTACCAAGTTCGCCGTATCGAAATTCCCATCCACAATTTGCCTGCCGCTCTCGATGGCATGAAGATCGTCCAAATCAGCGACATTCACCTCGGCGGCTATATGTCCCGCACGCAGGTTCGCCGCGCCGTGGATATGGCCAACGATCTCGGCGCCGACCTCGCCGTCGTCACCGGCGACCTCATCACCGGCCCTGGCGATCCCATCGTCGATTGCGTGGAAGAGGTTCGCCGCCTGTACGCCCCGTTAGGCACCTGGGGCTGCAACGGCAACCATGAAATCTACGCGCGCGCCGAGGACGAAGCCGCCTATCTCTACGCTCAGGCCGGCATGAAAATGCTGCGCCAGGAAAACGCGCAAATTGCTTTCAAGGGCGCCTCCTTCAATCTTCTCGGCGTCGATTACCAGCGCGAGCGCACTCCCCGTGGCCAGCGCCAGCAAACTCTCGCGTTTGTCGAGCCCCTCGTTCGCCGCGACATGCCCAACATTCTTCTTTCACACAATCCCAACACCTTCAATCGCGCCGCGGAGCTGGGCATCGAACTTTCCCTCGCTGGCCACACCCATGGTGGACAGATCCAGGTCGAAATCCTCGACCATCGCCTCAGCCCCGCGCGCTTCATCACCGATTACATCGCCGGCCTTTATCAGCGCCCGCTCTTCGCACCTGCCCCCAATGAGCGTGCTGCTTCAGACGCTCCCGTCATTCGGGCTTTCAGTCCATCACTCTTCGCCTCCGCTTCGGTTCCGATGGCCCACATCTACGTGAACCGAGGCCTTGGGACCGTCGGTGCCCCGGTGCGCCTCGGTGTTCCTCCTGAAATCAGCTTAATTGTTCTGCGCACCGCCTAATCATTCTTCCCCTGGCTAGCCAACACCGTCTTCGCCTCTATTCAAATCGCGGAATAAACTCCTCCAATGTTAGGTATGTAATCCGGCGCATTGATTCAGATTTCTGGAACTTGACCATTTGTGGCATGTCTCTTTCTTTACAAGTTCCTTGTTCTCAATCGCTATAATTCCAGGATTTATTCGCCTAACCTTGGAATTCGGCCTGCATCATACATATCGGAGTCCAGCCGGCAGAAGTTCGCCTGCGAACGCGTGGGACGTGTTTCGCGTCGAAAATCTCGCTTTGGAAGGATTCTCAAAATGTTGTTTTCAAGAAAGTTCTGGAACATTGTTCCTGTCCTTGCTCTTTCGCTTTTTTTGCTCCCCACGCTAACCTTTGCGCAATACACACGAACCGACCTCGTTACTGATTCAGGCGTTGGCGGTACTGTGGCGGATCCTCACTTGGTCAACGGTTGGGGCCTCACAGCCCTCCCCGGCAGCCCTTGGTGGGTCAGTGACAACGTTACCGGCTTGTCCACTCTTTACGCCATTAACAATTCCGCGCCCGGAAACCCCGCTTCGCGGGTGCCCCTCGTTGTTACCATCCCCTCGGCGACACAGAGCGGACAAGGCAGTCCCACAGGAGTTGTTGCCAACACCACCGGTGGCTTCACCTTCACGGTCAATGGCAGCGCACGGAGTTTCCTTTTCATATTCTCCACTTTCGATGGCACCATTAGCGCTTGGAATCCCGCGATCGACCCCGTCACCATCGACCCCGTCAGCAAGGACCGCGTCAGCACCGCCTCCCTCAAAGCTGACCGCTCCGGCGTGGGCGCGGTTTACACCGGTTTGGCCATCGCCGCAAATGGCGGCCACCCCCTGCTTTTCGCAGCTGATGACGGGCCCAACCGCAGAGTTGATGTCTTCGACACCAACTTTATTCTCCATGATCTCGGCCCGAGTGCTTTCGTCGATCCGAACATTCCCCGCGATTTTGTCCCCTACGGCATTCAGACCATTACCGACGCTAAAGGCACCGAAACCGTGTGGGTGACCTACACCGCCCTCGACAAGGCTCAAGGCGGTTTTGTGGATGCCTTCACCACCGGCGGCGCCCTGCTCACATCGATCAAGGTTCGCGGACCTCTTCATTCGCCGTGGGGCATTGCCCAGGCTCCCGCCGATTTCGGCCCCATGAGCAACGCCCTTCTCATCACCAACAACACTCCACGGGGCCGCATCAATGCCTTCGATCCCAGCAGCGGCGCTTTCCTCGGCCCGCTTCGCGATGCCAGCAATAATCCCATCGAGATTGACAACGTCTGGGCCATTCAATTCGGTCAGGATATTGGGGCCGATGGCAAACACAACCAGCTCTTTTTCACCGCCGGGCCTAATGGCTACGGCAATGGTTCTTTCGGCGTAATTACCTTCGGCCAATAGCCCACCACTCCACACGCAGGACGAGTGGCCGTTTCGCGCGGGACAGGCCCTTGTATAGGAGAGGCTGCGAGCGCAACTCGATGTGTTTGCGCTCGAGCTCTCGCCTCCCGTTTTCAAATGCTCGTATTGCCAGCGGCATTCTTGATGGAGCGAAGAAGTGCTAAGATTTCTTGCACTTCTAACCGCTCATCATGCCGATCAAGGAAAAGAACTACTGGCTCGACACCGTAACTGCGCCTCCGGCGCAATCACTACGCGATTTGCCGGATGACATCGACGTTGTCGTTGTCGGCGGCGGTTTCTGCGGCCTTTCCGCTGCGCGCACGCTTGCGAAACGCGGCGTGAATGTTGCCGTACTCGAAGCCGAAACTCTTGGCTGGGGCGCCAGTTCGCGCAACGGCGGTATGGTGCTTACCGGCATGAAGCTGCCGGTGCCCACACTGATCAAACGTTACGGCCGGGACACCGTGCGCAAAATGTACGCTGCTTCTCTTGAATCCATCGATTGCGTCGAGCACATCGTCCGCGAAGAAAACATCGACTGCAACTTTTCACGCTGCGGCCATCTGGAAGTGGCTTGCAAGCAAGCACACTTCGATGACTACGAAGAATCCGCCGCGCTCATCAAAAGTCAATTCAATCACGAGCTGCGCGTCATTCCTAAAAACGAATTGCGCGCCGAAATCGGCTCGGACACTTATTGGGGCGGTATGGTTGACGAAACCAGCGCGGGCCTGAATCCCGCGCGCTACGTTGCCGGTCTCGCGCTTGCAGCGCAGCGCGCCGGAGCGTGCCTTTTCGATCGCACGCGCGTCACATCGGTCGACCGGGAGAAAAACAACGGCGCGGGCAAATTCCGCGTGCAAACTTCAGGGAGCGCCATCACCGCGCGCGAAGTCGTCCTTGCCAGCGGCGCCTACACGACCGAAGCTACTCCCGCCCTGCGAAAAAAAATCATTCCCATCGGCTCCTACATCATCGCCACCGAAGTCTTGCCCAGTGACCTCGCGCGCGAGCTCAGCCCGCGCAACCGCATGATCTACGACTCCAAACATTTTCTCTACTACTACCGACTCACGCCGGACAATCGCATGCTCTTCGGAGGCCGCGCCGCGTTCTTCCCCGAAACCGAAAATACCGTGCGCCAGAGCTCCGAAATCCTCCGCCGCGGCATGATCGGCGTTTACCCCAAACTGCGCGACACCCAAGTCGAATTCGTCTGGGGCGGCACGCTCGATTTCACTCTCGATGTCATGCCGCACGCTGGAAAAATCGAAGGCATGTATTTTGCCGCGGGTTTCGCCGGCCACGGCGTTGCCGCGGCCACCTGGTTCGGCGCAAAGCTTGCCGGCCTCATTTGTGGCGACCCTAATGACATTCCCTTCGACCGCATCAAATTTCCCGCCGCCCCCCTCGGCCTGCGCAGCGGCAACACTTGGGCGCTCCCTCTCGCCGGCGCCTGGTACCGCCTCCTCGATTTCTTTACGTAGCGGTGGCCTTCAGGCCGCCAACTTTCTTTTCTTGATTTCCGCGTTCCTTATTGGCGTGGAGTTTTTCCTTACTTCGCTACCTCCTTGCTTCTTCTCTTCAGCATCTTCAGTCCTCCATACATCACTGGCCCCAGCAGCACCGGCACCGGCCCCCACTTTCGCGCGAACGGATCGCTCCCCATCAGCGCCACCACGCTCATCGCCAGCGGCGCGATGATAACGTACAGCAATCCCGCGCGTCCCCAGGGAATCCGGAACGGCCGCGCCAAATCCGGCTGCGTCTTCCGTAGCCGCCACGACGCCAGTACCGTCAAGATCGTGACGCCAATGCGCAGCCAGATGTAGATGGTCAAAAGCTGCACCATCGTTTTCTGCGCCAGTAGCGCATAAATCATGCAGGACACGATGATGGCGATCCACGGCGTGCCGTAGCGCGGATGCCGGGCCGCGAGCATCGGCGGCAGGTATCCGTCCTCCGCCATTGTGGACGGCATGCGCGTGCTAGTCAGCACCGTGGCGTTCAGCAGTGAGAGATTCGTGATCATCGCCGCAATGGCCATTGCAAGACCCAGCCAAGGCCCCCCAATCAACGCCGCCGCATCGGAAAAATATCCGGTGTGCCAAAGCCCAGAGCCAGCCCCGCGCCGAAAACTTGAAACCGCAGCACGTGCGGCGGCACCAGCGGCGAAAACGGATTGTGATGCCACTTTGTTGCGCCGATCACGCACATCACCACGATGGGCGCTAAAATGGAAATTTCCAGAATCGTTGCGACCCTGCCCACCATTTGGATGCCGCGCACGTTGATGTACCCGATAAGAGCAATCACCGCCACGGCGATGACGTAGTGCATCCACCCGGGAATCGTGAAGTAGAACGAAAGATAATTCGTGAGATAGTCCGCGGTCAAAACGCCGTACGAGCTGCCCAGCAGGAACGAAGCGCTCCAATTCCACCAGCCGGCCTGAAATCCCCAGAAGTCGCCGAAGCCCGCGCGCACCCAGCGGTAGAATCCGCCCTCGACGGGAATCGCCGTGGTCAGCTCCGCCGCCACCAGCGACACCGGAATGCACCAGAAAAACGGGATGAACAGTTGATACAGCAGCGTTAGCCCCGGCCCGCTGGTTGTCACCATGTCTTCGAGGCCGAACGGCCCGCCCGTCGCATACGCATACATCACGAATACGAAGGGCAGCAACGCGGCCTTGCGGATTGGACTCCGTCTTTTGCTCTCTTCGATCGAACTCGCGGTCAGATTCTCCTCCGAGGGCCCCGTGCTTGTCCGGCAAAGGGTATCGCATTCCCTTTTGCATCTGTAGCCCTTTCCGGCAAGAATGAGAGAAGCCTCGCAAGCGGCTATCCACCCTCGCTTAATCAGAAAGACACCAGCGCATGGCCGGCACTCCTAATCCTCCAACTCAGGCCAACAAAGTGGTCGTTGCGTTTCTCGATGGGCGCCGCGTGAGGGGCTACGTCTACAATTTTTCCGCGCTCCGGGATGCCTTCAGTGTCTTTCCCCAGGAGAACTCCCGAAAACAGGACGCCGTGGAAATCAAAATGAAGGACCTTAAGGCCATCTTCTTTGTGAAGGACTTCGCCGGCAATCGCGAGTATCAGGACGACGCGCTTCCCGAGCTCTTAAAGCGCGGCCGCAAAATCGAAGCTGCCTTCAGCGATGGAGAAACGCTTGTCGGGGCGACGGAAGCCTATCACCCGCAGAAATCCGGCTTTTTCATGTTTCTTGCCGACCCCAAAAGCAACAACACCCGCGTATTTGTCGTCAACAAAAACCTCCGCCACATCAAGTTCCTTTAACCTCACCTCGCATGCCGAGGTCATGACAAGCGGCGATCAAGGCTCCGCCGAGGTCGTTTCGGAGCGCAGATTAGCTATGACCAGGCGAATTTCCTCGTAAGGGATTTCGGGAGGCAGCGCTTCCTTGAGCGGTTTGAGGCGGTCCATTCCCAACTGCCGGCAAGCCGCAGCGATCTGCTGGTACCGTTCGGAGGGCAACCAGTTGGGCTGAAATTCCGTGTCGCCCCGCTCGATCAGATCGGCAACCAAGGAAACAACTGCGCGCAGCGTTCTCTGGCGAATTTGAGCAATCTCCTCAAACGTGCGCCCCTCTCCCAGCAACTTGAGGGTTTCCTCGGCTGGCCGGGAAGGTTTTGCCCTCCAACTGGAATCCGCGCGTTCCCCTTGCCGGAAGTTTTGAATCGCTTCCAGGATTTGCTTCCCGTACATTTGAACCTTCTTATCGCCGAAGCCGGACACGCGCCGCAGCTCCCGCAGATTCGCTGGTTCAACGAGGCACAAATCCTCCAGAGCCGAATCGTGCAAGACAACGAACGCGGAAATTCCCTGATTCTTCGCGGTGTTCCGCCGCCACTCCCTCAAAAACTCATTCAACTCTTTATCGACCGAGGGTTTAGCGGTCATGCTGCGGTCCAGCTGTTGCGCTGCACGCACCGGCGGCGTTACGCGCGGCCTACTACGGCTTCGCTTGCCTTGATTCGCTTCGGTTTCCAGCCAGTCTGGTACCGCCGCGCAAACATCGCAGTTGCCGCAGGCTTCCCACTTGGGCGCTTCGCCGAAGTGGCGGCAGACGTGGCGTTGCCGGCACTCCGTGGATTGCACGAAACGCTCGACTTCGTGGTAGCGCTGCCAGGCGCGCTCCTTCTCACAAGGGTCTTCGATTTTGCCGATAAAAAACGCATGCAAGCCGGTGTCTTTTTTCTGCCAGAACAAAAAGCAATCAGCCGGCAGCGCATCTCGCCCGGCGCGGCCCGCTTCCTGGTAATACTGCTCGACACTCTTCGGCAGTGAGAGATGAATCACCGTGCGTACAGCGGCTTTATTGATCCCCAAGCCGAAAGCCATCGTGCCCACCATGACGCGCACTTCATCGGCCATCCATTTTTCCTGGTTCTCGCGCCGCGCGGCGCTTTCCATCTGGCCGTGATAGCCGATGGCCGCGATACCGTTTTCCTCCAGGAAATCGACTGTGTCTCCCACGCGCGCGATTGTCGGGGCGTAGACGATGATGCTGCCGTCCGGGACTCGCTTAACGGCGCGCAGCAGCCATTCATTTTGCGTTTTTGCGTCACATTGGCGAACGATGTAACGCAGATTGCCCCGGCGAAAACTCGCGATGTGTTTGTACGGATCGCGCAGGCGAAGCTGCTCGATGATGTCGTGCCGTACGCGCTGCGTGGCGCTGGCGGTGAAAGCAGCGATGGGACGATCAGGAAAAAGTTCGCGGAGGCGGCCCAGTTGGCGATATTCAGGGCGGAAGTCGTGGCCCCATTCGGAGATGCAATGCGCCTCGTCGATGGCGAAGAAAGAAACCGGCACGCGTCCAAGCCGCGCGGGCGTGCCATCCAGGGCGATACGCTCGGGCGAAAGGTACAGCAGCCGATAGTGGCCCTCGCTTGCGCGGCGAAGGACGGCGCTCCGCTGCTCGCTCGAAAGCGAACTATTC
>WNFA01002916.1_pt1 | contig 14189 bp, 15 predicted proteins | sample 5400481 | NCBI WGS metagenome assembly WNFA01 (sample SAMN13153340, study PRJNA577476) | soil metagenome | isolation source: 120 cm saprolite under Douglas fir tree site 2 hole 1 replicate 2 | place: USA:California | collected 2015-04-18 | reverse complement strand
AGGACCAGGCGACCCCGGAGAACTTGGCCCAGGCGGTGCTGAACTCGCTCAACGATCCCGTCGTCAACCGCAGGCTTCCCGAACGCCTTGACCAGATACGGCGGCTTCTGCGAAGGGACACGGCGGCTCGTGCTACGGAAGCGCTCCTGCCGTGGCTGCAGTCCGGCTGATTTGCGGCGTCGACGAAGCCGGCCGCGGGCCGCTCGCAGGGCCGGTTTGCGCCGCCGCAGTGGTGTTCGAGCCGGGACGGCGCGCGCCCGCCGGGATCGCCGATTCCAAGGTCTTGAGCTCGCGCGAGCGCGAACGGCTCTCGATCCTCATCAAGAACAGAGCGCTGGCCTGGGCCGTCGCCTGGGCGAGCGTCGAGGAAATCGACAGCCTGAACATCCTGCAGGCGAGCCTGCTTGCCATGCGGCGCGCGGTGGAATCGCTTTCGGTCTCGCCCCACGAGGTGTTGTTCGACGGTCCGCATTGCCCGTTGCTTGCGCTCCCGGTCCGGGGGATCGTCGATGGCGACGCGAAGGTGAGGGTGATCGCGGCGGCATCCATCCTGGCGAAGACCGCGCGCGATGCCGAGATGTGCCGGCTCCACGGGCGGTTTCCGCAATACGGCTTCGACGAGCACAAGGGATATCCGACGCCGCAGCACCTTCGCGCGCTGCGACGGCACGGCGTGTGCGAAGTCTATCGCCGCAGCTTCGCCCCGGTCCGCGAGATCCTGGAGCGCGAAGGCTGAGGGCGCGGGGCAAATTCCGCGAGCAGCCTGCGCAGTCCTTTCCCCTCCGCAGCCGGGCGAAACAGCGGGCGGCGGGCCGCCATAAGGCGCTCCAGGCGCGCGTAATAGGCGGGATCAAGGGCCGCGCGTCGTATTTGGCGCGCAAGCGCGCCCTCGTCCGCGAGCCGGTAGGTGCCGGGGTAGCCGCGGCCCAGCATGCCGATGTTCCCCGAGACCCGGGATGCGATCACCGGAACGCCCGCCGCGGCCGCTTCACAAATGACGTTGGCGCCGCCTTCCATGCGCGAGCTGAGCACCAGCGCATGGCTGCGCGCGAGCCAGCGCATCGCGACCCAATGCGGTACATTCCCGAGCCAGCGATAGCGCGGGTCGGCGCGCGCCAGACGCCGCGCGCTGCGCACCATCTCGGGCGAGAGCGCCTCCCCGAGATGCACGATCTCGAGCCCGGGCAAGTCGCGCAAGTGGGCGAGGGCGAGCGCGGCGCGAAAAGGGTCTTTTTCTTCCCGCAGATGTCCGATCACGGCGACGCGAAAACGGCGCGAAGGCGGTTCACGGGAGGCGTGGACTTCGGCTGATTGATAGATCACGCGGGTCTTGCCTCTGAACCGTGCTGGAAGCTCGAGCCTCCCCATGTCCTGCAGGACGACCAGGCGGTCGGCAAGCGCAAGAGAAGCCCGTGCGTCACTGTCGGTGCGGATGTCCCTGTACAGGTCCGTGCCGGTCAGAACGACGACCAGTGGCGAGTTGGGAAACCGTTCGCTGAATTGCGCGATCGAGGCGTGGCTGCGTCGCGCGTGCAGAGCGATCATCGCGTCGGCCGCCCGGCCGTCCCAGCGAATCGAAATTCGGACCCGGTGACCGAGCGAGCGCAGCATCGCGGCCCAGCGTGTCGCGGTATGGCGGTTGCCGCTTCGGGACCGCACCCCTGCAGGGGTAATGAGCGCGATTTTCATGCTATGTTTGAACTCTCCCATGTTTCCTGAATCTCTGTCGCAGCAATTGCGCGATGCCAGGCAGCGCACCCGGCTCCTCACCCGCGACCTCGAGGGTCCGCAATTGTTCGGTCCAAGGCTGGCGATCGTCAATCCCGTGCTGTGGGAGCTGGGGCACGTCGCCTGGTTCCAGGAGCGCTGGTGCCTGAGATTGCGCTCCGACGAATCGCTCTCGGGGAGCGTCCTGGACGGCGCCGATGCGCTCTACGACTCCGCGACGGTCGCGCACGACACGCGCTGGGATCTGCCGCTGCCTCGCCTTTCGGCCACGCTCGAGTATCAGGATCGCGTTCTCGAGCGCGTGCTGGCGCGGCTCGAAAGGGAGCCGGACGACGAGTGGTTTCTCTATTTCGTACAATTGGCGCTCTTCCACGAGGACATGCACGCGGAGGCGTTTCACTATACGCGGCAGACTCTCGGCTACGCGGACCCGCTGGAGCGAGACAACCCGGGGGAGGGCGCCCTGGACGGAGACGTCGAGCTGCCCGGGGGAGAGTTTCTGCTCGGCGCGGCGCGAAACTCCGGGTTTCATTTCGACAACGAAAAGTGGGCGCACCGGGTCGAGCCCGAGCCCTTTCGGATCGCCCGGGCGCCGGTCACCAATGCGCAATTCCTGGAATTCGTTCGCGACGGCGGCTATCGGCGCCGCGATCTCTGGTCGCCCGAGGGCTGGAGCTGGAAGGAACGGGCTGGAGGCCCGCGCTACTGGGTCGAGCATGACGGAGAATGGCGGGAGCGCCGCTTTGACAAGGAGCTGCCGCTGCAGGGCGATCTCCCGGTCATGCACGTCAACTGGCACGAGGCAAACGCCTATTGCCGTTACGCCGGCCGGCGTTTGCCGAGCGAAGCGGAATGGGAGATGGCTGCATCGTTTTCACGCGAGCCCGGAAAGCGGCGCTACCCCTGGGGGGACACTGCCGACGATGGGGTTCGCGCAAACCTGAACGGGAGCGACCGCGCTCCGGTTGGCGCTTTCGCGACCGGGGACAGCTCGAGCGGTTGCCGGCAAATGCTCGGCAACGTCTGGGAATGGACTTCCAGCACCTTCGCGCCCTATCCGGGCTTCGTATGCGATCCTTATCGCGAGTATTCCGAACCGTGGTTCGGAACTCACAGAGTGCTGCGCGGGGGAAGTTTTGCGACGCCCGCGCGGCTGATTTCCAATACCTGGAGGAATTTCTATACTCCGGACCGCGGCGACATCTTCTCCGGGTTCCGCACCTGCGCCATCGAGTGAAATCCATCCGCTCAAGAGACAACCCGCAGGTCAAGGCCCTGATCCGACTTGCCGCGTCTTCGCGGGAGCGCCGCAAGACCGGCACCACGATCCTGGAAGGCGAGCATCTGGTGCGGGCGTATCAAGACAGCGGCGGTATCGCGGAGATCATACTTGCGAGCGAGAGCGCGCTCGCAAGGCTGGAAGTCCGCAACTTTTTCGAAAGCGTACCGGCGAAATCGCGCCTTGCTCTCGCGGATCCGCTTCTCGAGCGGGTGTCGCAGCTCGTGAGCTCGGCCGGAATCGCGGCGGTCATCCGCACGCCCCTGCCGAGTCCGATGCCACAGAGCATTTCGAGCTGCCTGCTGCTGGAAAATATCCAGGATCCAGGAAATCTGGGATCGATCCTTCGGACGGCGGTTGCGGCAGGCGTGTCACAGGTTTTCCTGTCGAAGAGCTCGGTGTTCGCATGGTCCCCGAAGGTGATCCGTGCCGGTATGGGCGCGCATTTCTTCCTGTCGATCTTCGAAGGCGTCGACGTCGACGAATTCGGGCGTTCGTTCCGCGGCCCGGTGGTCGCCATGGAACCTCGCGCCGGAGCGTCGCTCTACGACCTCGACCTCAAGGGACCGGTCGCCTGGCTATTCGGCAACGAGGGCGCCGGATTGTCCGAGAGCGTCCGACAGCTCGCCACTCACCGGGTACGCATCCCCATGCCCGGTCCCGCCGAGTCGCTGAACGTCGCCGCGGCGGTGGCAATTTGCCTGTTCGAGCAGATTCGTCAGCGGAGCGCTGCTTAGTACCCCCTGCGTTCCAGCTTGAACTCCTGCATGATCGTCGTGGCGATTTCCTCGATGGATTTCGTCGTCGAGTTCGCCCAGCGTATGCCTTCACGCGACATCAATTTTTCGGCCTGCTGCACTTCGTAGCGGCAATTCTCCAGGTCGGCGTACTTGCTGTTGGGCCGGCGCTCGTTGCGGATCTCCCGCAGCCGCTCCGGTGCGATGGACAGGCCGTACAGTTTGCGGCGGTAACCCTGGAGCGCGGTGGGGAGGCTCATTCGGTCGAAGTCCTCGGGGATGAGCGGGCAGTTCGCCGCGCGGATCCCGAATTGCAGCGATAAATACAGGCTGGTCGGCGTCTTGCCGCTGCGCGACACTCCGACCAGGATCACGTCGGCCTTGTCGAGGTCCCTGGAGGACGCGCCATCGTCGTGGGCGAGGGCGAAATTGATCGCCTCGATGCGGTGGGTGTACCCCTTTTCGTCCCGCGCGCTGTGCGAGCGGCCGATCGTGTGCGTGGACTTCGCCCCGAACTCCGCCTCGAGCGGATCCAGGAAGCTCTCGAAGAAATCCAGCACGAAGGCGTTCGCCTTGCGTATCGTTTCGCGTATTTCGGCATTGACCAGCGTGGTGAAGACGACGGGCCGGCCGTTTCCTGCAGCGGAGGCCTCGTTGATCCGGCTCACGCAGACCTGGGCCTTCTCGACCGAGTCTATGAAGGGGACGGTCGTCTGGTCGAATCGGATGCCGTCGAATTGCGTAAGCAGGCTGTGGCCGAGCATCTCGACCGTGATCCCGGTCCCATCGGAGACGAAGAAGACCGTTCGGTGGCGGTCGGGCATAAGGCCAGGGGGTATTTTGGCTGCGCCGAGGATGCGGTGCCTGTAACATAACGGTTTCAAGATGATCCTTCAACCGCGACGAAGAACGGTTTCATGGGCCAGCTCAAATACGTAGTGAATTTCGATCGGCTCGGAATGGGAGACATCGAGCAAGTCGGTGGGAAAAACGCCTCCCTGGGCGAGATGATCGGCCAGCTTTCGCAGGCGGGAATCCGGGTGCCGCGAGGGTTCGCCACCACCGCCGATGCGTTCCGGGAGTTTCTCGACCAGGGCGGCTTGGTCGCCCGCATCGAAGCGCGCCTGAAGGGATTGGATGCCGACGACGTCGAGGCGCTCGGGCGCTGCGGAGCGCAGATCCGCGGCTGGATCGAGGCAACGCCCCTTCCGAAAGAGCTCCAGGCCGAGATCGCCCGGGCGTACGAGGAGCTGACCGAGGGAGACGAGAGCGTATCGGTGGCGGTGCGCTCCAGCGCCACGGCCGAGGACTTGCCCGACGCCTCCTTCGCCGGCCAGCAGGAGACCTTCCTCAACATCCGCGGCCTCCCCAACGTGATGACCGCGCTCAAGCAGGTGTTCGCTTCGCTCTACAACGACCGCGCCATCTCCTACCGGATCCACAAGGGGTTCGGGCACTCGGCGGTGGCGCTCTCGGCGGGCGTGCAGCGCATGGCGCGGAGCGATCTCGCCGCGAGCGGCGTGATGTTCACCCTCGATACGGAATCGGGCTTCCGCGACGTGGTATTCATCACGGCCTCGTGGGGTCTGGGCGAGATGGTGGTGCAGGGCGCGGTCAACCCCGATGAGTTCTATGTGCATAAACCGATGCTGCGCGGAGGAAAATTTCCCGTAATCCGGCGCAGCCTGGGCTCGAAATTGCAGAAGATGGTGTTCGCAGAGCAGGCCTCCGCGGGCCTTTCGGTGAAGACCTTGGACGTGCCCGAGGCCGACCGCAGCCGCTTCTGCCTCGCCGATGAGGACGCGATCGAGCTGGCGCGCTTCGCGCTCAAAATCGAGGAGCACTACCAGCGGCCCATGGACATCGAGTGGGCGAAGGACGGCTCGGACGGCAGAATCTACATCCTGCAGGCGAGACCCGAGACTGTGAAATCCCGTAAATCGGCAGAGGGACAGGGGCGGTTCCTCCTGAAGCAGACATCCGAAGTCCTCGCCACGGGCCGCGCGATCGGTCACAAGATCGGCGCTGGCATCGTGCGCGTGGTCAAGGACGCATCTGAGATGGGGCGCATCAGGCCCGGCGACATCATCGTGACCGACATGACCGACCCCAACTGGGAGCCGGTGATGAAGCGTGCCGCGGCCATCGTCACCAACCGCGGCGGCCGCACCTGCCACGCCGCCATCATCGCGCGCGAGCTGGGCATTCCTGCCGTCGTCGGTTGCGGCGACGCCACCGCCACGCTCAAGGACGGCGAGGCCTGCACCGTTTCCTGCGCCGAGGGGGACACCGGAAACATTTACCGCGGCATCCTCGAGATCGAGGTGACCTCGCGGGACCACGGCGAAATGCCGAAATGCCCGGTCAAGATCACCATGAACATCGGCAATCCGCACCTCGCCTTCGACTTTCAGGCGCTGCCCAACTGGGGGGTCGGGCTCGCCCGCCTTGAGTTCGTGATCAACAACATGATCGGCGTGCACCCCAGGGCGGTGCTCGAGTATCCGGATCTCCCCGCCGAGCTCAAGCGCGAAGTGGAGCACGCGGCGCGCGGCTACAAGGATCCCCGCGCGTTCTTCGTGGAAAAGCTGACCGAAGGCGTCGCCACCATTGCGGCGGCGTTCTGGCCGAAACCGGTGATCGTGCGCCTGTCCGACTTCAAGTCGAACGAGTACAAGAAACTGATTGGCGGCGCGCGCTACGAACCCGACGAGGAGAATCCGATGCTCGGTTTCCGCGGCGCCTCGCGCTACATCGCCAAATCGTTTCGCCACTGTTTCGAGATGGAATGCCAGGCGATGCGCCGGGTGAGAAACGAGATCGGCCTTACCAATGTCGAGATCATGGTGCCGTTCGTGCGCACGCTGGGTGAGTGCGCTCAGGTGATCGAGCTGCTCGCGGCGAACGGCTTGAAGCGCGGAGAGAACGGCCTGCGGCTCATCATGATGTGCGAATTGCCGTCGAATGCGATCCTCGCCGAGCAGTTTCTCGAGCATTTCGACGGATTCTCGATCGGGTCGAACGACCTCACGCAGCTCACGCTCGGCCTGGATCGCGACTCGGGGCTCGTTGCGGACGCGTTCGACGAGCGCGATCCGGCGGTGAAAGCCATGCTGCGACTGGCGATCCAGGCCTGCCGCAAGGTCGGGAAATACGTCGGCATCTGCGGGCAGGGCCCCTCCGACCACCTCGACTTCGCCAAATGGCTCGTGCACGAAGGCATCGAGAGCCTGTCGCTCAACCCCGATACCGTGGTCGATACCTGGTTGCAGCTATCACGCGAAGCCGATGCGTCGGCCAAGGCGAAGGTCGCGGCAAGTTAGTAGCAGTGCTCGCCGGACGGGGGCGATGGTGCTCGTTTTACCGCGAACGCAGCAAGCGCTGCTGCTCGCGCTTCCAGTCCTTCTCTTTTTCGGCGGCACGCTTGTCGTACTGTTTCTTGCCTTTCGCAAGACCGATGTTGATTTTGACGCGCCCGCGCACGTAGTGAAGGTCGAGCGGCACCAGGGTGTAGCCGGCGCGATCGACCCTGCCGATGAGTCGGCGGATCTCCTCCGAGTGGAGCAGGAGCTTCCGCGTGCGCACCGGATCGGCCTGGACGTGAGTGGAGGCCGCTGAGAGCGGGCTGATGTGCGCGCCGATGAGGAAGATCTCTTCGTTGCTCACGATCACGTAGGCTTCCTTCAGTTGCGCGCGTCCCGCGCGGATGGCCTTGACTTCCCACCCTTCCAGGGCGATACCCGCCTCGTAGCGCTCCTCGATGAAATATTCATGCGACGCCTTGCGGTTTTCGACGATCGTCACGCGGGGAAGTTTCCTTATATGATTGCTCAATTCTACAACGATGATAGTCGTCGACCGATCGGCTCTGGTGGCTCACAGCGCACAGAAAATGTATGCGCTGGTCGCGGACGTGGAATCCTACCCGCAGTTCCTCCCCTGGTGCGACCGGGCTGTCGTTTCCGTGAGCGAGCCGGGGCGGACCGTCGCCACATTGCACGTCAGCTTCCGCGGGATGAAAAAGCAATTCACGACTGAAAATTTCAATCGGCCCGAGGCACGCATCGACATGAAACTGGTGTCGGGACCCTTTCGCAGCCTGGAGGGAAGCTGGGCGTTCACCGCGCTTTCGGAAAATGCATGCAAAGTGGAACTGAGCTTGCGGTACCAGTTTGCCAGCACGCTGCTCGAAAAGGTCGCCGGCCCCGCGTTTCATGACATCACGGACAGCTTCGTCGATGCGTTCGTTCGTCGCGCAGACGAGAAATTCGGCAGCGCGTGAGCCCGTCCAAGATCGCCGTTGAAATCGTCTACGCGCTTCCCGACCGGCAGGTGCTGCGCCGGATTCTGCTCCCGGACGGAAGCACGGTCGAGGACGCGATTCGAGTGAGCGGTCTGCGCGCGGCGTTTCCTGATATGGACACGACGCGCGTCGGAATCCATGGAGATCCGGTTCCTGTCACCACGGTCTTGCGCGACCGGGACCGCGTTGAAATTTACCGGCCGCTGCGGGCCGATCCGAAAGAAGTCAGGAGGATGCGTGCTGCAAAGAAGCGAGGGAGGGACTGATCAGTTGCAGAACTGGGCGACGTCGGTGCGCGCCCTGGCTTTCTCCTGCTCGATCTGCGCGTCGTCCATGTAGTAGCGCTCGCCCTGCGCGTTGATGCGGGAGAGGCGCCCGCCGATTTCGTATTGCGCGACGCGCTCCCGGGCGTTGCGGCAGTTCTGCTCCTTGGCCTGGGCCTCCGCAGATTTCTGTTCGGATTGTTTTGCCGCTTTCGCCTGATCCTGCTGGCGCTTGCGGAATTCCTGTTCCTGCTCTGCGGTCGTCTTGGGGCCGGATTTCTTGGCGGCATCCCCCTTTGCCGCGTCGCCCTTTGCAGCCTTGTCATCGGGCGATGCGGCCGGGGCAGGCGCAGCGGCGGGTGCAGACAGAACGTTGCGGGACATCGTCCCCGATTTCGTATTCGCGGGGCAGGGGTCTTGCGTATAGATGATCTTGCCCGCGGCGTCTACGCATTTGTGGACCTGCGCCTGCGCGCCCGCTGCGGCGAGAAATGCGACGGCAAACAGCGCGATTCGAAGCATGACGAATTTCCCCTTGACGGGTGAGGGCACCATAGCGAGTTTTAACGCACCAGTCAATCGAGTAGTGCATGCGGGGTTCGGGAATTTACCCGCAGATGCGACCGGCGTATAATCCATCTTTTGGGTGTGGCAATGCGTCTAGTCCAGAAGGCTCTCACCTTTGACGACGTCCTTCTCGTACCGGCCCACTCCAGCGTCCTGCCCCGAAATGTCAGCCTCAAGACCCGGCTGACGCGCAACATCCAGCTCAACATCCCGCTCGTCTCGGCGGCGATGGACACCGTGACCGAGTCGCGCCTGGCGATTGCCATGGCGCAGGAAGGCGGCATCGGCATCGTCCACAAGAACCTTCCGCCGAAGAAACAGGCGGCCGAAATCGCCAAGGTCAAGCGTTTCGAATCGGGCGTGCTGCGCGATCCGGTGACGGTGTCGCCGCAGATCACGGTGCGTGAGCTTCTCGCGCTCACGCAGCAGCACCGGGTGTCGGGATTCCCGGTGGTGGAGAAGGGCAAGGTGGTCGGCATGGTCACCAACCGCGACTACCGCTTCGAAACTAACCTCGACCAGCCGGTGCGCGCCATCATGACCCCGCGCGATCGACTGGTGTACGTCAAGGAAGGCTCAAGCCCGGAGGAAGCGCGAGCCCTCCTGCACAAGCATCGCCTCGAGCGCGTGCTGGTCGTGGAGGACGGCTTCGAGTTGCGCGGCCTGATCACTGTCAAGGATATTCTCAAATCGAGCGAACACCCGGATGCCGCCAAGGACCAGCAGGGAAAGCTGCGGGTCGGCGGCGCGGTTGGCGTCGGCGAAGGCACCGAGGAACGCGTTGCGGCGCTCGTGGAAGCCGGAGTGGACGTCATCGTCGTGGACACCGCGCACGGACATTCGCAGGGCGTGCTCGAGCGGCTGCGCTGGATCAAGCGCAACGCCGGCTCGGCGGAGGTGATCGGGGGCAACATCGCCACGGCCGACGGCGCCAAAGCGCTCGTCGATCAAGGGGCGGACGGTGTGAAAGTCGGCATAGGACCCGGTTCGATCTGTACCACGCGCATCGTTGCCGGCGTGGGAATCCCGCAAATCACTGCGATCCAGAACGTCGCGCTGGCGCTCGAGAAGGCGGGCGTCCCGCTCATCGCCGACGGCGGCGTGCGCTTCTCGGGCGATGTCGCCAAGGCGATCGCCGCCGGCGCGCATGTCGTCATGTTGGGGAGCCTCTTCGCCGGAACCGAGGAGTCGCCCGGGGAGATCGAGTTGTTCCAAGGCCGCTCCTACAAATCCTACCGCGGCATGGGGTCGCTCTCGGCGATGCAGCAGGGCTCGGCCGACCGCTATTTCCAGGATTCCTCGGTGCACGCCGACAAGCTCGTTCCCGAGGGCGTGGAAGGCCGGGTGCCTTACAAAGGCTCGGTGATGCGGGTGATCGAGCAGTTGATGGGCGGCCTGCGCGCGAGCATGGGCTACTGCGGCTGCGAGGGCATCGACGCGATGCGCGCTCGTGCACAGTTCGTCGAGATCACCGCCGCGGGGATGCGCGAGTCGCACGTGCACGACGTTCAGATCGTCAAGGAAGCGCCGAACTACCAGGTCGAGTAAGTGCACGACAAGATTCTTATTCTGGACTTCGGTGCACAGTACTCGCAGCTGATCGCGCGCCGGGTCCGTGAGACCAAGGTCTACTGCGAGCTGCATCCCTTCGACGTCGATGAAGAGTTTATCCGCCGCTTCGCCCCGCGCGGGGTGATTCTCTCCGGCGGCCCCGCCTCCGTATATGAGACTGCGACCCCCAAGGCGCCCGAGGCCGTGTTCAAACTCGGCGTGCCGGTGCTCGGCATCTGCTACGGCATGCAAACCATGGCGGCCCAGCTCGGCGGCCAGGTCGAAAACTCCAAGGTGCGCGAATTCGGCTACGCCGAGGTCCGTGCCCGCGGGCACTCGAAACTCCTCGACGGCATCCAGGATCGCATCAACGGCGAGAAGCACGGGCTGCTGGAGGTGTGGATGAGCCACGGCGACAAGGTCACGGCGCTCCCGCCCGGGTTCAAGATCATCGCGAGCAACGATTCGACGCCGATCGCCGGCATTGCCGACGAGGCGCGCAATTTCTACGGAGTGCAGTTCCATCCGGAGGTGACGCACACCCGCCAGGGCGGCGCGATCCTCGGCCGCTTCGTGCATGAAATCTGCCGCTGTGGGAGCAGCTGGAACATGCCGGACTATCTCTCCGAGGCGGTCGAGAAAATTCGGAGCGAGGTCGGAGGAGAGGAAGTGCTGCTCGGGCTCTCCGGCGGGGTGGATTCGGCCGTGGCGGCCGCGCTGATCCATCGCGCCATCGGCGCACAGCTCACCTGCGTGTTCGTCGACACGGGCCTGTTGCGCCTGAACGAATCGGACGAAGTCATGCAGGCCTTCTCGCGGAACCTGGGCGTCAAAGTGGATCGGGTCGATGCATCGGCGCGGTTCCTCGGAGCGCTTGCCGGGGTCACCGATCCGGAGGAGAAGAGAAAGACCATCGGGCGCGAATTCGTCGAGGCGTTCCAGGCGGAGGCGAAGAAGCTCCCGAAGGTGAAGTGGCTCGCTCAAGGGACGATCTATCCCGACGTGATCGAGTCCGCGGGCGCGAAGACGAAGAAGGCGCACACCATCAAATCGCACCACAACGTGGGGGGCTTGCCCGAGACCCTGCATCTGAAGCTGCTCGAGCCCCTGCGGGAGCTTTTCAAGGACGAAGTGCGGGAGCTGGGCCTCGCATTGGGGCTCCCCCGCGAGATGGTGTTCCGGCATCCTTTCCCCGGGCCCGGGCTGGGCGTGCGCATCCTCGGGGAAGTGAAGCGCGAATACGCGGAGCTGCTTCGCCGCGCCGACGCCATCTTCATCGAGGAGCTCCGTGCTGCCGGTTGGTATGACAAAGTAGCGCAGGCCTTTGCCGTGTTCCTCCCGGTGAAATCGGTAGGCGTGATGGGCGACGGGCGCACCTATGAGTACGTCGTCGCATTGCGTGCGGTGCAGACCACCGACTTCATGACCGCGCACTGGGCACCGCTGCCGCACGAGCTCCTCGCCAAAGTGTCCAACCGCATCATGAACGAAGTGCGCGGCATCAACCGCGTGGTCTACGACGTCTCGAGCAAGCCGCCTGCAACGATAGAGTGGGAGTAGGGCGCATGGACGCCGACTTCGACGCCGCGAGGATGCGCGAGTCGCTGCGCCTGGCGGTGCGCGCGGCCGAGCGGGGCGAAGTGCCCGTCGGCGCTCTGGTGGTAAAGGACGGGAAAGTCATCGGCCGCGGGTACAATGCGCCGATTTCGAGCAAGGACCCTACCGCCCACGCGGAAATCCAGGCCCTACGCGAAGCGACCAAGAAACTCGGCAACTACCGTCTGGAAGGCTGCTCGCTCTACGTGACGCTCGAGCCCTGCGCCATGTGCGCGGGCGCCATCATGCATGCGCGCATCGCGAGGCTCGTGTATGGCGCGTCCGACCCCAAGACCGGCGCCTGCGGCAGCGTCGTGGATCTGTTTTCGGAAAAGAAACTCAACCACCACACGACGGTGACGGGCGGCATTCTCGCGACCGAGGCGGGGCGCCTGCTTTCGGAGTTTTTTGCGGCGCGGCGCACGGCAGGAGGCGCTCGTGCCGAAGATTGAAATCTCTATTCCGGACCAGACGCTCACGCTTCGGAGCGACCAGGGCACGGCGCTCAAGCGCTACCTCGTATCGACCTCGCGCAACGGCGCGGGCGAGCAGCAGGGGAGCTTTTGTACTCCTCGGGGTGAGCACATCGTGCGCGCGAAAATCGGCGCAGGTCACTCCGTCAACACCGTGTTTGTTAGGCGCCGCCCAACAGGGGAGATCTGGACACCGGAATTGGCCGAGCGCTTTCCCGGCCGCGACTGGATCCTCGCGCGTATCCTGTGGCTGTCGGGACGCGAGCCGGGGAGAAATCGGCTGGGGAAGGTGGACACCATGCGGCGCTACATCTACATTCATGGCAGCCCGGACACAGTCGGAATGGGGAAACCGGGATCGATCGGGTGCATACGCATGCTGAACCAGGACGTGGCGGAGCTTTTCGAGCTCGTGTCGCCGGGCACCCAAGTCAGCATCGCCGCGTAGCTCGGGAGCGCAACTGTGGGGTTTCATCTCTTCAGAAATCGGGCACTTGACCTTCCGCGCGCAAATAGTTATGGCACTGAGGGACATATGAGAAAGGCATTGCCGCCGGTTGCAGCGGCGTTATTTTGCATTTCGCTTGCGCATGCGCAGACCGATGTACTGATCGAGATCGACAGGGGACGAACGGAAGGACTTTTCACGAAATCCCCCGTGTTCCAGCGGGCGATTCTCGCCAAGCCGGCCAAACCGACCGACACGGCACTCTTGTATTTTCGGGGATACCCGGGCATTGCAAGAATTCAATCCGTGGCGGACAAGCAGCGTAACCTGCAACCTTTCATGAGAATGAATCAACACATTTTTGCACAAGAAGGCATTGCGCTGGTGATCATGGATTGCCCCACCGACCAGTGGGGTGCACCCGGGCCCCGCCCGAGCGCTTGTTTTGACAACTATCGGTCGTCGAAAGAGCACGCTGACGATGTGAGAAGCGTCATCGCCAGGCTCAGGGACGAGCACGGTTTTTCAAAGATTTTCGTGATGGGACATAGCATGGGAACGGTCAGCTCGAGGTGGTTGGCAAAGAATCTCGGCAGCGAGATCAGCGGCAGTATTCATTCCGCGTCGATGAACGGGCCAACTCGCGATGGGTTTGCGAATTCGGTTTCCGGCGTTTCCTACGACACCATCGCCGCGCCGGTTCTTCATGTTCATAATGAGAACGATGCTTGCCCGGGGACGCCTTATTATGTCGTGAAGGGATATGCTGGCGAGAATCTGGTCACGGTGCGTGGCGGCGTGCCCGAGGGCGATCCCTGCGGCGGCACCCACCTGCACTCCTACGGGGGGCGCGAGGAGCTCGTCGTCAGATCAATCATTTCCTGGATAAAAACAAAGAAGGTAGATCGGCAAATTGGGGAATGACGTCAGCCACATGTCCAGGCACACGATCCTCGCCCATTCGGTTGCACTCCTTGCTGTTTGTCTCGGCGCCTCTTGCGCCGCGTTTACGACATCGCAAGGAACCGGTTCTGCAAGCAGGCCCGTCAGCACAGGCGCCAAAGAGCCGCCGCTGCCGCTGGTGAAGTGGGACGATCTGCCCATTGAGCTGAAGAAGGTGTCGTCGCCACCCTATTCAGCCATCTCATACTGCGCGTCGCGCGCCAGTTCACAAGGTTCAGATCCGGCGGCGGTGAAGGCGGATCTGGCACAGTGCTTGAGCGCCGACCTGCTGGCAACCCAAG
>WNFA01002915.1_pt1 | contig 14193 bp, 8 predicted proteins | sample 5400481 | NCBI WGS metagenome assembly WNFA01 (sample SAMN13153340, study PRJNA577476) | soil metagenome | isolation source: 120 cm saprolite under Douglas fir tree site 2 hole 1 replicate 2 | place: USA:California | collected 2015-04-18 | reverse complement strand
CTACGAGTAATCATAATGTCATCTTCATCAAATTCTTCAGACAAATATTCAGGCAAACCTTGTGAACAGCGAAAAGCCAATGGAGATCCCTGCACCTCTCCCGCTCTAAACGGCAAGAGGTTTTGCCACTACCACGAGAAATGAGAGATGAGAAGTGAAAGATCCCGACTACTTCATCTGTCGCCACGGGGGCGGCGGACGCAGCGGTCGATGCTGACGTTTTTGGTCAAACGGGTCCACAAAGTAGTAAATTGCCCCGTAAGCACCGAGGCAAACGGTGAAGATTGAGGACAGCGCCCACTCCAAGTCATACTCGCTCTTGTTCATATACGTATATCGTTCGTGGTTATTCAGCGGGTAGACCCGACCTTCCGCCAGGTTGGGTGAGGATGGCATGTCCGGCCACCAGTACATCGAAAAAACAACCAGGAACGACGCGAACGCTGCTACTAATAGCAGTGTTGACACGGCTTTCCAGAATTTTCGCATACTGGAACAACACCTATCTTCAATTCCAAGTGATCCTATCGCATGTCTCCGCTTGCGAACACGTTACCATCGTATTCGAGCTACAAGAGAACGGCGGCGAGTTGCGCTCGTTTGGACGGCCGAGGACGGCGATCCCTACGTTCGCTTCGCTCAATACCCCAAACCGTCCGCCATAGTAAAGTAGTAGCAAGCCCCAATTTGCAACCCTGAGGAGTTTTTGACTGAACCCAAGTATTCGCAACATCGCCATCATCGCCCACGTGGACCACGGCAAGACCACGCTGGTTGACGCCATGCTTCGCCAGAGCGGTACGTTCCGCGACAACGAGACCGTCGCCGAGCGCGTCATGGACTCGAACGATCTGGAACGCGAGCGCGGCATCACCATCCTTGCCAAGAACACGGCCGTGTTTTATGCCGGCGTGAAAATCAATATTGTGGACACGCCTGGTCACTCCGATTTTGGCGGCGAGGTGGAGCGCGCGCTCAAGATGGTCGACGGCGTCATGCTGCTGGTTGATGCCAGTGAAGGTCCGCTGCCGCAAACTCGTTACGTGCTGAGCAAAGCGCTTGAGGCGAACCTGAAGCCGATTCTGGTCATTAATAAGATTGACCGGCCGGACGCTCGTCCGCAGGAAGTGCTTAACGAGGTTTACGACCTCTTTATTGATCTCGACGCCAAGGAAGAGCAGCTTGATTTCCCCGTCCTCTATACGAACGCCAAGGCAGGAACGGCTGCCGTGCATCAGGGAGCACACGGCGAGGATCTGCGTCTTTTGTTTGAAGCGATCGTCGATACCATTCCCGCTCCGCAAGGCGACAAGGACGGACCGCTTCAAATTCTCGTCGCGAATCTCGATTACAGCGACTACCTTGGGCGGCTGGCCATTGCCCGCGTTTTTTCCGGAACGATGAAGACTGGCGAAGACGTTGCTATCGCCAAGCGCGATGGGTCATTTCAGAAGACAAAAATCACCAAGCTCTTCAGCTTCTCCGGGCTCAAGCGCACCGACATTACGGAAACTTCGCTCGGCGACATCATTGCCGTCGCCGGCGTCGAAGGCATCACGATTGGCGAGACGATTACCAGCGCGGAGAATCCCGCACCGCTTCCGCCCATCATCATTGATGAGCCCACGATTGCGATGCTCTTTACCATCAACACGTCTCCGTTTTGCGGACGCGAAGGCAGCTACGTCACTTCTCGCAACCTGCGCGAGCGGCTGGATAAAGAGCTGCTCACCAACGTCTCGCTGCGCATGGAAGAGACGGGCAGCACCGATTCGTTCAAGGTTCTCGGCCGCGGCGAGTTGCAGCTTTCCATTCTGATCGAGATGATGCGCCGCGAAGGTTACGAGCTGATGGTCGGCAAGCCGGAAATTGTCACCAAACGCGACAAAGATACTGGCAAACTGATGGAGCCGGTCGAACACCTCACCGTCGATGTCCCCGAGGAATTCGTGGGCGTGGTCATGGAACATGTCGGCTCGCGCAAAGGCGAAGTCGCTAACATGCACAATCACGGCTATGGACGCGTGCGTGTCGAATTCCGCGTGCCCAGCCGCGGACTGATCGGACTGCGCAGCACGCTGCTCACCGACACGCGCGGCACCATCGTTATGAATGCGTTATTTGATGGATACATCGAGTGGCAGGGAGAAATCCCGCATCGTCCGACCGGCGCGCTGATCGCTGACCGTGACGGAGTTACGACTTCTTACGCTCTCTACAATCTGCAGGAGCGCGGTACGCTCTTCGCGGGCCCTGGCATCGCCGTTTACGAAGGCATGATCATCGGCGAGAACGCGAAAGATACGGATCTCGACGTCAACATTGTGCGCGAGAAGAAGCTGACCAACATGCGGGCTTCAACTTCCGACGAAGCGATTCGTCTGGTGCCGTATCGCAATCTCAATCTCGAACAGGCGATTGAATTTATTGCCGACGATGAGTTCGTCGAGGTTACGCCGAAGTCACTGCGGCTGCGCAAGAAGGTTCTGCAATCGAACAAGCGGAAGAGGGGTTCGATGGCGACGGTCGAAGGCTGATCGTTGCGAATCCGGAGAGCTATTGCCACTGCCCGCAACTGCCGAGCTTCGCTCGGCTTGGACCCTTCGGCTTCGCTCAGGGCAGGCTCGCGAGGCGCCCGTCCCCACACGGACTTTATTGAGGCCATCGCGGCTGCGATGTACACTAGATGAATCCGCAGCGCGCCCGTAGCTCAGCTGGATAGAGCGGCAGCCTCCGGAGCTGTAGGTCGGGAGTTCGAATCTCTCCGGGCGCACCAGTTTTCTCTGGTTGACGTATTTGCCAGCTTCCCATTTTGGGATAACTTCACCGAAAATCTTCCAGTTGATAAACGAGGAATTCGCCGCCTTCGTCCTTAATTCGAATTGCCAGAAGCAGATTCATGCTCCGGAGGAGCGACGCCCGCGTCCCGCAGTGCGCTGTCGAGCACGGCTCGCAGGTCGGCGATGGGAAGCGCTCCGTCTACCTTCCGGCCGTTCACGAACATTTCCGGGGTGGCATTCACGCCGAGTTTTTCTCCTTCTTTCTGCGAGGCGCGCACCGCCTTGTCGTCCTGGGCCTTTACACAGGCCTGCAACTTCGCCGCATCCAGATTGTGATTTTTGCCCTGCAGCGCCGCCAGTTTGTCGAGCGCCGCATTCTGCGCGGCGGGGCCTTTCACACTGTTGATTTCTTTTTGATTCCCGTGCACATAGTCGGCAAAATCCCAGTAGGCGGCGGCATCCTGAGCCGCCAGGCAGTTCGCATTCACTGCGGCATGAACCGCCCAGGGATGAACATCCTCGAGCGGATAGTCCTTGTAGATAAACAGGACGCGGTCGCCATACTCCTTGAGCAACGTGGGAAAGAGAAATGCGTGCATGCGCGCGCAGAACGGGCACTCGAAATCGTCATAGTTAACAGCGACAACCTTCGCGTCTTTGGCGCCGCGCGTCGGGCGGCCGCTGACGTCAATATTCTTCATCAACTCGGCATAGGGATCCTTGTTCAGATCGATGTGGATCACGCGCAGCAACGTCTGATGATCCTTGGCGAGCAGAAACTCGAATTCTCTTTTGTTTCCGGGCTCGTCGAACGTGATCGTCAGCGCGTCGTAGCCGGGGAATTCGCTGGGCCGGAGAGCACCCATATCGACCTTCACCGCCAGCGGGACTGAAAACATTACACGCACCTGATGCTCGAGCGCTCGCATGACGTCGACTGGTGCGGATGGAGCGGACTGAGCCAGGCACCCGAGACAGGCCAGTAATGTAACTAGAAAAACACGCCGCGCAAAAGTCATTAGAACCCGCCTGCCATTGTCCATTCCGTCCCCTTTTTGCATTGACATTGCTCTGAAACAAGTCTCATAGCGCGAAGCATTGAGGGCTCCACGTCCCCACCGATGGCGATCCGGAGCCGAGGTTAGTATAGACGGGAAACACTCCACTCCAACTGTCGGAACGCCATTTTCGCAGTTGTTAGTTATCAAATGTAGCGGGCGCCGCGGCCCGCGCACTGCGTAAACGAATGCCCGCCGCCGCAAGAAACCAGAGTGTTATCTGCAAAACCGGGGCCGTGCTATATTATCAAAACTTATTTTTCTCTGGAATGAGGATTCAATGCGCCGTCGTACGGGATTAGGCTTCGCATGGCTGTTTCTGTTCTACGTCACCCTGGTTCACACCCAAAAGGTTCACGCCCAAAACCCGTTTGACGCCTTCCAGCAATTTTCAGCGTCCGTGAGCGGCGGCCCGCTGAAATGGAACAAGATGAAGATTTATCGCTCCGGCAAACAGATGCGCGCCGAGTACGTTTATGAGAACGAGGTCCGGATCAGCAGCCTGGCTGACAAAAAAGGCTGGGTCATCCGGCCCAGGGAGTGGGTGACCAAACCTAAGGAGTGCGGGCGCATGGCACTGTGGGATATCTCCGCGTATCCCTTTTTCGCTTACAGCGATGGGACCTTTATCGTGGAACGTTTACCGGCGGCAGAAACGCCGGAAAAGGAAACCGAAAAGGAAACCATCGACGGACACTCCTGCAAGGTGGGCGACTATACGGTCAGGCCGAAGGATGGCGGGCAGCTATTTGTCAAGATGAAGCTCTGGGAAGCGGAAGACTTGAATGGTTTCCCCATCCAGATAGAAGTTACGCCGACCTCCATGCCCGGTTCCAAGTACAACTATACGGACGTAAGCCTCGACCGGCCTGATCCCAAGCTTTTCCAGTTGCCGGCACTTTGCCGTTCTGGAGTTCATGGAAAGAAGAAGCCGCCCGCGACCGCTCCGAAAACTCCCAGCAAAACCTCGCCCAAGCCACAGTAAGAGACGGGCAGCTCATGAGTTCATCCCCAAGAGTTCATCCCGAAGAATTCATCCCGAAGTGGACTGCCTGCTCGCGCCGCCACCCGCACTATACAGCTTGCTGAAAAACTCGATTTTGAGTTTGATTTTGGGTGGCGCAGCGGTTTACCGCTGCGATAACAGGCTTGTTTTCAGTGCCGGCTTCAGCCGCTGAGGGCGACTGCGGTGCTTAGCTTTCATCTATCAGTTTGTACCACCCAATCCAAACTTGTCATCTTGAGCGGAGCAGGGACTTCAGGAAGTGAAGCCCCTGCGGAGTCGAAAGACCCCTAAACCTTTATCACAAGGCGTGCGATTCCACGGTCGTGTCCCGCATGGGATTTTGCACGTGATTTTGGGTGGCGCAGCGCTTCAGCGCTGCGCTAACTGCAATGTTTTGAATACGGCTCTATAGCCGTGCTGGTCCGCCCTTTGGCCGTGCGCGGTCCAGGCAAATCGCTTGCGGCTCGCCAGTTTTGCTCGAGTGCCGTTACTTATTACTGCCCGTTCGCACATAAGATGCAAACTATTGCACTTCGCCTCTCACTAAACTGAAACTCCTTATCACTCGCTAACTATCTTTACGAAAAATTCAAAGTTCCACCTTGACAATGTATCAGGCTTGTTCCATACTCCGTTTCGCATTTACGGGTTATCCCCGAACCCGACACCCAGCAAAAGATTTTCCGTTAGTACGACTTCAACTCCCGGGTGAAGACATCCACGAACAAAAGGTACGTACGCGGATGTATTTGTCCTGAATAATGCGGTTGTGGCTGACGGGCGGCAAAACTGATGCAAATACTTCCAGGAGGAAACAAAATGAAGAAGTTCGCGATTTGTTGTGCAGTTCTCGTCGTGGCAGCTATGTTCGTTCCGGCCGCACAAGCCGGCACGAAATGCTACGTCTTAACAAACTTCTGCGACGGCGTTCAGGTCAACCAGATTTTTGTCGGCGGAGTTCAAGGTACGGAAGTGGTCGGCTTGTGGGATTGGGTCTGTATCCGTGGCGGTGACGGAACCCTCATCTCGGGCGGCCCGAATAAGTTTGGTACGCAGCCGCTCTATCCGTTCCATGGTGGAACCCCGTCGGGGTTCAATGCCAACTTTACGTTCAAAGGTCTCACGCACACGTTTGATCTTTATGCAACGACTGACGGCACTACCACCTTTGCCTTCCAAACAGCCCAGCCCTACACCTCGCACAGTGGCGCCTGCGTCCCGCCGGTAAATGCAAACCTCGGCCTCCGGTCCGCGACTGGCCACTAAGACTTCGGTCTTTTTGTATTATTCGCTCCCTGCCGCAAGGCAGGGAGTTTTTTTTCGCCGGGTCGCTTCGCCGATGTTCAGTTGCGCATCGGGATCGTCCCGGGGGAAAGCTGCGCTGTGCTAGACTCCATTTCATCCGTCATGCAGCCCTTCCTACGGTTTCTCCTTCTCATGTTGCTGGCGCAGTCGGTAAGTGCTGCGCAATCGAAACCTGCTAACCGCCGTCCGGCGACGAGCGCAAAACCGTCCAACATCATCTTGATCACCATGGACACGACCCGTGCCGATCGCATGGGCTTTCTGGGATCGAAGCGCGGTTTGACTCCCAACCTGGATGCGCTGGCGCAGCAAAGTGCCATCTTCACGCGAGCGTATGCGCAGGTGCCCCTTACGACTCCGTCTCACGCAGCCCTGCTGACCTCAACCTATCCCCAGTTCAATCATCTGGAAGATCTGGGCATGCCTCTGGGCAAGGAGCTGCCCTATCTGCCCGACCTGCTTCACCAGCACGGCTATCACACTGCTGCCTTCCTGGGGGCCAACATTCTGGATGCGAAGGGCGGGATGGCATCCGGCTTCGACCGTGGGTTTGACATGTACGACACCGATTTTCATGATCCCCGCCCCGGAGAGGATCGGTATCACAGCGTGGAACGCCGGGCTGGGGATGTCGCCGACCGTGCCCTGAAGTGGCTGAACAAGAATCAGCAGGGGCCATTCTTTGTGTGGCTGCACTTCTACGATCCTCACGACCCCTACGATCCGCCCGCTCCGTTTAAAGAGCGCTATGCAAAAGAGCCCTACGATGGCGAGATCGCCTACATGGACTCGGTGATCGGTACTTTGATGGAGGCGCTCCGCCAGCGCGGACTGTATCAGGATTCCGTGATCGCAATTGCCGCGGACCATGGCGAATCCTTCGGCGAGCACGGTGAAGAACGCCATGGCATGTTTTTGTACGACGAGACCATCCACGTTCCGCTGTTGTTGAAATTCCCCGAACAGAAGTTTGCAGGCAAGCGATTAGACCCGCGGGTCGCCCTCGTCGATATCCCGCCTTCCCTGCTCAAAGCCGCCGGCATTGCCGCGCCCGCTTCCATGCAAGGGCAGTCGCTTTTCCCGTTGCTGGAAGCTACCGAATCCGCCGCGGCTGAAAACGAGAAAGAGAAAGAGAAGGTTTCGGATCGCCCCATTTTTTCCGCCTCAAGCTATGCTCGCCGCATCTTCGGCGCGAGTGAATTACGGTCGTGGCGCTCCGGCAAGTACCTGTACGTGCAGGCTCCGAGGCGAGAATTGTATGACGAGCCATTGGATCCCGGGGCCAGCAAGAATCTGGCGTCTTCCGCCAAGGCTGTTGCCGACACGTTGGATACGCAGCTTTCCGGCTTCCTTCAGAAAACCAGCAGCGCCCAGACCAGGAACGGAAAATTGGATCCGGCCGTAGTGGAGAAGTTGCGGGCACTGGGCTATCTGGCTACCGAGAACAGCACGGCCAAGAACAGCGGCAAGCCGGCCGTCGATCCCAAGGACAAGGCGGACGTGGCCAACCGCTATCACCGGGCTCTGATCAAGGGGGAAGAAGGCCAATATGATGAGGAGATAGCCGATCTTCGCGACATCATGGCCCACGATCCTGACGTTCCGGGAGCTGCGTTTAACCTGGGTACCGCGCTCATGAGCAAGGGCCAATACGAGGAGGCTGTGACGTTCCTGCGCAAAGCAGTAGATTCTTTCCCCGAGTCTGGAGCGCCGCATTACGAACTCGCGCTCACGTTCGGTTTCCTCGGCCGATTGGACGAAGCGCTTCGAGAGATGCAGGCGGCCTCAATCTGTGTCCCAGGCTCTGCCAATCTCCATACCTTGGTGGCGAGCCTGAACGTCCAGTTGAATCAAATACCGGCGGCGATGAAGGAGTACGAGAAAGCGATCCAACTCGATCCCAATCATTTCGACGCTAATCTCGCATACGGCCGGCTGCTTTTCTCACAGGGACGCCACAATGCGGCTCTCCCGAAGTTGCTGCGGGCCGCAAAGTTGAATCCGGATTCGATGGATGCCCACATGGCATTGGCCGACGTCTACACCCAACTGGGAGAAGACGACAAGGCCGACCGCGAACTGGCCGCCTATCAACGTTTATTCAAGTCAGCCAACCAGCACTAGGAGAGTCCCCACGGATAGGTAGAGACGCGGCTAGCCGCGTCTCCCTGTCGACGACACCTCCTAGAACGTGATCCTTACTCCGAACTCCATTTGCCGCGGAGCCCCGTTCGCATATGTGCCGGAACCGGCCAGAACCCGGTCCTGGCGCGAACTGCAGAAAGTGGTTGAGTTGCCGCAAAATCCCGCCGAACTCGCGTTATTGAGCGAAGTGCCGGGCGCGCCGTTCAGCACGCCGCTTAACTGGTTTCCCGCGCCCCCGAAGTTGGCGAAGTTGAAAGCGTTGAACACAGAGACATTCGGCTCCAGCTTTACACGCTCCCCAACTCGCAACGGCCAGCTCAAGCGCAGATCGATCGTCTTCAACCAGGTCGCTTGCGCGTAATGCCCGGGCAGGCCCTGACAATCCTGGATTCCAGTGTGGACGTTTGAGCAGATCAGAGGAGCGGCAGCGCCCAGCGACTTCAGTTGATCAACGCGGAACAAGTCGTTCAGCGCCAGGATATTACCCGCCGGAGTCAACTGCCCGGCTAAGTTGTGATTGTAAAACGCGATCAAATCGTTCAACTTGCTGGTCGAATATTTTCCCGTGCCTCCGATAAAGCCCAGAATGTCGCCCACTGTACCGTCACCGGTGATATCGGTGTGGAAGATTTCTCCCGCCACTCCGCCGCCATCCTGCTGCGGAAGGTAAGCGCTCAGTGGAAGCGGCGACGCCAGATGCGCGATCATCGAAAGCCGCAGTCCGTGCGGCAGGTCTGCCGTCGGAGTGAAGATAAGCTGGTGCGTGCGGTCGAGGCCCGAGGTGCCGAAGTGTCCGCGATGCGGGCGGTTGTAATCTTCGGCAACGTTCATCAGCGAATAATCTCCGCCGCTGCCATTCGGCTCCGCGATGTTGGTGCGATAGCGAGACCACGCATACGCGATCCCGAAATCCAGCCGCCCCACATGCCGTGCCGGGTTCGCTATGCTGGTCTTGTACGCCAGGTGCAAACCTTGATACTGCGAGCGCCCGGCAGGAAAGTACATGATGTTCGATCCTACGGCTGGGTTGATTCCGCCGAAAGCTGCCTGCTGCTTCCCTAAGACGGAGCAGGGAAACGGTCCGCAGAACGCGTTGGACGAATCCAGACCGTGGCGCGCGAAATCGGTGATGGCCGCTCCCGGCACTGCAGCTAGATAGCAATCCACGGCCGCCTTCGAGCTGCTGCCCGCGAACAACGCTGGAGCGCATCCCGACGACGCCAGATTAGCTGCCAGCGTTGCGTTGATTGCATCCAGTTCCGCCTTATAGGTGTTGAGTGAGCGATCTATATTGTCGCCGTCGGTCAGGAAACCGACGTCGCCCACGTGATTGGTGTCAATCCCCAGCGGAAACTGCGTGCCGATCTCGCGCACATAGTCGATGGAGAACATGCCGCGCTCCCCGATCTGATGCTGAATGCCGAAGTCCATGTGCACCACGCGAGGCGTCTTGTAACCGGGCGCCAGCATGCCGCCAAAATTCGCGATGCTATTGGCCAGGGAGTAGACGTTTGGACCGCCCGTCACGGCCGACTGTGCGGCTAGAAACTGCGACTGCAAGGTCTGAATCAACGTTGAGACCGACCCGATCGGCTGGCCGCAAATGCCGGTCGCGATGTCGACCCCCGCCACTGAATTCACCACCGATCCGTCGGGAAACAGCACAGAGCCCGTCGGACACAGCGTCACGCTGCGGTTGTATTGTCCGTTGGACAAGCGGTTGATGCGATCCTGATAGGCATTCTGCAGCAGAAAATTGTCAAAGAACATCCCGCCGCTCGCCCGCACCACCGTCCGCCCATTGTGTCCCGGATCCCAGGCCACACCGAATTGCGGAGCAAAATTCCAATCGGGCTGGTTGACGCTCTCTCCGAGCGACGAGTGCGCGCCCGGCGTGGCATTGTTCGGGAGCAGGCCGAATTGATCGAGAATCAAACCAGTCGTGCACGGTGGAGTCGTCACGATGGTCCTATTGATGGCCGAGCATGGCACCGCCGGCAAGTCGCTATTGGTGCGCCCGCTGTCACGAACATAGTTCACGCCAAAACTAATGTTGAGATTTGGAAACAGATTGAACGTGTCGCCCAGGTAGCCCTCGATGCGCGTATCGAAGTGACCGCCGGTCGACCGGTTGAATGCCGAGTTCTCGCTGAAACTTCCGAGGCCATTGAAAATCGTGACCGTGCCCACCGGATAGTTCAGCGGATTGTCCGCCGCTCCGCGCGGATCTCCTGGGATAATCGGCACCAGGTTCGGGTTGCTGTTGATGGCAGCGATCACGTCCACTCCGTTCGAACTGGTTACGGAGGGCCCAAAATTTCCCGGCGCATAAAAATCACCCTGCGAAATGCGATGGATCGCCGCCCCGAAGCGTATCGTGTGATTCACCTTGTAAATCGTGCTGCTGTCGTAGCGCCCGAAAAGATCGCGCTGAATCGTTTGCCTCGGACCGGCCACGCTCGGCCCCATCTGATACGAGCCGATCTGCATGTGGAACGGCGCCGCCGCCGAATCTTTCAAGTCCGGATTGATCGCGTTGACCATCTTCTGATAACCGAAGCGCGCGCTGTGCACGAATCGTCCGCGGTTCCAATCCAGGCCAACCACCGCAGCGGGGATGTTCAGCTGATTGCGGAAATTCGACTGGCTGTCGGACGGCCCAATCTCGTTCGCGTTGTCGTAGCTGAGCCGCGCGAACCACTTCATGTTCTCGCTGAGGTTGTAATCCAGGCGCGCCGTCAGCATGTTCTCGCGAAAATAAGCGCTCTGCAGGCTGATCTGGTTGGAGGCACTCGTGCCGCACAATCCTGCAACGTACACTCCCGAGCACGGGAATCCGAGCTGGATCGGCAGAACGCCATCCTGCTTGGTGCGTTCCGCGCCGATGAACAGAAACGCCTTGTCTTTGATGAGCGCGCCGCCGGCTCCGAATCCGTATTGCTGCCGGCTATACTTCGGACTCCCTGACGGAAAGCCCGCAAGGCCTGCGAACCGGTCGCGCAGATTTCCAAACAGATTGCCGTGCCATTCATCGCCACCCGAGCGTGTCGTGACCCGCACCGCACCGGTTGCGTTCAGCGACTGAAACAATTCAGGAGTAGCCCGAGAGACGATCACTTCACGCACCGCCTCAGCCGGCAGGGTCAGGGTAGACGCACCTCGGGTCTCATCCATCACTTCGACTTCGTCAACGTCGTAGTGGGTGGTGCGTCCCACTTGGCTGTCGATCGAGAGTGATTGGAACCCACTCTTGCCGGGATCGTAAATCCTTCCATCGACCACCTGCACACCCGGCTCGAGCTGTCCCGCATTCAGGTAGTTCCGCCCGTTAATCGGCAGCGTGTCAGGAACATCGCCGCTGAATTTACTCTCCAACCGCGGCGGCCCCGGATTAATCCATTCCAGCTTGAAATCCGCCGTGACCGCCCCGCCAGCGACGACAGTCACGCTGCTCGCGACCGGCAGCATGTCGCGGCCTTCCACCCGCACCACATAAACGCCCGGCGGCACCGGTTCTGAAACGTACGCCCCGTCCTTGCCGGAGCGGGTCAGGCCCTTGGTATCGGTAGCCGCCGAGCTGTACAGAACGCGGGCGCCTTCTACGGGGGCGCCGACGTCGTCCCGCAATGTGCCTTGAATGGTGCCGGTTGCCGGATTTTCCGGAGCCGATTCCTGCGCCCGCAGAGAAACCGTGAGCGTGGCGATGATGGTGATGATGAGCAATAGGGCAATTCCGATGGACAGAGAACGACGAGCCAGCAAGCCAGACCAATCGAACAAAGTGCCACTCTCCTGGGGGCAGAACCTCAAATAGAACCTGGCAGCGATTCCGCGTCTAAGGGTCTTGGTTTCTACGAGCAATGGTGCTAGGGCAATGTTGCTATGGCTATGTCAACGGTAAATGGAATAGAACAGTTTACTAGATGCGGCTGGTGCACTGGGGCGATGTATGGGATTTTTGGCGGGCTAATCCCGTACCGCTGAGCTACGAGCTTCGAGCCGCGAGCTTGGAGCGGAAGGGCTGCTCGAAGCTCGCTGCTCGTAGCTCGTAGCTCGCAGCCCGCCTTCAGAACGTCCCCTTGCGCGTGTAGTACCCCGCGCGATAGTGCGACTGATAAGGACCTCCCGCGGGCGCGTTGGTCAGGTCTACCCGCAGCTGACGGAATTCCGAATCCGAATAGCGCTGCGATGGATAGTACGCTAACAGATACTGCGTCCGCAGTTCGTCGCTGATTTTCTGGAACGCGTCGTCCAGTTGCGGCAGCGACGTGGCGTAGTAATACTTTCCCCCCGTGTCCGCTGAGATTTGAATCAGCGCGTGTTCGCCGCCCGTGTCTCGTCCCGCGCTGGCCTCGATGGGCACGATGATGATGCTATAAATAATCGCTTCCGACTCCTGCGCCGCGCGCAGCGCTTCTTTGTAATTCACCTGGCTGACGGTGTCTCCGCCGTCGGTGATCACCACCATCACTTTTCTTCCCTGCCGCCGGGTCAGCGCCTGCGATCCCAGAAAAACCGCGTCGTAAAGCGCAGTCGCCGAACCGTTGCGCACCCGGTCGATTCCGGCGTCGATCTTTTTCAAATCGGATGTGAACGGCACCACCTCGCTCACTTCCTCGCTGAACTTGTACAAAGCCAATCCATCCTCGGGCCGCAAAATCGTGTGGGCGAACTTGCGCGCCGAGATCAGTTCCAGCGGCAGATCTTTCCTTGTGCTCAGGCTCGTATCCACCGCCAGCACAATCGACAGCGGCAGCGCCGATTCCCGGCTGAAGATCGCGATCTTTTGTTCTTTGCCATCTTCCCTCAGTAGAAAATTTTCTTTCTGCAGGCTTGCCAACGGAGCCCCGCGCGCATCCGTCACCGTCACGAACACGTTCACCAGCTTGACGTCGACCTTGAGGGTTGTTTCCGGTTCCTGGGCCATCGAACGGCCGCCGGCGCACGCGATCAAGATGCACACAATCAGGGGGGCTGCGAGCAGCGCTCTTGGGATTTGTTTCATTTGAGATCAATCATTTGGATGCAGGCTGCTTCCCCGTTGTGCCTCCCGGCGATCGAATTTCTTCGGGAAACGCCTCTCCATCCGCCCACACCACTCCATCTGCAAAATACTCTTTCTTCCAGATCGGCACCGTCTTCTTGAGCGTGTCAATGATCCACCGGCAAGCCTCAAACGCCGCGCCCCGGTGCGCCGCGGCCACCACAATCAGTACGCTCGTCTCCCCAATCTCCAGCCGTCCCAAGCGGTGGACGATCGATACTCCTCGCACCGCAAAACGCGACCGCGCCTCTACCGCCAGAGATTCCATCTGCTTGAGCGCCATCGCCTCGTAGGCTTCATAGTCCAGATAAAGCGTGGGCCGACCACGCGTGTTGTCGCGCACCACGCCCTCGAAAATCACCGCCGCGCCATCCGCTGGACTCTTCAACCGCCCAATCACAGCCTCCGGATCAATCCGACCGCGAACCATCTTTATTTCGCCCCGGACTTCGCTCCGATTTTCGCCGTCGCCTTCCGCCGACCCGCCGCTCACCGGCGGCAACAGCCCCACTTCATCGCCATCGCGCAGCGCCCGGTCCGCTCCCGAATACTCCTGATTCACCGAAATCGCCAGCGACGGTACCATCGCTTCAAACCGTGGAGCCGCTCGCGCATAATAGAAGAGGACTTCCCGCACCCGCGCCCCTTCCGGCAGATCGACGGTCTCGGCCGACCGTCCCACCAGGTCCTTCAATACGCCAAAAAAAAGCACGCCAATCTTCATCAGAATTCGTCTTTCAGCAGGTTCTCCCGTAGAGACGCGGCTTGCCGCGTCTCCCGCGCCACCAGTGTAGCGCGCCCGCATCCCAAAGGACCTGTCCCTCCGTGTAGTCGTCCGCACCCGCTCCTCTCGTT
>WNFA01002914.1_pt1 | contig 14193 bp, 9 predicted proteins | sample 5400481 | NCBI WGS metagenome assembly WNFA01 (sample SAMN13153340, study PRJNA577476) | soil metagenome | isolation source: 120 cm saprolite under Douglas fir tree site 2 hole 1 replicate 2 | place: USA:California | collected 2015-04-18 | reverse complement strand
GTATGATACCTGCCATCCTTTATTGCGACGAATGTGGTACAGCCAATCGACCACAGGCCAGGTTTTGCTTCTCCTGCGGGCAATCTCTACCGGCCGCTGCACTGCTTCCCTCCCTTTCGAATCCAACTATTATAAAGGCACCAGGTGACCTTTCCACTAAACCGATTGCTGCCAATCGCTTGCTTAAGCAGCGTTATCGCATCATCGATCAGCTAGGGCAGGGGGGCTTTGGCGCCGTTTACAAAGCTGAGGATACAAGGTTCGGCAACCGGCTCGTGGCGGTCAAAGAAATGAGCGAGAGCGGCTTGAGCCCGCGGGAAATTGCCAGGGCAACCGGCTCCTTCAAGCACGAGGCGCTCATGCTCGGCGGCCTCATGCATCCAAACCTCCCACGTATATACGATCATTTTTTCGATGCAGGGCACTGGTATCTCGTGATGGACTTCATTGAAGGCGAGACGCTGGAGGAGCACCTGCGCCATGCTGTGGGAGTGCCCCTTGGTATCCCTCTCGCAGGTAAGCGTTGTCTCCCTGTTGAGGAAGTGCTCGACATTGGCACACAGCTCTGCACTGTGCTGGGTTACCTGCATAGGCTGCAGCCACCCATTATTTTTCGTGACCTCAAGCCTGCCAATGTCATGATTACTCTCAACGGCCACGTCTACCTGATTGATTTCGGGATTGCTCGCCATTTTAAGCCGGGACAGGCCAGGGATACCATTGCATTCGGCTCCCCTGGCTATGCCGCGCCGGAGCAGTATGGCAAAGAGCAGACAACCTACAGTGCTGATATCTACGGCCTGGGCGTTACACTGCATCAATTATTATCAGGAAATGACCCTGCCGATTCCCCTTTTCACTTTGCTCCTTTAGGGCTCCAGAGTTCGCCCGTGCTTTGTGAGCTGGAGAAACTCATAATGCAAATGGTCAGTATGGATAGGGACCAGAGGCCCGCCAGTATGGCTATCGTCAAGCAAGAACTGCAACGTATCGCCGCCCTGCAGGCTGCAAGCCAGGCAGGCGCCGTGTTTCCAGTGATCATAGAGGCCCACCCCGCTGGAGCTTCCCCCGTCTGGCCTACCCTCTCGCAAACGCGGGATATATTCCCACTGCGAGGAACCACCTACCTTACATATCGCGGCCATGATAAAAAAGTCCTGGCCGTGGCGTGGTCGCCTGATGGAACGCGCATCGCTTCCTCGGGCTATGACGAGACGGTACAAATCTGGGATGCCACCAGCGGCAAAGAAATCGTCACCTACCGTGGCCATTCAGCCTGGGTCAAAGCCATAGCCTGGTCGCCTGACGGCACATCTATTGCCTCTGCTGGCGCCGATACTACCGTACATACATGGAACGCCAGCACTGGCCGCAATACCCTGATCTATCGCGGCCATCCCAGGATTGTATCTGCCGTTGCGTGGTCACCCGAAGGAACACGCATCGCCTCCGCGGGCTATGATCAGAAAGTACTGGTATGGGATGCTTTTACCGGTAGGGATCTCTACACCTATCATGACCATGCGGGTTTTGTCAATGCCCTCGCCTGGTCGCCCGATGGTGCAAGTATCGCTTCTGCAAGCGACGATAGAACGGTACATATCTGGAAGGTCTTAGTGAAACGTAATCTCTTCACCCGCCACAAGGCCTACATCTACCGTGGTCATGCAGGGAGGGTACTCGCTGTGGCATGGGCGCCCAATGGCGCACGCATTGCCTCTGGCTCATGGGATAATACAGTGCAGGTCTGGGATGCCAATACGGGGGAGTTTGTCCATGTCCATAAAGGACACTCTTCCTGGGTCAGCGCTGTGGCCTGGTCGCCCAATAGTGTTCGCCTGGCTTCAGCCAGCAATGATGGGACTGTACAGGTCTGGGAAGCAAGCACCGCGCGCGAGGTCTTCACACAGCGCCATTACTTCACCTATGGTGGGCATTATAAATGGGTAAGAGCCCTCGACTGGTCACCTGATGGCGAACGCATCGCCTCTGCCAGCCATGATAAAACCGTGCAGGTGTGGCAGGCAGCCTGATCTCCTTGAGCCAACCTCTGGATGTAATCGATTCTCTTGCGATCATTCCCTACTTGCTGCCCCAGCGGTGGTTGAAGCGCCGGGCGAGAAAACGCTCAATATCCCAACGCAATTGAGTACCGTGATACTTAAGCCACCTGGTACATAGTAGCCACAGCGAAGGCGACTGCCCAGATGCCTGCCTGCCTTGATCACCAACAGGCACAGGTACAGGCATAAGCCGTCCAGCGCCATTGAGGAAGCCGCGCTTCACATCATGAGGAGATTGCTCACCCATGCAAGATATTTTCCTCTCATCCACTTTTTAGGAATGACCTTCATATTTGCCCAATTTGAAACGAGTAGGATGACTATCAGTATTTCCTATCGAGGCACTAAGATGCATAATGGCATATGCATCTCCTTCTTAGTATAGACGGTAGAGCCGTGTTTGTCTAGCTTAGCTGCTATTGATCGCTTGGTTTATTGACAGAGGTTGAGCTTTTCAGTATACTTTGAACACAACAGAAAGGGCATCCAGCGCGAATAGAGGGAAATGAACGTACCGTCTCTGGTTGCCCTATAATTATTTCACCTGCTCAGGTCCAGGAAAGGGGTATAGGATGGAACCTGTAGGCGAAGAGAAGCCCTCGTCTATGTCGACATCAGAAGCGGGCCGCAAAGGGGGAAGCGTAGTCCGTGACAAATACGGTGAGGATTACTATCGTCGCATTGGGAAAAAAGGTGGCACTGCCCTTAGAGAGAAACGCGGCAGTGAATACTACCGCACCATCGCCAGGAAAGGCGGCCAGGCTAACGTGAATAAGTATGGCTCAGAACATTTCTCGGAGATGGGGAAAAAAGGTGGCAATACCACCAAAGAACGGCAGGACGCGGATTTCTATAGCAGGATCGGCAAGATGGGTGGCACAGCAAAACGCCAGAAAAAGACGAACTGACACGCTAGAGAATGGAGTTTAAGAGAATAACCAGCCTGAAAATGTAGGGGCGACCTTCGCGGTCGCCCAATAGGCATCAACCTAAGACGCCAGCCCAGGATTCCGTGAGGGCGAGGGTGGTTGGGATGGGTAGAGTTGGCCCTTGTGGTCGCCCGTTGCTAGGGTGCGATCCTGCTGGACCACAGGAGACCATCGGGGGAAGACGGGCGGCCATAAAGGCCCCCACACCACATCATCCCCACTCCCGCCCCTACAGATGGTGATCAGCTTTTCCTTGGGTTGATGCCTATTGGGCGACCCTCGCGGTCGCCCTGTGCGGGTGGTTTGCTCAATCAGGTGCAACCACCCGCAACTTTGCCAATCCATCGGCAATAGCGGCCGCGACACCTGCCTCTGCCGTCTGCCGGGCTATGCGCAGAGCATTCTTGATTGCTTTCGCATTTGAGCGACCGTGCGAGATAATGGCGGAGCCATTGATTCCCAACAGTGGCACTCCACCATATTCATCGGGGTCCAGGCGCTTAAATACCTTACGTAGCCCCGGGCGCAGTACGCCAGCCGCCAACGTGCTGATGAACGAACTCGTCATTTGAGCGCGCAGCATTCCAATCAAAGTCTCAGCCAGGCCTTCGCTCAACTTGAGTACGACGTTGCCAACAAATCCATCGCAAACCACAACGTCGACTACTCCTGTGGGAATGTCACGTCCCTCGACATTGCCAATGAAGTTCAAGCCGAGTGTTGAAGCACTCGACTTTAGTAGCTGGTGTGTCTCCTGTACCAGTTGATTGCCCTTGCTCTCCTCTTCACCGTTGGCAAGTAGCCCAACACGAGGCGAATGTACATGAAAAATGCGTTCCATGTATATAGAGCCCATGAGGGCGAATTGCCGCAGGTACTCTGGTTTGCAATCCGTGTTGGCCCCCATGTCGATCACCAGGCACACGCCATCCCTGGTAGGAAAGATGCCTCCCAACGCGGGCCGCTCTACACCTGGAACGCGTTTCAGTGTAAAAAGTGAAGCTGCCATCATAGCGCCGCTATTGCCGGCTGAAACGGCTCCCAATGCCGCACCGTCGCGTACTTGCTGGAGCGCGAGCGTCATCGAAGCATTTTTCTTGCGTTTGACAGCCATAGCAGGGTGTTCATCCATCTCAATTGCTTCATCTGTGTGGATGATGGGCAGGTCGAGACCCTCAGCATCGTGTTTGGCCAGCTCTGCGCGGATCACATCCTCCTTCCCCACCAGAAAGACGCCCATTCCATATTCGCGTGCAGCCTGCACCGCCCCCAGTACAATCTCGCCGGGCGCCTTATCCCCACCCATAGCATCCAGCGCCACGCGCCTAGATGTAGGGGCGACCCTTGCGGTCGCCCTGCTCAACTCGGTCGCCCTGTCCAACTCGGTCGCCCTGTCCGGCATTGCCGACCTGTCCGGGCTAGGTAATGTCCCGTCAGATGCTGGAGCGTCCTCCGCATCCGTTCCCTCAGGCGTAGGCTGGCTCATCTCTTACTTTCCTCCGGTTCACCAATCGTGGCCTTCACCAGTTCCACCAGCTTATCAAGGTCGAAGGGTTTATAGACGATATGTACTACACCGGCCTGACGATATTCCTGCTCCTCATTTGCAGCGCCCAGGAACGCGGTCACGACGATCACCGGAATCTGGTGATTAACGCCCATTGCCATCAACTTCAATTCGTCCTTCCCATTCAGGTAAGGCATCATCAGATCAAGCAGAACGAGATCAGGTTGATGTTCGAGTACAGCATCATAAAAACGCAGGCTCTGTGTGGTCATATACGTTTCGTAGCCTTCATCTGCCAATGCCTCCGTCAGCAGGTCGGCAATAGTTGGATCGTCATCCATGATTAAGATCTTTTTCGCCATAGAACCTTCAGCCCCCTCATCGTACTGTAGGAGCGGTCCTTGCAACCGCCCGATATCTCTCCCGTAGGTGTATTATAGCACTATGTTGCCCGGCGGGATACAACGGAGACCCTGCTATTTTATCAAAACGCGGTGTAAGACCCCCACATTCATGCGCGGGGTGTCACTTCGCGCTGCCTGTGGCAGAGAAAACTACTCAATCGTTGCATATTCAACCAAAGGCTAGACAATACTGGTATACTTGTTCTAGTACCTTGACAACCGAATAGTGTTTGGGCGTTCCGAGGTAAATCGTTCCCTCGGGTAAAAGCACTAACGTACCAACTGTTCACTGTACCCTCTCTTTCTTTTGCCAGGAACAAGAACCACGTTCCTGATGGCTAAGAGACTCGAGAAGCTACCGCAGGGCTTGCGGAAAGCGAATACCTGGGGAGGCGGTGTAAGACCAAACGAACCACTCGGTGTTCGGGCGGCAACCTCCAACGAAGCAGGAAGGCCCTATCGCGAGGTAGGGAAGCCCCTGCGTTTACGCATGGGGAGATGTCACACTCGACCGCTCTTCGACCCTTGAGTAGTGAATGCCTGCTAGATCACCTTGACAGCTTGTCCTCCCCATGGTACCATGCAAACCACGTGACACACTAGTACATTAGACCTAATGCTACTTTGTTAGTTGCTCACGGGGTGCAGGGGCAGAGCCCCTGCACCCCGTGAGGTGTCCTCGCAAATCCATTTTTCTTTCATATTGTGCCGCCGCAGGCGGCACAATATGAAAACTAACAATGATGCATAGGTGCAGGATTTTGTGAAGAGAGATGATCACTCCCACGCTCTTCTGTGATAGGTGCGGCACCGCCAATCGAGCGCAAGCAGTATTTTGCGCCGCCTGCGGACAGCGGCTGCATACTCCCCTCGTGGGATCGATGAGCAACTCGCTCACCGGCTTGCTTGTCCAGCACCACATGCTCAAGCAGCGCTACCGCATCATCAATCAGATAGGCAGGGGTGGCTTCGGTGCCGTCTATAAAGCGATGGACATCCAGTTCGGCAATCGGCTCGTAGCCATCAAAGAGATGAGCCAGAGCAGTCTCGATCTCCAGGAACTGACTAAGGCTGTCGATGCTTTCAAGCGCGAGGCACTCCTGCTGGCTGTACTCACGCATCCTAACCTCCCGCGCATCTACGAGCAATTCCCTGATGCGGGACGCTGGTATCTCGTCATGGATTTCATTGAAGGCCAGACCCTGGAAGCGCGCCTGGATAACGCGAGCGGCGCGACGGGCCAGCCGCAGGGATTGCCTCTACAAAAAGTCCTTGGCATCGGCATCCAGCTCTGCACCGTACTGGACTACCTGCACACACGCCAGCCACCCATCATCTTTCGTGATCTCAAGCCCGCCAATGTCATGTTGACCTCTCACGAACACGTCTACCTGATTGATTTCGGTATTGCCCGTCATTTCAAACCCGGGCAGGCCACGGATACCATTGCCTTCGGTTCGCCGGGTTATGCCGCGCCGGAACAATATGGCAGGATGCAGACGACTCCACGCTCTGATGTCTATAGCCTGGGGGCTACGCTTCATCACATGCTCACCGGGCAGGACCCTTCGCATACCCCATTCCAGTTTGCCCCCTTGCGCAGCCAGCTAGGACCTGATCGACTCAAAACGCTGCTCACCCAGATGCTGGAAATGGATGCCAGCAAAAGGCCGGACAGTATGGCCACCGTCAAACAGGAATTACAGGACATTGCTGCTAACCGTGTATCGCTTAAAGGGACCGTATCGCGCGGAACGCCGCGCCTTAAACGATCAGTTGTAATGTCTGGACAAATTGCCCAGGGCCATACCCTGGGTGCAACCATCTTCTCCTGCCAGGGCCACGCTACACGGGTAACGGCTGTGGCGTGGTCGCCCGACAGCAAGCGTCTCGCCTCTGTGAGCTACGATAAAACTGTGCGTATCTGGGATATTATGACGGGCGGCAATGTCTTCACCTACCGGGGCCACTCCGATAGAGTGCTATCCGTGGCGTGGTCACCCGACGGCAAGCGCATTGCCACTGCCAGCACCGACCGCACCGTACATGTATGGGATGCTGCAACAGGCAAAAGTATTTTTACACACGCGGGTCATGCCTCCGGCCCTGTCAATGCCGTGGCATGGTCGCCTGATGGCAAATTCATTGTTTCCGCAGGCGACGATAAGACGGTACAGATCTGGGATGTTGCCAGTGGCAACCGCATTTTTATCTACCGCGATCACACCGGTTCTGTGATAACTGTGGCGTGGTCACCCGATGGGAAACACATCGCCTCCGGCAGCGACGATAAGACCGTACGCGTCTGGGATCCGACTAAAGATACGAGGCAGAATATCTTCACCTATCTACTCTCCTCTAACCGTAGCAACCTGCTGTATCGTCGCCATAGCGGCCGCATCAATGCCGTAGTCTGGTCGCCCGACAGCCGCCGTGTCGCCTCTGCCAGTTCTGATAGAACGGTACGGGTCTGGGATGCCGCCACCGGGCGTGAAGTGCTTATCTCTGCGAAACGTTCCTCCGCAGTCAATGCTGTCGTCTTATCGCCTGATGGGAGACGTGTTGCCTCCGGCAGTAATGATAAAACCGTACAACTATGGAACACACTTGACGGCAGCCACATCTTCACCTATCGCGAACACCTCGGTTACGTGACAGCTCTTGCCTGGTCGCCTGATGGGACGCGTATTGCTTCCGCAGGCGTCGATCACGCTGTACGTGTGTGGCGTGCAACCTGATCCTTTAACTTGACAAAATGAATAGCTATATGCTATATATCGTATAACGAATAGCAATAAAGTATAATGAGTATATCGATAGATCGTAAAGCGGCCCTTACGGCATCCTGTTCCCCAGGGCATAGCTGCCCCGGCAGCCCTTATTCAAGGAGCGGGCATATGGCCATATCCCTGTACTATTGTGACAATTGCGGTGCGGCCAACCAGGCACAGGCGACAGCCTGCTTTGCCTGTGGGTGGGCCTTGCAGACTACTGCAACCTCCCCGTCTTCCTCACAGCCTCCCACACCGGTAGCCGTTCAGTTGGTACAAGTAGCAGCCCCACAAGCGATGGTACCAGCAGCCAAAGCCTTCAATGCTGCTCTTGCGCCTGGTCACCTGCTTAAGCAGCGCTATCGTATTATCGGCCAGGTGGGCAAAGGGGGCTTCGGCGCTGTCTACAAGGCGACAGACATCAGGTCTAATAACAGGCTTTTAGCCGTCAAAGAAGTGAACCCCAGCGGCCAGAATCCCCAGGGAATCGCTGAGGCCACCGCAGCCTTTAAACGGGAGGCGCTCCTACTCACCGGCCTTGCACACCAGAGCCTGCCCCACATTTACGATCATTTTTCTGAAGCCGGAAGCTGGTATCTCGCCATGGATTTTATCGAAGGCGAAACGCTGGAAGAGCGCCTGAGCAAAACGCCCGGCGGGCGCCTCCCGCCAGAGAAAGCCCTTAGCATCGGTATACAACTTTGTAGTGTGCTGGACTACCTGCACACGCGCCAGCAGCCCATCATTTTCCGCGACCTCAAACCCGGTAATATCATGCTCACACCAGGGGGACTCGTCTACTTGATCGACTTCGGCATCGCCCGTCATTTCAAGGCAGGCCAGGTGAAGGATACAGCCGCTTTCGGTTCGCCCGGCTACGCCGCGCCGGAACAGTATGGCAAGGCGCAGACGACGCCTCGCTCTGACATCTACGGCCTTGGCGCTACGCTCCACCAGTTGCTGACAGGGGATGATCCTACCCTGACACCGTTCCATTTTGCTCCACTGCATCTACCCCCTCAATCGGCGCCTCCGGGACTCGAAGAACTCATCACGCAGATGTTAGAAATGAATGAGAGCAAAAGGCCCGCTGATATGGCTACAGTCAAGCGGGAACTGCAACGCATCGCCGCGCAGTATCGTCAGCAGGCCTGGATTTCCAAACCTACTGTAGCCTCGCAAGCGGCTGTATCTTCTCAGCCTGCTGCAGCAAAAGCTGCAAGACTGGTCAAACTCAAGCTTCCGGGCCTCGCTAAAAGACCTGCAGGTGCGAAACGTCGTCTCATTTCAACTCCCTCGATCTCGCGCCGTACGGTTGTGAAAGGCCTGGCAGGGTTGGGTGGACTGACCGTTGCGGGTGGTGGCATAGCGCTGCTGCTGCGAGGACTGGAAGCAGCGCCATCTGCTCTTCCACAGCCGGTAAGCTTGCCACCTATGCCTGCCACTCCTGCTTTAGGGACCACCCGCTACCTCGTCTATCGCGGCCATTCTGCCGCAGTGGATGCTGTGGCATGGAATCCTGTTTGGGGGATAAGGACCCTGCCAAGTACAGGAGGTGAAGCTGGGCTTCACAATAGCCGCATCGCCTCCGCCAGCGAGGACCAGACAGTGCAGGTGTGGGATGCTGCCACGGGAAGCAGTCCTGTCATCTATCGTGGTCATACAGATTACGTGTTTGCTGTCGCGTGGTCGCCCGACGGTAAGCTCATTGCCTCCGGCGGCCGCGATAAAACCGTCCAGGTATGGCCTGTGCCGCAAGGGGCGCAAGTAGTGGATCCGGCCGCGGAAGGCAATGTCTTCACTTATCGCGGCCATACCACTAATGTGAGTACCGTGGCCTGGTCGCCCGATGGCAGGCGTATCGCCTCTGGCGCCTGGGACAATACAGTGCAGGTGTGGGAACCTACTCCTGAAAGCAATACTTTGACCTACCACGGCCATATGAGTTTCGTAAATACGGTGGCCTGGTCGCCCGATGGCAGACGTATCGCCTCTGGCGCCTGGGATGATACAGTGCAGGTGTGGGACGCGACTACGCGCTTGACGTATGTCACCTATCGTGGCCATTCGTCCGTTGTGAGATCTGTCGCATGGTCACCTGATGGTAAGTTCATTGCCTCTAGTGATGATTTAACTGCTCAGGTGTGGAATGCTTCTACTGGGGAACACATCTTCACCTATAGCGGCCATACGACATTTGTGAGTGCCGTGGCCTGGTCGCCTGATGGCAAACGTATCGCCTCTGCCAGCGATGACCAGACCGTGCAACTCTGGAATGCGCCCTCTGTAGGGACCCGGTCTAGCGGGCCCATCGCAGGAGGAGACGTCTTCACCTATCCGGGCCATTCTCGCGGGGTTCGCGCTATCGCCTGGTCGCCCGATGGCAAGCTCATCGTCTCGGGCAGCGAGGACCATACGGCCCAGGTATGGGAGGCAAGGTGAGTAATCGAGGAGCCTTGCCTGAATCGTCAGCTACTTACGGGTCACTAATGTAGGCCAACAGCCACCCCGGTCGCGCAGGGGAGGAAGGTTGAGCATATCGCGCAGTATGCGGCCCGTTGCCGTAGTGCGGCGCTGTTTTTTCTGCAAAGGCAATGAGGACTCCTGCTCATCGTGGTGTTGATGTGCCTTTGGTGTTTCCTTAGTCGAGTGCGAAAATGATGCTTGTTTTTTCATGTGTATGAACCTTACTGGGCTATGTGCCATATTGGTACGATGCTCCGCACTTCCACAACGGTTGTGGAACGATGACGTTTCACCCGTTGTAAGTATAGTGCGATGGCACTATGGATGTCAATTCTACTCTATATCTCTTGTCGGCTTGTCGGCCTCTTGCTTGACTTCCCAAATACATCATGCTATAGTCTCAAATAAGTTCACATGGAATAGCGAAGATGGGGATATGCCAGAAGTTTACTGGTGATACAGAGAGCGACGCGCCTGCTGCAAGCGCCGCCACCGATACCTCCAGGTGACACCCCTGAGTTAACTGGCGAACTGGCCAAAAAGGTTGCAGTAACCAGCTTCGGGACGCGCCCGTTTTAGCGCGACGGTTTTCTCTTGAAATTGAGATGAGAGATGAACCGGTTGAGGCCGCTAGATGCGGCGAATGGTGGTGGCACCACGAAGGCTTATGAGCCCTCGTCCTCCAGGAAGGACGAGGGTTTTTTGTTGTGTGCTTGCACACATGAGTGACAGGAGAACCTATGGATCACGACAACGACAGAGACGACAACAATCTGTGGGAAGGCGTCTAAATGTTTATTGGGCTTGCCCGGACGCGCTTCCCTAACGCCGTGGGCAGGCCCAATAGGATTTGAGAAAAGGAGAAAAAACAATGCAACGCATTCCTATAAGCGAGGTCGGCTCCCACGTCGGAGAACGTGTCCGCGTCATGGGCTGGCTGCACTCATTACGTCAACTTGGGGGCATCAATTTCCTTATCATCCGCGACGGCTGGGGCATCGTGCAGGCGGTCGCCGAAACCGGAGCCGAGTTAATCCCGCTACAACAGGGTGAAATCGGTGTCGAAAGTGTTGTAGCTGTCGAAGGTCTTGTCGTCGGTGAGGCGCAGGCCCCAGGGGGTATAGAGCTGCATAACCTGCATATCGAAGTCATCACCCCGGTTACGGAAGTGCCTCCTGTGTCACTGAACAAGCGCAAGATCAGCGCAAATATCACCACGCTGCTTGACCACGCGCCTATCACTCATCGCCACCTGGCACGGCGTGCCATCTTGCGCCTGGCGGCAGGCGCGATGGAGGGCTTCCGCTCAACGCTTACGGCTCGTGGCTTCACCGAGATACAGACGCCAAAGATTGTCGCCGCGGCTACCGAGAGCGGCGCCAACGTCTTCAAACTCGACTACTTTGGGCGACCGGCATACCTGGCGCAAAGCCCACAGTTCTACAAGCAAATTATGGTCGGTGTCTTCGAGCGCGTCTTCGAGGTCGGCCCTGTCTTCCGCGCCGAGCCGCATGACACCACTCGCCACGTCAACGAGTATGTTAGCCTGGATGTCGAATTCGGCTTCATCGAGAATCACTTTACGGTCATGGCCCTCCTGCGCGATGTGATCGCCGGTATCATGACCACGTTTACCGAGCGCTATCCTGCCGAACTGGCCCTGCTCGGTGTGCAGGTGCCGGTCGTCCCAGCGCAGATACCGCATATCCACTTCGCCGACGCGCAGGAGCTAATCCTCCGGCGCTATGGTGTGGATGTACGCGGCGAACCCGACCTGTCGCCGCAGGACGAACGCTGGCTGGGCGAATGGGCACAGCAGGAATTCGGCAGCGATTTCCTCTTTGTCACAGGCTATCCCATGCGCAAGCGCCCATTCTACACCTATCCCGATCCCGAGCGGCCGGAGTACTCCAACTCCTTCGACCTGATCTTCCGTGGTACCGAGCTGGTCACGGGCGGCCAGCGCCTGCATCTCTACAGTGACTACCTGGCTGCCCTCGAGAAGGCAAACTTACCCCTGGAGCCCTTCGAGTACTACCTTGAGGCTTTTCGCTACGGCATGCCCCCCGAGGGAGGCTTCGCCATCGGCCTGGAGCGCTTGCTGATGCAGCTGACGGGCGCGCCGAACATTCGCTTGACGACGCTGTTCCCAAGAGATTTGTCGCGCTTGACGCCGTAATCATGGTAGTATGGACTGGGTACATTGGTTACCAATGTACCCAGCAGCCCATATTACACGTTTAGCACTATTGAGATGCATATCACGGCTTCCTATATGAGAACGGGAACGAGAGTGCATATATACAGCTAAATGACGGGAGCAACAATGACGACTGATATCGCCCCAACAAAGCGCGCCTCCGGCTGCTTATTCGGCCTGGCCTTCGGTGATGCTCTAGGCGCCGCAACCGAATTTCATTCGGTTAACGAAATCCTGCGGCGCTTCCCACCGCAGGGGCCATTAGAACCGCCAGGCAACCCGGCCCGCGTCACCGACGACACTCAAATGGCCCTGGCTGTCGGCGAAGCGCTGCTTGAAGCAGCTCGTCCCTACACGGTGACTTCCCTGGAGGAACCGCTGCGGCGTGCATTTATAGCCTGGAATGAAAGCCCCGATAACAATCGCGCTCCTGGCTTGACCTGCATTGGAGCGTGCGCCAACCTGGCCCGGAACCTTCCCTGGTACGAAGCCACTGTTCTGTCGTCAAAAGGCTGCGGTGCGAACATGCGAGTGGCGCCGGTAGGACTCCTGCCGCCAGGGAAAGATGGCCTGACGGCTAGCACCCGCGCAGCTATCGCCCAGTTCCAGGCTGCCCTCACTCACGGTCATCCCACAGCTCTTGCTGCCTCCGACCTTACGGCCGCAGCTATCGCGGACCTCGTCGCGGGTGGGGACCCGGCTGGCCTTCTGGGCCGTCTCCGCAGTTATGCCAAAAGCCAGCGCACTGTTTATCATGCGAACTGGCTTGGTCCCCTCTGGCAGCGGCCAGGCGTCAGTTCGCCCGAAGAGTTTATCGCGCGTGGATGGGATGAATGCCTGGGGGTTCTCGACCGCCTGGATAATGCATTAGCGGTAATGGATCGCAATGCCGACCCGTGCCTTGCTACGGGCGAAGGCTGGGTAGCAGAGGAAGCCTTCGCCACCGGGCTTCTCTGCTTCCTCATGTTCCCTGGCGACCCCGTTGCCGTCATTCGTCGCGCTGCGGTCACAGCAGGTGACTCCGATTCCATTGCCTGTCTCGCAGGCGCCTTTGCGGGCGCTCATCTTGGCATTGCGGCCTGGCCTGAAGAATGGACCAGCCGTATCGAATATCGCGAACGGCTGGCCCACCTTGGAGCAGCATGGGATGCTCCGTAATGTTGATGGAAGGGGCGCCCACGTGCTCGATCAATCGGCACTCTACGCGGTCGCCCAATAGGCATCAACCGAAGAAACAGCCCATCATCATCTGTAGGGGCGAGGGCAGTGGAGCGGCGCGGGGAGGGCCTTTATGGTCACCCAGTGCTGGAGCACCAACCACGATCGTGCTCCATGACGCCCGTTCACGTCACAGGGCAAGGGCTACGCGGGCGGCCATAAAGGCCCCCACCCGACATCATCCCCACTCCCGCCCCTACGGATTACTCGGCCTGCTACCTGTCTCCCTGGTTTCTCCATACCTTAGCTTGATGCGTATTGAGAGGCCACAGGGGTCGGCTTGCTGGCTAAACCGCCCGTCCGCCCGTCACCTCCAGCACGTGCCCGGACACATAATCCGAGAGTGGTGACGCCAGAAACAGCATTGGCCCTGCTGCCTCCTCTGGAGTGCCGGGTCGTCCCAATGGAATAAGCATTGGCGCCATCTGGCGCATCGCGTCGGGCACACCCAGGGCAACTTTCTCGCCATCGCGCTCTAGCGTTTCGGCCTGTTCCTTAGCAGCCGTCAGGCGCGTATCGATAAAGCCATAGCAAACGCAGTTGACCTGCACGTTGTAGCGCCCCCACTCCTTCGCCAGCGTCTTCGTCAGGCCTGTAATGCCAGCCTTGGCAGTAGAATAGTTCACCTGGCCCGC
>WNFA01003848.1_pt1 | contig 14195 bp, 9 predicted proteins | sample 5400481 | NCBI WGS metagenome assembly WNFA01 (sample SAMN13153340, study PRJNA577476) | soil metagenome | isolation source: 120 cm saprolite under Douglas fir tree site 2 hole 1 replicate 2 | place: USA:California | collected 2015-04-18 | reverse complement strand
CCTAGCGGAGATTTCCGGTCGATTGCGACTGGCTCAGGCGATGCCATAACCATCGAAAGCTACCACTGGTCTGGCGGGGTTGCAACGAACTTTGCGTGAGAAGAGGTAGCCCGATTCTCAACTGCTGTAACATCGCCATGTCACTCATTGACCGGATCGTGAGCGCTAGGGCCTGTTTTCAACAACAACACTTGAGCAGATGTATCATCGTCCAGACCACTGTATATGGATGACCCTTTGAAGTCGCTCGTTAGGACGCTCTTGGAGCGAGAAGGATTCTGGGTTCGCGCCGGTTTCAAGGTGAGGCTGACACCGGAAGATAAAGCAACTATCAATGGGGCTTGGCCGCCGCGAGAAATTGACTTTGTCGCCTATAAAGCTGCAACAAATGAATTGCGGCTCGTTGGATGTGCTGCGTACCTTGACTCCCACGGCGTTCGGCTCTCCAGTTTTGCCAAAGCCAACGAACCGGACGAGTACAGACTGTTTACTGATGCCAACGTGCGTAGCGTTGTGACCAACCGGATAATCACTCAGCTGAGGGAAGCGGGAAGTTGCCTTCCTACCCCGTCCGTGGCGTTCTATTTTGCTGCTCCCAAACTCAGAGACGCGTCTGAAAGGCAGAATCTGCGACGGTTGTTCGAGGAGAATGGCTGGGTTCTGTGGGACGACGAATGGATAAACAGGTTCTGAGTGACATGTCCAAGGGCGGCAGTGAGAACGATGTTTCGAGCGCCGTGGCGAAGCTCTTGCTCAGGTTCTTCGGCTACGAGAAATAATGCAAACGGTACGTCGCTCCGTAGTTCGCGAAACATCCCCGTGTCTCTCACTGACCGGGTTGTGAGCGATATCGCCTGTTTACAACAGTTATGGCTTCGGTCCTTGATTATCCGCGCTACTGCACCATTGACGACTACGTGGGTAGTGCTCAAATCCGCCTTTCAAAGCCATCTCATAAAGTTGGTCGGCGGTTGCGTGCTTCGAGCTAAGCGACTGCAACAGGAAGGAAAAGGGAAAGTCTCGACAGCTAGGATGGCCCTTGTAGAAGGCTGTGATGACATCTGTATAAGCGCTGAGATCAAGGTGCCCTTCTTTGTCGAAACTTTTATTTGAAAACTCGCCTCGATGAGCCAGACAACGGCCAGAAGGAACCTCGGTCGGGTGGTGCTCGTCACCGAGACGATGTGCCTTGTCTGTCTCGAACAATTGGTCGGCCAACTGGCATGCGCCGTAGAATCCCATCGAATAGCCATCAACTAACCCGTAAACATAAGCATGTCTCTGTACTGGTGTCCACGAGAGCCATTCCCCACCTTGGCCCGTTTCGTCACGTTTCAACTGCGCTGCCGCAAAGACGCAGAAGCTGACTGAGAGAATGATTCCGACTCGCGAAACGTTCCAGGGGCAAATGGTCTGGGAATCAGGGATGCAATCGTCATATCTGCTAGCGATCGCTCTCAACATCGGTACGATGGGATTCTTCTGGTGGTATCTGCCGACCTTCGTATCGAAATATGCCGAGAGCGTAGTCGATATTGAGGAAGAAGCTGATGTCATCATCGAGCGCGCGCCACAACTCAAGCTCTCCTGGGGCAATCAGGCGCTGCGAAGTGAAGACCTGACCAACGTCAGCCTCGTTTTTTCTCACATGGCGATGCTCCGCGACGAGCGTCAGCAGGCTCCTTATAAGCGGTATGCTGCATTCCAGCCGCTTGGTGCAAGTACCGAGTTTGTCGCCATGATCACGGACCTCACGCGGCTCGCGACGATGACAAATCAGGGACAGAACAAGACGCAGCCTATTACGCTGGATGAGGTGGCCAAGATGAAAATTGGTTGCGACGCTTATCTCAGGCTGAAGGCTGCACAGGCGATGCAGAAGCGGATTGCGGAGCTGAAGTCGGTGGAGGACCCAGGCACGGCTGATGGCAAATGACTCCTGGTCGAACCGCATATTTACTATCTGGCTAACTAGGGGTTACTATCTCGACGAGTGCATATTCCATCCCGCTATGTTCTCACCCCGTCAAACCCGGTGAGGAAGGCCTGCGGTTTCTACTTCTTCTTTTTCTTGTCTTTCTCTTTCTGTTCCGAGTTCATCTTCTTGGCGATTTCTTCAACCAGCTTGGGCCTGAGTTCAGCCAACATGGTATCGACGATGCTCGCGATTGCGGTCGACTCTCCCGGGGCATCGCTTGCACCCGCGTCAGCGTCGCTGGCCTCGTCGGCTGCCTCCGTAGGGGCTTCTGCGTCTTCGAGAGTTTTCGGGGAAGCCGCTTCGTCCGGTTGAGAAATAACTTCGGCTACGGCGTTTTCCTCTGCCGCTGAAACGGTCGGCGAAGCGGTCTGTGAAGTGGGCTCAGAAGTAGGTTCAGAAATAGGTTCTACACTGGGCTCCGAAGCAGGCTCCGAGTTCGCCGGCGAACTGACAAACGATTCGCGAATCTGCCTCCAGTTCTGCCAGGCGGCGGCCAGTTCCGCTTCCCGCTGAGGAGTGCTCTCCGGGTATGCGGTTGAATTGTTCGGTGAGAACGTCGGCGCTGTGACCCCGGGAGATACGGCTTCAGCGGGTTGCACGTGTTCGACGCCGGAACCCGCCGAAGCTGCAGCCGCGTAGGCGGATTCTCCTGTGACCACGGCCGGTTCGGCAATTTCCGGCACCGAAGATTCCCCGCGTGCGCTTTCCGCAGCGACGGGACCGGGGATCGATTCCGCAGCCGCAACGGTTGCTTCGACGTTCGCCACCGCCGCGATTGCCGGTTCCGCATTCTCTATGTGCTCGACCACTGAAGGCTGGCTTGGGAGTTCAGGTTCGGCTGCAGCCGCCGGCGGCAGACTTGTGGGTGCGGCTTCGACGGCTACCGTAGCGGTCCGAGCTTGCTCCATCTCGTGTTCCAGCGCCAGCATCGTCTCGTCCGACGCGGCTACGACCGCTTCCGCGATCCATCGCGGCCCGGTGGCCTGGAGAGCGGCAGCAATTCCGGACTGGTAAGCGGAGGCAGAAAAGTCCTGACCGGGCCGGGCGGAAGCCAGCGCCGCAGACTGTATGTTTTCGATGGCATGGCCGTTTGCCGGCGCCAGCCAGGCAATCGCCGCCATGACCTCAGCGTCATTGCCACTGCCTGCTGGTTTTTCGGGCGCAGGGCTTTCGCTTTCGGAAGCAATTCTTGTTTCTGAATCTGCCTGCGCCGCAACCGCGGGCCGCTGCGCCGCCACTGGTTGTTCTTCCAGTTTTGCCGGTTCGCTGGCGACCGCTTCGGACACGGCTTCGGCCGCCACCGGCAGGGCCTCGGCGGGAACTTCCGCCTGGGCGTCCGCTTGGACTTGCGGTTGGACTTCCGCACGAACTTCCTTCTCCGCTTCCGGCGAAGAAGACAAAGTTACCGCCGGCGCCTCGGGTGCGCTGGGCGGGACGTCCGCAATTTCGGAGGATGCCACTTCCTCACTCGCGACTGAGTCCACCGGAACAGCCTCAGGCGCCGCCGCCGTTTGCTGCGGCTGACCGCCAATTGACGCTGCTGCGGCCGCTATTGCGGCGATTTCTTCCGGCGTTATGTCGGCGGGCAGGCCGGCAGGAATCGGACGTTCAAATTCTTGCTTCGGTTCCACCGGCTTGAAGCCTTCGCTTCGCTCCATTTCACGGGACATGGCCGCCGGGATTTCGGCGGGTTCCGCTTCCCCTGGCTTCGGCTTGAAATTGGGAGCGGGAATCGTGAGGCGATTCTTCCAGCCAGTTTCCTTGTCCCCGAAACCCCCACCCTTATCGGACTGCTCGACCGCGGCCAGGGCCTTGGCGAAACGTCCGGATTTTTGCGGCTGGGGTGCAGCGACAATCTTGTCTTCGAGTTTGGTCAGCGCAGTGAGCAGTTCGGTGGCTTCAAAAGGCTTGATGATGAAGGCGTCGGCTCCCACGCGACGTGCCTCGTCGGGTTTGAAGGGCTCAAGTTTGCCTACCGTGAGCAACACCGGAATTCGGGTAGTCTCCGGGTTTTCCTTAACCCGCTGACACACTTCCAAGCCGCCGTAGCCCGGCATATAAACGTCGAGCACGATCAGGTCAGGCTTGTTTTCGTTAATTTTCTTGAGGGCCGCCGAGCCATTGTTGACCGTGATGACGTCGTAACCGGCGTCCGTAAGGATTCTGCGGCCCATGTTCTGGGCAGTCACGCTGTCGTCGGCAAGCAGTATTCTTCGCGCCAAGGGGTTTCCTTTGGTGAGGGGGAGACAGCCTGAAGTTAATTGGTGCCGGACCCTAAGTCAATGAGAGGAATACAGTAAGCACGTTACCAGTGGTCAGCGGCGATGGGCAGGAACGGCCCCTGGCTTGCTAGCTCTGCCCTTTTTCAATATGTTTTAATCCCACTCGACGGTAAGCGTAGCGACTCAGAACGGGACAACCTTTCGCAGGCCCTTCTTTTTCTTGTGCTTGCTGGAGGAAATCGTCGAGTCCTCATCTTTGTCGTCGGTGCTGGATGCCGACGCGCCTTCGCCCGCTCTAGCACCTGCCTGTCCGTTCGTGCCCGCGCCGTCTGCACCGTTCTGAATCTCATTGACCTGCGTCGGAGCAGCCGCGGCGGGAGCGCTGTTGTCGACATTGGGCTTGAGCTCATTCGGGTCGGCTGCCACGTTGGGTTTCAGTTCGTTCGCGTCCTGGGCAGCGGCACCAGGAGTTGGTGAATCGGGAGAGGTACCGGGATTTCCGGCCGGAGCGGCGGCAGTGCCAGGCGCTGGATCGTCTGAACGTGGCGCGGGCTGATCCGGCTGCAGCGGCCCTTTGCCAACGGTTTCGATCGCCACGGAATTGTCCCCAGGGGCCGCGCTCCCCATCATGGCGCGGGTGGCTTCCTGCACCACCGAGGTGGCGCTCACCACTTGCGGATCGACCAGCGTCGGCTCGCCGACTCTGGAGGCCTGGGCCACGTCCGGGTGTTTCTGGAAATTCCTCAGCACCTTGGAAACCGTGCTGCTTTCCCGGCGGCTGGCTTCTTCCGCTTTATTCTGGGCAACTGCGGCCTTGGTGGGCTTGGGCACCGGCTGGTGCAGAGCCTGCAACCGGGCCTTGGCATCGTCGGTCCGATTCATCATCGGATACCGCGTCAGAATGCGGGAGTAGGCGTCCGCCGCATCTTTGGTAAATTCCTCGATCATGCGGGCTTTGGCTGTCTCGCCGGTTTGGCCGACCGGCCTCGACCGCACCATCGCGATCTCACCTTCGTAGGCCTGCCCCAACAGATAAAGCGCTTCGTCGGCCTGGCTGTAGAGGGGATACTTGTCCAGCAGGGAACGCAGCCGCGCAATGGATGCGGGGTAGGACTGCCGCAGGTAATAGAAACGTCCCACCCGGAATTCTCGTTCCGCAATCACTTCCTGCACTTCCATCAGGCGTTGCTTGCCTTCCGCCACCACCTTCTTGTTGTCGGGATATTGCAGGATCAGCTGGCGGTATTCTTCCTCGGCCCGCATCGCATGCGTATAGTCGCGGTCGGGCTTTTCCATTTGCTGATAGTGGATGTTGGCAATCTTCAGCTGTGCCTCGGCCGCTTCCGGCATGTTGGGAAAGAAGGTTTCGAAGTCCTTGTACTCGATTTCCGCCTGTGTAAGGGCCGTCCCGCCACCCTCGGCGTACCAGGAATCCGCCACCGCCAGTTTGGCGCGCGCAATGTACTCCGAATCCGGGTACGCGTTGATCAGAGTTTGCAGAGTGATCCGCGCCACATCGAAGCGGTTGTGCTTCATGGCGTCCATAGCCCGGTCGAACAGGACCTTGTCCGGCTGCTTGGAGCCCACGTTCGCCAGCGGATTGTTGACCTTCTTGTTGGTGCAGGCGACGCTAAAAGCCAGCACCATCAATAGAAAGACGACCGGAACACGACGTGACATGAGAACCCCTCGGAGCAGTCGTCAGTCGTCGGTCTTCAGTTAACCACATCCCTACGACTGCAGACCGACGACTGACGACTCCTAAACCTTCTGCAGCGTAGCCTCCACCGCAGTCTTCAATAGCTTCTCCGCATTTACCTTTGGATCGCCTTTACCGAAGATGGCGTTGCCTGCCACCAGGATTTCAGCTCCGGCTCGAACCACCTCGGCTACAGTGGTGAGGTCAATCCCACCATCTACCTCGATACGATAGTCCAAACCCCGCTGGGCCCGCAGATCGGCCAGGCGGCGGAGCTTATGAACGGCTGCGGGAATGAACTTCTGGGCTCCGAAGCCCGGGTTCACCGACATGACCAGTATATAGTCCACGATATCGAGAACCTCGCTCAAGGTATCAACCGGAGTCGCCGGATTGACGACCACACCGGCACGGCAGCCATGACTCTTGATCAGATTAAGCGTGCGATTCAGGTGCACGCAGGCTTCCTGGTGCACAGACATCCAATTGGCGCCAGCGGCGGCAAACTCGGGAATGAACAGGTCCGGGTCCTCGATCATCAGATGGCAGTCGAGCGGCAGTTCGGTCGCCTTGCGCAGTGACTTTACCAGTGGCGGACCCATAGTCAGGTTGGGCACAAAATGACCGTCCATGATGTCCACATGGACGACCGTGCCACCGCCTGCCGTGGCATCGCGCACCTGATCCGCCAGATGGGCGAAATCAGAGGCCAAAATCGAGGGTGCGAGTTCAATCAACCTGGGCTCTCGCAGTAACGCTTCCGTGAGTAAATTCTAACACGTGGCTGGTACCGCCAAGCACTAACCTGACGATGGAAGCCCGGCGGCTCCTGGTGTCCGACGCTTCTTCCGAAAGGTGCTGCGGCGGCGCAATCTGCATTCATCAACCGCACTCACGCAGCCGATATTGAGAAAGGGGCACCTGCCTGATCCAGCTATGGCGACTTCCTATAACTACTACCTGGTGGCGCTGTCGGTCGTGATCTCCACGCTCGCCTCTTACACAGCGCTCGATCTGGCCGGACGGGTGACCGCTGCCCGGGGACGCGTCCGCCTGGCGTGGCTCGCCGGGGGCGCCTGCGCGATGGGGATGGGCATCTGGTCGATGCACTACATCGGCATGCTCGCGTTCAGGCTCCCCATCACCGTCTTCTATGATAGGCCGACCGTGGCAGCTTCCCTGCTGTGCGCTATTTTTGCGTCCGGCGTGGCGCTGTTCGTGGTCAGCCGGCCGCGCATGGGTCTAACGCTTGCCGGACTGGGCAGCGCGACCATGGGTATCGGGATCGCGGCCATGCACTACACCGGCATGGCTGCCATGCGGCTCCGTGCCGAGTGCAGTTATTCCCCAATTCTGGTGACCGTATCGGTGGTGCTGGCCGTCGTGATTTCGCTGGTGGCGTTGTGGCTCTCGTTTACGCTGAGAGACGGCCACAGCCGCCCCTGGAAGAAAAGAGTAAGCGCCGTGCTAATGGGGGCAGCCATCCCCGTGATGCACTACACGGGCATGGCTGCGGCCGGTTTTCATGCCTCCGACGTAACCCCGGATTTGAGCCACGCGGTAAACATCTCATCTCTGGGAGTTGCCAGCATCACCATCGTCGTTTTTTTCATTCTGGGCGTTACTTTGCTGACTTCGGTGGTGGACCGGAGGTTCTCGGAACAAGCGATGGCACTGGAATCCAGCGAGCTGCGCTACGGCCAACTGGTGGAGTCTGTCCAGGTGATCCTGTGGCGGAGGAATATTCCGTCCGCCGTGTTCAGTTTTGTTAACCGTGAAGCTGAAGTGCTCCTCGGCTATCCGCTGGAAAATTGGCTGACCCAGCCGAATTTCTGGGAAGAGCACATCCATCCCGAGGACCGCGCCCTGGCAGACTCAAGTTGCGAGGCCGCGGCCAGAACGAAAAAAAATCAGGAATTTGAGCATCGGATGACCGCTGCTGGCGGAGAAACTCTCTGGTTGAGAACCTGCGTGCGAGTCATCGCTGGAGCAGGCCGGACCAACGAACTGGTTGGGGTGATGGTGGACGTCACCGCACGCAAACGAGCCCAGGAAGCCGCCGAGGCGGCTAATCGGGCCAAGAGCGAATTTCTGGCCAACATGAGCCACGAAATTCGTACCCCGATGAACGGTGTCATTGGCATGGCGGAGTTGGTGCTCGATACGGAATTGAACCCCGAGCAGCGTGAACACTTGGAGATACTTAAAGCATCGGCGGATTCCCTGCTCGACATCATCAATGAAATTCTGGACTTCTCCAAAATCGAAGCTGGCAAGCTGGATCTGGACTTCGTCGATTTCAACCTCCGGGACATTCTGGAAACCACGGCAAAAGGGCTTTCCCTGGCAGCCCATACCAAGAATATCGAAATCACATGCGAAGTGCAGCCGGAGGTGCCCGAACTGATCCTCGCCGACCCGACCCGATTGCGGCAGATCGTGGTCAACCTGATGGGCAACGCGATCAAGTTCACGGAGCGCGGCGAGGTGGCAGTGGTGGTCGCTCTCGATTCTGCCGCGGGCGAAAGCCTCATGTTGCACTTTGCCGTCCGTGATACTGGTTTGGGCGTCCCGCTGGAAAAGCAGAAGTTGATTTTTGAAGCGTTCTCCCAGGTCGATAGCTCGACCACCCGAAAATTCGGAGGCACAGGACTGGGCCTCACAATTTCTTCGCGTTTGGTAGGGCTCATGGGGGGGAAGATATGGGTGGAGAGCCAACCCGGCAGAGGAAGCACTTTCCACTTCACCGCCCAAGCCCGGGTATCGAACAGCCTGCCTGCAGATAGCAGGAGAGTCCAACCGGAACAGCTAGGCGAAGTCCGGGTACTGGTTGTGGACGATAACTCCACCAACCGGCGCATTCTCGGCGATACGCTCAAGCGGTGGGGAATGAAACACCAGTTGGAGATCAGCGCAGAAGCCGGTTTGCGCGCGCTGCAGGAAGCGCACAACCAGGGGGTACCTTTCCAGTTGGTACTGAGCGACATGCAAATGCCGGAGATGGATGGCTTTTCCTTCGTGGCCAAGATCCGGGAGAACCCCCAACTTGCCGGCGTAACCGTCCTCATGCTGACCTCCGGGCGGCGCCAGGGTGACGTCGCTCGCGGAAAGGCGCTCGGCGTAGCCTCCCATCTCTCCAAACCTGTAGCGCGGGCAGAGTTGTTGGTCGCCATCCAGCAGGCCCTGGGCAAGGTCGAAGTGAAGGAGAGAAGCACCCTGACCACCCCGTCCTCCCTTCGCCCACCCGGCCAGGGAGTTCGCATCCTGCTGGCCGAGGACAACAAGGTTAATCAGCGGGTAGCGGTCCGCATGCTGGAGAAAGATGGACACCAGGTCATCGTAGTCGGTGATGGCCATCAAGCGCTTGCCGCGCTGGAACGGGAAGATTTTGACCTGGTCCTCATGGACGTGCAAATGCCGGAGATGGGTGGTCTGGAAGCTACCGCAGCCATTCGCGAAAAGGAGAAATCCACCGGCCGGCACTTGCCGATTGTCGCGATGACGGCGGGCGCCATGCAGGGCGATCAGGAAAAGTGCCTGGCGGCCGGAATGGACGGCTACCTTTCGAAACCGGTCCGATCCCAGGAACTTCGCGAAATAGTTGAGACGCATACTGCGGTTAAGGCAAGATCTTGAGAATTTCTCGCCATCCAGACATCTCCTTCCCAAAATAGTTTCACCGTAACCTTTTTGCCTGCCCAAAGTTTATATAGTTAGAGGCACGATGGCCGTAAGGAGATCAGCAAAGGGCTCCCGGGAGGAAATCTCCGGCTTGCCGGGAGATGACCGTCTGCTGGTGGAGGCCGCGAAAAAAGACCCGAGCCGCTTTGCCGAGCTTTACGAACTCAACTTCTCCAGAGTCTATAGCTATATTGCGCGGCGGGTTGGCGATCGCGATGTGGCTCAGGATCTGACTTCTGACGTCTTCCACAAAGCGTTGGCCAGTCTTCAGAGTTTCGAATGGCGCGGCGTGCCCTTCGCCGGCTGGCTGCTGCGGATTGCCGCCAATATGATCTTCGACCGGTCAAAACGCTCAGGCAGAGAGGTCACCGGCCAGGACGATCTTCCCGAGCCCAGCGCCCAGCCCAATCTTGAGGAAATCGATCGGCAGGGGCGACTCTTTCGCCTGGTGGAACAACTGCCGCCAGATCAACGGCGGGTGATCGGAATGCGCTTTGCCGAGGAGAAAAGTATCTGTGAGATCGCAACCGAGTTGGGCCGCAGCGAGGGCGCAGTGAAGCAGCTGCAATTCCGCGCCCTGCAGAACCTGCGGGCCCGGATGGAGGGTGCCAATGGCTAAGCGCTCTCTGCCCCAAGGTTCCAAGTTCGAGCAACTCGATCGGGCCGTAACCCAGCTTCTGGCCGGGCCGGTGGTAACGATTCAATCCACCGACCCGGAGTTGCTGCCGTTGCTGCACCTCGCCGCCGAGTTGCGCCGGCTTCCGCGCGAGGATTTCAAAGCCCGTCTCAAAGTTGATTTGGAAAGGAAATCATCCATGGCGACCATGACCCAACCCGCTGCCATAGTTCGAAGCGCAGCCTCCCCCCGGATTACCTTCAGGGATGCGGCCAAAGCGATCGAATTCTACAAGAATGCTTTCGGAGCGACTGAAATCATGCGCTTCGAGCATGACGGACACATCGGACACGCCGAGATCATGATTCAAGGTTCGATCATCATGCTCGCCGAGGAGTGGCCGGAAGGGGATCGGTACAGCGCCGAGACTCTGGGCAACTCGCCGATCCTCATCCATCTTGACGTTCCGGACGTCGATGCTTTCATCGAACACGCCGTCTCTGCGGGCGCGAAGCAGCGCGGACTGATCACGGACCAGTTCTACGGACACCGCGACGGAACTTTGGTCGATCCTTTCGGGTACGTGTGGTCCATCTCCACTCGAAAAGAAGCTCTGACACTGGACGAGATGCATCGCCGGTTTCGCGCGATGATGGCTGAGCAAAAGAAGAACAAGCCGGCAGTGGATCCGGTTCCCAAGGGCTATTCCACCATCACTGCTTACGTTGTGGCGCAAGATGCGGACGGGTTGATTGATTTCATTAAGAAGACTTTCGATGCCGAGGAACTGTTCCGCAGCGGCCCCGGATCGGAGGGCGGCTTGCACTGCGAAGTGCGGATTGGCGATTCCATGCTGATGGTGGGGGGTGGTGGCGCGGGAATGAAGTGGCGCGGCACGGCCATGCCCACCGCATTCCACATCTATGTGCCCGATTGCGACGCGACCTATGCTCGTGCCCTGGAAGCGGGGGCCACGTCGCTCCACGAACCCGCCGATCAGTTCTACGGCGAGCGCTCGGGGGCGGTGAAGGATGCTGCCGGGAACTTCTGGTACATCGCGACCTACAAGGGAGACAGCTACAAGTGGAAGGGAGCGCCCACGCTGCAAACATTCCTGCATCCGCTGCGCGCCGAGCCCGTGATCAAGTTCGTCACGCGCGCTTTCGGCGCTCAGGAGCTTGGCCGGTATGCGACGCCCGACGGCGTGATCCATCACACCACGGTGAAGATCGGCACCGGTCTGCTGGAAATGGGCGAGGCCCAGGGGCCCTACCAGCCCATGCCTACAATGTTCTACCTGTACGTGGAGGACTGCGATGCTCTGTACAGGCGCGCTCTGGAAGCCGGCGCGACGTCAATTTCCGAGCCCCAGGACCAACCCTACGGCGACCGCAGCGGCGGCGTGATCGATCCCTTCGGCAACAAGTGGTACATCGCGACGCATATCAAAGACGTGAGCATGTAGTATGCAGGTGTGGTCGCGGGCGACTCGCCCGCGTTCGATGAAAGACGCGAGGCGCAATTGACCTCAACCGAGTCCCTGATTCAAGACATTTCGGACACGGCGCTGTGGGTAGCGGTGTACCGCGCCAACGAGACAGACCGTCCCGACGCGATCTTTCGCGACCCGTTCGCGCGACGCCTGGCCGGAACCAGAGGCGAGCAAATCGCGGAACAGATGGGATACAGAGACCGCGATTCGTGGCCCTTCGTGACGCGTACCTGGGCCTTCGACAATTTCATCAGCGAACAGATTCGGTCTGGCGCGGACACGGTTGTGAACCTCGCCGCCGGCCTCGACACCAGACCGTATCGCATGAATCTGCCATCGTCACTGAAATGGATAGAGGCAGACCTGCCGGCAATCCTCGACTACAAGGAAGAAATTCTTGCCCAGGAAAAGCCGGTGTGCTCGCTGGAGCGAGTCCGCCTCGACTTAAGGAATCTCACCGCTCGCCACGAACTCTTTCAGCGATCAGCCAAGGGTTCAAGCAAGGTAGTGATCACTACGGAAGGCCTTCTCGCCTACTTGACTCCTGAGGAAATCGGCGCGCTGGCTACCGATCTCGCTCAACCTGCTTCGTTTCAAAACTGGGTTCTGGATCTGATGTCGCCCGGTCTGCTGCGCAGGCTTCAGCAAACCAAGGGTTCGCACCTCAGAAAGGGAATTGCCGAGCTGAAGTTTGGCCCGGCGGAAGGTCCGGAATATTTCGTGCGCTATGGCTGGAAACCGGTCGAAGTTCGGTCCATGCTTCAGACTGCGGCCCGTCTAAAGCGGCTCCCGTTTTTGATGCGGATTCTGGCCAGGCTTCCGGAATCAAACCGACGACAGGGGTCGCGGCCGTGGGGCGGAGTTTGTTTGTACAGCAAAGGGTAACCGCGTGGTTCCGCGCGGGCGAGTCGCCCGCGACCACAATAACCACAGTGCACACTACTGGGGCAGCTTGGCGTACTCTGCTTTGGCTTCTTTCAGGATGGGAACATCGGGGTCGGCATCTTTCCAGGCCGCAAAGAAGTCCTGGTAAGCTGCTTTCGCTTTGGCTTTATCTCCCTGCAGGGCGTAGGCCCGTCCCGATCCCAGCCGCGCCAGCGTATAAAGCGGGCTGGTCGCATCGATGCCGCGATGATCCAGAATCTTCTGATACTCGGCAGCCGCCTTCGCGCCATCCCGCAAGTGCAAATACGCGTCGCCGCGAACGTACATGGGCCAGTAGCTGGCTCCACTGGGAGGCGAGCCCATCTCATACGGCGTGGAAACTTCCAGTGAGGCCACGGCCTGTGCGGCTTGGTTAGCGTGTATCTGGTTCGCCGCCCGCGCGATCGGAAGCCAGACTGTATTCACGATGGTGTCGGTCGGAGATTCCTTCGCCCCTTGTTCCATCAGTTTCTGAGATTGGCTGGCGTCTCCGGCTCGGGCCAGTACGTAAGCCGCCGTCACTCGCGTGTCCCGTTGGTTGGAAGTGGCAACCACCGCACTCGCCTTTTGTCGCGCCGACGTTTCATTGCCAGTCTCAACGTCACAAACCGCGTCCAGCAGTTGAAGGATGGAGGACATCTCCTTCATGCCGAACTTCTGCGCCAAACTCGCGCCCTCGACAAAGCTCTGCCTGGCGTTCGCTATCTTTCCTACAGCGCACTGACTGTTCCCCTTGAGCAGGAACAGGACCGGCTCAAGCGAGTCTCCTTTGGTCGCATCCATGGCACTCTGCATGCCGGCTTCATCCCCCCGCAGAAACGCCAATTCATAGCGGGAGATGGAGCCAGTCAGCCCACCCAGACTTTGAGCAGCGGCTCGATCGAGAATGGCCTTGGCTTCATCAAAGCGGCCAAGGTGCTCATAGGAGTCGGCTGCGTCCTGATTTGCGTAGCTATCCTTTGGGTCCAGCTGCAGGCCCTGAAGAGAACTGGCCAGAGCCTTCTCATGCTGTCCAGTTGTCGAGTAGCCGAGGGTCAGGTTGTCCCGTGGGACTGTGTCGCGAGGATAGGTCTGGCTCCACTGCTCATAGATCGCGAGGCCCTTGTCCAGCTCTCCCGTCACCTCGCTGTAATAATGAGCTGAGATGTACAGCTTTTCGCGCTCACTTGCGCGATCCTTGAGATCGAAGGCCTTGGTCAGGTTCTCGCGTTGCTGGGTGGCTTGGGTCAGGTTGCCGTAAGCCACACCCAGCGTCGCGTAGGCCATGGCAAAATTCGGATCGAGTTCGATGGCCCGCTTCAAATGAGGAATGGCCTTCTCATCAATCTGCTTTTGATGCTCGGCCTGTCCTAAAGTGAAGGCCTGCAGTGCCTCCAATGAAGACGTCGTCGCTTGTTGTAGCGGGGTGGCGAACTTCTGCACCGAGCCAATCGACTCGCCCAGTTTTTGCCGCAGATCGGATGCCGCCTTGTCCAGCGACTTCAGGACCTGTTCCTTACTCTCCGCCTCCACTTGCGCCCGGCCCAGCGAATCGCCGTTCTGCGCGTTCACCGCATTCAGATCAACGACGTAATGGCTGCCCA
>WNFA01004592.1_pt1 | contig 14200 bp, 10 predicted proteins | sample 5400481 | NCBI WGS metagenome assembly WNFA01 (sample SAMN13153340, study PRJNA577476) | soil metagenome | isolation source: 120 cm saprolite under Douglas fir tree site 2 hole 1 replicate 2 | place: USA:California | collected 2015-04-18 | reverse complement strand
GGGTGGTCATGAGGCCGATGACGACGGTCGCGAGCCGCTCCTGGGTGGGCGTCCAGGGGGGAAGCTTGGTGTCCGGCATGGCGAGTCTGTAGCGCATCTGGCGCTCAGAGGGCCATGCCGACGGCGTTCTTGCCGCTCCGCTTGACGGCGTACATGGCCGCGTCGGCCGCCCGGAACAATCCCTCGGCATCGGCGGCATGCTCCGGGAAGGTCGCCACTCCGACGCTGGCCGTGACCGCGGAGAGGTCGACGTCCGATCCCTCGAGGACGCGCGCCGCGGCGATCGCGGCGCGGATCGACTCGGCCACCCGGCGCGCCGTCGCCGCCTCGGTGCCGGGCAGCAGGACCACGAACTCGTCGCCCCCGAAGCGGGCGGCCAGGTCGCCGGGACGCAGCGCGCGCGCGATCAGCCGGCCAACGAAGCCGATCGTCCGGCTCCCGACCAGGTGCCCCTCGCGGTCCACCAGCGCCTTGAAGTTGTCGAGGTCCAGGACGAGCAGCGAGAGCGTTCCCCCACGCCTGACCAGTTCGGGAAGCATGCGGTTGAAGTGGCGCGTGTTCCCGAGGCCGGTCAGGTCGTCGGTGATCGCAGCGAGCTGCGCCTCGCGGTAGAGCGACGCGTTCTCGATGGCGATCGCCGCGTGGCCGGCGAGCGTCTCGACCAGGCGGAGCTCGTCCGCGGTGAAGCTCGATCCGTCGAGCCTGTTGATCACCTGGATCACGCCGAGCAGCGCATCCTTCTTCACCACCGGCACGCACAGCATGCTGCGCGGGACGAGCCCGGTGCGCTCCACCAGGCCGGGGTGATGGCGTGGATCGCGGCTCGCGTCGTCCAGGCGGAGCGACTGGCGATGACGTGCCACCCAGCCCGCGATGCCCTGGTCGCAGGGCAGGCGCACGCCGTCGATGACGCCCGGCTGCAGGGCGCGTGCCGCCGTGAAGGCCAGCTCGCGACCCTGGGGGTCGTGGAGGAGCAGCGAGGCCGCCTGGCTGGGGACGACGCCGGCGACGCGCGCGAAGAGACGGTGCAACGCCGCCGCGTCGTGCGACAGCGCCTCCGGGCTCACCTCGGCGCCCAGCTCGGCGGCGGCGCGCTCCAGGCGCTCGCGGTCGGCCTCCGTGAAGGGACGACCGTCGTAGTGTGTGCGCAGCTCGAGCGCGCCGAGCACCCGCTCCCCGCGGCGGAGGGGCACAGCGAGCACGCGCCCCTCCTCCAGCAGGACGCTCTCGCCGGTGCGCGCCGCCCAGCGCCCACCCGTGGCGGCCGGGCCGAGGAGCGTGCTCTCCTGCAGCGTCTCGGTGGCCGCGAAGACGAGCTCGTCGCGCTCCGGGTCGTAGAGGAGGAGCGAGAGGCCCTCGGCCGAAGTGAACGCCTTGATGCCGCCCAGCACGGCGCGCAGGATCTCGGGCAGCTCGAGCGTGGAGGTGAGGACGCGCAGCGACTGGTGTACGGCGGCCAGCTCGCGGAGCTGGTGCTCGAGGGGCGGATCGGGCGGCGACGCAGACATCTCGCCGTCGCGGGTTACCACGGCGCGCCGTGTGGCCGCCACCGCGGAAGCGCCGCGTCAGCCCGTCAGAACGACTGTCGCGTACCGAAGAGAAACTGCACGTCGCCCGGGTTGCGGTCGGCACGCGTCGCGATCTCGATGTAGGCGAGCGAGGGAAAGAAGCCCATGAAGTCGTACACCGCCGCCAGACCCACGCCGACACCGACGGCGTAGCGGCTCGGATCGTAGACCGCGCCCGCCGAGTTGCTCACCTCGCCGGTGTCGACGAACAAGCGCGCCTGGCCGCGCCGCAGCACCAGCACGTCGAGCAGGTTCAGATCCAGCTCGGGATAGATCGTCTGCCGCAGCTCGGTACGCACCAGGAAGATGTTGCGCGCCAGCTTCTTCTCGGCACCGATGCCGCGGATGGAGCGTTCGCCGCCGAGGCTGAACAGGCCCTGCAACGGGACGCGGCTCGAACCGATCGGCTCGCTGAAGCCGTTCGTGATCTCGCCGGCGACGATCGTGCGGGGTGTCAGCAGCGGATGCGTCAGCACCAGGCTGCCGCCCCAGTCGGCGTAGTCGAAGTTGCTCCCCGCCTCGCGGCCGAACCAGTCGCCGAACGCCCGGAAGGCAACCTCGTGTGTCGGGTTATCGAAGGCGACGATGTTGTCGTAGTCGTAGCGCAGGCCCACGCCGTTCAGGTGGCCGCGCGTGCGCACCGTCGGGTGGCGATCGTCCTTGAAGCTGCCGTCGAGCGCCTGCACGTCGTAGAAGACATAGAGGTTCTGCCGGTAGAGCGTCGGGTCGTTCCGCTCACCCCAGTGGAGGCGCGGTCCGACGTCGACGCCGACGCTGCGGTTCGTGTAGAAGCCCGCGACCGCGATGTCCTTCTGGTAGTCGTAGCGCTCGCGTGCGGCCATCAGGCCGGAGACGCCGAACTCGGTGGAGCTGACCTCCACCTCGGCGGTGTCCAGGACGACCTGCGGCGTCGGCGGCCGCGCGTCGTCGGCGCGCGTCGTCTCGATCAGCTTCCGCTCCGGATCGATGACCGCCTGGTGGATGCGTTGCGGGGTCACGGCAGTCAGCCGGGCCTGGTCGCCGCTGCCGTCCCAGCGCAGCCGCACCGGCTGACCGCCGATGCTGCGCAGCTCCACCTCGACCGGCTCGTGAACCTCGCGGCTCGCCGCACGTCGTACGGTGACGGTGCTGCGATACGCATCGTCCTGCCGCTGGTTCAGCTCGACGCCGGCGAAGTCGTAGTTGCTCTCCGGATACGGCCGTAGCCACTGCGCGAAGAAGGACTCCAGGTCGGCGCCGGCCGTGGCCGCCGCGCAGGCGCGGAACGGCACCTGCGCGGCGACGCAGTGGTCGACGATGCCCGCGAACGTCGCCTCGCCCACCTGCTGCCGCAGCTTGCCGAGGATGACGTGTCCCGGCGGCAGGTCGTTGTCGAAGGTGGCGATCTGCTCGTGCAACGGATCGGCGCTGGGCGAGCGCTCGAAGAAGGCCTCGACGAAGGGAATCTTCGGCGCGACCTCGAAGCGATCGACGATGGCGAAGATGTTGAACAGATCGATCCACTCCTGCACGCTGCGCACCCTGGACTGCGTGGCACGATAGGCGCGCGCCAGCTCGTAGGAGAGCCCCTCGCTCACCCAGGCATAGTCCCGCGGCGACTCGCGCCCAGCCCAGCGCGGGCGGAACAGCTCGGCGTACATCGCCTGCGCCAGCTGCGCCTCGTGGAACGGGCGCAGCACCGGGAAGACCTTCAACGCCCGATCGGAGAGGACCACCATGCCCTCGCCCGGCGCCCACAGCGTGAGACGCAGGGGCGCCTCCACGACGACCACCTCGGCAGCGTGCGGCACGCTCGCGGGGCGCGCCTCGACGACCCTGCGCAGCGCATCGCGCGTGATCTCGAGCTGGGTCGGCCCGAAGGCCCTGCGGTCGTGGTGCACCGGCGGTCGGTGAAGAAACACGACGTGCGTGGCGCCTGCGTCGACCTCGTCACGCAGCAGCGTCGGCGCCGCCACCAGACTCAGGTAATGTACGCCGTGCACCTCGGCGTGGATCGGCGAGGCCGGATGCGCAACGTGCCGGCCGTTGAGCACGATCTCGAGCTCGGGATCGACGCGCAGCTGGACATCGAAGTCCGCGACGGCCGGCAGCCCGTCGACCTCCCACGTGCCGTCGCCCCGCCGGGCCGCGAGTGACGGATACCAGCCACCGACGGCGGTGAGCATGCCGTCGAACTCGCCGAAGCTCCCGAAGCGCGTCGGCACGGCGGTCGCGAAGCGGACGCGCAGCGACGCGGAGGCGCCGGGCGGCAGCGGCGCCGGCAGCGCGACGCGCAGGAGACAGCCCTCCGGGACGCCGGGCTGCGTGAACGGCGTCGACGGGACCAGCGCGCCGTCGACCAGGACTTCTTGCACGGTCGTCGACCCCGGCTCGAACTCCTCGTAGGGATAGACGAAGGCCCGGTTGACGTCGGTGACTTCCGCGTCCGGCGCGGCAAAGCGGTTGGCGAACAGGACGAGGACGACCGCGTCCAGCGCGCGCGCGCTGCGGTTGGTGAACGTGGTCTCGAGCGTGCCACGGATCTGCGGCGTCGTGCGCGAAAGGGCCGCCTCGAGGCGATAGTGCGGAAGCGGGCCCGGCGTCGAGGATGCCGCGGCGACGCGGCACGCCAGCGCCACGACCAGCATGGTCACGCTCCGGCATGCCGGTCGTTCGTCTTCGCGCATCGGGGGCCTCAACCGCGTCTCTATCACGGCACCCGGCACCGCCGGGAGTCTCGTCGACTGGACTCCTGCTAGCCGGCCAGCGAGGCGTCCACCGCCACCGCCCGGCGCGCCGCGTCCGCCCCCGCGCGTGCCGCGAGCGCCCCGAGCGCGCGCCGCGCCGCCTCGCGCCCCGCCTGCACCGCCCCCTCGATCGTCGCGGGGAGGCCCGTCTGGACCCAGTCGCCGGCCAGGAAGAGGTTCGGCAGCGGCGTGCCGACCGGCGGCCGCACGGCGTCGGCCGCCGGGGTGAGCGAGATGGTCGCGTGCCGCTCGCGCACCACCAGCGAGCGCGTGCAGCGGGCGTCACGCGCGGCCGGCAGGACGGCGCGCGCGTCGGCCAGCACCTCGGCGGCGATGTCCCCGTCGCCGGCGTCGTCCCAGAAGCGCGCGCCGCTGGTCACGCTCGCCACGCGGTGCCCGCCGGCGCGCGACGGCCCGCAGTCGAAGAGCCACTGCGCGCGCCCGCCGAGGAGCCCAAGGAACGGCGACCCCCAGGCGACGGTGCGGTCGAGCCAGAGGTGCACGCTCACGATCGGCGAGGTGCCGACGGCGGACAGCGCGCGGAACGGCGGCGCGTCGCGCAGCGCGGGGGGCAGCACGCGGAGCAGCGCGGCGCAGGGGAGCGCCAGGACGACGACGTCCGCGCCCACGCGACGGCCGTCGCGCAGCAGGACGGCGTCGGCGCGCCCCCGGCGGAGCGTCAGCGAGGCAACCGCGGCGCCGGTCAGGACCGTCCCGCCGGCCGACTCGATCGCAGCGCAGGCGTCGGTCGTGTAGAGCTCCGCGAGCGGCACGCGCGCCAGCGCGAAGCGCGCGGCGCGCGCGCCCGCGAAGAAGGCGCGGCGCAGCACGGCGGCGAAGGGCGCCGCGGCCGCGACCTCGGGCGCCTCGTTGAGCGTCGCGATGGCGAGCGGGTGCCAGAAGCGCTCGCACGCGGCGCGCGACTGCCCCACGTCGGCGAGCGCCCGGGCGACGGTGCGTCCGGCGAGGCCCCGGCCCCGCGCCGCCAGCCGGAGCGCGCCAGCAAAGAGGCGCGCACGGTCGGCGGGCGGAAGGAGCCGGTAGCGGAGCAGTGCGAGCGGCGCCTGGAGCGGCCCGGGCACCGCGGGCGCGGCGACCTCGCCCATGCCGAGCTCCGGGTGCGCCAGCGTGACCCGGAGGCGCGGCTGCACGGCGAGCTTCGCCGACGCACCGATCTCGGCCAGGAAGTCGAGCGCTTCGGTGTACGCGCCCATGAGCGCGTGCGGCCCGTTGTCCAGCACCTCGCCGGTCACCGGGTCGGCGAAGGAGTAGGCTCGCCCGCCGAGGAACGGACGGCGCTCGAGGAGCGTGACGCGCGCGCCGCCGCGCGCCAAGCGGACCGCCGCCGCCAGGCCCGCGAAGCCGCCGCCCACCACGACGACGTGGCGGTCGTTCATCCTGCGAGCCAGTAGAGGAACGAGAGGTGCGGCCGGACCCAGGCGGCGACCGCCAGGCCCGCCTTCTCCGGGCGCGTGAGCCGCACCTTCGGCCCGAAGACGTCGTAGTGGCGGAACATGATGCGGCGGAGGAGCTGCTCGTAGATGAGGCGCATCGCTTCGGCGGGCGCGAGCGACTGGCGGTCGTCCTCGGCCAGCAGGAAGCGCGCCCGCCCGTAGTGCTCGCCGGCGCGCGCGCACTCGAAGGCCATCACCTGCCGGAACGCCTCGGTGCAGTGGCCGACCAGCACGTCCTCCTCGCGGCAGCCGAAGCGGCGGAGGTCGGCGCGCGGGAGGTAGATGCGCCCGCGCTGCACGTCCTCGGCCACGTCGCGCAGGATGTTGGTCAGCTGGAAGGCGAGCCCGAGCTCGATGGCGTACTGCCGGGCCGACGGGTCCCGGTAGCCGAAGACCTGGATGCAGATGAGGCCGACGGCGCCCGCGACGCGGTAGCAGTACTCCTCGAGGTCGTTCTCCCAGGTCTCGTAGCGGTCGCGCCGCAGGTCCATCTCGACCCCGGCGATCACTGCCGCGAAGTGCTCGCGCGGGATGGCGAAGCGCTCGGCCGTGTCGGCGAGCGCGACGCCGATCGGGTGCCGCGGGCGCCCGGCGTAGACCGCGTCCAGCTCGGCGCGCCAGAGCGCGAGCAGTCGCTCGGGGTCGCGCGCGGCGCCGGGCTCGTCGGCGATGTCGTCGGCCGAGCGGCAGAAGGCGTACACGGCGCACAGCGAGCGGCGCCGCTCGTGGGGCAGCAGCCGGAAGCCCCAGTAGAAGTTGGACGAGGCGCGCCGGGTGAGCGCCTCGCAATGGTCGTAGGCGGCGGAGAGCGGGCTCGGCAGGTCGAGCGCGGGGAGGCTCATGCGAGGAGCCCTTTCAGCACCAGGCGCGCGAGGTCGCCGCGCGTGAGCGTCGGGCGGTGCGCGAAGACGTCGTAGTCCGCCGCCGCGATGCGGTCCAGGATGGCGAGCCCGCCGCGCGCGAAGAGACGCACCTCGCGCGCCAGCCGCCCCGGCACGAGGCGCGCCAGCGCCAGACCGCGCACGAACAGCTCCCGCGTGCGCACCACCTCGAAGGCGAGCAGAGAGCGGAAGCCCTCGTTCGCCACGCGCCCGGCGAGCGCCGCACGGCTCCCGGGGAAGCGGCCGAGGTCCTCCTCGGGGATGTAGACGCGGCCGCGCGCCAGGTCCCCCGCCACGTCCTGCCAGAAGTTGGTGAGCTGGAGCGCGGTGCAGATGTCGTCCGCGCGCGCCTGCCGCTCGACGTCGCGGTGGCCGAAGAGGGCGAGCACGATGCGCCCGACGGGGTTGGCCGAGCAGCGGCAGTACTCGAGCACGTCGGCGAAGGTGCGGAAGGTGGCGGTGTCGCCGGCCGCGTCGCGCCGGAAGGCGACCAGCAGGTCGCGCAGCGGTTCGAGGGGCAGGTCGTGGCGCGCGATCGTGTGCCCGAGGGCGAGGAACACCGGGTCGGCGGCCACCGCCGCGTCCCGGGCACAGGCGACGAGCCGCGCCTCCCACGCGTCGAGCCGGGCGATCCGCTCGCGGGGACTCGCGTCCCCCTCGTCGGCCAGGTCGTCGGCGCCGCGCGCGAAGGCGTACACCGCGGCCAGGTCGGCGCGCAGCCGGCGCGGCAGCAGCCACGAGCCGATGGTGAAGTTCTCGTAGTGCCCGCGCGCGATGCGCGCGCAGTGCGCGTAGGCCGCCGCCAGGCGGGCGGGATCTGCCCCCGCGGGCAGCGGTGCCGTGGCCCCGAGGCTCACGCCGCCAGCGCTCCCGGGCGCCCGTACTCGCGCCGCTGGTTGCGGACGCCCGCGAAGAAGAACTCACCCACGAAATCCGCCGGCGGCTCGCCGCCCACCTCGCCGCCGCGGACGAGCTGCTCGTAGGCCGGTACGTCGATGAAGGTGCGCGCGGCGAGCAGCGCCGCGACCCCGGCGTCGGCGACCATCTCCACCGCCCTCGGCACCGTGCCGGTGAAGAACTCGGCACAGCACCCGCTCCCGTAGGAGAAGAGGCCCAGGCGCCGCCCGGCGAGCGCGCGGCCTTCGCTCTCGAGCAGCGCCGCGAGGCAGAGGTAGAGCGACGCCGTGTACGTGTTGCCGACACGTGACACCGCGGCGAGACCGGGCGCCGCCTGCTCGCGGAAGGAGGCGGCGGCCGCATCCTCCTCGAGCGTCCGCCCCGCGGCCTGCCAGTCGATCTCGAGCAGGCGCCGGTGCGCTTTCATCGCCATCTTCGGGAAGGGAGTGTGGTAGAGGAGCCGCGCCAGGCGGTCGGCGAGCGCCTCGCCCGCCTCGAGTGGCGGCCGCTCGAGGCCGCGGTAGGCCGCGAGCGCCCCGCCCAGCGCGTCGAGATAGCACTCGACCGAGTACTTGCCGTCGACGATCGCCTCGCGCCGGTCGAGCGGGCGCCAGAAGTCGTGCACGTTGCCCGCGTACGTGCCGCTCTGCTCGGAGAGCAGGAGCGCGCGCGGCTCCGGCCCGACCAGCATGGCGACCGCCCCCGCGCCCTGCGTCGGCTCGCCCGGCGAGCCGATCTCGTAGCGCGCGATGTCGGCCGCGACGACGAGCGCGCGCCGCGCGCGCGTGCCGCCCGCGCGCACCCAGTCGGCCGCGGTCATGAGCGCGGCCGTGCCCGCATAGCAGGCGTGCTTCAGCTCGTAGACTCGGCAGCGCCGCCCGATGCCGAGCAGGTCGTGCACGAAGATGCTGACCGGCTTCGAGTGGTCGACCCCGGTCTCGGTGGCGACCAGCAGCATGCCGATCTCCTCGGGATCGACGCGCGACGCGCGCAGCAGCCGCGCGCCCGCCGTCGCCGCCAGCGTCACCACGTCCTCGCACGGCGGCGCGATCGCCATCTCCTGCACGCCGAGGCCGGCGGTGAGCTTTTCGGGCGGGACGTTCCGCGCCGCAGCCAGATCCGTGAGTCGCAGCGCGTACTGCGGGACGTAGACCTGCAAGCGTTCGATGCCAACGCTCATTTGCTCTCTCCTCCTCCCCCCAGTCGTGCGTACCGTCCAAGCGCCATGAGCGGGAAGTAGTGCCGGTAGAGGTGGTAGCGAAGGTAGAAGTGGCGCGGGAAGCCGGTGCCGGTGAACAGGCGCTCGCTCCACGTGCCGTCCGCGCCCTGCGCGCGGACGAGCCAGTCGACGCCACGTGCCACGGCGGCGCCGTGCGCGCCGTCCGCCGACATGAGCCCGAGGAGCGCCCACGCCGTCTGCGAGGGCGTGCTCTCGCCCTTGCCGGCGAGCGACTCGTCGTCGTACGAGGCGACCGTCTCGCCCCAGCCGCCGTCGGCGTTCTGGCGCGCCCGGAGCCAGTCGACGGCGCGGCGCACATAGGGCGCGTGCAGGTCCTCGCCGATGGCAGCCAGGCCGTCGAGCACCGACCAGGTGCCGTAGATGAAGTTGACGCCCCAGCGGCCCCACCACGAGCCGTCCGCGCGCTGCGTCCGGCGCACGAACTCGAGCGCGCGGCGCGCGCGCCCGAAGTCGGGGCCGTAGCCCTGGGCGCCCATCAGGCTGAGCAGCCGCCCGGTCAAGTCCTCCGTCGGCGGGTCGATCATCGCCTCCATGTCGGCGAAGGGGATGCGGTTCAGGAACTCGGAGGTGTTCTCGGTGTCGAAGGCGCCCCAGCCCCCGTTCCGGCTCTGCATGCCGAGGGTCCAGTTCAGGCCGTAGGCGATGGCGCGCCGGCCGGCGGGGGTCGCGGCGAGGGGCAGCTCGCCCAGTACCATGAGGATCACCGCCGAGTCGTCCACGTCGGGGAACCAGTCGTTGGCGAACTCGAAGGCCCAGCCGCCAGGCTCGAGCCGGGGGTTCAGGACGGACCAGTCGCCGGGGCGGAAGATCTGGTTCGCGACCAGCCACTCGCCGGCGCGCGCGAGCACCGGGTGCGCCGGGGCCGTGCCCGACTCGAGCAGCGCCTTCATGGCGAGCGCCGTGTCCCAGGTGGGCGACACGCACGGCTGGTACATGAGCGTGCCCTCGCACTCGACCAGGAAGTCGTCGACGCCCTGGATGCCGCTCACGATCGCCGGGTGCTCGGGCGCGAAGCCGACGGCATGGAGGGCGAGCACCGCGTTCAGCATGGCCGGCTGGATGCCTCCCCACTGCCCGTTCCTGTCCTGGTGGCGGACGATCCACTCGATGGCGCGCGCGATGGCACGGCGGCGGAGCGGCTTCCACGGACTCCGGCCCGCGGCGTTGATCGCGCGGTCGAGTGCCAGGAAGAAGTTCTGCGTGGTCACCAGCTCGCGCGAGCGCGGGAAGGCCAGGTCGGCGCGCGTGGGCGCCTGGCGCCAGAGCTCGCCCAGCGCGGCGTCGGGCGGGGTGCGGACGGCCGGCCGGTGCGCGGCGAGCAGCGCCAGCGGCACGATCGTGCCGCGCGCCCAGCTCGACATGCCGTAGATGTTGATCGGGAACCAGGGCGGGAGGAGCAGCAGCTCGACCGGCAGCGCGGGCACGCCCGTCCACGGGAACTGCCCGAAGTAGGCGAGCCAGAAGCGCGTGAAGACACCGGCGCGGGCGAGGCCGCCGTGGCCCAGGATGAAGTCGCGCGCGCGCGCGAGCGCCGGCTCGTCGGGCCGGTGGCCGGCGAGCTTCAGCGCGAAGTAAGCCTCGATCGTGGTCGAGAGGTTGCCGGGCCCGTCCGGGTACTGCGGCCAGCTCCCGTCGTCCTGCTGCAGGCCGAGCATGCGCTCGGCCATGCGCCGGTCGAGGTCCGGCCGCTCGCGCCCGAGCATGCGGTTGAAGAAGACGTACTCGGCCTCCATGGTGACGTTGGCCTCGAGGGGCGCGTGCCAGTAGCCGTGGGGATGCTGGGTCGCCACCAGGTACTGCGTGGCGCGCGCGATCGCTCGCCCGAGGCCGTCGCCCGCGGCGTCCGCGCCACCCACCACGACGAGCCGTCCCTCGCCGCTCATGCTGCGGCCTCCTCCGCCGTGCCGACGCGCACGACGATCGTTTCTACCTGGCGGGCGCGGAGCGCCGCGGCCACGCGCTCCGGCTCCGGCGCCAGCGCGATGACGGCGCCGCCGGCGCCGCCGCCGGTCAGCTTGGCGCCGAGCGCACCGGCGGCGCGCGCGGCGCCGACCAGTGCTTCCACCTCCGGCGTCGACACGCCGAGGGCGCCGAGCAGCGCCTGGTTCTCGTTGAGGGCGCACCCGAGGGCCGCGAGGTCGCCCGTCTCCGCCGCGCGTGCGCCCGCCTCCACCACGACCGCGACCCGGTCGAAGAGCCGCTCGTGGCGCGCGCGGTCCGCTTCCCAGCGCGCGCGCAGCCCGCCCACCGCGGCGCCGGTGCTGCGCGGCCGCCCGAGCGCGATGGCGAGCGGCAGCGGGCGCGTCGTGCGCAGCCGGGTCAGGGTCGGCGGCTCGCCGCGGACGAAGCGGATGCAGCCACTGTCGGCCTGCGCGGCCGCGGCCGGATCCACCCCCGAGGGATGGCCGTGGAAGATCGCCTCGAGGCGCTGGCCGAGCGCCAGCTCTTCGTCGCGTCCGAGCCGTCGCCCCGCGGCCATCGCGAGCGCGCGCAGCACGGCGATCGAGAGCGCGGCCGAGCTGCCGAGACCCGCGCCGGCGGGCAGCTCGGAGCGCACGCGGACGGCGAGCCCGCGCGCCTCGAGGCCGAGCGCGCGCGCCGCCTCGGCCACCAGCGCCGCGGGCCGCGGGTCGTCCGCGAGCGCCGCGCGATCGCTCTCCACGCGCAGCGCGCGCCGCGCGGCCGCGGGCGGGGAGATTCACGAGCGCGGCTCCAGGGCGCGCAGCAGCTCGCGCGCGCGGTCGATCTTCACCTCGCCCGCCGCGAGCAGCCGCCGGCGGAGCTCCTCCGCCTCCTCGCCGCGCGCGCCCGCGGCGTGGGAGACCGCGCGCGCGTGCAGCGCCATGTGCCCCTTCTGGATGCCCTCCGTGGCGAGCGCCCGCATGGCCCCCAGGTTGGAGGCGAGCCCGACCGCCGCCATGACGCCTGCCAGCTCGCGCGCGCCGGCCACGCCGAGCATGCGGAGCGCCAGGCGCACGCGCGGATGCGACTGCACGAGCGGCCCCACCGTGGACACGGCCATGGGCAGCTCGATCGAGCCCACCAGGTACCCGTTCTCTATCCCCCAGGTGGTGAGCGACGAGTAGCTCCCGCCGCGGCTCGCGTAGGCGTGCGCCCCCGCCTCGATCGCGCGCCAATCGTTGCCGGTGGCGATCGCGAGGGCGTCGACGCCGTTCATGATCCCCTTGTTGTGCGTGGCGGCGCGGTACGGATCCGCGGCCGCGAACTCGTAGGCGCGGATCATCCGCTCCGCCACCTGCGCGCCGCCCATGCCGTCGCGCGCCAGGGCCCCGAACGGGATGCGCACCGCGGCGCGCGCCAGGCGCCGGTCGGCCAGGTTGGAGAGGATGCGGAGACAGGTCGTCCCGCCCGCGATCTCCTCGATCATCGGCGCGAGCGCCTCGACCAGCGAGTTGACGGCGTTGGCGCCCATCGCGTCGCCGGTGTCGAGCAGCACGTGCACCACCACCATCGTCTCGCCGCGCGGCGAGCGCACCAGCCGCACCTCGACGTCGCGCGGGCCCGCGCCGCGCCGGCAGAGGCCCGGCGTCAGCTCCTCGGCCGCGGCCAGGATGCGCGCGCGCGCGGCGCCCAGGCGCTCCACGGCAGCGCCCGGGTCGGGCACGTCGATGAGCTGGATCTGCCCGATCATGGCGCCCGGCTCGGCCTCGGCCGCGAAGCCGCCGCCCGCGCGGGCAACCAGCGCCGCGTTCGACGCCGCGGCGATCACCGAGGGCTCCTCGACCACCATCGGGATCACGTGGTCGCGCCCGTTCACCTGGAAGTTCAGCGCCACGCCGAAGGGCAACGCGAAGGTGCCGACCGCGTTCTCGACCATGATGTCGGCGACCTCGACCGGCAGGGCATCGACCGCCTCCAGCGCCTGGATCTCCGCGGGTGACAGGTCGAGGGCCTCGGCGAGCTTTCGCCGCCGCTCCACGACCGTCAGCCGGTAGACCGCCGCCATCCGTGAGCTGCTCATGCTCCTCCTCCCGCTGTGACCCACTCCCGGAGCCGCTGCCCGAGCACGACGGGCACCCGGCCGAGAGCATCCACATCCCGCGCGCCGGTCAGCACCATCGCCGTCCGGAGGCCGGCCGTGAGCCGGTCGATGAACTCTCCCGCCGCGCTCCGCCCGCCCTCCCGGTAGGCCCGGAAGACCGGTAGCGCCACCCCGGCCACCCGTGCGCCGAGCGCGATCGCCTTCGCCACGTCGAGGCCATCGCGCACCCCGCCGCTCGCGACGAGCTCGAGCCCGAGGCCGCGGAGCCCGAGCAGCGAGGCCGCCGTGGGGATGCCCCAGTCGGCGAACAGCGCGCCCAGCTCGCGCTCCGGCGCGCCCGCGCGTAGCGCCTCCACCTTGATCCACGACGTGCCGCCCGCGCCCGAGACGTCGACGGTGCGCACGCCCGCGCGCGCGAGGCGCTCGCCGACCCGGCGCGAGATGCCGCAGCCCGTCTCCTTCACCACCACCGGCACGGGCAGCTCGCGGACGAGGCGCGCGATCGTCTCGGCCCCGCCGCGGAAGTCGCGGTCGCCGCCCGGCTGGATCAGCTCCTGGGCGGGGTTGAGATGGAGGCACAGCGCGTCGGCGCCGACCTGGCGCACCAGCTTCTCGACCTCCGCGCTGGCGAGCGCCGCGGCCTGCACCACCCCCAGGTTGGCGAGCACCAGCGTGGTCGGGGCGTGCGCGCGCACCGCGAAGGTGTAGGCGAGGGCGGGCTTGCGCTGCATGGCGCGCATCGAGCCGAGGCCGAAGGCGATGCCGCGCTCCTCGGCCACCCCGGCCAGGTCCTGGTTGATGGCCGACGCCTCGTCGGTGCCGCCCGTCATGCCCGTGATGAGGAGCGGGGCGCTGAGCCGCTTGCCGAGGAGCGTGGTCGAGACGTCGACCTGATCCACGGCGAGCTCGGGGAGCGCGTCGTGCACCAGGTCGACCTCCTCGAGGAGCGTCGTCTTGCCGGCGAACTCGACCTCGCCGGCCTCGCACAGCTCCAGGTGCGAGCGCTTGCGCTCGCCGATCGTCTCAGCCAAGCGACACCTCGCGCGCGGCCTCGTCGCGCTCCTCGTGACGCACGCCCTCGGCCGCGATCGCGACCGGGAGCGGCATGATGCCCTCGGCGCGCCAGGCGGCGCGCACCGCGTCGGCCTGCGCCGCCGAGGTCGCGAGCGCGATGCCGCAGTCCCCACCGCCGGCACCCGACGGCTTGGCGACCGCACCCACCCGGCGCGCGGCGGTCATGAGACGCGCCAGCGCGGGCGTGACGATCGCGATGCCCGTCTCGTCGCCCAGCCGGGCGAGCAGGTCGGCCGTGCTGGCGACCGCGTCGAGGAGCTCGGCGCCGTCGCCGCGCTCGACCGCGGCCGCCGCGCGCTGCGAGACCGCCACCAGCTCGCCGAGCGCGTGCGGCTCGCGCGTGCGGGCGGCGAAGCG
>WNFA01003225.1_pt1 | contig 14200 bp, 11 predicted proteins | sample 5400481 | NCBI WGS metagenome assembly WNFA01 (sample SAMN13153340, study PRJNA577476) | soil metagenome | isolation source: 120 cm saprolite under Douglas fir tree site 2 hole 1 replicate 2 | place: USA:California | collected 2015-04-18 | reverse complement strand
TGGCGATGATGGCAAACCTGAATTTGCCGGAAAAGGCGGTGCGAAAGCAGATCGCATCCGCGGTCACCCTGGTTCTCCAGGTCTCGCGCTTCAGCGATGGAACGCGGCGGCTCACGCATATCAGCGAGATCACCGGCATGGAAGATGACGTGGTCAGCATGCAGGACGTTTTCCTATTCGAGAAGCAGGGGGTTTCAGCGGACGGCCGCACGCTGGGAGCGTTCACGGCCACGGGCATCAGACCCAAGTTCGCGGAAAAACTCACGGCCTCCGGGATTAACCTGCCGGCAAACTTGTTTGAGCAAACGACCAGGCGCTGGAACTGAGGATAGGATAAGGGATATGTCGCTGGTACTTCTATTTCTACTGCTCCTGATTCTGATGTTCGGTGTGCTTGTCTATTTGTTGAAGCCGACGTCGATGGAAAAGGCGGTGGAAGAGCAATTGGCGAGCATCGAGGAGGTGCAACCAGCAGGTGGGGTTAGCACCACCATTCTGAAGGAGAGAGTCGCCGGCTCGACCATGGTCGAGCAGTTTGCGCAGAGACTTCCCTGGTCACTGACCGGTTCGCGTCTGATCAAGCAAGCCGGCCAAGACTGGTCTTTCGGTTCTGTTTCCGCGGTTTCGTTGATTGCGGGTCTGGCACTACTGGGTGGCATCGTTGTTCAATGCCAGCATCCCGATTTGCGCGGCTCTTGCCGTTGCTGTGGGTTTGTCTCCGTACGTGTGTCTCTACATCCTTCGTGAAATCAGGTTCAAGCGGTTCGGCGATCTCCTGCCCGAAGCCGTCGACCTGATGTCCAGGGGCTTGCGGGCGGGACACTCCATCCAGGCGGTACTGGAGATGGTCGGCAATGAGATCGCAGATCCCGTCGGAGTGGAGTTCCGTGCTTTGCATAAAGAGCAGACCCTGGGGCTGCCGATCCGGGACGCAATGATGCGGCTGATCGATCGAGCGCCTCTGGACGACATGCGGTTTCTCGCCACCGCGATTCTTCTGCAGAAGGAATCCGGAGGAAACCTCGCACAAATTCTCGATAAGACCTCAGCGGTGCTGCGAGAGCGTGCCCGATTGCGCGGACAGCTCCGAATTTATACTGCCCAGGGGCGCATCACCGGCTGGATCCTCGGCGCCGCCCCATTCTTGATGTTCGGCCTGATTAACATCTTGAACCATGACTACGAGAAGTCCTTGTTCACCGATCCTTTCGGACTCAAGATGGTTTACTTTGGATTAGGGCTGATGGTGATCGGAATCCTGGCAATACGCAAGATTATTGACATCAAGGTTTAAACATGGCGCTTACCATAATTTTCGGGCTGGGCTTGTTTATCGCTTTTATGCTGTGTTTTGTGCTCCTGATGGGGCGGTCCTCGGCACAAGGCGCTCTCCTGGAACAAGTTGTTCGAGAGTCGCGCCGCGGTACGGGCGCGGTTTCGGGACCCTGGCGTCCGGCGATGAGCGCCGACCTGGTAGCGAAGCCCTTCACTGCTTTCCGGCGCTTCTTCTCAACCGCGCCTGACCCGGAGATCGTCCGCCGGTTAATGCTCGCCGGGTATCGCAAGCCGTATCATGCCGACATCTTCCTGGGCATGAGGTTAGCGGTGCCGGCCGTACTGGGTCTGACGGCGGCGCTGGTTTTCAGCGAACACGTAATTATCTATTTCCCGTTGGCGTTAGTGATTGGCTTCTTCGCCCCGGATTTCTGGCTTTCCCACGCGACTAATCGGAGAAGAGAACGGCTCAGGATGAGCTTGCCCGACAGCCTGGATTTGTTGTCAATTTGTCTGGAGGCCGGACTGGGCATGGACCAGGCGGTGGTGCGGGTGGGTCAGGAACTTGAGGTGAGCCACCCTGAGTTAAGTGAAGAACTGCTGCTCATTAACTTTGAGCAGCGCGCAGGGGTTCAGCGGAACGCGGCATGGCAGTCGTTTGCGGTGAGGGCGGGGTTCGAGAGCGCGCGCTCGTTCGTGGCCATGCTCATTCAGACCGATCGCTTCGGAACACCGATCGCAAAGTCGTTGGGCGCCTTTTCGGATGCTCTGCGAACCCAGCGCCGGCAACAAGCGGAAGAAAGGGCCGCGAAGACAACCATCAAGCTGGTGCCACCGCTGGTATTCTGCATTTTCCCGGCTATGGGAGTGGTGGTGATCGGGCCAGCCCTGGTTGCCATCAGTTATTTCTTCGCACATTTTTTGCATGCTTAAGTTTGGTAGTTTTTCAAATCAACCGAGGTGAAACATGGATAACGTTACTTTGATCAGGGTAATCGCGGGTGTCTTGGCCATATGCACCCTCGTTCTGTTGATTTACAGAATGAAAAAGAAAGCTCCTCGCTAGGTCTGGAGCGCCCAGCTCCCCAGGGATAACTATGTTTGCAAAGCCACGCGAAGTCTTTGTCTATAACAAGTCGAAGGAGACGTTCCTTGCCTTTCGGGTCGGTGTCGCAGACTCGATTTTGGGCCGCTTAGTCGGGCTTCTTGGCAGGAGATCTCTCAAGCCGGACGGAGGGGTATGGATCGTGCCGGCAAACTCGGTTCATACCGTCGGAATGCTGTTTTCATTCGACTTGGTCATGATCGACAAAGACTTCAGGGTCGTGGGCCTGAAGGAGATGGTGAAACCTTTCCGTGTTGTATTGCCTAAACTACGGGCGGAGAGCGTGATCGAGTTGCCGGCGCACACCATCTTCCGGAGCCGGACAGAACTTGGAGATGAATTAATCATCGACCGGTACGAAGCAAAGAAAACGACGGTGCAGACCTGTCCGGAAATAGTGACGCCGTTTGTCGAAGAGATCGTTCCTTTTCGCTAACGCTGGATAACTGCCACGGAAGTGAGCTCCTGAAAACCAGGTGTTCCCGGCTGTGTGCTTGATCCGCGATCTTAACCCCGCGGCCCTTGTCGCGGGCGAGGATTTCGGTCGTTTTGACCTTGCCCACGGATCGCCGGAGGCGGGTCTTGATAATCTCGGCCACAGGCACTCCGCCGGAGGCGATCATCGGCAACCTGCTCGTCGATACCGGGTACGCGCCCGAAACGCCGGCCGCAGAGTTGCGTCCATCACTGCCCGTGAGTTTCATGGACTTGCTGTATCCGCTGTAGTTCGACTTCAACCTTTGGCTGAAATCGAATACTCCGCTCGCCCGCATCGCCGACTCCGACACTAAGTCCGATGCTAAGTTAGGGTCGAGTCCTTCTGCGGGTGGGATCTAAGAGTCTAGCCGTCACAATTAGGGAGCAGCCAGTTGAAGCACATAGTTCGAAGCAACGTCGCGAAACGCAGCCAACTGTTTCGTCCGGGTGACCTCGTCCCAACCCAGCTCTGAAGCCATCAAGTCCGCGACAGCGGGCGCCATTGCGAGGGCCGCGCGCGCATTCAAGAACAGCGCGCGCGTGCGTCTTGCGAGCGTATCTTCCACGGTGCGGGCCATTTCGTGTCGCGCCGCCCAGATCACCTCTGCCTTCACGTAGGGCAGCGCCTTATGCAGTGGTTCGCCTAGCCCGGCGTCAGCCTCGATGAGCTTGCGAATCTCATACGCATCCGAACCATAGACAGCCAGCGAGCCGAACTGCTTCGCGGCATCTTCTTTCGCAGCGTCCTCTTTCGCGGCATCGTGGAAGCCGTGGATGTGGAGATTGTGCGTCACGCATGGCTTTTCCGGCAACTGCGCGAGCGTTGCCGCCTGATCGACGCAATCCTCGGCCATATGCCGGTACGTCGTCCATTTTCCACCGCAGATGGTGACCAGACCGGAGTGATCGATGTGAACGACGTGATCGCGTGCCAGTGCAGCGGTGCTGGCCGCGCCCGTAGCGCCTACCAGCGGCCGGATGCCGGCGAATACACTCAACACATCGTCGCGTGTAGGTGGTTTCGTCAGGTATTGTCCGGCGGTTGCGAGGATGAATTCGATTTCCTGCTCCATGGCGATTGGCTCGAGCGCGGCCTCTGCAATGGGCGTATCGGTGGTCCCGACGAGCGTGTGGCCGTGCCACGGAATCGCGAAGAGTACGCGGCCGTCGCTGGTGTGCGGAACCATGATTGCGCTTTCACCCTGCAGGAAGCTCGAGTCGAAGACCAGGTGAATGCCCTGGCTGGGGACGATCATCGGCTTGGCGTCGGGCTCTGCCTTGAGCCGCAGCAGGTCGCTGAAAGCCCCGGTGGCGTTGACCACAACTTTGGCCGCCGCACGAAACTCGTTGCCGGTTTCGACATCGCGTACGCTGACACCATCCACAAATCCCTGAGCGTCTTTCGTCAGCCCCGTGACTTCGACATAGTTCAGCAGCGTGGCGCCCTGCTCGAAAGCCGTGGCCACCATGTGAATGAGCAGCCGGGCGTCATCGAATTGTCCGTCGTAGTAAACTGCGCCGCCACGCAGGCCTTCTGTTTTCAGTGTTGGCAGATGTTCGAGCGTTTCTTCTCTGGAAAGAATGCGTGAAGTACCAAACCCGTATTTGCCGGCCAGCAACTGATAGAGCTTCAGGCCAAGACCGTAGAATGGGGCCTCCCACCAATCGTAGTTCGGCACGATGAACGCGAGATCGTGCACCAGGTGGGGAGCGTTTTGCAGAAGCAGTCCGCGCTCCTTAAGCGCCTCCATGACCAGCCCAATATTGCCCTGCTCCAGGTAGCGCACGCCGCCGTGTGCCAGCTTGGTGCTGCGGCTGGAGGTGCCTTTGCCGAAATCGCTCTGCTCGAACAGCAGCACATCGTAGCCGCGCGCCGCAGCATCGATCGCAACGCCTACTCCGGTCGCTCCGCCGCCCACGACAATCATGTCCCAGGGTTTGGGATGTGCCTCGATACGGCGCCACATGTCGGTTCGATTCATCGCTTTTGCAGTTGATGCAAAACTTGCTCGTGAAGAGCCGGGCGTCACCGCCCGGCTGGACCCTTCGACTCCGCTCAGGGCAGGCTCGCGAGACGCCCGTCCTTCCACCCCGTCCTTCCACCAGATCACCGGATACCCACCAGCTTGATAATTGCAGCGCCAATGCCGCCGGCGATCAGCGGGCCAATGATCGGTACGAGCGCGTATCCCCAATCTGAACTCCCCTTGTCGCTGATGGGCAGGATAGCGTGAGCCACGCGCGGGCCAAAGTCACGGGCGGGGTTGATCGCGTATCCGGTCGGTCCGCCGAGACCCAGGCCGATGGCCCACACCAAGACTCCCCACAACCACGGGCCGAAACCAATCGGCAGGCCGGTGGATGACACGGCCGGGCTCCCGAAGCTGAAGCCAACAACGATCAGGCATGCGGTGGCAATAATTTCGGTGAGCAGGTTTGCGGGAAGGTTGCGGATGGCCGGCGTGTTACAAAAAACCGCCAGCTTCGATTCCGCGTCGGGAGTCACCTTCCAGTGAGGCAGGTAGGCCAGCCAGACCAGACTGGCGCCGGCGAAACCTCCGAGGAATTGCGCGGTCCAGAAGAGGCCGACGTTCGACCAGTCTCCCGATAGAACAGCTACCGTTAATGTGATCGCCGGATTAATGTGGGCGCCGGGGCTGCCGAACGCGATGGCCGTGAAGATGCCTGCCACCACGGCCATTCCCCATGCCGTTGCGATGACGATCCACCCGGAGTTTTCACCTTTCGATTTCTTCAGGAGAACATTCGCAACGGCGCCATCGCCCAGCAAGATCAACACCAGCGTGCCCGTGAATTCGCCAACAAATGGTCCATACATCGTGTGTGGACCTCCTTCCTTTTCTAAAGGTGTGTCGTCGCTTTTTTCAGAGTGCCGGCTGCAAGAATACGCCAGCGCGTATGCGACGCCGAGCCCCTAAAGGGGCGTCTGATCCTGCAACTTACGGTATCGCTAAAAGCGATACCCTGATACGAAACTGATCGGGAGACGCGGCGAGCCGCGTCTCTACGATTCCACCCAATCGAACGAGCGCGTCACCGCCTTCTTCCAAAAGTGATAAAGCCGCTTGCGGGATTCTTCATCCATCTTCGGCTGCCACTGCCGATCGACTGCCCAGTTGGCGACGAGTTCGTCGGTATCCTGAAAAAAGCCGACGGCCAGTCCGGCGGCATAGGCGGCACCGAGAGCCGTGGTCTCCTTCACCATCGGACGAACTACCGGCTTCGCCAGAATGTCGGACTGGAATTGCATCAGCAGATCGTTCATCACCATGCCACCGTCGGTGCGGAGGACATCGAGCGTAATGCCGGAATCCTTCGCCATAGCATCGACCACCTCGCGGACCTGAAACGCGGTGGCCTCCAGCACGGCGCGGGCGATGTGGCCTTTATTCACGAAGTGGGTCAAGCCGGCGATCACGCCGCGGGCGTCGCCCTTCCAATATGGCGCGTACAAGCCGGAGAAGGCGGGAACGAAGTAAACGCCGCCGTTATCAGTTACGGTCCGGGCGAGCGCCTCAATGTCTGAGCTTTTTTCAATGAGTCCGAGATTATCGCGGAGCCATTGCACCAAGGCGCCGGTAATTGCGATGCTCCCTTCCAGCGCATAGCATGCCGGCTTCGCGCCGAACTGATACGCCAGCGTAGTCAGCAGGCCGAAGTTCGAGAGCACCGCCTTTTCCCCGGTGTTCATCAGCATGAAGCAACCAGTGCCGTAGGTGTTTTTCGTTTCTCCTGGTTTGAAGCAGGCCTGACCAACCAGAGCGGCTTGCTGATCGCCGAGGTCGCCGGCGATCGCAACTCCCGCAACCGCCGGTAGTTTCGCAGTGCCATACACCTCGCTGCTCGAAACAATCTTCGGCAGCATCTGGATCGGGATACCGAAGTCTTTCAGGATCTCCCGATCCCACTGGAGCGTAGTGAGCTTCATCAGTTGGGTGCGGCTGGCGTTGGTGACGTCGGTCACGTGCACGCCGTCACGCGGTCCACCAGTCAGATGCCATATCAGAAAGGTATCGATATTGCCAAACAGCAAATCGCCCGCTTCGGCTTGTGCTCGGGCGCCTGCAACACTATCGAGAATCCAGCGAATCTTGAGGCCACTGAAATAGGCAGCGAGCGGAAGACCGGTCTGGGCGCGATAGCGATCCTGTCCGCCATGCGCAGCGAACTCGGCTACCGCGACCGCAACACGCGTGTCTTGCCAGACAATCGCGTTGTAAACGGGCTTCCCACTTTTCTTGTGCCAGACCACCGCGGTTTCGCGCTGGTTGGTGATTCCGATCGCAGCCAGATCTTCCGGCCGCAGCCCGCGAGCTTCCATTGCCTCTTTGATGACACCATCCGTGCGGCGCCAAATTTCTTCTGGATCGTGCTCGACCCATCCCGGTTGGGGATAGATCTGCTCCTGCTCTTGTTGAGCTGCGCTCACGACGTGTCCGGAACGATCGAACACGATAAAGCGCGAGCTTGTCGTTCCCTGATCAATGGCGCCAATGTAGCTTGGCATCGTTAGGTTTCCTCCTTTCGTGGTCCAGGGCTGCTGGCGGGGAGCCAGGCATCCCCACTCGGCTGGTTGGACGCGCGAGACGCCCGTCCCTCCACACCACCCGGCAAGTTAGCAGGATTACAGGAGTTAGTCACCATGGCGGATCGTGAAGTCACCCCCTGGTAATCCCGAGCCGACCCGCTCGTAACCGCCAGATAGCACAAAGGTGGCATGTATCTCCAAACGGGCTCGTGGCATCTTACACAATAGATGTGAGGTTTGCGGCCCCCCACCGGAAACCAGGAGTGGGGGTTCCCGTGAAGCATCTCGGCAAGGTCATCCGGTCTGTGCAAGCCTTCGGCCGCGAACTGTCCCGCCGGTCGAGTGCAACCGAAGCCAAACGCATGCCCGCGATTGGGGTCGCCTTGGGCGGAGGGTTTGCCCGCGGCATCGCGCACATCGGGATCCTCAAGGTTCTCGAAGAAGAAGGCATTCCGGTTCGCATGGTTGCGGGCACCAGTGTTGGCGCGCTGATCGGCGCTGCGTACTGCAGCGGACTCACAATCGCGGAACTGGAAGAAGTCGCCCACAAAGTTCGCTTCACTACCTTCGTGCGCTGGACGCTCTCGCGCTTCGGCTTTGCCTCGAACGACCGCATGGTTTCGTTTCTGGCGCGCACTTTGAAGGTGCAGAAATTTGAAGAATTGCGTATTCCTCTGGGCGTGACTGCAACCGACTTCCACACCGGAGAGGGAGCCGTCTTTCGCACCGGCTCAATCATCGACCCGGTGCGGGCGAGCTGCGCTTATCCGGGAATGTTCCTGCCGGTGGAAATTGGTGGGCGCTGGCTGGTGGATGGCATGCTTTCGAATCCGGTGCCAACGCGTCCTCTGCGCGAAATGGGTGCGGAGCGCGTGCTGGCCGTGCAATTGAAAGGGCAGTGGTCGAAGACGACTGCGCCACGGCACCTCTTCGATGTGATCGGACAATCGTTCGCCATCGCGCAGGACATGATGAGTTCGGTGTGGAGAACCGCGGCCGATGTCGTGATCGAGCCCGATGTCGCTGGTTTTGACTATGACGACTTCAAACGCGCTGACGAATTGATCCGCGCAGGCGAACTGGCGATGCGCCGCGCACTGCCCGAAGTTCGCAAATGGCTGGAAGTTCCGGCGGAAGCGGACGCCCCTCTGAAAGTGCCTGCGCTGGTGGCAAGACCCGCGGGAATGTCAGCGGACTGAAACCGCGATCCAACGTGGTTGCCCAGAAAACGGCAAGGCGAAGGACGTTTGTTTTTCGCCCGATGTTTGAGGATTTATCCTTTCAATCCTGATGTGAAACCCCTGGCCTCGGAGGCGCTGCGAATAGTACTCTATGCGCCGTAAACTGGAGGCAGACCTCTGCAGAATGTCGATCAAGCCTCATTAGTGGTAACCTTTCCGCTGGCGAATCCAGGATCGTACGTCCACGAAAACGTCTGCATGCGCCTTCAGCGCTGGGCCGGGGGACTGCGGTTACACCATGGGTCGTAAGTCGAGGAAGGCAACAGATCAGCACACCGATAGTTTTTTGGAGGACAAAATTTATGTCAAAGCGATGCCTTTCGGTTCTTGCGTTCCTACTGTTGCTCTGTTGCTCACTATCAATCTTCGCTCAAACCAAGTCGACCGACGCCGGAGGCCATCAGTGGTGGCAGCATGCGGTCTTCTACGAGATCTATCCCCGCAGCTTCGCGGACAGCAACAACGACGGCATTGGCGACCTCAAAGGCATCACCTCCAAAATGGGGTATCTGCACGATCTGGGCGTGGACGCTATCTGGATCAGTCCATGCTTTCCCTCGCCTCAGGTGGATTTCGGCTATGACGTCTCCGACTACGAGAACATCGACCCGATGTACGGAACGCTCGCCGACTTCGACCACATGGTCGCGGAGGGGAAGCAACAAGGTGTGCGTATCGTCCTGGATTTTGTCGTAAATCACAGCTCGGACAAGCACCCGTGGTTTATCGATTCCAAATCCTCGCGGACGGCGTCACATCGCGACTGGTACATCTGGCGCGACGGCAAAGGGCCGGGTCAGCCGCCCAACAACTGGATGTCGACTTTCGGCGGGTCTGCGTGGAAATTCGATCCCGCCACCAAGCAGTACTACTATCATTACTTCTACGCCGAGCAGCCTGATCTGAACTGGCGCAATCCCGCGGTCGAGAAGGCTATGCTCGACACCACCCGCTGGTGGTACAAGCGCGGAGTCTCCGGCTTCCGCCTCGACGCGGTCGACACTCTTTTTGAAGATCCGAACTTGACAGACAATCCAGTCCTGCCCGGCACCAACAAACAGGGCGATCCGAATACCGACGAGATACACAACAAGAAGCTTCCCGAAGTGCACGAGGTGCTGAAAAAGCTACGCAAGGTGGCGGACGAATCCGATGCTGTGCTCATCGGCGAAACTTGGACCTCGAACATCGATGAGCTCAAGGAGTACTACGGCTCCCACGACAACGAGTTACAAATGCCGATGGATTTCATGTTTACCACGGTCGACAAGCTCTCTCCGCCCGAGTTTCGCCGCCAGATTGCGCAAGTTGATTCGGCAGGAGGATGGCCGGTGTTTGTGATCAGCAACCACGACAAGGTCCGCTCTTACAACCGCTACGGCGACGGCAAGAACAACGATGCCATCGCGAAGTTGATGGGCGCCTTCTACCTTACTTTGCGCGGAACTCCCATCATGTATTACGGCGAAGAAATTGGAATGGAAAACAACGACCCCAAGCGCAAGGAAGATGTAAAGGATCCGATCGGCCGCACTGGATGGCCCAGGGAAATCGGCCGCGACGGCGAACGCACCCCCATGCAATGGAACAGCGACACGAACGCCGGATTCAGCCAGAAGGATCCGTGGCTGCCGGTTCCACTCACCTACAAGACCCACAATGTAGCCACTGAATTGAAAGACCCGAATTCAGTGTTGAGCATGTACAAGAAAGTCCTGGCGCTACGCCACACCAATGAGGCGCTGCTCGAAGGAAGCTACACCGCGCTGAACGAAGACGACGTCAATGTCATGTCGTATCTCCGCAGCTACAAGGGGAAAGCCGTACTGGTGGCATTGAACATGTCGGCCTCGCCCCAGAAGGCAACCTTCAACCTCGCCGACAAAGGCTTTGCCTCCGCCAATCTGAAGACCTTGGTGGCGACGCCGCAGTCATCCGCAAGAGGCCTCGAAGTGACGCTGGAACCGTTCGGAGTCATCATCGCGGAAGTGACGAAGTGATCGACTTTTAAGCGCCGGATGACCGGGCCCGCTCCAAGAGACTCAACCCGGCGGCTGACTGCGATTCACGCCGCCAGCTTCTCGAACCGGAACAACCATCGTGGCAACCTCGCGAGAATCACAAGAACGACTTCATCCTCCACGCTCGTAACGCGGCAGTCTCGGGAGAAAATGGCGCAACCAACGCGCTAGAGCGGACGAAGTCTTGACGAGAGAAAGCGCTTTTCTCAGACATGCGGCGCCCAGCCCTTCTCGTACTCGCGGCCCCACATCTTCATCGCTTCCGCATCTCCCTGGATTCGTCCGTCTTTCGTATCGAGATGCAGTGCGCGGTTCACCTCCCATGCAACATTGGAAAGCTGCAGCATCGTAACCGCGACGTTGCCAACAGCGATAGGAGCGTTGAGTTTCTCGCCCTTACGGATTCCAGCGATGAAGTTCGCGAAATGAGCGTCGGTCATAGAATCGCGGCCGATCAAGTCAGTGGATGAAGTCGTATTGCCAGCTTTGAATTCGCTCGTCTTATTGCTTTTGAGGTCATATATCTCGTAGCCACCGCGATCCACGAGCACCGTTCCGGTGGTTCCCATGATCGTCGAACCGCGGTCGCGACTGTAATACTTCATTCCCTGGCAGCTCTTTCCCTCCCACGAAATCATCTTGTCTTCGTAGTCGAAGCTGGTCACGAGCGTGTCATAAAACTGCCAGTCGTCTTTGAAATGGTATCTGCCGCCTGAAGAGGTAATCCGCTGCGGATAGTCGACGCCAAGGGCCCAGCGGCAGACATCGACCTCGTGCGTGCCGTTATTGAGCGTTTCGCCGGTGCCATAAATCTTGAACCAGTGCCAGTTATAAGGATGCACATTGTCCTTATACGGACGCCGCGGCGCTGGCCCCTGCCACAAGTCCCAATCAAGCTGCAGGGGAACGGGCACCTCTTTACCTGTACCAATGGATTTCCTGGTATTGACGTACCAGCATTTCGCAAAGTATGGCCTGCCGATAATTCCTTCGTGAATTTTGTCGACGATCTCGATGGTGTGAGGTGAAGAGCGCTGCTGTGTTCCGATCTGCACGAGCTTGCGATACTTCTGCTGCGCCTGCACCAGCATCTCGCCCTCAGCAGGATTGTGGCTGCATGGCTTTTCCACATAGACGTGCTTGCCCGCCTGTAACCCCGCGATGGCCATCGGGGCATGCCAATGCTCGGGAGTGGCGATGGTAATGGCGTCGACGTCTTTCTGCTCGAGAATCTTGCGAAAGTCTTTCTCCGCGACCGGAGCCTCGCGCATCTCCCGCTGCACACTGTCGACGAACTTCTTCAGAATATTGCTGTCAACATCGCAGACATGCGAGATGCGGGCAGAGCTCCGGTTTGCCTTCAGGGATGAGAGATGAGCGTAGGCGCGGCCATTCAAACCAATCACGGCAAAATTGAGGCGGTCGTTAGAACCGAGAATCTGGCCATAGCTCTTCGCCGTAGTTCCCACGGCAAGCCCCGCCGCGCCCACGGCAAGTGCATCGAGAAACTCACGTCGTGTAACCATCATCTCTCCTTATAGCTAGAAGCTATCGATGGCCTCTAGTCTGTTGTCGTGCTGCTCAGTCGTCAGCAGACAAGCCGTTCCAATCTGTCACTGGCTGGGAAGATAGGTTGTGATCAGCACGAGATGCCAGCCTTCGCCAAAGTTTTCTTGAGTCCATCCATGCTGATGCGCGTAGACGCTTCGGGTGTGCCTGCGCCGCGCCAGTGGGTTTCGAGACTCAGTCCGTAGCGGAAGCCATCACGCTGCAACGCCTGCAGTTGTCCAACCCAATCCACCATGCCGCTTCCTACCGGAGCCCAGTCGTATTTGTGATCGGGCTTACTTACCACATCCTTGCAGTGGCAATGCCCAATGCGGTCTTTGGGCAGCAACTCATAGCCGGTTGGATACGGCGTACTTCCCAGGGCTGCGGCATTGCCGGGGTCCCAGTTCAGCAGGAAATTCTTGTTTGGAATCGCCTTCAGCACGGCAGCCGACTCTTCGCCCGTTGCGGTGTTGCAGGACATCTCGTTTTCGAGCAGGAGGACCAGGTTGTCTTTGGCGCAGCGTCCCGCAGCCTGCTGCAGTTTGGCATTGATGGCCGCACGGAATGGCTTCTGATCATCCAGCCGCCAGTAGTCGAAACAGCGAATCCTGTCGGTATTGAAAGATTTGGCAAGCGAGATACACCGCTCGAGCAGCTTATCCTGCGCGCTGGCGTCGAAGTCCGCATGGAACTGGTCGCGCGTTTCACTCTGCGATGACCTCGGAGCCCCAGGCCAGTCTGTCTTGAACAGCGGGCTTGCGATATCCGTGACTCGCAGCTCGTGTTCCTCCAGTATCTTCCTCGCATCGTCAGCCTCTTTCGGGTCGAGGTCGGTCACGTTCTTATTCCACATCGAGCGCAGCTCGATCCAACGCAGCCCGAAATCACCAGACACAATCTGACATGCCTTCTCGAAGTCTTGCGTGATCTCGTCATTGATCACCGCCAGTCGGAACGGGCAGGCGCCTACTCCCGCAGCAAACGATCCTGTTAGTGAGGACGCTACGACCTTCTTGACCAGAGGCGACATTACCGCCCCGAGTCCTGCCAGTCCTAAGCCCGCGAGCAACCTGCGTCGTGTGTACACCATGTATCCCTACCCTCCCGCTATCCAGACGATTCTCTGCCGCTTGGTTCCGTCATCATAAGCTTCTTTCCGTTTCCTCCATCGGCTATTGGTTGACGCCGCTGGCCGACCTTATGCGTGAAGCGGGCAGCAAAACGCCGGTAAAGACCTTTCCTCACGTTGAACGCACAGCACAAGGAAAAATCGAAATCTTCTTCACGCCGGCAGTGAACTATCCCGCAGTTAGCGCGATTGAAATACTCCCTGAATAGAGGCCGTCTCTTCGAATTACGGTGAATTCAATGTGAATTCGCTTCCTGCCCCGGCAACACCGATACAAGCTGACGGCACATTACGCCCACTTCGAATAGTCCTACGTCATACATTCCACAGACATGCCCTCCTTTTGCTGAGGGGATTCCGTTTAGCGGTGAACCGATGTCCTGCTGGACGAGTATTTTGACAGCGGAAAAAGCCCCCTGTTAGTATGAAGTCCGGCGGCAAACAGCCGTCTCGCCCAGAGCGTCCCCGTCGTCTAGCCTGGCCTAGGACATCGCCCTTTCACGGCGGTAACACGGGTTCAAATCCCGTCGGGGACGCCAACAAAATAAACGGGTTCCGCACAATCACCGTTTTCCTTCATGATCCAATTTGATCCACTTAGGCGGGCTTGAATTCCGAGACGGCGCCCCGCCTTACCAATTTGACCAAATTGCTCTGTGCCTCGCGTTTCTGCGGACCGACTGCCTGCATGTAAACGTCGGTCGTGACTCTCAGACTCGCGTGGCGCAGCAACTCCTGTACAACCTTCGGATTTTCTCCGTTCGCGTTCAGGAGCGTTCCAAACGTGTGCCGGAAGGTGTGATACGAGACTTGCTTCGTCACCCTGGCACGTTCCAAGGCCGGCTTGCCGTA
>WNFA01003005.1_pt1 | contig 14200 bp, 11 predicted proteins | sample 5400481 | NCBI WGS metagenome assembly WNFA01 (sample SAMN13153340, study PRJNA577476) | soil metagenome | isolation source: 120 cm saprolite under Douglas fir tree site 2 hole 1 replicate 2 | place: USA:California | collected 2015-04-18 | reverse complement strand
TGGTGAAGATTCTGAACCATTGGGGAACATTTGCGATCTACGCCGCGCTTTCCTGCCTTTGCTGCATTATCGTCTGGAGGATGGTTCCTGAGACCAAGGGTCGCACGCTCGAACGATTCAAGAGACGTTGAGCAAGTAGAGCTGGATTGTTTGAAATGCGAATATTACGAGGGATCATCTTCAGGTGAAAGCCCAGTGCTGCCACGGATTCGGGATGCATGCCGCGAGCTCATGCAAAGGCGGGGACCATCATCCCGTGACGTTGCGGGCGTAGCAATCGGATTTGCAGCTCTTGTTGATTCACGCGTGAACCGAATCCTCTCAACTGACGGCAAGTACGAGGACGTCAAGGACATCGATCTTGCCGAATGGTTCCGCGAAAATGTTGGCTTGCCGGCACGGATTGAGAACGATGCTCGCATGGCACTGCTGGGGGAATCCTACGCTGGAGCGGCGCGTGGCTTTACTGATGTCGTGATGATGACGTTAGGCACTGGCATCGGCGGTGTGGCAATGATCGAAGGCAAGTTGCTTCGCGGCAAGCACGCGCAAGCAGGTTGTCTGGGCGGGCACATTCCGGCAGTATTCAATGGCCGGCCATGCACTTGTGGGGCGATTGGTTGCGCGGAAGCGGAAGCGAGCGGGTGGTCGCTGCCCATGATAATAAAGGATTGGCCCGCAGCTACAGATAGCGCGTTGTCGAGATATTCGAACGTCGGATTCAAGGAGCTTTTTGAAGAAGCTGCACGTGGAGACACGGTCGCCGTTGCAATTCGCGACCGCTGTTTGCATGTCTGGTCGGCTACTGCCGTCGGCTTGGTTCATGCATACGATCCGGAGATGATTTTGATCGGCGGCGGTGTAATGAAGAGCGCAGACGTTATCATTCCTCACATCGAGTCCTATGTGCACAAGTACGCGTGGACGCCCTGGGGCAAGGTTCAGGTCCGCGCCGCCGAACTTGGGAACAATGCGGTGCTTATGGGAGCAGTTCCGCTTTTGTCGCAAGATATTGCAACCCGTGAATAAGGATTGCCGACGTGATCTGGCAGAAGGACCTCTTTCTGTGTGATTCGTGGCCCTTTTGGGTGCAATTAGGGGCAACAAGGACTGTCACGGCATTTTCAGGAAGTTTTGGGAATCGATGGGCATCCGGAGGAACACGCGGTAATCGCGAGGAATTGGCTTTTCGACCTTCTCACGAAACCGTATTGTTTCCTCCCGGTCCATATGGATAGCCTATTTTCGCCCGGTGAGCATTACGCTCCAGTTACCAAGGTGCAGGAGTATGGCACTTGCGACGGGAGTATGCTCTTGGTCCGTTGACCGACGAATCGTCGCTCCTCGCCCCCCACAAGGTGTGCCTTCTTTCTCCTTTTCAAATGGTTTGCCCGCATTCCATCTGGTTGCAGCGTCGCCCTGGAGACGATATGCGTGGACATGGCCTTCCGATACATGCCCGCGCTGATGTCTCCGCCTAGCATAAGAATCGAGGGTAAAGTCCGAAGAAGTGGGAGCAACTGATGAATAGTTATTTCAGATCGACTTTTGCCATTGCGCTGTGCGCGATGCTAGGGACCTGGGCCATGGCAGCGGCGAATGTTAAGATTCCGGCGGGGACGTCGGTTCAGGTGCGAATCACCGAGAAACTCAGCAGCGAAACGGCGAATGTCGGCGAGGTATTCCATGGAAGCCTCGCGGCCCCGGTCGTGGCGAACGGCAGGACATTGTTTCCCAAGGGTGCCATCGTTACCGGAGAAGTGGTGAACGTGGAGCGGTCAGGACGCCTCAGCACGCCTGGAGAATTACACCTGAACTTGCGGTCCATCCGGACTGGTGGCCGCACCTATCCCGTGTCGGTGCAAACCGTTGTCATCAAGGGTGAGTCACACACTAAGTCAAACGTAACCAAGATCGGTGGCGGCACTGCATTCGGTGCCCTGATCGGCGCCATCGCGGGAGGCGGCAAGGGAGCGGCCATCGGTGCCGGGGTTGGGGCCGCGGCCGGGACAGGAGTGGCTGCGGGCACGGGCAAGAAGCCTGCGGAAGTGCAATCGGAAATGGTCCTGGCTTGGGTAGCGCAAGACGCCCCCACGGTCGTGTCCACGCATGAGCAAGATTCGCAGCAGTACAGCGGCGAACCCGAAGCGGAAGAGCATCACGACCCCAGGCCATATTCCCGCGATGACGACCAGGATGAAGATCATGACGGTCGAGGACCCATAGGCTTTTCAGATCGCGATCGCCAGATCATCGGCGACTGTCTTGTGAATGACCGTGCCGGCCTGCCACCCGGTCTGGCGAAAAAGGATCGTCTGCCGCCGGGGCTGGAACGGCAGCTTCACCGCAACGGAACCCTCCCTCCTGGATTGCAGAAGCGGGTGCAGCCCTTGCCTGACTCCTGTGTCACTGGCCTGCCGCGATTGCCGAATGACTGGGCGATCGTAGTACTCAGCGGCCGGATCATTATGCTCAATGCTAGACAGAGAATTGTGGACTTGTTTTGGCTGGAAAGAGATTAGCTGGTAAGACCCTCGTTCGATATTCCCGCACAGGGGCGAGCATCTCGCACCATGCTTGAATCGGACATTTACGGACTGACCCGGCGTTCTGCCCTTAGACCGTGTTTCCTCGCTTGAGCGCCTAGCAGGGAATCGCGACAGCCCAGACGACTCATTGCCCTACGGTGCGGAAACGTACACACCCTGTTATCCGGAGGCACGCCCTGAGGCTGCTTTTCGAGCTTCGCCGGCGTGTTGTCTGAGAGCGGCAGGGGTACCTCGAGGGATAAAAGCCTGCCGTGTCCGGTAGAGCATCGCGGTTTGGGCGAAAGCAGTGGGCGCCCACTTTACTGCACGATCATTTGTTGGGGAATTGAGGCTCAGATGGGGCCAAAATCGTGGTGATTCGTTTATCTATATGTGATTGATGAGGGTCGGTTTTTCCTGTGAGACTGCGCTTGCCACACGTCACGTCAGCCGGCTATCGCTTAGTGGCGCGCGGGTCGGGCCGAGACCATGAGAGCCACCAGAAACAAATGAGATGTCCGACAGCGCCAGGACCTCATCGAGTTGATTGACGCATGGAGTTTCGACGGATAGAGTTCCCCAATCGGTCTCAAGTGGAAGGCAGGAGCTGATGTGCCAGGTCAAACGACGTTCGTTTCTCTCTTTATGCGCCACGATCTTGGGAGGCGGTATGATTGCAGGCAAAACCGTCCACAGTCTTCAGAATGGCGGCCAGGGCGCGCCGGGCGGCGTACACCACCACGTCCACACGGTTTCGCTTATGACGGAAACCGCCAACCGCTTTCTCGCCGCATTGAGCCCGGAGCAGCGGGCTAAGGCAACCTTCCAATTCGGCGACAACGAGCGCATGGACTGGCACTTCATCCCCAAGGAGCGCAAGGGGCTGACGCTGCGCGAAATGAGCCCCTACCAGAGGCATCTGGCGAGCGCGCTGCTGGCGGCTGGGCTGAGCCAGACCGGCTACATCAAGGCCGTCACCATCATGAGCCTGGAAGATGTGCTGAAGGCGCTTGAGAACGATAGTGGTGAGCGCCGCAATCCGGAGAAGTATCATTTCACCGTGTTCGACACGCCTTCCGATACGGGAACCTGGGGCTGGCGCGTGGAGGGACATCACCTGAGCCAGAACTACACGGTGGCGAACGGTCAGGCGGTGGATGGACCAAGCTTCTTCGGCTCCAACCCGGCGGAGGTGCGACAGGGACCGCGCAAGGGACTGCGGACGCTAGCCGACGAAGATGACCTGGGCTTCGAGGTGATTCATGCGCTAAATGAGCCGCAACAGAAGATCGCCATCGTCGATCCGAAGGCGTATAGCGATATCCTGACGGCAGCCAGCAGGAAGGCGGCGCTGCAGGGGCAGCCCTCGGGCCTCCCGGCAGCGAAGATGAACGCCAGGCAGTTCGACGCGCTGCGCGCATTGGCCGAACTGTATGCGTACAATCTGCCGGATGACCTGGCGGAGCGGCGCATGGACCAGATCAACAAGGCCGGGCGCAATGTCTACTTCGCCTGGGCTGGCGGCATCAAACCGGGCGACCCGCACTATTACCGCGTACAGACGCCTTCATTCTTGATCGAACTCGACGACACACAGGATAACGCCAACCACATCCACTCCGTGTGGCGCGACTTCAGCGGCGACTTTGGTGGAGACCTGCTGAAGGCGCATTACGAAAGCAGTCATCAGGACGAGAAGGGGTAGCTTCAATTCGCCCGTACGGTGGCGTCCCGGGACTTGCTTTCGGGCTCTGAGGATGGCGCCGTTATATCATGCCCACCCAGGATGTCTCTATACCAGCGAAGTATCTTCCCGCCTCAGGACAAGGCATCTCCGAAGCCCGCTCAGTTTCCGGAGGCGGGCGAGAAGACGGCGGCAATCTCGGTGCGTGTACTCGAGTCATCAAGCAATTTAAGGCTCAACACCGCATCGGCAAACGCCATCTCCTAAATCGCGCTTGCAAACCTAGAACCCATATAACTTCGCCGCATTATCATGCAAGGCCATGCGCCCGAGCTCAAGGGCACGCTCGCGGGTGATCTCGCCGTCGCGCATCATGCCGGTAAGGGCCAGCGTTAAGGCGCGGCGGCTGACGTCGGTCGCCTGCCAGCCGATCTCCTCCCACCCAATCTCCGGTGTCGGTGTGTCAGGATACAAGTCGGTGCCAAACAAGACCTTTTCCGGATACCACTCCAGCCAGTCGCGGATGTTGGTCGCCAATGCCCGCACTCCATACAGCCAGGTTTGCTCGGAGAAATCGGCATAGACGTTGGGCTTGCTGAGCAGAAAAGCTGTTACGTGCGTGTATGGAGGGCCACCATGGACAAACACAAATTTCGTCTTGCGTAATGTGGGATCATTGGTCACGGAATCGAGCAACACCGGATTCGCGCCGCTCAGCTTGAAGTATCCGCCACAGCCTGCACCCGTGTGTATGTGGACGACCATCCCCAGCCGTCCCGCTTCTGCGGCGATGTAATGGAATAGGAAATCCTGCAGGACCTTGTAACGGGAGCTCTCGGGCGGGCTTCCCCGGAAATACTCGCTGTAAACTGCGCGGGCCTCAGCTTCCGTAGCCGGCGCGAAATCGAGCGTGCGCAGATATGCCGTCTCAAACTTCACTGCCATCGCGCCGCCGGCCTTCTGCCGCTGAAGCGTGGGCGTGACCACCTGCTGCAAATATTCGTCCAGCGTCGCCGGCACCGTGCTTAGCTTGAGGTCAGTGAGATAGCGCCGCAGCAGCATTTCTTCGCGCGAGAAGAAGAATTTGCGGTCCGGATTTTCGGCCATCACGCCGTTGTTCAGCGGATACATGAGCGCATCGTCATAAGGCACCCAGCGGAAGCGCGGAGGAGTGAGGCCGCGCCCCATCGCAACGCGGTTCGCAAACATAGTTTCAATCCCCAGCTGGTCGAGCACCCATTCCGGATATTTGTCACCTTGCTTCTGTTTCATCGCCTCCTTCGCAGCTACTACTTCCTTTACGTGCTCGGGCTTGCGATCATCCCAGCGATAGTGCCATAGCGCCTTCCAGGCCGCCACATATTCGGGATTGTCCTGGCGCGTCATCACGTTATCGGCTGTGGGCTCGACGTAAGTCCCACATGGCAACGCATCGTATTCCTCATCGTTCTCGCCAACCAGATCAATGCGCGGGACGTGGGTGTGATTGTCCACTGCCTTGATCTTCATGATTTCCGCCAGAAGAGCTGCGTCAGGTTGCTCCTGCCCGAAGCTAAAACAGAGAGCTATTAAAACAAAGAGAGCGAACGCCAAAGTGGATTTCATGTTGGTCTCCATAAAGTGCGCGAAAGTCTGCATCACCCGGCAGACAAAATGTAATCCGGATGGCATGGCTTTAGCATCTCAGTAGCATGCAATTCAACCTAAATGACATTGACCTGCGCTCACCTGCAGAACCTTCACCTCCGCCCATTAAGGAGCCGCCTGATCCGCCTGAAAATCCGGATGCTCCGGTGCGAGAGCCGGACCCGACAGAACCGGCTCAAATCTAAAAGTGCTGTCTGAGGCAATTGGTACCGTGAGCTGCCGGGCCTCGGCCCCTGGCAGTCCAACTCCCCCTCCCGGCACCAGGCTCAAACCAGCGCGGAACGCGAGTTCCGAGCACGTTGGCCCTCTCTAAAATCCACCCACCAATGATACGCAGAATCGCTTTGTGACACCGTTGTGACCGGAAAAGGGCGGTATCCAGGGTAAAAGCATGTCAAACATTGCGTTCACCAGGATTGCCCAATTGCGGGATGGATTGCCGCGGAGCGTCTGGGTGGGCGTTCAGTCTAGGCCGGTGAGAGTAGGTGTCACTGCAAGAAGCGGATAGGAGACAGAGCGCCCGAAACTGCCCTCCCCGAATATAGTGGTCGCCGATTCGAGCACACAAGGGCGAGAAAAACCAGGTCGCGCGGGATACGGGAGCGAGGAGTGCGGGCTCTTCGTTGTGAGTGTAATCGCCTGGTTGCGCCAACTGACCGATGGCCCGGATGAGAAAGGTGGAACAATCCCGCGCATGGCGGTGTCTGTCGGGATTGGCGGTAGTCGGGTTTAGAAATGAGTCGCATCAACCAAATCTACCTGGGACCAGTCTTGTTCGCGCGCCGCCGCGACACCCCGACTTTCCCTCCTGAATCGCACGCGGGGTCGTTGACGCCAAGGGCCACCCACATTTCAGCGACATTTAAAATCGCGGCATGAGTGCGTTAGACTTTGTCCTGCCCATCCTGGGTGTCTGCCTAAAAACATGAATGCAGAGGCGGAACTACGAAATCAAAACGAGCGCCTGGAGTTGCTCCTCAATCTGACGGCCAGTATCACGTCGAGCCTCGACCTGCGTGAGGTCTTGCGCGCGATTGCGGCGAACATACGCGAGGTCATACGCGCTGACGCGGTAACAGTTGTACTGCCCGATGCCGCTTCGGAGAAATTCAGGGTATTGGCCATGGATTTTCCGCATGGAAAGGGGGTCGTCAAGGAAGAGTTGCTGGTTACGCCAAGTGCGGCCGTTAAGAAAGCGCTTGACACCTTGAAACCAGTGGTCATTAACACGTGGGAACCTAACCAGCTCGCGTCTGAGGCATCTGACATAGCGGCTGCGGAGGGCATAAAAGCCTTTTGCAATATTCCACTTGTAAATCGCGGCCGGGCACTCGGGATTCTGTCAATTTTACGCACGACGGACTTTCCGTTTTCGCCGGGAGACGTCGATTTCCTCAGCCGCGCTTCAGGCCAGATCGCCATCGCCATTGAAAACGCGTTAGCGTACCGACAAATTTCCGAACTCAAGGACAAGCTCACCCAGGAGAAGTTGTATCTCGAAGAAGAAATCCGCAGCGACTTCAACTTCGAGAACATCGTTGGGAACAGCCCGGCGCTAAAACATGTTCTGGAACTGGTGGAAACGGTCGCTCCCAGTGATTCCACGGTTCTGCTGTCGGGCGAGACAGGCACGGGGAAAGAGTTAATTGCCCGCGCCAGTCACGACCGCAGCAGACGTAAAGATCGCACGTTCGTGAAGCTGAATTGTGCAGCCATTCCTACCGGTCTGCTTGAGAGCGAACTGTTTGGACATGAAAAGGGGGCCTTCACTGGCGCGATTACTCAAAGAGTCGGACGAATGGAGCTAGCAGATCAAGGCACTTTGTTCCTGGACGAAGTGGGAGACATCCCAATTGAGATTCAGCCCAAGCTGTTGCGCGCCTTACAAGAGCGCGAATTTGAACGGCTGGGGAGCACCCACACGCGAAAAGTGAATATTCGTCTCATAGCGGCAACCAATCGCGATCTCGAAAAAATGATTGCGGCGCGCGAATTCCGAAGTGATTTGTACTACCGCTTGCATGTGTTTCCGATCCGGATACCGCCTCTGCGGGAGCGTAGGGAAGACATTCCACAACTGGTGAGTTACTTTGTCCAGAAGTTCGCGAAGCAGATGCAGAAGAAGATTGAAGCGATTTCTCCGGCCGTCATGAAGGGGCTTACGGCTTGGGAATGGCCTGGCAATATTCGTGAGCTGGAAAACTTCATTGAGCGGGCGGTGATCATTACGCGCGGCAAATCGCTTGACGCGCCGCTCGGAGAACTGCGGAAAACGAACACAGTCGAGTTCCCACTTGCCGACCAGCATGCAGTCGGGGAAGTCGTTGGAGAAAGAACGAGCGACAAAACCAGCGTCGCTGACGAATATGAAAGAAAACAGCGCGACGAGATCATACGAGCGCTGACTGCATGTAAGGGACGTGTCGGTGGTGCCGATGGTGCTGCCGCACGCTTGGGAATGAATCGCACGACTCTCCTGTCTCGCATGAAGAAATTCGACATCTACGCGAAGCAGTATGCTTGATCTGCACTCTCCCTCTTTGTCCTAGCCCTCACCCCTTATCGTCGACAATTTCGACCCTTTCAACTTCTTCAACCTTGCCATCACGATTCTTGGCCGGTCGTCTCCTGAAAATTCAGCGACTTACGTCGCCGTAGGGTTTGGTCTGCCCCTTGCATTATCACGAGCGCGGAAGAAGCAAATGTTGAAGATCACGCTCATCGATAGTGCCAGGCAACGTCGGGTGATTGTGGAAGGAAAGCTCCTTGCACCCTGGGCAGCCGAACTAAGGAATGCGTGCGAAGAGGCAAGAGCAGACCTTCTTGGCCGCGATCTCGTTATCGAGATCAAACACCTAACGACGATCAGCCAGGAGGGCGAGAACGTAATTCTTGAATTGATAAATGGGGGATTCAAGTTCTGTTGCCGCGGTGTGTTTGCCAAGCATGTGTTGAAACAGCTGACCCGTCGCGCAAAAAGAAATCTTCGGGAGATGAAGAGATGACTGAACGGGCCTACATTCAGGATCGCAAAGGCGAAACGGATCGGTACGCGAGTCGAGAGGACTTTCGCAGGATCTTCACTGGAGATCTGGGTGGGCTATATCAGCTTTCGTTTCTACTCACCCGCGACTCGGTAAAGGCAGAGCAGTGCTTTGTAGGCGGCCTTGAAGATTGTGTTGCCGGAAATTCAGTCTTTCGTGAATGGGCACATTCTTGGGCGAAGCGCGCCATCATCCAGAACGCAATTCGTGAATTGAAGCCGCGCCCGAGCGTGTCCAATTCACCCCCGACGCCACCCATCGTTTCTGACATGGACCAACTTTCGAGCGGTCCAGGCAACTATTTCGAAATCGACGCCGTGTTTCGGCTTGAAGACTACGAGCGATTTGTGTTCGTCATGTCCGTCCTGGAGCACTACTCCGAGCACGACTGCGCTGTGCTTCTGGAGTGCTCAGTTCCAGAGGTTCGGGAAGCTCGTACCCGTGCTCTGAAGGAACTGGCGGACTCACCTCCCATGGATCGTTCCCAAAACCAAAGTTTAGTGCAGGAGAAGAAGTGAAATGACTCATTCTGCGCAATCAGTCCTGACTAGGTCGCGCCTGTGCACCGCGATGTTGGCGATGGCGATAATTGTCGGCTCCAACTTCCCAGCCATGGGTCAATACAGCGCCGGGATGGGAACCACGGTCTCCTACCCCACAAGTCAAAGCGCCAGCGAGGCGAGCGGACTCACCGGAAGCGTACCTAGCGGTGCCCCGACCAATGAACGGCTCCATTTAACGCTACGCGATGCCATCACCCGAGCTCTGCGTTACAACCTGGCGACGGTTGAGAGCGGTGAAAATGCGCGCATTGCACGAGGACAGCGACTACTGGCGCTCAGCAGGCTATTGCCGCAGGTCAGTGCCGGAGTTTCAGAGCATGTCGAGCAGATCAACCTGGCTACGTTCGGTTTGAAACTGCCGGGCGTTCCGGCGGTGATTGGGCCGTACTCGTATAGCTCAGCGGATGCAAACCTAAGTCAGACGGTCTTCAGTTTCGAATCGATTCAGCGTTTTCGTGCTGCCCGCACTGCCGAACAGGCTGCGCAACTCAATTACAACGATGTTCTTGGTGTTGTCACGTTAGCGGTCGGTAATGCCTATCTACAGGTGATTGCGGCGGACTCACGCATTCATGCGCAGGAGGCGCAGGTGCGCAATGCAAGGGCTCTTTATGATCAGGCGCTCGATGAGGTGCAGGCCGGCACCGCTCCACGAATCGATCTCACTCGGACGGAAGTTCAGCTGCACACAGAGGAATACAACCTGAGCGTCTCGCGCAACAACTTTGCCATCGCGAAACTCGACCTGAGCCGCGCGGTCGGATTGCCACTGGGCCAAGAATTTGACCTTGCTGACCAGCTTCCCTATTCCGACATCAATCCGCCTAGCGTGGACGACGCGCTCAAATTGGCATACAGATCACGAAGCGATTTGCGGGCCGCGCTTGGTTCCGAGAAGGCTGCCGGCCAGACGCTTTCGGCTGCGAAAGGGGAACGCTTTCCAGTAATCGCGGCAAATGGGGGATATGGCGATGTCGGGCCAACCTTCGGACAGTCGCACGGAGATTTTACTTTTCAGGCGGGCGTCAACATTCCCATCTTCACCGGTGGCCGGATCAAAGGCGATATCACGCAAGCCGAAGCTCAACTGCGCCAGCGCAGGGCCGAAGCAGAGAACATCCGCGGTCGGATTGACTACGACGTACGCACTGCATTTCTCAACCTGAATGCTGCGAAAGAGCAAGTCGAAGTGGCGAAGCAAAACGTCTCGCTCGCCAATGAAAGCCTTGCTCGGTCGAAAGACCGCTTCACTTCTGGCGTGACCGATACCGTCGAGGTGGTGCAATCCGAGCAGGCTCTCGCCAGCGCTAACGATCAGTACATCACCAGCCTTTACAACCATAGCTTCGCCAAGCTCTCGCTGGCGCGCGCGCTCGGAGTAGCGCGCACCAATTACGAACAATATCTCGGAGGAAAGTAATGTCGAACGACACCAGACCGAAAGCAACCGCTGCCGATGAAGAAGACCTGACTGCGATTTTTGACCACGAATCGGAAGTTGCAATACCTGAGCCGACTGCAACTGAGGATCGTCACAAGCCCTCGATGGCCCGCCGCACGAAACTGTTGATCTCGATCGGGGTCGCCATTGTCGTTTTGGTCGGAGGCTACTTCATTCGCAATGCCTTCCTCTACGAAGACACAGATGACGCGCAGGTAGATGGACATGTCATGCCGCTCAGCGCTCGTATCAGCGGGCAGGTCCAAGAGGCGCGCGTGATTGAGGGGCAGCTGGTGCATTCCGGCGATGTGCTCGTAGTGATCGATCCCAAGGACTACAAGATCGCGGTTGACCAAGCGAAGGCAAATCTGGCCGACGCCGAGGCGACTGCTGCCAGCTCGATGTGGAGTGTACCGGTGTTGTCTGCCACGGCTTGGAGCACCCTCGATTCCTCACAGACAGCAATTCACAACGCCGAAGCGGGCGTCCAAGCAGCTGAGCAGAATCTAGAGTCTGCGAAGGCCGCGCTGTTACAAGCTCAAGTCAACTCCGAAAAAACTGATGCAGACCTGGTTCGTTACTCGCAATTGGTTGCGAAAGAAGATATCTCGCGACAACAGTACGACCAAGCTTCAGCAGCGGCGAAGGCGAATCGCGCCGCTGTTGTTTCAGCCACGGCGGCCGTTCAGTCGTCCGAGCAGGCCCTTCATCAGGCAGAAGGAAAGCTCTTACAGGCGAAAGCCGACCTACGCAGTGCCCAGACCGCTCCGCAGCAGGTTTCCGTGGTGCGTGCCAAGGCCGACGCTGCCAACGCACAGGTTTATCAGCGCAAGGCACAGTTGGATCAGGCTGAACTCAATCTCAGCTATACCGTGATCCGCTCTCCCGTGAATGGAATTGTTGGAAGGAAGACTGCGGAAGTCGGCCAGAACGTGAGCATCGGACAAGAACTCGTGGATGTTGTTCCCCTCGACGATCTCTGGGTGACGGCCAACTTCAAAGAAACGCAACTTGAGCACATGACAGCGGGTCAGCCAGTCGAGGTAAAGGTCGATGCCTATGGCCGTACGTGGAAAGGTCATGTAACCAACCTCGGCGGCGGCACCGGTTCCGTGTTCAGCTTGCTGCCTCCGGAAAACGCGACCGGAAACTACGTAAAGGTCGTGCAACGGGTGCCGGTGCGAATCGATTTCGACGGCTCTCAGACCCAAGACTTCAACGCAGAGGGACTGCTGAAGCCAGGGTTGTCGGTCGAGCCGGATGTGAGGATCAGATGAGCGACGCGCAGGCCATCACCGCCGAACAGCCAGTGTCGAAACCGCTGGTCAACCCGTGGATCATCGCCGTGGCGGTTTCGCTCGCGGCCTTCATGGAAGTGCTCGATACCAGCATCGCGAATGTGGCCCTCCCCCACATTGCAGGCAGCTTGGGAGCAAGCAATGATGAGAGCACCTGGGTGCTGACCACTTATCTCGTGTCCAACGCCATCGTGCTTCCGATCAGCGGCTTCCTTGTCAGCTGGCTGGGTCGCAAGCGTTTCTTCCTGACGTGCATTGTCTTCTTTACGGCCAGTTCCTTTTTATGCGGTATCGCCCCGAGCCTTGGCCTGCTGCTTTTGTTTCGTGTGATGCAGGGCGCTTTCGGTGGTGGACTGCAGCCCATGGCACAGGCGATTCTCGCTGACACATTCCCTCCAGCGAAGCGTGGCCTGGCCTTTGCTCTATATGGGATCACTATTGTCTGCGCGCCTGCAGTTGGTCCCACGTTCGGAGGCTGGATTACTGACAACTATTCCTGGCGCTGGATTTTCTACATCAATGTTCCCGTCGGAATTCTGGCTGTGCTGCTGGTCTATCATCTGCTCCAAGATCCTCCTTATTTGTCCCACGAGAAAAAGGGAGCGGGAAGATTCGACTACATTGGCTTTGCTCTGCTCGCCATAGGTGTAGGGGCTCTCCAGGTCGCACTCGATAAAGGACAAGAAGATGATTGGTTCGGATCGCATTTCATCACCACGTTGATCGTCGTTGCCGCGGTCGGTCTGGTCTCGCTGGTGATCTGGGAATGGTTCCAGAAGGACCCCATCGTGGACGTCCGTTTGTTCAAGATTTTCAATGTTGCTAGTAGCAACTTGATGTTCTTCGTGGTTGGTGTGGTCCTGTTCAGCTCGACCGTGCTTCTCCCACAATTCCTGCAAACGTTAATGGGCTACACGGCCGAAGCAGCGGGCATGGTGCTGTCGGGAGCAGCCATCCTCCTTTTAGTCGTTTTGCCGCTGGTTGGCCGGCTCCTTGGGCGGTTTCAGGCACGTTATCTGCTCGCGTTTGGTTGATTACATTGGCTCTTGGGATGTATATCTCGTGCACACGGCTTGATTTACTTATCAGTTTTCGGGCCGCTATGTGGATTCGCATTGTGGGCTACCTGCCGGTCGGATTTTTATTTGTACCGCTCACAGCTGTTGGGTATGTGGGCTTGCCGAAAGAAAAAAGCAACGCAGCTGCGGGGCTGATGAACTTCATGCGTAACATGGGGCAAAGCGTAGGCACATCGGCGGTGACTACATTGATCGCGCGCCGAAGTCAATACCATCAGTCCGTTTTGGCCGAATACACTAGGTCTCCCCGTTTCGACGCGGCGGTCGCCGGCTTGGCGGACCGTCTCACACATGTCGGACTAAGCCTGCATTCCGCACAACAGCAGGCGCTCGCCAGAATGTACCGAGTGTTGATGTTACAGGCTCAGGCCATTTCCTACGTTGAGGTGTACTGGCTTCTGACAATTGTCTCTGTGTTGATGTTTTTCTTGTCTTTTTTGCTCGCCAAGAACGAACCGGGAGCAGGTGGCCAGGTTTCAACGCATTGAAAGAGGAAGTCATGGCAAAGAAACACGAATCGAAGTGGAATATCGAAGATTTAACCGAGCCAGAGATATACGACGCGATTCGCTATCTAGAGTCGAACTCAAAAAGGAGGACCAAGGAGAGTGAGGATTCCGGTGTCGTGATCTGCGTCAGTTTACTGATTCTATTGTTGGGGTGCTTAGGCGTCCTGTTGCTGTATTGGAGATAGTTCGCGTTTTGTGAAAGAGTCTGAATGAGATTGATTGGCGCATCGTGGGACCCGGCAACCATTTCGGCGCTGGCGGCCATCTTTGGTTCGCTTAGCGGTGCGCTGGCATCGAGTGTGAGCACCTGGATCACGCAAAAACACCAGGGTCGACGGGACATTATGGCTAAGCGAATCTTTCACCGCGAGCAGTTGTATTCAGACTTCATCAGCGAAAGCGCGCGA